>Ga0255046_10000008_pt1 | contig 38582 bp, 28 predicted proteins | sample BC1_12_27_MG_FD_183632 | JGI IMG/M metagenome (GOLD analysis project Ga0255046, IMG submission 183632) | Seawater microbial communities from Strait of Georgia, British Columbia, Canada - BC1_12_27 | ecosystem: Environmental > Aquatic > Marine > Strait | place: Canada: British Columbia...
CCCGGGCGTTCATGCCATCGCCCTGTGGCGAACGGATGGCATCGGCTTCTTCTGGTGCAGCAACAAGGATCCCCTGGTCGACGACTTCGACGATTTCCCCGTCATTCACACCTGGCCCGAGCATGACCTCTGGGAGTCGGTCGGCATTTCACTCGAGGCGGTAGGTTCGGCCCCGGTCGAGTCCTGGATCCCCGCCGTGGCCCACACCGCCGGTGTCGGTGACAGCACCTGGCGCTCCGACGTCGGTCTGCTCAACCGCTCGTCGCAAACCAACGCCGTCCGGCTCAGGTATTACCACGGCTGGGAGGTTCTCGAACGCGAGCTCGAGCTGGCGCCCGGAGAATCGCGCGTGATTTCGGACGTCGTCGACTGGTTTGGCCGCAGTGGGTCGGGACCCCTCCAGGTCTTTTCGTCGGAGGCTCTCAGCGTCACCTCGCGGACCTTTAACCAATCGCCCGACGGGACATTCGGTCAGTCCATGGACGGCGTCACCGCCACCGGAGGTCTCGAGTCGGGTGAGTCCATTGTGCTGATGCAGCTCCGTGAGGATGACGCCGCCCGCACCAACATCGGAATCCACAACCAATGGCGGGGGTTTGCCCGGGTCGAAGTCGAGTTGTATGACGACAACGGAGCACTCGTACACGCCGACACATGGATCATTCCTCCCCTCCACACGGTGCAGATCAACCGCCCCTTCCAGACATGGGGCGGACGCGTCGATATCGATTCAGGGTATGCGGTCATCACCGTTCGTTCCGGTCAGGACATCTACGTCTACGGGTCTGTGGTCGACAACGCCACCGGCGACCCCACCGCCATTCCGATGAAGGGTGGAGACGGCGCCTATCGGCAGTGGATCGCCGCCGCCGCCCACAGCGGCGGCGTCCACGGTAGCGTCTGGCGCACCGACGTCTGTCTACTCAATCGATCCAGCGGAACCGCCACAGCGGAACTCCGATTTCGCCGCAGTGACGGAGATGCCGCAACGCTCGTCATCAGAGTATCGGAGGGTGAGCAGGTCGTGGTCAGCGATGTCGTGGCGCAAATGGGAATGACCGGCTCGGGCTCGATCGAAGTCTTCTCCGACCAACCTCTGTTGGCGAGCTCGCGCACCTACAACGCGAGCCCTGAGGGCACGTTTGGGCTCTTCCTCGACGGGATCTCGACGCGAGAATCAGCGGCAACCGGAGACACCGTATGGCTATCCCAGCTCCGGCAAAACTCGGCATTCCGCACCAATGTCGGTCTCCTCAACAGCGGCGACACAACCGCCCGGGTCCGGCTTTATCTGTACGACGGATCCGGCGCCGAACTCGCCTCCCGCAGAAGGGTGCTTGAACCCTACGCCTGGCTCCAGCTCCAGGAGCCCTTCTCGCGCCTTGCTGGACGTACCGACATCGATTCCGGATATGTGCGGATCGAGGTCGAATTGGGTGACAGTGTGATCGCCTACGCATCGGTGATTGACAACGCCACCAACGACGGAACAGCCATCTCGATGAAGAGGTGACCCATATGGGGCGACGAAGAAGCCGCAACAGGAGGTCCGCAATGTTTACTCCGCACCAAGGAAACGCGTCACCATTCTCTGGCCCTGGAGAACCACGGACGGGTGATGTCTCGATCACGGTTCTGACCGCTCTGATCCTCCTTGTCGTCCTGGTGGTAGTCGCCCTGCTTTGATCAGAACTCAGAAGCTGTAAATAGCAGATAACGAAAAGGTGTCAACCGAATCCGAAAAGTCTGCCGCGAGATCGATTTGGAAGGATGTGAACGCAAGACCGATGCCTACCGCCACGTGGACCTCGTCCTCACCGGGCTGGAACAGGGCGCGATGTTCTGGGTCGGAGCTGATGCTTCGAAAGCGGTGGTCAGGATCCCGCCACACGCCCGCGCGGATGGCCAGCACGGGCTTGAGGTCGAGGAATGCGTACTCGGCGCCAAGCCGGAGCTCGTCGCCGTCGTCGGCCGCCAGCTCGATACCGAGATCTAGATCGTCTTCGAGGGTTTCGACCACCACAGGTTCGAAGCTGCCGAAGATCGAGGAATATTCGATGCGGTCCCACTCAAAACCCACCGCAAGCTTGCCGTCGGGTGAGCGGAAAGCCACACCGAGCCCATAAACGTCCGGAAACTGCATCGGCGTGGCCACAGTCAAGATCGAGGTTCCTTCAGTGATTGAAGGATCGAGCATCTCGGCAAATGGACCCGTGCGGATTTCGAAGATGAGCCGGAATTCCGGGCCCTGGCGGTAGAAAGCGCCAAGGCTCCAACGATCACTGAGATTCCATAGAATTCCGGCGTTCAGCCCCCAGTCCGTGTCGTCGATATCCATCTCACCATTGGCGAGCTGCCGGTCGGGCAGAAAGGAGTTGGGGCTGAAGATACCCTGCAGCGTACCATCGTCCGGGAGGTACCACTCGAACGGGGCATCCAATCGGCCGTCGAAATAGACCAGACCGAGACCGAGGCTCAGACGATCATTGATGCGGTAGGCGCCAGCAGCGCCGTAGCTGACGATGTCGAGCTCGGTCGACCACCTGCGATCGAACGATCGAAGGGTCTCGGTCCCGGCCCCCCCGTTGTGGAACAACCCCTGAGTATCGGTTTGGGCACGGAATTTTGCCAGCTGGTGCCGATAGACCGCAAATGACCAGTTCCCTTTCGGGTAGACGATAGAGAGGAATGACAGTCCGGTCAGCTGCTCCTCGGACACCGCCGTTCGGAGGCCATCGGTGGAGTCGAGACCGATGTCCGTGGGCTCGCCCTCATATCGACCGCCCTCGATGTAGGGCGTCGAGTAGCGCCAGTGCCGGAGCTCCGCCGAAACCTCGAGCGAAACCAGCTGCACCAGACCGGCCGGGTTGGCAATAGCCGCCGTGGCGTCGTCGGCAAGGGCGGCAAACGCGCCTCCGAGACCGAGGCTGCGAGCTCCCGGGTTTGAAAAGCTGAACTCGAAAGTGGATGGGGTCTCCTGGGCGGAGGCGATCGCGGGCGCGATCACCACCGCGACGAGCACCACGAGGATGAGTGTGTGCACTCTCACGCTTTGATCCGAGACCCACGCCTCACGCCCGTGGACACGGCATTGAGGATCGTAGCACGGGGAAAACCCTCATCAGATCCTCATCCCATCCTCAAGTCACTCGGGAGCTCGCACCCTAGCTTGGAATATGAGAGGAGGAACCAAAGATGAGAATCAAAGCGAATTCCCCAGCTGCGCTCGCAATCGTAGTCAGCTTCTTCTTCTGCGCCCTGAGTTCCACGAATGTCCACGCCGGCGACAGTCGGTGGCAGATTCGCATCGCTGGTCTGTCGATGAAGCCAACCGGCGACACGGTCTTCCTCCCGGAATCCGGTGAACGGATTCCCTACGACGCAGGCAAAGGCTACGGGTTCGGGATCGATCTCGAGTACCGGGCGTCGCGCCGCCTCGGGATCGACTTCGGCGTCCTCACCGCCACCCCGGTCATTGACGTGCTGATTGACGAGGTCGGGGTGATCTCCGCCAGCGCACAACCCAGGATCACCCCGGTGTATGCGGGGCTCAACGTGCACCTCACTCCGGACGATCAATTCGATCTCTATTTCGGGCCCTTGCTCGCCTACGTCATCTACTCGAGCTTCGACCTCGTCGTCGACCCCTGGTTCCTGACCGAGGGATTCGTAACCCAAAACGACTTCGGGATTGGAGTCAACCTGGGGTTGGATATCCGACTCGGCGACGCCGGGTGGCTGGTAATCGCAACCTTCAAGTATCTCGACACGACCCTCGAGGCTTCACCACCCGACGAGGGCACAGGAAGGACCGATATCGATCCGATGATCTTCAGCGTCGGCGTCGGTTACCACTTTTGACCACCGGGAGCAGATTTCCGTCTCCGCCGGCGTCTCACAACACGGTCGGGTTCGAAATGGTATGCCGATGAGCTCAATCCGCGCCTCCGTACGGGCCTTCGCCCGCACCGTGCGCCGCCTCGGCAGACGAGTTCGCGGAGAAGATCCTCCGCGGCTCTCTGCGGCCGACGGTCTCGTGGTTGAGGGACGAGAGCAGTTGATCCGACGCATCCTGAGCACGATCCACAACAACAGCATCTTGCTGTGCGGCAGGGCTGGGAGCGGGAAGACCTCGATTCTCCTTTATCTCAAGGGGTGCCTCATGGCCGATGAGGATCCGGCCATGGACTTCTATCCCGTTTACATCGACCTGCACGGGGTGCCCGAATGTCTGCTTTTCGCTACTGTCGCGGACGCCGTATTGGGTCAGCTCGCATTCGCGCCACCGAGCAAGGTCTCACGCTTCGGCTCCGATTACGGCCATCGGGACCTCGCCAACGACTTCCGCGGCGTGATCCTCACGCTCGCGGAGCGCAGCCTCAAGCGGGCCAGGCTGGTATTGCTGGTCGACGGCATCGACGAGCTCAACCACTACGAACCGCGGACGACGCAAAGGGTTCGAAGCCTCTTTATGGCGAGTCTCGCCGAAAACCTGGTGATGGTGGCGTCGGCGGTCGAAATCGACAAACACTGGGAGCAGGAGGGCAGCCCCTGGTACAACTTCTTCGAGGAGATCGAAATCTCTCCCTCCCCTCGTGAACCGAGACGTCCGGGATAGAATGCCTCGAGATGAATAAGCAGGAAGCCCCGGAAAGGCCTGTTGCAGCCGACTTTCGGCTCGCTGGATGGCTCGTCCAACCGAGCCTCAATCGGCTCTCGATCGAAGAACGGGTGGTCCAGCTCGAACCAAAGCTTATGGACGTCCTGGTCTACCTGGCTGAGAACGCCGGCCAGGTCATGTCGAAGATCGATATCACCGATGCTGTGTGGCCGGAGGTCTTTATCACCGAGTCGGTCATCACGCGCTCGATCGCCGGGCTGCGTCGCGCATTTGGCGACGATGTCAAAAACCCCAGGTTCATCGAAACCATCTCGAAGCGCGGCTATCGCCTGATCGCAGAGGTCGACCGCGTGTCGGCAACCAACGAAGAGCGCACCGGAGGGCGCACGCGACGATCAACCGGGCCTCCCGCCATCGCCAGAACGACGGTCCCTTTCGTCGTAGGGCAATGGGTTCGTGGAGAGAACTTCTACGGCCGTGCTGCAGTGATCGAGGAAGTACTCAGGGGCAATCGCAACTGGCTGTGGCTCCTCGGCACCAGGAGAATCGGCAAGACATCCGTGCTCAAGCAGCTCGAATTTACCGCCGAGAGTACGCCCGATCTCGGGTTCCTTCCGGTCTTCTGGGATCTCCAGGGGGCCGACCGCCCGGAGGAGCTCCACCTCGACTTTGCCGATGCTCTGCTCGACTCCGAAGAACGCCTGGAACGGGTCGGGATCCGTCTTTCCGAGATTCATTCGGACGACCTTTTCGAATCGCTTGGTCGTCTTCGCCGAATCCTCCTCTCCAAGAACCTCCGGTTGTTACTTCTGTGTGACGAGGTCGAGGAGCTGATCCAGCTCAACCGAAAAGATCCATCGATCCTTCGCAAGCTCCGCCGTGCATTGCACTCGAGGGACGGCATCCGATCAGTGTTGGCTTCGAGCAGCCGGCTCTGGCAGCTCGCTGACACGGATGAGGACACCTCTCCGTTTCTCGATGGATTCACACCACCCCTCGCCATCGGTTCCCTCGACGACGAGGCGGCACGGCAACTCATCCGTCAGACCCAGCTTCCGGAAACGGCGCGTCCCGGCATCAGCGATGACGAAGTCGAGCGAATCCGACGCCAGTGCGGCAACCACCCCTACCAGATCCAGCTCCTGTGCCGTCGTTTCCTCGACCGTGGCAATCTCGACGACGCGATCGAGGAGGTGGCACACGATCGCGCCGTCAGTTTCTTTTTCTCGGTCGATTTCGACCTATTCGGTCAAACGGAGCAGACCATCCTTCGGTTGCTCGCCGTAAAGCCGGGAGCCTCGCTCACTGAAATAGGCAGCGGCGTTCAGAATCATTCCGAATCTGTAGAAACCACCCTTTCGGCTCTCTTCGAGTTGGGCCTGGTGGCCAGGGATCCCGAGGGACGGCATGAGATCGCCAGCCATTTCCTGCGCCGATGGCTGGCCGAGGAAGCTGCCACGCCGACAGGCACCGCGGAGGATCCGTCGTAGCCAGTGAGCTGACCGCGTTAAATCTTGCCCGAGAGACGTTCGTGCCCGTCGCCAGATGCGAGTTAGGGGTTAAGAGTGAAGCGCATCCACCCCCCCGGGAGAGGTCCGCACATACCTTCTCACCCTTTACTCTTGAATCTTTACTCTTAACCCGCCGGCACCCAGTTCGCACGAGCGTGGGTACGGCGGAATCCGTAGCGCTCGATATTGCGGTAAGAGTGCTGGGCGTCGCCGGCCACCTCCTCGCCAGTCGATGTCGCGAAGGCTTCGCAACCGAAAGCGATGCCGTCGGTGATGCGGCGGACGATGACCGCACCCTGGCTGCCGCGCCGCCGAAATTTTGGCAGGGTAGCCGCCCAGTCGAGCCAGCCGACGCCTTTGTGTATCCGCATCGCCCCGCAACCGGCCGGCTCAGTCCCTTCGAAGCTCATATAGATATGCCACCCTTCACGGCCCACCAGTCCGGCCAGCGCCGGGATCCAGGCCTTGTCAAGCTCGAACCCGGCGGCCGCAATGCGTCCGAAATCCATGGCGTGCTTTGCCCCGATCTCCTGCACCTCGAGATCTGACCGAGCTGCCGGCGCCGCCTCGTCTCCCCGTTCGAACTTGGCCCACGCCCGGTGGTATGGCTCGAGGCCCGCATCCCCGAGCCATCCGGGCAGGTCCTCGGGCATAGCCGCCGGATCGAGCTGGAGGAAGTAACGGTCAACACCCGCACCGCGATAGCGCTCGACGATCGTCTCCACGGTCTCGCGATCCGCGGGATGGGCCAACCCCAGGCCGACTGTCCGATTTACTAGGATCGTAGGTCTGCACCTGGCGATGGAAACGAGGACATCGCCAACCTCACTGAGCTCGAGGCCGAGGTGGTCCCGGAGATCGGACGGGGCAGCGCGGTGGATATCGGCGAGCGCAGCCCGTTCGGCACTCTCCGCACGGATCGTGTCGTGTGTGTTCATCAGACGACTCTCCTCTCGGCAATTCCTGATCCTCAGAAACGAAGGAGTCTGTAAATTGATCTGTCGGAAAGTTTACTATTGCCGGTGCTGTAGGATCTTGATGTCATCACGATCAACGGAGGCCAGTCATGTCCACTCACTACGTGATTTCGCCGAATCTCATCGTCCTGTCCACCCTGGTGCTGATTGCGCTGACGGCCTTCATGACGATTGCCAGCGCTGCCGATAACGAGCGACCAAAACAGGTGCTCATCCGGTGCGACGACGTTGGCATGTCGCACACTGTCAACCAGGCGGTGCGCGAACTCATCGAAACGGGCGTTCCCTTCTCGACCTCGGTGATGATCGCCTGCCCCTGGTACCTGGAGGCGGCGGAGATTCTCAAGGCCAACCCGCAGATCGGCGTTGGCATCCACCTCACCCTCAACTCCGAATGGAAAGACTACAAATGGGGGCCGGTGCTCGGGGCAGCGAAGGTGCCGTCGCTGGTCGACGCCAACGGACATTTCTTCGCATCGGAGGCCGAGTTTGCGGCCAACGATGTTGACCCCAATGAAGTCGAGATGGAGCTGCGCGCCCAGATCGAACGCGCCCTCAGGGCCGGCCTCCGGGTCGACTACCTGGACTACCACATGCTGACCGCGGTCTCGACGCCTGAGCTGCGTACCATCGTCGAGCGGCTTGCCGAGGAGCACGGCTTCGGACTTTCCCGCTACTTTGGCGAGGCTTCGGTGTCGATCTGGGACGCCGACCCGGAAGACAAGCTGTCAAGCCTGCTCGACCATGTCCATAACGCCCAGGCAGGACTCAATCTTTTGGTGATCCACCTCGGGATGGAGACCCCCGAGATGTCGGCCATGGTGGACATGAACAACCAGACCGATCCCTACCGGGTAGCGGTACACCGTCAAGCAGAACTCGAGGCCATCACCTCACCGGCCTTTCGTGCAGCGATCGAGGAGGCCGGCATCGAATTGCTCACCTACAAGAACATCGTTTCGGAGTTGGGTCTCGAGTCGATGGCGCCACCAGCCGACCTGACCAGCTATTCCTCGAGCTTTATCGAAGAATAATGACCCGACGAGGCATACAGGAACAGCATCGTGCCGCCCACCCACCCAAGTTGAACCACAAAGACACCAAGGGCACCAAGAAAACACAAAGAAAACCCTTGGTGTTCTTGGCGCCTTGGTGGTGAAAGTTCCTTCTGTTGGGTCTCCTATTTTCAGTCTGTAGTGGACTCGGCGATTTTCAGCACCTCACTGCCGGCGAGGAGGAAGGCGCCGGTGCCGTACTCCATGCTGTCTTCGGCTGTGACCGAGCGCGGATCGTAGCCGATCTGCTGCACCCAACCAAGGCGGCCATCCGGCTGCACGGCCCAGATGAGCCCCTCCCAACCCTTTCGAACTGCCGGCAGAAAAGTGTCAGTGTCCAGCAGGTCGTTGGTCACACCCCACGCCAGCCCAAAGGTAAAGAACCCGCTGCCGCTCGACTCCGGGATCGGGATTTCCTCCGCGTCGAGCAGGCTCGACTTCCACAGTCCATCCTCACCCTGGACCGCAATCAGGGCAGCGGCCATGTCGCGAAAGAGATCCTCGAAGCGCGCCCGGCCGGGGTAGTCGGCCGGCATGTGTTCGAGGACCAGCGCGAGCCCGGCAAAGACCCAGCCGTTGCCGCGCGACCAGAAGATTTTCTGACCGTTGGCGGTGCGGGGCCCTGAACCGTCCTCCTGGATCACATAGCGGCCGTCGCGGTACCACAGGTGCTCCTCGGCGTCGTAGAGGTAGTCGTATGTCTCCCACCACATGGCGTTCATGAGGTCGAGGTATCGGACATCGCCGGTCGCCTCGGCGATCAGCGCCATGGTCGGTGGCGCCATGAAGAGGGCGTCGCACCACGACCAGTTATCGTCTTCAGCCCACCCCACCTCGGGACCCGGACGTGGTTCGGAGATCATTTCGTCGAAGCGGGCGACGGTTGCCTCGATCATTCTCGGATTGCGTTCGAAGAGGAAGATCCTAGCGTAGGTCTGGGCGATGCAGTGGTCGTCGCCGTGACGCGGCCGCGGCCCAGGCTGCCAAGCATTGCGCTCGGAGATTTCTTTCGCGGCCTCGAGGTATTTCGCGTTGCCGGTCGCCTCATGGGCCGCCATCACTCCTGAAAAGAATGCGCCCCGGACCCACTCCGTGTCACTCACGTCCTGGAACCCACCGTCCGGCAAAGGCGCTTCATAGACGATATTCTCGATCTGCCAATCGAATGCGCGTTCCATGGCAGATTGGATCGACTCGCGCGAGAAAATGTCCGAAACATCCACCGGTTCTTCCTCGGGCTGGCCACCGCAACCAAGAAACACGAGGACCGCGAGCATCGCGAGGACGAAGCCGCCCACATTTCTTGTGTAACTCATCGATTGTTCCCCCTTGCTTGTCGCTCAGGATAACTCTTCACGACGGAAACGGGACAGCATTCCCGGACGGATGGAGTCATGCGATCATGGCGACTGAGGTACTACGATGAGTGCCGGTACGTGAAAGAAAACGGAGGGGAGAGCATGAACACAGCAGAACAGTTTTCACCCGCCCCGGGTCGCTACGACTCGATGACCTATAACCGCTGTGGGCGGAGTGGTCTCAAGCTGTCGGCAGTGTCGCTCGGGCTCTGGCACAACTTCGGTGGCGTCGACTCAGCGGACAACGCCCGCGCAATGCTGCGGCGCGCCTTCGACCTGGGCGTCACCCACTTCGATCTCGCCAACAACTACGGCCCCCCTTTTGGTTCGGCCGAAGAGACCTTCGGCAAGCTCTTCGCACAGGACTTCTTGCCTTTCCGTGACGAACTCCTCGTCTCCTCCAAAGCCGGTTGGGACATGTGGCCCGGCCCCTATGGCAACTGGGGGTCGCGCAAATACCTGGTTGCAAGCATCGACCAAAGCCTCCGGCGCATGGGACTCGATTACGTGGACATTTTCTATCACCACCGTCCCGATCCGGAGACGCCCCTCGAGGAGACCATGGGCGCCCTCGATTACATCGTTCGCTCGGGCCGCGCCCTTTACGCCGGCATCTCCATGTACCCCAGCGACCTCACGCGCCGGGCGGTCGAGATTCTCCGCGCTCTTGGAACCCCGTGTCTGATCCACCAGCCCAATTACAGCCTCCTCGACCGTTGGATCGAGGACGGGCTCCTCGAGGTGCTCTCCGAGGAGGGGGTTGGCTGTATCGTGTTCTCACCCTTGGCACAGGGACTGCTCACCGACCGATACCTCGATGGCATCCCGAAGGGATCGCGCGCCGCCCGCGACGATAGCTACCTTTCGAAAGGGCAGGTGACCGACGAGGTGGTATCAACCGCACGCCGGTTGAACGAGCTCGCATCGGCTCGCGGCCAAACCATGGCTCAGCTTGCGATCGCCTGGGTCCTCCGGCAGCCGGGGGTGACTTCCGCCCTCATCGGCGCCAGCAGCCCGGCGCAGATCGATGACGCGGTCGGCGCCCTCGACAACGTCGATCTCAGCGACGACGAGCTCACAGCCATCGATAAGATCCTGGGCTAGCCCGCATATCTCACCGGGTATCGTCGCGAGGCCGGCGAGGTGCCGTGCGCAGTGGGGTTTTCGACCCGAGGGGCGCGGAGCGCGTACTTGCGGTACGTCGAGCACCCCGACGCGAGAAAACACCGCTGGGCGCGCTGCATCGCCGGCCGCAGCAGAAAGCTGGTGAGATATGCGGGCTAATCGCAGGGGGTGTCGCCCTCCCCAGCCGGTTCCAGCCTGACGTCGGCAAAGCGCAGTGCAAGCTCGCCCTCGGTCGCGATCAGGAACGGTGTTGTGATGTGGCTGAGGTCGGCGTCGGCATCGCCGAAATGACGCAAACGGAGCTTTATCGTTCGCCATTCCCCGACCTTACTTCGTGCCAGGGCTTCGGTGATGTCAATTCGGCCCTCGCAGCCCTCGCCGCACCTCATCGCCGCATACACCGGTGCGCTCGGCGCCCCCTGGACCATCACATCGAAGGCAAGCACCATGCAGTTTGAAGCCTCGGGCGTCAGGTCGATCGCCTGCGCGGCCTCGAGATAGAGAATGGCGAGGTCATACCCGGCCCAGTGAGCGGCGCGCGCGTCCTCCTGCAGGTCACGATCGACAGCGGTGACCACCAGGTTGTCGCGGTCCCAGGTCGAGGCATTTCCGCCGACCGTCTTGACGGCCCAGAAATGCGAATCACCGACATAGAGCTGCCACGGCGCCACCGGTCCGCCACGGAAGTAAACGGTGCGGCCGCTGTCCGGAATCGCTCCTCCCGGATCCTCCGGAAGCTCGGTCAGGTGCACGTTGTCGGCGTATGTGAGGCCGAAACCATAGGCGAAGAGCGGATCGTAGCCTTCGTCACCGAGATTGAGCGCCTCCTGCACCGCAGTTTTCGGCCACGAATGGGCGAGCGCACCTTTGAAGTCAAAATGAATGGCGTTATCGGCGGAGCGAAAGATGACCTCCGCGACGCCGTCACCCTCGGATCCCGGCAGCCACGCCGCGACGAAGGCGTCCGATGCGTTGAGCTCGGGGTTGACCCACATCGGGCGACCGGAGAGGAAGATCGAGACGACTGGGACTCCAGCCTCCTGCAGTCTCTTGAGCAACTTCAGATCGTCCGGTCGTGAGAACCCGTAGTCGAGGGTTTCGCGGTCACCCTGGAACTCGGCGTAGGGATCCTCACCGAAGACAACGACGGCAACGTCAGGCTTCGATCGTAAAGACCCATCCTGGGACAGAATGGCCGTACCACCGGCGCCTTCCACCACCCTCTTGACACCATCCCAGATCGATGACCCGCCCGGGAAATCTTCGTTTTTGGTGCCAGTGCCCTGCCAGGTCAGGGTCCAGCCGCCGCTCTGTTTGCCGATGTTGTCGGCGCCGTCGCCGGCCACCAACACCGTCTGCGACCGCTCGAGTGGCAGCAACCCGCCGTTGTTTTTGAGCAAAACCAAAGATTCGCGCACTGCCTTGCGCGCCACCGCCCGGTGCTCCGGCGAACCGAGGTACTCTGTCTTGCCGGCCATTGTCCGGCTCGAGGGCTTATCCCGGTCGAAGAGGCCCGCCCGAAACTTGACCCTGAGGATTCGACGCACGGCGTCGTCGAGGCGTTCCATCAGGATCTCCCCCGACTGAACCTGGTCAATCGTGTTTGCCCGAAGCGCCTTCCAGTCCTCGGGCGCCATGAACATATCGACACCGGCGTTGAAGGCGTCGGGACAGCTCTTGTTGCTACAGTCCTCCACATCGGCGTGGCCGTTCCAGTCGCCGACAACGAAACCGTCAAAACCAAGTTGACCCTTGAGGACGTCGGTGAGGAGACCTCTGTTTCCGTGCATCTTGAGCCCCTGCCACGACGAGAACGAGGCCATCACCGTTTGCACACCGGCCTCGAGCGCGGAGAAGTAGCCCGCGCCGTGGATGTCACGAAGCTCGGCCTCGGTCGAGCGGTTGTCTGCCCGATCGACGCCGTTCTCGGTGCCACCATCGCCGAGAAAATGCTTGGCGCACGCAACCACGCGATCGCCGCCGAGAAAGTCCTCGGACGCGGCTTGGCCCTGGAGACCGCTGATCATCGCGCCAGCGTACGCCCGCGCAATCTCGGGGTTTTCTGACCAGCTCTCATAGGCCCGCCCCCACCGGTCGTCACGAACGACGGCGACGGTTGGACTGAAATCCCAATCGAGGCCTGACACGGCAATTTCGACTGCGGTCACCCGTCCAATCTCGCGGATCAATTCGGGGTTTCTGGTGGCGCCGAGACCGATATTCTGGGGAAAGACCGTGGCGCCGTACACATTTGTGTGTCCGTGAACCGCGTCCGTCCCCCAGATGACGGGAATCGCCAGGCCACCGTTCGAGGTGTCCATTGACGCCTCCCAGAAGGCGTCGGCCAGCGCCAACCAGTCGTCGACCGAGGCCCACTTCTTGCCGAAGGGCTGCACGCCGCCGCCGTTGAGGACCGAGCCCAACCGATATTTTTGGACATCCTTCGGCTCGAGGTGTCGGATCTCGCCCTGGACGACCTGTCCGACCTTGTCCTCGACCGACATGCGGGCGAGCAGATCCTCGATCCGCCGTTCGATCTCGGGATCGATGGGGACAGGGTTTTCGATCGCCGGCCAGATCTCGGGATGCACGGTTGGTGGTTGGCTGTTCACCGGTCCTTGCCTCGCATCGTAGGATAGGCCACAAGCGCAAACCACCATCAGAGCAAGCACGATCCCAACAGAAAAGATTCGGCGATTTCTCATTCAGCCCCCCGCGTTCGTGTCAGCGCAAATCTTACCGTGTGCTGGGTTTCAATGGTCACTTGGGACCGTATTTGTGTAGGGGCGGCACCTGTGCCGCCCTTGATCGCCGAGATCCCAAGACAACGGCCATTCGTTGTCAACTGACGAGGGCGGGACAGGTCCCGCCCCTACAACCGGTTTGCACTCGGAACATTTTCAGTCCAGATATTGACAAATAGTACGATTAGTATTATAACTATTCGTACTATGGAAAAAAACATCACCTTCTCACCCCTCCGGCTCGCGATTCTCGGGTTGGTCGCAATGCACCCCCAGTCCGGTTACGACCTGAGAAAGGTCTTCGAGACAACTCCCATGGGCAACTTCAGCAGCAGCCCGGGCGCCATCTACCCGGCCCTCAAGAGCCTGGAAAAAAAGGGCTGGATCCGCGGCAAGCCTGAGAACACGGGCTCGCTTCGCCCCCGCCTGGTCTATTCGATCACCAAAGAGGGAGACGCGGTCCTTCGTGCAGAGCTCGAGAAAAAGGTCACCCACCAGGATCTGATCTGGCACTTCGATCTGGTGATGCTCCGATTCGCCTTCATCGACCGTCTCGGACACGAACAAGCCATCCGTTTCCTCGAAGAGTTCCAAAACGAGTCCGAGGCCTATGTCCGGCATCTCGAGGAGATCCGGATTCAAATGCTGGAACACATGTCGCCGTGTGGGCGATTGGCGCTCGAACACGGCATCCAGGCCTATCGCGGCAACGCCCGCTGGGCAAAGAAGTCCATCGGCGAGCTCTCGAAGCTCGAATAGAAATGAGGAGGTCTCCTAATGAACACCGTAACTCGTAATCCTGTCGTCAGTTGGTTGTGGAAGATCCCGGCAATCGCTGCTACCTACTTCATCGGAGTCATGATCAGCGGCGGCGTCATCACTGCGGCCAAGATGCAGTGGCCGGCATTCCCAGGGTCTGCAGGCGAAACTGAGAATCTCGTCATCAGTCTCATCGGCTCCATTTTGATGGCCGCCTGTCTCGCCCTGCTTGCTCGCGGGATCCGAGGATCGCAATTCGCGCGTTGGCTGATCCTGGCGATCTTTACCTACGTCACCTTTGGTCTCAACACCCAGATCGAAGCTGCCATCTTCACTACCTACGGAGGCACTGCGACGATGCTTCTGTTCTTCATTCTGCCATGTGCCTTCGGCGCCGCCGCAGCCGTCCGATTGTTCCAACCCGAGCAGCCGGAGGTATCGCTCCAGCCAGTGATGAGCAGCCAACCCGTCTCCACGTGGTGGTGGCGCGTGGTGGTCGTCTGGCTCGCCTTTCCGGTGATCTACATCTTCTTTGGGATGCTCGCCGCCCCGTTTGTGGTGCCCGTCTACGAGACACAGGACTTCGGTCTGAACCTTCCCGGCTTTGAAACCATGATTCCAGTGGCGCTGGTCCGAAGCGCGCTCTACCTTGCGGTCACGATTCCAATAATGGTGAATTGGTCAAAGTCACGCCGCAGCCTTTTTCTGTCACTTGCAGTCGCATTCTTCGCCATGATGGGGCTGATCGGCCTTCTCTCGGCAACGTTCTTCCCGTCGGTCCTGCGTATTACCCACACTATTGAAATCCTCGGCGACGCCCTGGTCTACGCGTGGCTGCTCCTAGCGCTGTTGGTTCCAAAACAGAAGATCGAGCAGGCTGAGCGAATTCCGGAAATAGGTGCCGAGACCGGTGCATCGAATTGAACCACGAAGACACCAAGGACACAAAGGAAACACAACGATAATTCTCTGAATTCAGAACTCTTCGATCGGATCGCGCTACCAACAGAGTTGTGAGAATCAAAGTCGATACTCGACCCTCGATCCGGAAACAAAGGTATTTCTTGGTGTTCTTGGTGCCTTGGTGGTGAACCGGACGAGAAACGGAACGGACGGCTAACCCTGGCGGTTCATTCGGACAATCCGGTCGATAATGTCGTCCTTCATGTTGCGCAGCAGACCGAGTGTGAAATCGGCGACGTTGATGGATAGATCTTTGATCAAGGGCGTCAAATCCATGCCGAAGCTCAACCGCTCGTACTTGTCGACCTCGTGCGACTCGTAGAAAGTCGCGTTGGCGAGGTGCCGACCGTGAACCGCGAGGTCGTATCGTTTCCCGCCCGAAATCTGCGAATCAAAAACGCCGCACAGCGCCTCGGCAATGTTGGCCCGATCGTAGAGCCTCAAAATCTGTTTGTCGGATTCAAGCAGCCAGTCGAGACCGCGCCAGACTTCGCACCCGTACACCTTTTCTGGGCGCTTGTCCGCCGGCAGGCTCCTGAGCGCGGCGATCGACCGCAGACAGCAGGCGACGTGGGTGTCGTGCTTGTCGGCCGGGTTGTGCAGGTAGACCACCTCGGGGGTCGCCCCTTCGAAGATTGCTTTCAGGTACACCACCACGTCGTCTTTCGCCGCGTCCTTGACGACCGCACTTGGAAAGCCGAGCTGGATCTGGCAGGCGTAGTCACCGACCAGCGCCGCCTTTCGCTGTTCGGCAACCCGGATCTTCCGAATGTCATCGTCCGAGTGCTTCTCGTAGGGGCCGCTCCTGGGGCTGCCGGCGCCATCGGTGACGGTGACACCGCTGAACCACCGGTCAGCCTGCCGAAAACACTCGAGAACACCGTGCATGGCCATGAACTCGATGTCGTCCTGGTGTGCGCCCACCGCCAGATGCGTGGTCTTGGCGAGAGCCTCCGAGACGGTCGATTCGTCGGGGACATAGACATCGGCATCAGGGTTTTTCAGCTGCATCCTCGAATCCTTCCGTTCACTCTGCAGTCCTCCCCGAGTCTCACGCGTAAGAACGTCATTCCATCATACCTGCCGGAAGGCTGGCCGCGGCAATCGCCTGTCCGTGTCGCTTGAATTTTTCGTCCGGCGTCTTCAGCCGGAGGCGATCTGCAAGCTCAGGAAACTCGTCCCTCACGACCTCCGACGCCGTATCGATGATGATTTCTCCGCCCGCGCCGGAGGTCACCCGGCCGAGAATCAGAAGGTTGTCGATCTCGTACCAGCGGGCGAACCAGGCGACGGAATACCCGAGGTAAACACCGATCGACTCGTAGATCGAGTGCGCCCGTTCATCTCCCCTTTCCATCAGGCTCTGGACGTCGACCAGCCGCTCGGCGAATGGGATATGGTCCGGGTGTTGGAGACCGGCCGCCGGCGCCAGACGCGCCACCGCCTGTTGCGAGAAGTACTGCACCCCGCAACCGACGTCGCCCGACCACTCGTCCACCGGTGCGCCGTCCCGATAATCGACGGGAACAAAGGCGAGCTCGTTGAGCTGGCCGGTGATGCGCCCACCGCTGTCGCAGTAGCCGGCCGCCAGGCTGGTGCCCATGGCGATGCCGAGGATGCTCGAGATGTTAAAGGCCAGCGATGCCGCCAGCGCCGTCACCTCGCCATCGTTGACCACCTCGAAGGGCACGTCGTTCATCTCGTGCCGAATATTCTTGAAGATCGGGCGAATTTCGCGCCTGAAATCCTCCTCTGAAATGCCGCGGAAGAGCGACCCTACACGCGGCTCGTTGTCGACATAGACTCCCGCTGCGCTGCCACCGATGGCATCGACCCGCGGCAGATGAGCGGCAGCACGCCCGAGCGAGTCCATGATGCCGTCGAAGTGGTAGCAGGGGTCGGATTCGAAGTAGGGGTTCCACTCGACCTCTTCGGAGTGCACCACCTCACCGTCCACCACCGCGGCACACTTGCGGTCGCTGCCGCCAAGATCGAAGCCGATTCGACAGCCGTCGAGGTGGCCGCCGAGCGGGACAGCAGCGATCTTCTCGTCCGGCACAACGTCGAGGGCGCACGAGGTCACCGTCATCGGTTCGAGGAAGATCCTCCTGCCGACGATGTCACAGTCGAAGGAACGCGAGCCCCCCGGCATGTAGAGGCCGGACATCGCCCTCGCCAGCTCAGGGTGGCCGCCGAGCACGATCCCCGAACCGCCTTTCATCCACAGCAGGAGCTTGACGATTCGCTCCACGTATCGGAAGTTGAGAGGGATGTTCTCCCCCTCGTGTGGGAGAACTTTCGTCTCGTGGCGAAAGACCGTTCCGTCGGACCGGGTCACGGCCACGACGATGGGCATGCTCCCGGGATCGACCTCCGCCCAGGCCTCGTAGGCCCGGTTCCAGAGCGCGGCCGGGACAAAGTCAGGATCGAGGACTGGTCGGTGCTTCGGCTCCACCACCAAACCGTTCACGGATTCACCTCTGCTTCCAGCGGGGATGCGGACAGAAGATCAATCGCTCGCCCTCCAGATCTTCGGTACGACCCAGGCCAGTCCAAGGCCGGCGCCGAGGGTGACGGTCAGACAGACCGTGCCCTGGAGTGGTTGACCGTAGAGCAGCGCCCCGGTACCGAAGAGACCTGAGTAGACAAAGGTACAGCCGAAGACCCAGCCGAGGAAGGCCAGCGATAGATCATCCCGTGGCTCATCCGCTTCATCGGGCCCGACCACCTTCGCCCAACCTCGACCGGCGGGGCGGACCTTGCGGTAGAAGCGGCGCAGGGTCTCGGTGTCGGTTGGCTTGGTCAGGAAGGTCACCACCACCCAGACGACGGTAGTCAGGGCCACCGACCACACGAGGGCGGCATGGGACGAAAGGTCGAGACCGAACTTGCGGGCCACGAAGAGCGACAGCGCGATGATGAATGAGGAGGCCATGGCAGCGATTTCGGACCAGGCTGTGATCCGCCACCAAAACCAACGCAGCAGGTAGATCAGACCAGTGCCGGCGCCGATCGAAAGCAAGAGGTGGAAGGCTTCGCCCGCAGTCGAGAGCAGGAAGACGGTCGCACCGGACACGACCATCAACACCGCGGTCATCACCCTCGAGAGCCACACCAAGTGGCGCTCCGACGCGTCGGGTCTGAGGAATCTTCGGTAGAGATCGTGCACCAGATAGGAGCAGCCCCAGTTGAGGTGGGTCGACATGGTCGAGACGTAGGCCGACAGCAGCGATGCCACCAGGAGGCCGAGAAGACCTGCCGGCAGCAGGGTCAGCATCGCCGGATAGGCGAGGTCGTTTCCGATCAGATCGTCCGAGACGTGCGGCAATGCGGTCTGGATATCCGCGAGGCTCGGAAAGACAAGGATCGAGCACAGGGCAACGATGATCCAGGGCCACGGCCGCAGGGCGTAGTGGGCGATGTTGAACCACAGGGTGGCGGCCATCGCGTTCTTCTCGTCCTTGGCGGCCAACATGCGCTGGGCGATGTAGCTGCCACCGCCCGGTTCGGCGCCCGGGTACCACACCGACCACCACTGGATTGTGAGCGGAATGATCAGAACTGACAACGTCAGGCCCCAGTTCGAGAAATCGGGCAGCAGCCGCAAGGTCGAGGGATCGATTTTGGCGACCAGCCCGGCCAGCCCTCCAACCTCGGGCTGGGACAACGCCACATAGGCGGCCGCAAAGACCCCGACCATGGCGATCGCGAACTGGATCATGTCGGACGCCAGCACCCCCCACAGCCCTGCCATGGCCGAGAAGACGACACAGATCAGACCGCAGATGACCACCGTCTGCAGCCGGCTCCATCCGAGCATCACGTTGGCGATCTTGACCGCGGCCAGCGTCACCGAAGCCATGATGGCGCAGTTGAAGAAGAGGCCGAGATAGACCGCACGAAAGCCGCGGACGAAAGCCGCCGACCGGCCCGAGTAGCGGAGCTCGTAAAACTCGAGGTCGGTGAGCACCCCCGACCTCCGCCACATGCGGGCGTAGAAGAAGACCGTCATCATGCCGGTGAGCAGGAACGCCCACCATTCCCAGTTCTGGGACACCCCGTTGGTGCGCACGAAGTCGGTGACCAGGTTCGGAGTGTCGGTGGAAAAGGTGGTGGCCACCATCGAGGTGCCGATCAGCCACCACGGTGCCGAACGACCGGAGGCGAAGAACTCATCGGTTCCCTTGCTCGCCCTGCGGGCGAAGAAGACGGCCGGCGCAAAGGCCGCGGCGAGGCAGATGACGATCACGACCCAGTCGATCGAGGCAAGCTGCATAAGATAGGGCCCCTTCCGTTTGACAAATATTAGCCGATCGCTGGCATGGGCCGTCCGGGTGGGCGAGAATGGCTGGGTCAACCCGACATTGGTTGAGGGGGAAATATGAGATTTGCGTCGCTTGCCGCTTGCCTGATGTTGTTGGCCCCGGTCTTCGCCGAAACCGCTGAGGAACAACATTCTCCAACCCTCAACCTGATGCCGGTGCCGGCCCAGCTCGAACTCGGTGACACCGCAATCGAGATCGACTCGGAGTTCTCGGTGACGATCGAGGGCAACGGTGCCACTTCCCGGCTTCGCAGGGGCGTCCAACGGATGCTGCGTCGGCTTTCGGACCGTTCGGCCCTCTTCTTCGACAACGCCACCTTTCTTCAGGTCGAAGGGAGGTCCATGGCATCGATGGTTGTGACAGCAAATGGGGAGGGGAAACTCGGCACGAACGAAGACGAGAGCTATCGGCTGACGATCACCTCAGACGGCATCGCCTTGCAGGCCGCCACCGACATCGGCGCACTGCGCGGCCTCGAAACCTTCCTGCAACTGCTGACTCTCGACGAGAACGGCGTCACTGTGCCCGAGATCGCGATCTACGACGAGCCTCGCTTCCCGTGGCGGGGCCTGATGATCGACTCGAGCCGCCACTTCATGCCCGTCGGGATGGTCAAGCGCAATCTCGACGGGATGGCCGCGGTCAAGCTCAACGTCCTCCACTGGCATCTGGTGGACGACCAGGGCTTCCGGGTCGAGAGCCTCGCCTGGCCCAAGCTGCACGAGCTGGCATCGGACGGCAACTACTACACACGCGCCCAGATCCGCGACGTCATCGATTATGCCGCCGAGCGCGGCATCCGCGTGGTCCCCGAGTTCGACCTCCCGGGTCACGGCAGCGCCTGGCTCACCGCCTACCCCGAGCTGGGGAGCGCTCCCGGGCCCTATGAGATCGAGCGCAGCTGGGGGATTTTCGACCCCACCGTCAACCCCACCATCGAAAAAACCTACGAGTTCCTGGATGCCTTGTTGGCCGAGATGGCCGAGCTTTTCGACGACGAGTTCATCCACATCGGCGGCGACGAAAACAACGGCAAGCACTGGCTCGCCAACCCCGAGATCGTGGCTTTCATAGAAGAGAAAGGCTACGAGGGCCCGTTGACCCTGCAGCGTTACTTCAACGAGCGCGTTCTGGCCATCCTGACGAAGTACGGCAAGCGGATGATCGGGTGGGACGAGATATTCGAGGAAGGCCTGCCGAAAAATGTCGTCATCCAGTCGTGGCGGGGGCGGGAATCGCTCTTCGAATCCGCCCGCCTCGGTTACTCCGGCATCCTCTCCAACGGCTACTACATCGACCTCATCCAGCCGACAGACTTCCACTACCTCAATGACCCTCTGCCCGCCGACTCGCCCCTGACCACGGAGGAGGCCGCCCGGATCCTCGGTGGCGAGGCAACCATGTGGGCGGAGTACGTCTCTCCCGAGACGGTCGATTCGCGAATCTGGCCGCGGACAGCCGCCATCGCGGAACGATTCTGGTCCCCAAGTCGGGTCCGCGACCTCGAGGACATGTACCGGCGGATGGATCGCATCAGTCTGATGCTCGAGGAGCTCGGTCTGCAGCACGAACGCAACCGGCCGATGATGCTGCGCCGCCTCTGCCAGTGTCGCGACGTAGAGGCCCTCGAGGTCCTGCTCGGCGCCATCGAACCGGTCAAGGTTTACAACCGCGGCCGGCTCCGCAAGCACACCCAGTTTTCGCCCCTGACCCGGATGGTGGACACGGCGTGGGCCGACGCCGGCCCGGCGCGTGAGTTCCGGTGGGCGGTCGAACGGCTGATCGAGTCTGATTTCATGGACCGGGAAGATCTCGGGGCGGTGGAGACCGCTCTCGTCGCGTGGCGGGACAACCACGCCGCTCTCGAGGAAACGCTGCGGACCTCACCCGCGCTGGCCGACATCGTGCCGGTGTCCATCGCCCTCGCCGAGGTCTCGACCATCGGGCTCGAGGCGCTCGATCTGGCGGCTGCAGGCAACTCGGCGAACAAGGAATGGCTCGATCTCCGACTCGAGAACCTCAACGCCTCGCGAGAGTCTCACGGTCAGACCGAGCTGGTGATGATCGACCCAGTCGTGGATCTGGTGTGCACGGTTGCGCTGCCGGCAAGCGTGACGGCGGAGGAATGTAAGGAGGAGGAGGCGCCGACAGCCGAGCATCATTGAGCACGGGAAAACGGGAGGATTTCATGAAGAGACACATCGCGTTTTTGGTAATGATTTCGATTGTGCTGATCTCGTGTTCTGTAGCGGTTGCGGGTGAGGGCAAGGAGGGGAGCGGGGATTGGTGGTACGTCCCGTACCCCGAACCGTTCGATGCGTCGAAGATCGAAACCAATCTCCAGTTCATCCACGTCGAGGACAACCGCTTTGTCGACGAGGACGGCAACACGAAGGTCTTCTACGGGGTCAACATCTCCGACCCCGACAAGCTGATAAAAAACGGCCGTTGGAACAAGGCCCACTTCCAGGTTGTCAAGGACTGGGGTGCGAACCTCGTCCGGGTGCCCGTCCACCCCGTTGCCTGGAAGGGCCGCGGCAAGGTCGAGTACTTCAAGCTCCTCGATCAGGCGGTGACCTGGGCTTCCGAGCTCGACCTCTACCTCAACATCGAGTGGCACGGCATCGGCAACCTCCAAACCGAGGTCTTCCAGCACCCGATGCACTACACCACCCGGCAGGAGACCTACAACTTCTGGCGTGATATTTCCTTTCGCTACGCCGGGATCCCGGCGGTCGCGTTCTACGAGCTCTTCAACGAGCCCACGACCTACTTCGGCCAGCTCGGGCAGATCAGTTGGGCCGAGTGGAAGGTCATTGTCGAGCAGATGATCGTTATTATCTTCGCCCACGACACAAAGGTCATTCCGTTGGTGGGCGGTTTTGATTGGGCGTACGAACTCCGGAGCGTCGGGGGAAATCCCATCGACTTCAAGGGCATCGGCTATGTCAGCCACCCCTACCCGATGAAGGCACAGCAACCGTGGGAGGAAAACTGGGAGAAGGATTTCGGTTATGTCGCCGACACTTACCCGCTGATGGCGGCCGAACTCGGTTTCATGGCCGCCGAACTGCCGGGCGCCCACATTCCGGTGATCTCCGACGAGGAGTACGGGCGGAGGATCCTGACCTACTTCGAGAAGAAGGGGATCTCCTGGACTGCCTGGTGCTTCGACCCCGACTGGCCACCGCAGCTCATTTCGGACTGGGATTACACACCGACGACGCAGGGAGCGTTTTTCCGAGCCTACATGCTTGGGAAGCAGTGAGGCAGTTTTTGTAGGGGCGGGACCTGTCCCGCCCTTGTTTTTTCCTGTGGGCGGCGCCTTTGTGGTGCGGCCGTCTCGGCCGCACTTCTTCGACGATCGTGGAAACAACGGGCGGGACGCCCGCACCACAAAATGGGCGGCATCCGGCTTCGCCTATGGCTCCGCCGCGACACGTATATCCCGCCCATGTGTCAACCGGATTGGGGGTTTCGTGTAGGCTGACTCGAGGACTCCGACCGATCATTTGAGGAGGACCGGACACAGATGGGACAACTGGGACTGACGGGCCTCGATCTGAGCATCATCGCCGTCTATCTGGTCGCGGTGACCGCCATCGGCTTCGCCATGCGACGCCGCGCCGCAAAAAGCGTGGAATCGTACCTGCTGGGTGGCAAAGACATCCCCTGGTACATGCTGGGTCTTTCCAACGCGTCCGGGATGTTCGACATCTCGGGAACCATGTGGCTGGTGACCATCGGCTTCGTCTACGGGTTGAAGAGCATCTGGCTGCCGTGGCTGTGGCCGACCTTCAACCAGATCTTCCTGATGGTCTTTTTGTCGGCATGGCTGCGTCGATCCAACGTCACGACCGGTGCACAATGGATCGAGACCCGCTTCGGCACCGGCACCGGGGCCCGTCTGTCGCACTCGATCGTGGTCATCTTCGCGCTGATCGGCGGGCTCGGTTTCCTGGCCTACGGATTTGTCGGTCTCGGCAAGTTCGTCGAGATCTTCCTCCCGTGGGAGACGGTTCAGCCGTATCTGGGAATCACGATCGCACCCGAGTTCGTGCCGCACCTTTACGGCATCGTCTTCACCCTGGTGGCGGTGCTCTACACCATCCTCGGCGGCATGCGATCGATCGTTCTCGCCGACGTATTGCAGTTCACGATCATGACCATCTCGGCGGTTGTGGTCGCGGTGATCGCCATGACCGCGCTCGCCCACACACCGCTCGTTGTCCCCGACGGTTGGATGAGCCCATGGTTCGGCTGGGAGCTCGATCTTGATTGGACCGGCATCATCACCGAGGTCAACCAGAAGATCACCTCTGACCAATTCGGGCTCTTCACCATCTTCTTCATGATGATGCTCTTCAAGGGGATCCTGGTCAGCGCCGCCGGCCCGGCGCCCAACTACGACATGCAGAAGATCCTCGCCACCCGGTCGCCCCGCGAAGGGGCGTTGATGAGCGGCTTCGTGAGCCTTGTGCTGGCGCCCGCGCGGTACCTGATGATCGCCGGCTTTGTGGTACTGGGCCTCCTTTTCTACGACCGGCTCGACCTGGTGTCGGGAGGTCAGCTCGATTTCGAACAGATCCTGCCGTCGGCCATCAACGAGTTCGTACCCGCCGGCTTTACCGGGCTGCTGCTCGCGGGCCTTGCCGCGGCTTTCGTTTCCACGTTTTCGGGGACGCTCAACGCGGCTCAGGCCTATGTCGTCAACGACCTCTACCACAAGTACATCGACCCCAAGGCCTCGCAGAAACGCACGGTGATCGTCAACTACGCAAGCGGTCTGCTCATCGTTGTCGTCAGCATCGTCCTCGGCTTCTACGCCAAGAACGTCAACAACATGTTGCAGTGGATCGTGTCCGGGCTGTGGGGAGGCTACCTCTCGTCCAACGTGCTCAAGTGGTACTGGTGGCGTTTCAACGGCCACGGCTATTTCTGGGGCATGGTGGCTGGCATCGTGCCGGCCCTCGTCGCACCCACCATCTGGCCCGAAATGCTGCCGCTCTACTACTTCCCCCATCTCATGGGGATCTCGTTGGTCGGATGCATCCTCGGTACCTACCTGACCCAACAGACCGACGAGGAGACTCTCAAGGACTTCTACCGCACGGTGAGGCCGTGGGGATTCTGGGGACCGATCCGGCGCCAGGTCGAGGCCGAAAACCCCGGCTTCAAGCACAACACGAATTTCAAGCGAGACATGGTCAACGTGGTGGTGGGCACCGTCTGGCAGACGGCGCTGGTGGTGCTGCCGATCTACTTCGTGCTCATGCGGTGGACGCCGGTGGCGGTCTCGGCTGCGATCGTGGCGGTGACGATGATCTTCCTCAAAATGAACTGGTACGACAAGCTCGAAGAAGATTGACACCATGAAAGCGACGGCTCTTCGAGAAGCGATTGCGAGCGAACTCGAGGAGAATCTGCTGCCGTTCTGGCGGGAACGAAGTGTCAACCACGCCTGCGGCGGCTTCGTGGGCGAAATGGCCTCGGACGGCACCGTGCACCAGGACGCACCGCAGGGGCTGATCCTCAACTCTCGCCTGCTGTGGACCTTTGCCTCGCTCTACCGGCATCTCGGGGACGGGCGCGACCTCGAGCTGGCCCAGCGCGCGTTTGACACCCTCCAATCGAGATTCCACGATCGTGAGAACGGTGGTTATTTTTGGCTTGTCGATGCGCAGGGCCAACCCCTAATTTCGTCCAAAAAGACCTATGGCCAGGCGTTCTGCGTTTACGCCCTGAGCGAGTACTCTCTGGCCACGGACGAGCCGGCAGCATTGGATGCGGCACGAGAGCTCTTCGGACTCATCGAACGACATGCCCACGATGAAGCATTTGGCGGCTATATCGAAGCCCGCGCAGTCGACTGGTCTACGGCCCCCGATCTTCGACTCTCCAACAAGGACATGGACGTGGCCAAGTCCATGAACAACCACCTCCACCTCCTCGAGGCGTTCACTACGCTCTACCGCGCGTGGCCGGATTCCGGAGTTGGTTCGCGACTCGATGAGCTCGTCACGATCTTTGGACGACACATCATCAGCCGGGATGCGGGCAACCGCCACCTCAACCACTTCTTCGATGAGGGCTGGAACCTTCGCTCCGACACCTACACCTACGGCCACGACATCGAGGCGGCGTGGCTGCTGTGTGAAGCGGCCGACGTCCTCGGCGACGACGAGCTGATAGCGACCGTTCGTTTGTGGGCAATCGACCTCGCACGGACGACCCTCGCACAGGCGATCGATGCCGACGGCGGACTTGCTTATGAGGGACGCGGTGGCGAGGTGATCAACCCTGGCCGCGACTGGTGGTGCCAGGCCGAGGCGGTTGTCGGCTTCTGGCACGCCTATGGCCTCACCGACGACCCGGCCTTTGCCGAAGCGGCCGTTCGGATCTGGCAATTCATCGATCGCCATCTGGTAGACCGGGCCCACGGCGAGTGGTTCTGGGGCCTGCGGGCCGATGGGACCGTGGACGAGACAGAGCCAAAGGTTTCGGAGTGGAAGGGGCCCTACCACACGGTGCGGATGTGTCTCGAGATGATGCGGCGCTTGAATGAGAGTGCCATCGGGGAGAAGGCATGAAACAACATGATTTCGACGAACGGAGGCGACAGCTTTTCTACGACTACGAGGAGCTGGTGACGCGTTCCAACCAACCCGCTGATCGGACCAACGGCGTAGTCCAGCGTTGGTGGCACCCGGTGCTGACCGCCGACCACACGCCGCCCTTCTGGCGCTACGACCTCGACCCCACCACAAATCCTCATCTCGTGGAACGGATCGGCGTCAACGCGGTCTTCAACCCCGGTGCCATCGATCTCGATGGAAAGTTTCATCTCATGGCGCGGGTCGAGGGCGCGGACCGAAAGAGCTTTTTTGCGGTGGCCGAGAGCGAGAGCGGCGTTGATGGCTTCCGTTTCCGGGACCGGCCGGTCGTGATGCCAGAGACCCCGGACCCCGACGTCAACGTCTATGACATGCGCCTGGTCGCGCACGAGGACGGTCATATCTACGGGCTCTTCTGCACCGAGCGTCGAGACCCCGACGCACCGCGCGGCGACCTCTCGTCGGCTGTGGCCCAGTGCGGAATCGCCCGCACCGCGGACCTCGAGACCTGGCAGCGCCTGGCCGATCTGAAGACTCGCTCACCACAGCAGCGGAACGTCGTCCTCCACCCCGAGTTCGTCGATGGAAAGTACGCTTTCTACACCAGGCCGCAGGACGGGTTCATCGAGGCGGGGTCGGGTGGCGGCATTGGTTGGGGCCTGTCAAAAAGCATCGACGAGGCGGTGATCGACAACGAGATCATCGTCCACGACCGCAAATACCACACCATCACCGAGGCCAAGAACGGCCTCGGTCCGGCCCCCATCAAGACCGATGAGGGCTGGTTGCAGCTGGCGCACGGGGTGCGCGGCACCGCCTCCGGGCTGCGCTATGTGCTCTACGCCTTTATGACCGCCCTCGACGAGCCGTGGCGAGTGACGCACGAACCGGGCGGCTACCTGCTCGCTCCACAGGAAGAGGAGTACATCGGTGACGTGATGAACGTGACCTTTTCGTGCGGCTGGATCGACCGCGACGATGGGCAGCTCTTCATCTACTATGCCTCGTCGGACACCCGCTGCCACGTGGCAACAACGACCGTGGAACGGCTGATCGATTACTGCGGGAACACCCCACCCGACCCGCTGCGCTCGGCCGAATGTGTGAAGCAGCGGATCGTACTCATCGACAAAAACCTGGAGTTGATGGGACGCTGACTCGGTTAGATCGTCGGCATCACGCTGCCGCCGCAGACCGGAATGAAGGCACCGGTGATGAACTCGGCGAGGTCGGAAGCGAGGAAGGCGACCGTGTTGGCGACATCCTGATCAGTGCCCCTCCGGTTCAGCAGCACCTTCGCCTCGTAGTCGGGCTGGCTTTCAGTGCCGTCGGCGCGGACCCGGTCCGAGATCATCCACCCCGGCGCGACCTGGTTGACGGTGATGCCGTGCGGACCGAGCTCGCGCGCCAGCACCCGGTAGAGGCCGTCCATGCCGCGCTTGGCGCTGGCGTAAGCGGCCTGGGTCTCGAAGCACTGCATCGCGCACTCGGTGTTGATGCCGATAACCCGTCCCCACCCCTTGGCGATCATGCCGGGGGCGAAGGCCTTGACCATGTGGACGTTGTGCATGACGCAGGAGCGGAACTGGCTCTCGAAGTCTTCGAGCGATTGCTCGAGGACCGGCACCCACGTGTACTGGATGACGGCATTGTCGACGATGACATCGGCCGGACCGAGCTCCGCCTCCACCGCATTGTGAATCGCCGCTACCGACTCCATCTCAGTGACATCGGCCTGCACCGTCATCGCCGCCACTCCGAGGGATTGCAGCTCCTCGAGCAGAGCATTCGCCTTTTCCTCGGCCTGGAAAAAGTGGAGAGCCACCTTCGCGCCGGCCGCGCCGAGGGTGCGGGAGATCACCCGTCCCAGCTCGCCACTGGCCCCGGTCACGACACACACACGACCTTCGAGATCGATGTTCACAGCCATCTCCAGCCTCACTCGACGGAAGGGTCGTCCGGCAAGCCGAGCTCGCGGTAAAGATCACGCCGACCGGCCTTATCGTTGTCGAGGATTGTCCGCGCGTAGCGAGCCACCTCTTCGGCCTGCGCCCGCGGCACCACCACCACGCCGTCGCCGTCGGCCACCACCACGTCACCGGGAATCACCAGCACACCACCGCAGACCACCGGCCGGTTGACCGACTCGACCTCGTTGCGGCCCGGGCGGATCCCGCGGCCGACACCGCGGAAGTAGAGAGGCACGCCCTCGGTCTCGATCTCGTCGGTGTCGCGGGCGGTGGCGTTGGTCACCACCCCGACCATTCCACGCTTTTTCCAGGCGAGGATGTTGTACGAGCCGATCGAACCCACATCAACGGAGTTGGCATCGTCGAGGACCAGCGCTGAACCTGGCCGCAGCAGAACATCGAAGGGTTCGGGGGACAGCTTCCAGTACCAATTCCCTACCCACTCGTCGAAGTCCTCGGTCGACATCTTTCCCGCGGAAGGACGGTTGGTCGGCACGTAGCGCGCGGTGACGGCGATACCGACAAAGCGATGGTTGTAGGTTTTGGAGTCCTTCCACAGGGGGTGAATTGCGGGGTCCATGAGACCCGTATTGTGGAGCCCAACCGCGTCCATCCCGTCCGAGACATCGGCCACCCTCAACCCGTCGAAGAGCACGAGGAGCTTCTGATCCTGCTCGGCCGTGAATACCGGCGTCTCGATAAAGCCCCTGCCGGCCCGCAGCTCCTCGATCGACGCCGCGTCGGGCGCCGTCTGTGCGGTCGCCGAAGCCACAGTGAACACCGCCAGAATCACCATCACTATTCGCATCACCAACCTACTTTCATTCCTGGACGTTGAAGAGCAGCCGGGGCGCTCCCCCATTTTCTGCGAAGAACGAGGCGTTGATCGGACCCAACGGCCGGATCGCGAGACCGAGTGTACGGCGCTGGATCAGCCGCTGCAGGACCGGACGTGAGATCGTGAACCAGGTCTTTCCACCCGCGGTCTCGGTCACCGGCCAGTCGATGATCATCTGCGGGTTGAAGACCTCGTCGAGCGGCTCGCCGCGCGTCAGGCTTTCAAGTGTCACCGTATCCTGTTGCCATTCCGGATCACCGCCCAGGATCTCCACCACCCGGACCAAACCGAAGTCCTTCTTCTTATCGTCATTCCGGCTGAACGAGTGGGTCGTCACCTCCAAAAGGCCGTGGCCCGTCGCCCGCCGACCCCAGAAGGCATCCACATCCCAGCGGAGGATGACCCATCTTGTGCCACCCAAAAGCAAAGACTGGGGTTGATCGGCGCCTTCGAGGTCAGAATCGGCGCCCGGGCTGGCATCCGGTTGGGCGATATCGACGACCGCGCTTGAGGCCACCGGGATGGAAAACCCAAACGTCCCGAGGTCGGGGATCGTCGGATGATATGGCAGAGGCTCGCCGGCGTCGGGCCCCACACGATCGGTATTGACCACATCGACCTTGAAGTAGTCGACGTCCACCCGATAACGACCCAGGCCCCAGTCCATCAACGCCATCTGCGCGAAGACCGTGTCGCCTGGCTCGCCTGGAAAGTTGCGGGTCGTCATGCTGATGGTGTGCCACTTCTCCGCCTCGGGGAGATCGAACTCCATCAGGTGGCTGTGAAAATCCGTTGTGCGCTGCGTATTGACGTGGAGATTGACCCGCCGTGGTGAATGGCTGGTTCGAATCCTCGCCTCTACCCGCAGCTCCCAACCGGGTCGGACAAGTCGTTCGAGATCCATCTGCTCCGAGACTCGGTGCTTGATCAACGCCCACCAGATGTTGCGGCGGTCGTGGATCGCGTCGACCAGGATCGAAGCGTATCCCTCCTCGGTCGCCACGAGGTCAATCGTCGCTTCACCGTCACCGCTGAAAAAGGACCACCCGTCGACGCCGCTCGGGTCCATTCGCAGCTCGTGGTCGTCGAAGGTCTCGAGGAATTGGGCGTCGGCGGCACCGAACCAACTCATCAACAAGATCAGTCCAATCACCAATCTGGAGGTGCTCTTCATGTCCCACATTCTCTCCCCGCCGCTGTGTGATGTCGACCGTAGTAGACTCCGCGCGGAGGCAGAAGATGCGATTCGGTCACTTCGACGACGAGGCGCGGGAGTACGTCATCACCACGCCGCGTACCCCCTATCCTTGGATCAACTACCTCGGCACCGAGGATTTTTTCTCGCTGATCTCGCACACCGGGGGCGGTTACTGCTTCTACCGGGATGCCCGTTTCCGGCGGTTGCTGCGCTACCGCTACAACAACAGCCCGACCGATGTCGGCGGCCGCGCTTTTTATATCCGCGACGGCGACGATGTGTGGACGCCGGCCTGGATGCCGATGAAATCGGAGCTCGAGGGGCACGAGTGCCGGCACGGGCTGGGGACGACAAAGATCCAGGGCTCGAGGAACGGGGTCTCGGCCGAGATGCTCTACCTGGTCCCGCTGGGAGAGACCGCGGAGGTGTGTCGGCTCACCCTCACGAACGAGTCCCAAACGGCAAAGGCGCTCAAGGTCTTCAGCTTCGTCGAGTTTTGCCTCTGGAACGCGTGGGACGACCAGACGAACTTCCAGCGCAATTTCTCGATCGGCGAGGTCGAGGTCGAGGACAGCGCCATCTACCACACGACCGAGTACCGTGAACGGCGCAACCACTACGCCGTCTTCGGGGTCAACGCGCCGATCGCAGGTTTCGACACCGACCGCGAGAGCTTTCTCGGTCTCTACAACGGCCTTCACGAGCCCGAGGTCGTCCTGGCCGGCACCCCGGGAAACTCCATCGCTTCGGGTTGGTCACCGATCGGCTCCCATTGTCTCGAGGTCGAGCTCGCACCGGGCGAGAGCCGGGACTTCGTCTTCGTCCTCGGCTACGTCGAGAATCCGACCAACGATAAGTGGCAGGAGCCGGGGGTCGTCAACAAGGAACCCGCCCGCGCCCTTCTTTCCAGGTTCTCAGAAACCGCACAGGTCGAGGCGGCCGTGGCTGAGCTCCGCGACCACTGGTCGTCCCTGCTCGAGATCTCGACTCTCGAGTCCCCCGACGAACGCCTGAATCGCATGGTCAACATCTGGAACCCCTACCAGTGCATGGTCACCTTCAATATGTCGCGGAGCGCCTCCTACTTCGAGAGCGGCATCGGCCGCGGGATGGGTTTTCGCGACTCCAACCAGGATCTCCTCGGTTTTGTCCATCTGGTCCCGGAGCGGGCCCGGCAGCGGATCCTCGACATCGCCGCCACCCAGTTTTCAGACGGCAGCGCCTATCACCAGTACCAACCGCTGACCAAACGCGGCAATAACGACATCGGCTCGGGTTTCAACGACGACCCACTGTGGCTGATCATCGGCGTCGCCGCCTACATCAAGGAGACCGGAGACTTCGGCATCCTGTCAGAAGAGGTGCCGTTCGACAACGACGAGGCAGACAGCGCCTCGCTCTTCGAACATCTGCGTCGTTCCTTCCACTTCACGCTGGAGAATCTCGGTCCGCACGGGCTGCCGTTGATCGGTCGCGCCGACTGGAACGACTGCCTCAACCTGAACTGCTTTTCGGAGACGCCGGACGAGCCGTATCAGACCACCGCCAACCGCGAGGGCCACACCGCCGAGTCGGTCTTCATCGCCGGCCAGTTCGTCTTCACGGCGCCCGACTACGCCGACCTCGCCGAGCACATGGGTCTTTCGGACGAAGCCGAGGCCGCCCGAGCACACGCCGTCCGCATGGAGGCGGCGATCCTCGAGCACGGCTGGGACGGCAACTGGTTCCTCCGCGCCTACGACTTCTTTGGGCACAAGGTCGGCAGCCACGAGTGCGAAGACGGCCAGATCTTCATCGAGCCCCAGGGCTTCTGCGTCATGGCCGGGGTTGGTGTCGAAGACGGCAGGGCACTGAAGGCCCTCGACTCGGTCGCCGAGCGCCTCGCCACCCCCTACGGCATCGTCCTCAACCAGCCCGCCTACTCCCGCTACCACGTCGAGCTGGGTGAGATCTCCTCCTACCCGCCCGGCTACAAAGAGAACGCCGGCATCTTCTGCCATAACAATCCGTGGGTGATGATCGCTGAGACCCGGGTCGGGCGTGGCGACCGCGCGTTCGACTACTACAAACGGATCGCCCCGGCCTACCTCGAGGAGATCTCAGAGGTTCACCGCACCGAGCCCTATGTCTACTCGCAGATGGTCGCCGGCAGGGACGCGGTCCGCGAGGGCGAGGCCAAAAACTCCTGGCTGACCGGGACCGCCGCCTGGAACTACGTCGCCATCGCTCACCACATGCTCGGCATCCGTCCCGAATTCGACGGGCTGAGGGTGTCGCCGTGCATCGGCGCCGATATCCCGAGCTTCACTGTCAACCGGAGATGCCGAGGGGCCTTGTATCGCATTCACGTTATGAATTCGCTCGAGCACAGCGAGCCGCAATTGATGGTGAATGGAGAAAAAATCAAAGGAACGGTCGTGCCGTACGCCCCGGCCGGCGGCAAGGTCAATATTGACTGTCAGACCTGAGAATCGTCCTTGAAAACCAGGATTCCAACGGCCATTGCGAGAGCGGTCAGCGTATAGACGAGTGGTGCGACGGTTGCAGGTGCCGACACACCAATCCTCGGAATCCATATGACGTTGAGCGCCACAGAACCGAGCAGCGCGCCTCCGAGGATCCACAGAACCTGACGTTGACGGCGCCACGCCGCATAGACCGAGCCCATCACCGTCATCGCGAAGGCACCCGGGAGGGCGAGGGCGAGGCGCTCGAGAAACGGTACCGCGGGTGCGAAATCGGCGCCGAATGCGAGCCGAACCAGCGGACCGCCAAGGAGCCAGAGCGCTCCGGCGCACAATACTCCACAGAATGCGCCGCTGAGACCCGCCAGCAACCCCACCCGGCGAGCCGAGCCACCCGCCTCAGCCTGACGGGAAAAGCTCGGATACAGGGCGACAGAGATCAGCTGCGGCAGGGCCGCCAGCGCCCAGACGATGGTGCCGGCCGCGCCCCAGAATCCAATCTCGGCGCGCGGCACCGCGAACAGCTCGAGCAGGAAGCGATCGGCGTTGGCGATCAGCTGTGACACCACCGCCAGCGCCATGAAAGGCAGCCCCTCACCCAGGAGGGCCGACGGGCCGAGTGGGCTCTCTCCCGACCCCAACTCTCCCTCTCGACGCCGGATCCAGACCAAACCGAAGACCGCTCCGATCGAGAACGCCGCCCCGGTAGTCCACACGGGCCAACGGAGAATCGCAACGACTCCGATCAATGTGACGGCGACGATCGTTTCCAGACCTCTCGCCCGAGCTTCGACGTCCATCCGGTCAAAGCCTTTGAACGCAGCACCGCGGGTGACGGTGGCCGCGCGAAACACCGCGTACGGAAGAAACACCAACAACGCGAGACGGAGACCAGCCTCTGGCACCAGGAGTGCACCGATGGCGGCCGCCGGAACCAACCAGCGCGTGACCCGTACCTGGGCTTTTCGGGACGAATCGAGCAGGCCGCGCGCCCCATCGGGGCTCCGGGCCACCTCACGGATGAGTACCTCCTGTTGGCCGAGCGCACCGACAAGAACTGCGATCAGCGCCGCCGAGTACGCGATGGTGAAGGTGCCGACACCGCTCGGCCCGGAGACGTGTGCAACGATGACGACCGTCAGCAGCAGTCCGCCTTTGACGATTGCCTCACCAACGCCAAGCCAGACAGCGTTGCGTACGACACGCGCGATCATCGACCCCAGTCCTTCCGCCGTGGCTGCACGATCCCAAACACATAGTTGCTTCGGAAATCGAGGTCCCACAGCATTTCCCGCCGCCAGTTCCCGGGCCACAGCATGCTCGCCGCACGGGCTGCCGCAGCGGCTACGGGACGGCCGATCAATGTCCACGCCAACTCCGGGTGACGCCGCACCACGTATCGCGACGCAGCTCCCCCGGTGCGTGCCCGATGGCGGTAGGCGGCAGGTCCCTCATACCGGTGATCGTGAAAACAAACGGTTTCGGGTACGTACCGGAACGATCTGCCGGAGCGGAACAACCGGTAACCCCACTCTCCATCCTCAAGTGCCAGCACGGGGAATTCAGTATCGAACGGTTCTGCCAGCAGCCAGTCCCTCGGAACGGCGAGGTTTGTTGCCCAGCAGGCGTCCCACGGGGCCGGGCGTTTCGGATCGAGGCGTCCGTAGTTGAACTGATGACCCTCCGGCGCAAGCCAAGTCATGTACGGGGTGCGCGGCCGTTCCGGGTCCCACTCCACACGGCCGATAGCGACACACGGTCCGAGCCTCGCCTGCGCCGAAAAATGTGCAAGGAAACAGCTTGGATCCGGTCTCGTGTCATCGTTGAGCAGGACAATGAGTTTTCCGCGCGCCCTTTCTGCTCCCAGATTCCGCGCAGGTCCTGGCCCGGCGGGTTCCTGGCTCAGCACGCGGACGGGAAAGTCTCGAGGCTTCCTACACAGTTCCCGTGACGCAGGATCCTCGCCGTCGAGCACCACGATCACCTCGAATGGCGGTGTCTCGGGATCGAGGCGCTCGTATGCGTCCAGCGATTTTTCGAGCTGCGCCGCCCTCCCAACGGTGGCGATGATGACGGAGATGTTGACGTCTCGTTCGCTCATCCGAACCGCAGTATAGATGGCTGTGATGAGACTATTGGATTTTCCCGGTCTAGCGTTGACGCCATGATTTGATCGCTGTCCAGGTCAACAATGCCAACACCACAGCTACCGTCGGCACAATCGTGATTCGATACCGCTCCATCACCCCGGTCAGCAGGTACGGCGCCACGTAGGCCAGGGTGAAAAGCAGCATGGCGCCCTCGGCGGCTGACAGGCGTTTCCTACGGACCGCTACCAGCGCGACCAGGGAGAGGACGGGCACTGCCCACATGGCAGCCTTTACCGCAGACACAAAGGGAGAGGAATCCCACGGCTTGACCTGATAGGCGAGAAAGAAATAGAAGGTGCGGCGCACCGTAAAGCGGAGGAATTCCCCGATTTCAAAATCCTCCCGGAACCGGCGTTCTGCATCCCGCAGATACTCTATTTCGCCGATCGCACTGTAGGTCACAAACTCGGTCGCGTTTTGGCTCGGGTGGTAGGCCTGGAAGGCAACATTCTGAAGCACGCCACGCGCCTCAGGGGTGTTGCCGATGAAGAGCTCGAAACCCGCGTTCGACTTGACCGGCACAAAACCACCAAGCCGGACGCTCTGAAAAGCAACGTACGGACCGAGAATCACCACGTGTGCGCCGGCGAGATACAAGACGAATCGACCGGTCTCTCGCCATCGTCGTCCTCGGATCACAAAAATGGACCCAACGGCAGTGCCCAGAATCAGACCCGGGTTGAAGAGCGCTGCCACCGCCGACACCGCTCCGAGCTCGAGCCCCGAAATGGGCCGGTCAGAATCCATCGCGCGGAGGATCGCCAACAGCAAAACGGCAAACCACAGCACCTGGAGGTTGAAATCGAGGTGGCCGGCGATCTGGAAGATCCACGCCTCGAACGGGAGACAGGCGAAGAAGAGCGCAGCCAGAAAACCGACGTTGGGGTCGCCACCGACGCGTTCTCCAATGCGGAAGACCGCCGCGGTCGTGATGAGCGAGACCACGAGGGCAATCGCGAAACCACAGAGGATGGATTTGAATGTAAAACACCCCCAGAGCGCGAACGAAATCGCGTAAAGGACAACCACGCCCGGTGCGATCCAGGCCGTGGGACCCGTGGCACCACCGAAAGGACTCGAGAACCCCTGATCGGCACACACCCACGCGTGGGCAATGTTCGAAGCCTCGAAACCATAGGCGTTCATGTACGGTTCTTCCGTGCTCGAGATCTCTTCCTCCACCTCTTCGAGGTCCTGGAAGAAGAACCACGGGTGATCCACGATGTTCCCGGCGAGGAGCGTCAAGCGAATGACCAGAGCGAGCAGGAGGACCAGACCCAATCCATTCCCCAGGCCTCGGCTCGCGAGCCTGACATTCTGCGGAGACGTTTTGTTTGGGGTCAACTCTTCAATCATCTACGCACATTCTAACAACGGTATTGTCAGTACCCTTGCACGACCCCACGTATGATCCCGGCTCTCTCGGCGTCAGCCTCGATGTGGTCCCAGGACCACAAGACGACCCCGGCCGAGGGTGGTTGGAGGGCGGCGCGTAGCGCGGCTTCGAACTCGGCGCCCAAAAAGGCCTCACCCTCGCGGTAAGCCGGGGAGACCTGGATGCTCGGCAGGACCGGGCAGTCGGCCACCCAGTCGATGTCCTCCACCACCGACGCGACCCACTCGGGCGGGCGGTGGAGCATGAACGAGTAGGCCATCGGCGACAGGTAATCGGCAAACTCGCTCAGCGCCGCCAGGTCCTGGCCTGCAACCCTGGCGATGGCGCCGTCGTAGTCGTCGCGCCTCCACGGAACAATGTGGAGGTTGATGAGGATGTCGGGGTCGATCTCCCGCACCGCTTCGGCGATCTCCACCGCCATCGAGGTGATGGTCTCCGTTTTGAAGAGGACCCACGCGTCGGCAGCGTTGGAGCTGATCCAGGCCGCAGCGCGCTGTGGCTGGGGCGGGATCGAAAACGTCGGCACTCCGAGAAATACCGCAAAGGCCTGGAGACAGTGAACGCAGTAGCAGGTGTCCGGCAGGGTGGTCGGATCGCGTTCCGGTTCCACCATCTCCCAGAACACGAAGTGACGGATGAAGTCGATGCTGAGGCCGTCTGGGCGAAGCCGTTTGACGATGCTGCGCGCCGCCTCGACCCGCCGGTCCCGAAAGTCCGTGCGGCTCGGGCAGGCGAACTCCACCCAATCCTCCTTCGCCCGCTCTCCACTCGCGGTGACCGCCCATAGATCCGGGTCATCGGCGAGTTTTTCGGGGGCGAAAAAGACCGGAAAAATGATGAAGAGATCGGTGCCGTTTTTCTTGGCCAGCGCCCTGAAGCCGCCCGACGCGGTCAGCTCTTCGCTGGCGAAGACGGTGTTGACGCCGAGAGCCTGCCACTCTTCGAAGAGCCCCGGGAGCTCGCGTTCGGTTTCGTAGATCTTGACCCCGATGATCCGTCTGCCGTGCGATTCGGTCGCTGCGGGAGCCCCGGGAGCTCTGGGCATCTCTGGTGTGTCGGTCGTGTCAGGGGCGCCCCCGCATCCCTGGACGACAGTCACGCCCAGCAGGATCACAAAAGATCGGAGCCAACCGCGTTTCACGGCGAGACGCCACCTTCATCCGGTGGCGGCCGGTCACCGGGCCCCGGCGGGAAGAGATCGAGGACGGTGAAATCCACCCAGTAGAGTCCTTCGGTGTTGGGTGCTCGATCGAGGATCGCCCGACCGATGTCTCCCGGCGGATCGTCGAGCTTGGACCACCACGGGCGGTCCGAGGGGTAGCCGTACTGGAAGGCCACGGGCGAAGGCGCGAAGGCACGGCCCCACTCCGCGAACTCGTCCACCATCGCCTGTAGCGACGGAAGGATCTGGCTGTCGTCGACAAAGAGAATCCCCCTGCGGAAGGTGGGCGGCATCTTGCCGATTTCCCAGTGCTTGAGGAAGAGTCGGTAGTCGGGGTCGTGCTCCCGAGCCGCTTCGAGCCAGGCCCTCGCCTCGGCGTCGGTCACCGCCCTACCCTCGGGCTCCTCGGTGGACTCGAACCACTCGACATCGATACCGACGCCCACCACCGAAGGGTGGTTGGAGTAGCGGTCGAGGACGATGTGGATGAGCTCCTCCACCGGTGCGTGGCCCGGTTCGACCTGCAACCAGACCCGAAATCCGTGGCGGTCAAAGAGGTCGAGGGCGGCCTCGTTCTCGTCTTTTGCGGAACCCAGGATCAACGGATAATCGCCGTCGACCGGGAAGTTCAGGAAGGTGCCGTCGCCCTTCAATCGGCCGACGATCCAGATGGTCTCCGGCACCGCTCCCGGAAATCGTTCCGCCATCTCCTTGCCGACCCGCAGCCAGTAATCCGGGCCCGGGTCGTAGTCGGGACCGTAGGCGGAGAATCGAAACCCCGCGCCAACCACAGGCCTCTCCTCGACCGCGTCCTTGCGAAGCGTGGCGCAGCCTGTGACAAACGCCACCATGAACACCACGACAGTCAGCCCAACCGCCCGCACGGTTTTTTTCACCATCATCCCCTCCGACGGTTTCCGTTCAGGTCCACCCACCCACCCGGCAGCCGAGACGGCTGCCCCACAATCCTCGCTCGGTGTTTCAATGCCCAATTTGTGGGGCACGCGTCTCGCGTGCCGGGCGGGAGGTTGGCTTTCAGGTCCCCAACCTGCAGGGGGTAGCTGAATCCACTCATGAATCCGCACTGTGGCCCCGCGACGCGTCCACGTAGAGGGCCGCCGAGCCGAGCACCGCCGCGTTCTCCAACGAACTCGGCGCAATCACCAGCCGCTCGATGACGTGCGGGTAGGCGAATTGCTCGAGCCCCCGGCGGAGACCAGCTTTGAAGAGATCGAAGGCGGCGCTGATCGAGCCGCCGAAGATCACCGCCTGCGGGTCGTAGGCATAGAGCGCGATCATCACCGCCTCCGAGAGCTCTGTTCCGAACCGTTCGAAGGCGGCGAGCGCATTT
>Ga0255046_10000010_pt1 | contig 35451 bp, 32 predicted proteins | sample BC1_12_27_MG_FD_183632 | JGI IMG/M metagenome (GOLD analysis project Ga0255046, IMG submission 183632) | Seawater microbial communities from Strait of Georgia, British Columbia, Canada - BC1_12_27 | ecosystem: Environmental > Aquatic > Marine > Strait | place: Canada: British Columbia...
AACAGGCACCCAAGGTTCCACAGGTGCTCAAGGCTCTACAGGTGCTCAAGGCTCTACAGGTGCTCAAGGCTCTACAGGTGCTCAGGGTTCAACAGGATCACAAGGTTCAACTGGTACTCAGGGTTCCAAGGGTACTCAAGGCTCTACTGGTACTCAGGGTTCAACTGGTGTCCAAGGAACAGTAGGGACTAATGGTATTCATGGGAACTCTTTCAGATGGCAAATGAAAAATAATAGCAATCCGGGCGAAAGTTATCATTCAGTAGGTGGTATGACTTCTCAGTCAAGTAGCGGACAGTTGATAAAATATGGTAATGATGGGGTTTTCAATTTTAATGATACAGATTATGATGGTAGTAACATAGCTACGATACCTGGTTCTACAGGTGGTAGCACCACGTCTTATAGTGCAACCGGTTGGTTTGGAGAATTAGCTGTAGGCGATTTATTAATTGTTAGAAGTGACTCTGATCCCAATGATGCTGCCGTGATGTCAGTTAGAGAAATACCACTTTTTTATGCTTCATATTATGGTAAATATATTCAAGTAAAATGGACAACCGTTTCTGGTTCATTAGGTCCCCAAAATTTTACTCATAATAAAATATATCATTTTGGGTATGTAAAAAATGGAACAGATGCTTCTGTAACATTTGCAAACGTACAGAATGCTCTTTCTGGATCTAATACTTTAGCATTAGGAGGGGCTTTAACAGTTAAAGGAGATATAACGGCATTTTCCACATCAGATAAAAGGCTCAAAACAAATATTAAACTCTTAGAAAATCCATTGGATAAATTAAAAAAAATAAACGGATATTCATTTGATTGGGTAGAGAAAAAAGAAATACATTCAAATACAGGCAGAGATGTAGGTGTTTTGGCTCAAGAGGTAAATGAAGTATTAAAAGAAGCCACTGTAACCAGAGACAATGGATACATGGCCGTAAGATATGATAAAATAATCCCATTATTGATCAATTGCATTAAAGAACAACAAAAACAAATAGATGAATTAAAATAATTTATTAAATTTAATATATATATTTAATAAATGGCGCAAATACCAACATGGGATTCAGGATCAGGGATAAAATGGAGTGATATTTATAATGTAGTTAATGGTAGAGCATTGGGTACTGTTGTATCGCCAGGTACAGGAGTTGATATATCTGACTTCGCAGGTCAAACATGGGCGCCACCAGGCTTGCAGGTACCTGCAGCAACAACCGGGTCAAATATAAGTATCAAAACATATTTTAGCGGCAACTCATTGCCGGGAGGAGGCGGAGATTATCCTGGTGATGCCAAGCCTGTCGAACCCTTTTCAACTGTAGCAATGGATGAAGAAACGCACAGGTGTAATTTTAAAGTAGAGTATACTGCAGCTAAACCATTTTATTTTACAGATTCTGGAAGAGATCGTGAAAATTATAATAGTAATGATAATTATTATGTTACATTTTATAGTCCAACAGGATTACGATTTTGGATTCATTCAGGAGGATTTAATTATATGGACTTCGAAGAGTTTAGTTATAGTCAGTATGACCGACTAGGTATTCAAGTATCTAATACTGATGAAAAAGCTTTAGAAAATTTTCAGTCAACACCTAGTTCAACCGCATCTGTTTTATATCCATGGTTACAAACAAGCTCTAGTAGAACTCCACCGTGGGGTTCATCTTTCGGAGGAGGACGCTATGATGCAACTAAATCTTTAAATGGATATATATTTCCATCTAGTACTAGAAGAGCAGAATATTTAGGATTGAGAGAAGGAGTATCTTTAGATTTGAATTTTAATGTAATTCGGTTTTATTTTAGCGCAGATGGAGGTTCGGAAAAAAGGGGATGGTATTTTTCGGTATATCCTCTTCCAAAAGGTGGAGAGCCAGGCGATCCTGGGGGAGAAATACCAAAATAAAAGTATAGTTTCTTTTCGTAATAGTATATATATATATGTCATTTGATATTAACGCTTGTAAAAAAAAGTTCGAAGATTTATCAGGTAATATTCAATGGGTCGAAGTAATTGATGACGGTATTAAGGAAACATTTAGAATATTTGTTAGAGATTTAACAGGAAGTAAAGTGGATTATGATAAAATTTTAAATGAAGATATACTTCCCCATTTTCCAGTTTTAAATACATATTCATTCGAACAGTACACAAATCATGGAACTGTATTTGGCGTTACCTGTATTAAAAATATAAATTAAATAATTATTCTTGAAATTTATTTAATTTATAAATGAAACCAATATGTATCTTTTACCAGCTGATATGGCCAATCCCTCATGATAATGTGTAATCTTACCAGGATGTATTATTATTGATCCAATATCTTTATTATTAACTGTTTTATTTTGACGTATAAATCTACACCCACCCCCTTCAAAATCATCATTCAAACAAAGATTAACCGTATATACAGATGAATCGTGGTGTGGTTTTAACTCTTTTTGTTTTTCCATATCATATTTTACTACAAAATTAATATTTGTTTGTTTTGTACTATATTTGTATGTATCCCAAACTATTTTATTAATATAGCAATCTACTATAAATTTCCACATTTCTTCTAATCCAATTTGATTTAAATGAATGTCTTGTGTTGGATGATTTTCAGTATTTCCAATTCTTTTATCATAATATTTTTTACCTCCCTGTGACCATGAATTGTGTTTTTCAGCAATAGTAATTATTTCTTCGCAAAATTTTTTTGTGAATATATTTATTTTTAAAACATCAAAACCAAGATCCATGATTTCTCTTTTTTCACGAAAAGCGGGAGATAAATACTTACTTTCCCAAGATAGTAAATTGGTTTTGAAAGTCATTAATCCAATTGGCTCTTGATAATAACCAAAATGTTCATTATTTAGAACCCACATGAAATAGTTGCTTTTACGCATGTTGTAAGAGAATGCCATATCAATACCACTACCCTTATCTATATTATTTACGAAATAATCTTTCTTAAAATGGTCTTTGTGTATAAGTAAAGTGTACCATAGATAGGGTACATTCCAACAACCTTTTATTTCATTGTTTACTATCTTAATATAATCGTCTGATCTTTTATAAAAATTGTTAGAATCTATGTCTCCCCAAAAATTTGAAAATAGGGAATTTTTACATCTTAATAATGGCCCTATAACAGATTTATTTTCACGTAATAAACTTCTTAAAATATTAGTATTTTCAATAACAGCATTTGAATTGATATAAAATATAAATTCACAATCATGTTCTTCTTTTGCTAATTTTTCGAGAGTTTCAAAAAGTTGATCAGATTTTTTTACACATATAAACTGCTGTTTTATATTTTTAATATTGAAAGCTGTTTCTTTATGCACATATACATATGTAATTTTATCAGATGGATAGTCAATACTTAAAATAGATTCAACAGTTTGATTATTATATTCAGGGAAATCATCATATATTATCATTATATTCGGCGTTAGTTTTTTTTTGTTTACACATTTATATCCATAAGTAGAGTTCCATCCAGCAACGCAATAATTTGATATTCTATTTAATCTTAGTTTTGTAGTCTCAGGGCCATTCCCGTGAATGAAACATGGTCTATTATTTTTAACAGTTATGCACGATTTATTATATTTCAGATCTATATTATATTCATTATTAAGACACAAAAATAATTTTTGATGATAATCCAGTTCAATATTTTTAATGGTTTGGAGAGATTCTAGAAAACGATGTGTATAATACAATTGATCATCGTCATTATTATTAATTGGTAGTTCTGTTATTTTCTTAATATCATCAGACCATCCTATAAAATTTCCGGAGTTTAAATATTTATTTTCTACATCTATTGTTGGATATTTATCCATTAAATTTGTATCTGGCCAACATCCTTTTTCAGCACCAAAAACTATCTTACCATTATAATTTGTTTTATATACATCTAATAATTCTGTAACATGATTATTAGCAATAACATCATAACTGTCTGTAAAAACAATTAATGTGTTTTTTTCTAAGGTAGATAAATATTGTTTTATAAAATTAATTTTTTGACCACCACCTGCACCAGCAGCCATATCTCCTCCTTTCCATGATGTATCTAATCCCAATACTATTGGATTAAATCCATATCTTTTACATGACTGTCTATATCTTTTAACACAATCATTTTCTTCTGTACCGACTGTTAAAAGAGTAACCTCATTCGTATAAACAGGAACTGGGTTAGAAAAGTAAGTCCCGCTCTCTGAGAAAGCATTGTTTTTAGGCTTTACTATATAGGGTTCAATTGCCCAACATTGAGTATCGAAAGGAATAATTTCATTTAATCCATATATTGAATTTTTTCCAAACATCCAAGGTATATACTCATCTACCGGAAAAATATTATCTTTAAAAACTTTTGATTCGATTTTTGCTTCATTTTTAAGATATTTAGCACCCTTTTTAGATAAAATGTATCCAATTGCCCAATAACTAAATTCAGATTTTACTATATTAATATTGTCTGAAAGATTCAAATATTCTATTTTACTTTTATCTACATTATATTCGACAGCATCATTCATCTTTTTTCTACCCAAATACATAAAATGAAAATTAACAGTTCCTTCATACCTTGCTAATTTGCAAAATTCAACTTCATTTGCAATTATAAAGTCATCTTCTAGAACTATAGCTGCTTTATCATCCGATTTTTCTATTTTTTCCCAAACCAAATTATGAGATAATGCACACCCTACCTCTCCACGGGTTAAATGTAAATGTGACCATGGATCTCTCCATTTTTCATAAATATTATACTCTTTTAACATATAACCATCAATCGCATCAATTATAGTATAGTTCGTGATATTTAACTTTTCAAATATTGTTTTGATTTTTATACGATTTTCTATTTCTGTTTTAAGACTTATTATATAAATTTTCATTATGTATTTTATAATTTTAATTTTTTAAATAAATAATAACTTAAAATTTTGAATCTATTTATTGCATAATGTCAGAAACAAATACTGAACACTCAACTAATACTACCCCCACAGTAAACTTGTTAAATTTACCCGTAACCAATGAGAATGAGGCTTTAAATGTCATGGTCGGATTTTTAGGTTTGGCTCAAAAAAGAGGGTGTTTCGCCATCAATGAGGCCGCTAAAATCTATGAATGTGTCAAACTTTTCCAAAAGCCTGTTTCGAATACCGGCTCAAATTAGTACATCTCCCATCAAATGGAAATAATAACTGATAAGTTTTAGCTTTTTGTATGTTATCACATAATATATCATACAATTCCCAATATATAACCCTAGTGCGTGCATGGTCAGGTCTGCCCGAATCATCATAATAACAACACGTTGAACAAGGGATCAATCTATCGCTTAACATTCCAGATGGCATGATATTATTTTTATTTAAGATTTTTCCCAATGGTAAATTACCATTTAATGCAATGGTTTTATATATTTTATCTACGGAAAGCGAGGGTCTTCTATAAGAAGGCCTGCTAGAACCCCAATCACTTGCTAGTTCACGCATCTTTACTAATCTATATTTAATAATCAAAGGATCTTCGCGCATTTTAGCTTTAAGTTTTGCAATAAATGTTATCAATTCTTTATTTAGAAATATAGCATCATTTCCACAAAGAGTCCAAATAATTCTACAAACATCTAATGGTAATAATTTCATATATTCTATTTATATATAATATATGAATAATTGTACGATTTCCGTGTATCTAGCTTATGGTATGGCTGCGTATGTAATTGCTTCTATTTATTACATGGTAACAACACGATTTGTTGGAACACCTTTCAGAGACTCTTTGACTGCAAAACAGATTATTATTAAAAAAAAATCAGCAGGTGTTAGAAGAAATATATTTTATCAAGGAATTGCCGCAGCAATTGTAAGTTTAGCTATATTCAAACCATTTCATAAATGCGGTTAATCAAACTATTGATATTTTTTTATTTAAACAATTGGATATGATGGTTGTGTAGCGATTCCACAATTGTTATCTCGATTTCTTGACATATAAATATACCCATCGTCGCCCCAAGATTCTCCCCAACTATTTTTAACAATCCAATAGTCGGTACCATTTGTTGTTGTTCCATAACCAACAACAAGTACCCCATGATCTAACATTGTGCTAGAGCAACTCGGGTCATAATATACTCCTTTTTTATAAAATTGGAATTGAGGACTGGATGCATCAATGGCGACTGAAATAGGACCAATTGCAGCAACAGCTTCTTTCAATCCAGTTTCACCACCTTTAACATCTTTAAAACTTGAGAAGGTAGCTACAATCTTACTTTTATTGAATTTACATGGATCATCTTGGGCAATATATGGATACTCTGTTTCACTTTCAATGCCACCAGCACCAATTACATACTGAAATGCCCCATCCATTAACCCTCCATTACATCCCTGATCTGTACCATTGACATCACAATCAACAATTTGAGATTCACTAAGTGGAACTAAATTGCCAGTTTTAAGAGCGTGTTGCCCTTCCATCGACCCAGTGGCCGAAAAGCTCCAACAAGACCCACATTGCTGTTGATTTTTAATAGCTGTCACCACGCCTTTTTTTCGCCAGTCAACTGTTTTTGGAACTCCCAGTAGTGCTTTTTTTTCAGTTGGTTCTGGAAATTCTTTATTAGCTAGTTGATAATTCAAATCTTTTCTAGTCGCCCATTGCGACCAGTGTTTGTCCGCAAATTCGTTTAATTCTAATTTAAAACCGTGGTCTTCAGAATTATGTTTATTCACAAGATCACGATTTGATAACCAATTATTATAGCTGTGTGTGAGATTATGATTGTCTCCCCAATGTTGAAATTTATTATAGGTGCTTGTCCAAGAATCAAATTCTTGGAGGTCACTGAAAATATTAGGATGAGATGAATGATAACAACGCAAACTTCCTATGGAAGCGATCATAAAACAAAAACTATAGAGCATATTCATTATGAATATTAATGAATATAATCCTTTATACTTATTTAATAAATAATTACCGTCTTCTATTTTTCCTAGTACCTCCTTTCTTTTTCCTGGTACCTCCTTTCTTTTTCCTGCGTTTCTTCTTTTTCTTATGAGTTTTCTTTTTCTGCTTTTTATGCTTTTTCTTTTTATGTTTTCTGCGAGTGTGTCGTTTTCTATTTCCTTCAGCATCTCTCATCATTTGTTCTAATTCTTCTGCTATATCTCTTTCATCTTGAGCAGTAAAAATCAATCCCGAATCTTTCATCATTCGATCTGTTATAGCCTGCTGTTTTGCAGTTTCAATGGCTAAATCGGCTTCTTGTCTCGCTCTCTCTATATCGGTAATACCCTCGCTAGATTTGCGTTCTCCACTTGATGGGACAGGCATCGCTTGACTATCCCGCATTTGTCTTACCAAGCTCATTTCATTACTCCGTTCCATATTTGCAAGATGATCACCAGTTAGTTTAAAACCTGTTAGAGATGGCATATTTTGCATATAATTAGGAGGGGATAAACTATCAAATTCACCTTCCGAAATAGTGGGACTACCGGTAAAATCCGACGGAATTGCATATTGGGGATTATATTTTTCAGTAATACGATAATCTAGCAATGCCATTGGGTGCATTGCAGCAATTTCGCCAATTGGTTCATCTAATTGACCAATTAATTTTGTGTAACGCTTTAAATTTTGGGCGTGTGTGTTTTTCATGGATTTCATTTTAACACTCCTCTTATGCATTTCTGATTTTAACATATTTTTAGGGATTGGTTGGTCTTCCATTTGGAGCATTCTTTGCGAAGTTCGATCAAGCTCTTGTTTTGCATTTTGCAATTTCATATTTATGTCTAGATATTTATTTTTAGCATCATTTTCCATCATATATGGCTCATCTACTGGAGATGAAGAAGCTTTTAAAACTGGTCTATTTTTTCTAGTTCCTTTATTAACATTTTTTTGTGCCTCTGCCATCCGTTTTTTAGTTCTTCTATGATCACTAGCTCTTTTTTTCTGATATCTAAGAAGATCCTGTTTTCTTTTTTTTTCTTGGAGTGATAGTTCATTGAGTGTTTTTTCTATTTTCTTCAGTTCAACATCCATTATATATTAATTGGAGATTTTTTTACTATCGATATCTGTTAATTCTAATGTTTTAATATTATCCAAACTCTCGACATTTTTCAAAGAAACAATGCTATTAATCCGCTCTCGTTGTTCTTGTTTAAATCGACTATTCTCTTTTTTAACGCAGCTTTTTAATATTTTCAGCATTATTCTACCAATGCTATTATTAATTACCTGAAATATTTTAATAATTCCACCAGTCACACCTATAATTTCTAAATAACTTTCGACATTAATAGTTTTATATAACCAATAATCTGAAAGAACTCCGACAAATAAACTATTGGTAATAATTAGTACCCATATTAATATAGTTTGAAATTTCTTTTTAATTTTCGGATCAACGTCATAATTTGGTAATTTTTTTTCGTCTATAAATAAATCTTCATAGAAAAGAGGCTTTGATGCAGTGACATATACCAGAATTGGAAAGTTCCAAAATATTATAAAAAAGGCTACTGATATAATAAAAGGGAAGTAATAAAATTCTCTAAATTCTTCAAAAAAAGCCAACGAAGATATCCCCACAAAAGGCAAAAAATATCTCTTGCATTTTATTTTTCGACATTCTTCCTTTCTACATTTTATTTTACCAGTTTCATCAATGCAAATACAACACCATGATAAACACATTTCTTAATTTAAAATTAAAAAATGAGTTTAAATCGTTTAATATTATTCATTACCTTCAACTATCTCGGTAATAAATTAGTATTTGATAACCTTTTGTAAAGTTAAAATATGTTTCATATTGTTCTGCGAAACGCCATTGTGTATTTTTATTCAGTTTACTTTTCCAATTAAATTTTTCTAATCTACTGTAACTTTCACCATCAAATCCATAATCAATACCGTTAATAGTAATATACGCGGAAAAATGAATTTTACTTGTATTTCTTAAAACTGCGGCATCTAATTTATATGAGTATTTCTTTCCTGGTTGAATGTTTTTTCTGTCTAATACGTTTGCACGATCAACAACAAATTCTAATTTTTTTGGTGTTTTAAATTTACCAGAGGGCGTATCGTGTACTTCTACAAAGATTACTTTTGGAATAAAATCACCTAATATTGAAGCGGTGGATATTAGTTTATTTAGTTGTTCTCCAGTTGGAGGGTTATCTGATGATATATAGAAATTTAACCAACTGATAGGTCCTTTCGTATATGATATATCGCCTTCACGCCAAAGTATATGACTATCCTTTTCATCTATGATTTTTCTGTAAATGGTAGAGTAAAATGTCAAAGGATTGGATGCCTTTTTAGTTTTCACGATTCTATTATTTGGCAGAGCTCTATGAAATTGTCGAATTATATCATTTGTATCCATAAGTTCGGCATATCTAGATGGATCACCTTCTGATTTACTTCTTAATGAAGCATCTATCATTTTATTCAATAAAAATGCTGGCTTTTTCATTTTGGTTGGTATACTTTTTCCACTACCGGGCACCTTTCCTGTAATACATGTTTGTCTGAACCATCTATTAAATTTACGACCTCCGTCACTTATAAACCACGCCATGAAAAACGAATTCATCCAACAATTTGATTGGTGCTGTGCTGGTGCTATTATTAACTTTGCTGAAACGGGTTTAGTTGTATTTAAATTTTTTAACATGATCTCCTTTGCTCTCTTTGTTTTCCATCCAAAACATTTTGTACCTTTAGCCGTCGTTGCGATCACATCTCCGTTGGGACAATCATATATGTTACCTTTAGGTGTTACACTTTTTAACGTCATTAATTGTTTATTTATACTAGGAGAATATCGAACTTCCCCCTTTTTTTCTTCTCTTCTCAATTCCTTTGCTAGTTTTGGAGTGTTATTTTCAATAATAGATGTATCTCTCTTTAAAACCGGTTTCTTTTTAATGGATGTTTTATTTTTTGGAACGCATTTTCCTGTTACAGAATCTTTTTTTGTTCCATTTGGGCAACGTTTTCTCTTAACTTTACTAGGTGATTTTTTTTTACTAGGTGACTTTTTAGTTGTTTTTTTTACTGTTTTTCGTTTTGCTTTTGCAGGTTTAGTTTTCTGAGTGTATTTTTTTAATATCTTGCGACTGAAAGTATAGCAAAATTTATCTTTTGGATTTTTAATATAACCCTTTCTACATCTCCCCTTATTGGGTCCATATCGGTTAATCCAATCGGTACGGAGACCCTCATTCCACTTTTTATTTATTTCTTCCACAAATTTACTTTTAAAATATAACGGACCCTTGTGTTTTTCCGAAAAGGATAATATCTTTTTTGTTTTTTTTTTCTTAACAACTTTTGGCTTTTTCTTTTTAACAGTAATTCTTACTTTGGCCTTTTTCCTTTTTACTTTTATCTTTATCGTTTTTCTACATTCGCATCTTGATTTTACTAATTTATCATTATTATTACACTTTGGAGAGTAGTATTGATTCATTTATATATATATTCTAAATATTTAATATTGCTATTTTGTATATGGACGAAGTAATAACAGGAACACCAAACTCATTAAGCGCAGATAGTTTAAGACCATCTCGCTCATTATCTATAAAGCCACCACTAGCTTCATCTGATAGTGAATGGGGTACATGGAATATAATTACAATTATTCTTATAGTGGTTGTTTTGGCTTTGTTAGGATTAAATATATTTTCATATTTAGCAAAAGGCACCGATGTAATAGGTGATTTCATTGCTAAATTTTCTTCGCATGCACCTAAAACTGCAGCAAAGGTTATAGATACCAGTATTGTGGGTACTCAAGTAGCAGCAGACGTCGCGGCTGGGACAGTAAAAGATGCAGGAGATGTTTTATCTAGAGAACTAAATTTAAAAAGGAAAGATTTGTGGGAATCGCGAGATTCAGGCGTGAGAAAATCAATTGAAAATCGAGAGATGCATGGTATTAATAAATTTCCTCAACATGAACCTAATAAATCTTATAAAGAAAGTTCGGGAGATAACAAAATTCAAGAAAAACATAAACCTGGATATTGTTATATAGGAACAGATCGCGGATATCGCTCTTGCATTAAAGTAAATAGCAAAGATGATTGTGAATCTAAGAAAATTTTCCCATCAATGAATATTTGTATTAATCCTTCATTGAGACAATAAGTTGATACTATATTTTAATATATTATCAATTAAGTGATTATTGTGTTGGCCACATACTTGAGGTTGGCGTCTCGCCTTGCTCAAAATACCATTGCAATGACAAATAAGGAGGTGTTGCTGTTTTTGTAACCTTGGTTGAAAGATCGGGACCATCTCTAACAATTTGCATTACATCTGTTCCGCTAAGAGCATAATCATGGTACCATAAATCAGACAAGTTTCCAGAGAATCCACCGTTAAGATTTACAAATACATCTCCATAATTTTGTTTAGGAACGCTATCAAAGGTATGACGGAGAGCGACGTCGCCGTTAATAAATACATCCATAATATTTCCTTTAACACGAATAGCCACATTTACCCATTTATGCATTGGTAAATCAGTAACCTCAACCTCTTCAAGAATATTTTTGAATGTATTCATAACTACGATTAAAGAATTTCTAGTAGGATGAATATAGAGACCTGGTCCATTATTAGGAAATGCGGTTTGATCTGAATTTAATTGCTCGGTTCCTTTGTGGAAAATATGTTTTCGTTGACCCGATTTATATACTAAATCATCTACATAGATCCACACAGTCCAAGTGAATTCTAAACCATCTCTTTGATTAATGGAACGCATTACGGGGATAGAATTAGGATTACTTGGATCTTGTGGAATTACAAGTAATTTTTTAGCGTCTTTCATTCCAGAAGTAAGATGTGGTGAAGGTGTTGGTTCAAACAACCAAGTCAAAAAACTGACACCACCGCGTAATAACAGAATAAACACGATAATTACTAAAATTAAAAAAACAACCTTTGAAACAAGTGTATTCGATTTTAGAAAATCACTTATTCCGGAAAGAGCTCTTCGCCCAGTTCCTAAAACTTCGTTTCCTGTTTGTTGTACTCGATTCATAGCTATATATAATAGCAAATAAATTATATATCGAATTTATTCATTACTTTATTATCTTTCAAGAATTCTATACGAAGTCTATATTTATTAATAAGACCAGTAAACCAATTGGTTCCTCCGGGACCTTCTCTATATATAGCATAAGCCTCTCGAGGATTTACAGCTCTCGAGAAATATTGGAAGTTAGAAATATATCCTTCAAATCCTCCACCAGGAGATACTACTAAAGGACTTCCTGATGACATTTTTGGTACACCTGGGAGTACGCAAGTTCTAACCAATTTACCGTCTAAATACATATCTAAAGAACGGTTATTGAGCGTGACAATAATGTTTGCCCAGGCCTGAAGGGGAACATTTTCTAAAGTACACGTGTGATTTACAGCCTGCGTTGAGTCTTTACTAGCGTATGTTCCTAAAGTAATATCTACATTATTCATCATTGCTCCTAAACTTAATTCGGGAGCTGGAACGCTACCATCTTGCCCGCGGCCAAAAATAATCTTCTTTTCGCCAATTCTGTAATTCCAATTAGAAATGTATACCCAAATAGAATATGTGTAATCTGCGGATGCACCGTGGGGTATATTGTCGCCTGTTAATATGACTGTTTTTCGCGCATCGTGTTGACCCAATAGATAACTTCTGGAACTGTCACCAAATATCCATATGTAAAGTAAGTAAATTACGAGGATGATAACTACACCTATTACAATGTTTTTCAAGTTCATGATATAATATAGGCGAAGAAATTATCTAAACAATTGGCGGATTTTTATATTTTAAATTTTTATATAAACTTTGAATTTTACTCAAAGATAATGGTTTTGGAAAATATACTACGCTACATACTCCTCCACTTAAACCGTTATTTGATCCAACTGTAATTTCATCATATGACATTATTGGAACTATATTATTTGTCGAAGATACTAAACCTCCATTTATAAAAATATCTAAAGTTCCGCCATCATAATTAATAATTATGTTATTCCATTTTTGAAGTTTAAAATTTTTTGTAGTATACACTACATTATCTTTGTCTAAACCATTACTCATTATAATTCTTAGTGTATTTGTAGATGGGTTAAATTGTATTTTAGGTTTATTTGCATAATCCAATATATTCGTGAATTTACTACTAGATTTTCTAAAACTTGGCGGTTGATCATGGATAAATGTCCATGCTGAAATTGAATAATTATAATTAAAAGCTCCTACACCAGATCCTATATCTTCGTAATTTCCGATCACTTTTTTAGTATTTAAATAAATCGGATCTTTCAAAAGTATTTTTGTTTTTAACATATTTTCGCGGCTTTTTCTACTATCTCCTAGATTCTTAGATTCAGCAGTTTGTATCTGAATTTGATTTCTCAAGTCAATAACGATGGGCGCATTTACTTGCACGTATGTGATTGCTGCCTCAAGAGATAAAGTCTTTGAAAACATGTTCTCAAAAAATCCTAATTTTTGTTTATTTTTAACAGATCTATATCCTCTTGATTCTAAATATGTTTTTAGATTTTTTACCATTTTTGGATCATATAAATTACCAGCTAATATAACCTCCCAATCTACAGATACACCATCCATTATGTTAGATAACTGATTCTCATTTCTTATTATAGATTTATCGTGTGCCTCACTCTCTTGTTGTATCATTAAATCATCCGTTTTTGTAACCGAATGTATAAATATATAATTTTTGATTATTGGAATTAAAAAGTATAACCCAACTCCTATTATTTCAGCTAGTAAAATAACCCATGCTACATACGGTGTCTCTTTTATTTGTTCCCATATATAATTTGTGAAATATAAAACAGTACAAGGTATAATAAATATAATATGATAAAGCAACTTGAAGAAATTATTATTCATTATTTTGCTCAGTAGCCATGCATTCTTAGTAACAGCATTGAATATTGCAAATATTAATGCAAGAACGACAATAATTTCTATTAACACAGTTAATGTAATAGATAAAAATGAAAAGGTTTTTATTAAATATAAAGCTAGCGTGGTTAGTCCTAAAACTATAGCAATGCTTAATATTGATTTGTATAATGGTACAGTTTCTGAAAATGTCCATTTCATTTGGGAAAATGTGCTATCTTTATAAGGATATGGATTAGCATCATTGTTTTCTTTTATGAATAAAGAAATAACTCCTAATGCAATAAATGCACCACCCAATATTAGAATGATATTACTATATGTTGACCACTCTTTTAATACTGAATTATCTTTGTATAAAAATGTAAAAAAATAGGATAAAAAAAGATAGACAATCAATATTGTAATTGCAAGGGTTTTGAAATTAGTTATCCATGACCATACAATTCTAAAAAATGTCGAAATATATCCAAAAGTAGTTCGGAAGAATATCATAATGCTATTAAGAAGATTATATCGTAAATCAGAAGCTTGCTCACTAACATTTCTTCCAGGCACAGAAGGATAAATAAAATCATATAACTTCATAGAACTAGCAATTATTGCAATAATTAATGGAACATATAATGTAATTGCCAATAAATTCTTAATAACTGTGTCTTGATAACCAGATTTAGTCATAATATATTATCAGGTTATTTAAAAATATTAAAGAACCTAATTAATTTATAAATTACTTTGCATAGTTTTTGTAGCGTGACATTCGGTACATAATGCTACTAAATTAGAAACGTGATTTGATCCACCATATCTTAAATCTACTTTATGATCAACCTGAAATGTTGCTTTAAGTTGTTCTTCACAGTGTTTGCACCTCCAGTCTTGTTGAGCAGCTACATATTTTTTTTTAGTCTCGCTTACAGAGCGTTTAGAAGAGCTTCCGCCCGAATTTAACATTCTTTTCATTTGGGGTGTAACAGCGTTGTTTATAGAAGCCGTATTATTAAGTTGATCCATATCGCCTTTTACACTAGCAAAATCAAAAATAGGTGTTAACATATCTGTTGTATTACGATCAATGGGCATATATTTAATAATACTATTCGCGTGTTTAAACATGCCTTTTGACCCTTCTGGATTTTTTTTGATAAATAAGTATAATGATAGCCCTACAAATGCATATGTGGCCATTTGTACATACTTTTTATTTATATGAAACATCTTTGTATACTTACCATCATAATATGTATTTACAACTAAAAATATCGTAATTCCTATTATAAACAGTCCTATTCTCATTATATTTTATGAAGATAATTATTTGGATGACTTCTTAAGAAGATATAAAATAAGTAAAATAATAAATAAGACAGTACCAATCATAATATACTGTTTTCGAGATTTGTATTTTTCTCGATTTAGTACTTCCTTTGGTTTATATGAATCATAATATTTTTCTAAACTATCAAAAAAGTCTTCTTGTTCCCAGTCCATTGCAGCATGTAATTTATTAATTATAAAGTGTACCCATTTCATAAAAGATTCGCGCGACTCTAAATAAGGAGTTACCGGATATTTGTCTAACAGCTTTGCAAACTTATTTCCTATAGGTTTTTGAGGAAGAAACAATGGTAGATTCTGAATTGTATCATAATACTTTTTTTTTGTAACATCATTGGGATGTTGCGGATACATAACTGATATGGTCTGTAATGTAAATTTAAAATGAGGCATCCATATCTCTGGATCGAGAGGCATTATATATGAAATAGACATAAAAACTAATGTTTATAAACATATAACAATATGAATCGACAAAAAACAACATATAATTTTTGTAATAATTGTACAAAACAGGGACATTTATTTAATCAATGTAAAATGCCCATAACAAGTATAGGAATAGTGGCTTTTAAAAAAGAAAGCAATGTGCTAAAATATTTAATGATTTGTAGAAAGGATAGTTTGGGTTATATAGAATTTTTAAGAGGAAAATATCCATTGTATAACAAAGAGTATATCCAAACACTTATTGATGAAATGACGGTGCACGAAAAAGAAAAACTTATATCCAATAGTTTTGAAGAACTATGGAAGGGTTTATGGGGTGATTTTATTGGAATTCAGTATAGAGGTGAAGAAAAACATGCAAAAGAAAAGTTTACGCAAATTCAAAGAGGAATACAAATTTATAGCGAAGGAACATACGATTTAGTTAGTTTAGTTAAAGAAAGTTTAACACAATGGTATACTCCAGAGTGGGGATTTCCAAAAGGACGAAGAAATTACCAAGAAACAGATATAACTTGCGCCTATCGTGAGTTTAATGAAGAGACAGGGTACATGAAGGATGATTTGGATATGATTACCAACATTCAACCGTTTGAAGAAATATTTATTGGTTCCAATTATAAATCATATAAACATAAATATTATTTGGCGGAGCTTATATCCGATAATGTATCAACGTCCAATTTTCAAAGGAGCGAGGTAAGTGATATGAAATGGTTCACTTTAGATGAATGTTTATCTACTATTAGACCCTATAATTTAGAAAAATTACAGGTAATTAAAGATATCAATAATGTTTTAGAAAGATATAGATTAATCTCATAATATATTAACTGATGTCATCGGAAAAAAAAAAGCCAGCTGTAAAAATTAAAAAGAAAGGGAGGGTAAAAATTAAACAAAAAAAAATAGTTGTAAAAACATGCACACAACTTAAAGAAGAATTTAAGGATATCAAAACAATTGATATGGATAATCCAGACCAGCGTAATTTTCTTAAATGTATGTCAGATGATAATAGAAATCAATTGGGTGACGAATCAAAAAAATTCCCGTATCTATATCCTTCTCTAGACGATCCAAATTTTAATGTCAAAATTGCAACAAAGAAGGAATTTTATGATAATCGTTATGAAGAAAAAACACGTGATGAGTTCGATAATATTAAGGAAGTCGCGCAAAAATTATGCGACAATACAGAATTTGAATTGGATCCGCATCAGATGTTTGTGAGGAATTATATGTCATTTCAGACCCCTTATAATGGACTATTACTATTTCATGGATTAGGTACAGGGAAAACTTGTTCATCAATTTCTGTATGTGAAGAGATGCGTACCTACTTAAAACAATTGGGGATAACAAAAAGAATAATTATTGTTGCATCACCTGCTGTTCAGGAAAATTTTAAAATTCAACTTTTTGATGAAAGAAAATTAAAAGAGGTTAATGGTTTATGGAATATTAAAGCGTGTACTGGTAATAAATTCATTAAGGAGATAAATCCCATGAATATGAAAGGTCTTTCTCGTCATAGAGTGGTAAGGCAAGTTAAAAGAATCATATCTCAGTCTTATCATTTTCAAGGATATATTGAATTTTCGAATTATATTTCTCGAGTTATGCAAAAAACAGTAGGTAGAGGAGATAGCTCTGATTTAATTAGAAGAAAACAAAGACGGTCGCTTCAGAAAGAATTCTCTAATCGTATGCTTGTTATTGATGAAGTTCATAATTTGCGAATTACTGGGGAAGGAACAGTGAAACCTAGTTCCGAAAATCTTTTGACTCTTGTAACAAATGCTAATAATTTAAAATTATTATTGTTGTCGGCTACTCCAATGTTTAATGATTACCAAGAAATAATTTGGCTATTAAATTTACTGAATTTGAATGACAAGAGATATCCAATCACTTTAAGGGAAGTATTTGATTCAAAGGGTACGTTTGTTCAAAATACAGAGGGACAGGAAATAGGAAAAGAGTTATTAATTCAAAAAATGATGGGGTATATTTCATATGTTCGAGGAAATAATCCTTTCACATTTCCATATAGTATATATCCTTTAGAAGCGGGAAATCCTACATCATATTTAGGAATGTTACGGGATAAAAGTTGGACATACCCTGCTAAACAACTTAATGGGAAAGTGATTATTGATCCTATACAAGTATTAGATTTATCAATTATTAATATAGGAAGTTATCAAAAAAAAGGATATAATTTTGTTTTAGATTCTCTCCGAAAAATTAAACCAATATTAAATGATCCAAATAAAGGTTTGCTTTTTACACTTTTGGAGCCTCCGTTACAGGCACTGAATATGATATATCCTCATTCAGATTTAGCCAGTGATGATGCCGATGATGATCTATATCAATATTTATATGGGAAAAAAGGATTGGATAGAACCATGATGTATGACGAATCAACAAAATCGGATTTCACATATAAAGATATAACAATTCAAAATTTTGGTAGAATATTTTCTCCTTCTGAAATTGGGAAATACAGTGCAAAAATAGCTGCTATTTGTAATTCTATTAGAAAATCTAAAGGTATTATTTTTGTATACTCGCAATACATTGATGGAGGCGGCGTCCCCTTTGCTTTAGCTCTAGAAGAAATGGGAATTACAAGATACGGGGGGAGATCACTGTTTAAAACTTCGCCAACAAAACCAATAGATGCTTTGACATTAAAATCAGAAAATGTAAGGTTTCCTGCAAAATATATAATGATAACTGGTGATAAAAATTTAACACCTGATGTTAAAACCGAACTTAAAGCAATCACTAGTCCAAACAACATAAATGGCGAAATAATTAAGGTAGTTATTGTATCGCGCGCTGGTTCAGAGGGATTGGATTTCAAGAATATTAGACAAACGCATATTTTAGATCCATGGTATAATTTGAATAGACAAGAACAGATCGTGGGTAGATCGGTGAGAAATTTTTCCCATTGCGCGTTACCTTTTGATCAGAGAAATGTAGAGATTTATTTGTATGGTACCAAGTTGGATAATAATATAGAAGCCGCGGATATGTATATATATAGATTAGCGGAGAGAAAGGCAAAGAAAATTGCCGAGATTGTACGTTTATTAAAAGAAAATGCGGTAGATTGTTTACTAAACAGAAAGGGTCAAAATTTCTCAGAAGAAAATGTAAATAAAATTATAAGCCAAAATTTATCATCCGGGTCAACAATAGAGTATAGATTAGGAGACAAAAGAGGAAGTTTTATGTGTGATTTTATGGATTGCAATTATAGATGTAATACTGCAGTTCAAGATATAGAAGAAGTAGATACTACAACCTATAACGAAAATTTTATAATTATGAATATGGATAAGATTCTTCAGCGTATTAGATTATTATTCAAAGAGTATTATATTTTTGATAGACAATCACTAGTTGCTTTGCTAACTCAAATTAAAAATTATCCTTTGGATCAAATTTATACTGCGTTAAATTATTTAGTTACAGAAAAAAATGAGTATTTAACAGATATGCTTGGAAGATTAGGACATTTGGTAAATATTGGAAATTATTACATGTTTCAACCTTTAGAACTGGGATCCAAACCTATTACACGCTTTGATCGCGTTCAGCCATTGGATTATAAACGTAAAAAAATAGTGTTTAAACTTCCAGATAATATTCCTTCATATATCAATACTGGTGATGAAAAAAAGGTTATTCAGGAGGATAGTCAAATAATGGAAAAGGTAGTTTCAGTTTATCAACAAATGCAAATTGTTGAATTTATAACTAGCATTGATAAAGAAAATTGGATAAAAGCTGCTGCGTGGGCCATTAATAATTTGGAGCGGTATAATAATATTGAAAGAGGAACATTATTAAAACTTGCAATGCATCATTATATTGATACATTAAAATTCAAAGAAAAGGTTGAATTATTAAATATTATTTATACAAAAGAAGATAAGAGCGATGTGGAGGAGATTGTTATGTCTTACTTTGAACAGTTCATCATACGAAGTAGTAAATATGTTGGTATTGTTTTAGCAGATTTTTCCAAACCCAGTTCTCATGAGTTGTACACGATACTAGCTTATATTGATGGTACATGGAAATCAAGTAAAGTGGCTGTAGGCGCGGGAGGATTGGCCGCTGAGATGTTTAAGAAGTTACAAATAAAAGATATTTCTACAATAAATGATATTATTGGGTTTATGACCATTTTTAAAAGACAACAAGTGGTTTTTAAAACAAAAGATATTAGATTAAGTAGCAAAGGAAGGACAAATAAAGGACAACGTTGTGATAGGGGCGAAGGTAAAGGTACAATTATTGCTAGAATAAATTCATTGTTATCAACAGGTGTAACGCCTATTAAATATAAAATGAAAAAGAGCACGGTTTTATCTATTTATGGAAATACAAATATTGGTCAAAGAATACGAGTAGAGAGAAGAACTAAAGAAGTAAAAATAAGTTCATTGCAGTTATGCGTTGAATCAGAACTAATATTTCGTTACTATGATGAAATTAATCAAGACAATAAAAAATGGTTTTTTAACACGATAGAAGCAATGATAAATAATATAATTAATTTGGGTAAATAAATTGAATTAATAGTTAAAGATATTATATATCTAGTATATAATGTCGGGTATACAAGGAACAGTACAATCTTCTAATACGAAAAAACCTTTTGCAAAAAAAAGACGAGGAGTTGGTATTTACATGCAAAATATTCTTACTAGAAAAGTTAGATTACCCTTTACATCGGTAGGAAGTAATTTAGTAGAGAATATTTCACTTGATCTATCGAATCGTATTGAAGGGAAGTGTGTTCAAGAAGGTTTCATAAAACCCAATTCAATTAGAATTGTCAATTATTCAGCTGGTATTATAAATGGGAAATTTGTTACATTTACTGTTGTATTTGAATGTTTGGTATGTCGTCCCGTTGAAGGGATGAAATTTAAATCAGTTATTAAAAATATAACTAAGGCAGGTGTTAGATGTGAAACAATTGAAGATCCTTCGCCGGTAGTTGTATTTATAGCAAGAGACCATCATTTCAAATCGAAAGAGTTTTCGCAGCTTAAACTAGAAGATTCTATTACAGTAAAGGTTATTGGAATCCGATATGAATTAAATGATCCTTATATCTCTGTAATTGCGGAATATGTTCATCCAAGAAAAATAAGGGTTAAAGCAAAAAACCAACCTGTTAAAATATTAATTAATCCTAAAAAATAAATACTTAAATTCTATATTTTATCTATTATAAATGAACGATTTGACAACACTACGTGATAGTATAGAAAAATTGGAAAAAATCCACCAAGTGCATATATTGAAAATTTTTAATAAATATAATATTGAGTTTACTGAAAACACAAATGGTATTTTTGTAAACATGACTATTTTGAATACAGATGCTATTAATGATATTAAATCTTATATTGATTACGTTAAATTGCAACAAAAGCAATTGGAAAAAGTTGAAGCTGAAAAGGATGCTTATAAAAAAGAGTTTTATAAAGATAATAAAGCGGTCGCTTCATACAATCAATAATATGAAAAATACACCCACTTTTAATCCGAAATCTTTACATCATTATATGTTTACCAAAAAGCATATGATGAAATTATACATTGATGAACAATTAAAACACATCAAAAAACAACAACCAAAAACGGAGGGGAAGAAAATTGTATCAGAAAATGAGTGTCAAACGTTTATTGTTCCTCAAGTTAAAGATAAACTGTTTTGGTGCTATTATATTTTAATGAACGGTTCTATTAATTATTTATTATTGGATACAAAAAAATTTAAAGAAGAAAAAGAGCAAAAAATTAATTTGGTAGAAAAATTAAGATCAAATAAAGAGCTCCTTAAAAAATATAAATGGAAAAGAAATTCTATAGAAACAGATTTAGTTTATAGTGATGAGATTTCTATCGAAACTTTTATGTGTATATGTGCTATATCTAATATTAATGTTTCGATTGTTAAAAATCGGTGTTTATATACCTTGGAAGAAGAATTTGACGGAGATTGTCAAATTGTAGAACATCGTCCTATCGGATTTGGTTGTTATTTACTAGATAAAACTGAAATGGATATAAAATATAATGATTTTTGTACTTCATTTTGGAAGGTCGAAAATATTAAAAAACCATTGTCTGCAATATCCTCTTACAAGATAGCTTCTTTACATGATATTTGTAATAAATTAAAATTACCACTAAAAAATATAGACGGAAAGAAGTTAAAGAAAAAGGATTTATACGAATCAATAAAGTCAAATATATAAAATTGAATTAAACAGAAAAATATAGGTTTAATATATATAAATGTCTAACGATAGTCCTACCCCTAATGAATTATTAGAATCATATATCTCAATCTACATGCGATCCGATAATAAACGTTCGCAAGAGATAGAGGCAGTATTTGGAAATAGGATAAGTCGGATTGATTTTGAAAATGTTATATCGAAACTGAAATCTCTAGGATTTAATAATTTTGAGAGTGAAGGTTCGTATCATTTGAATATTCAAAATCAGTTTATCGATAAGAGAACTGGTAAAACGACAATAGGTAATATTAGAACTACTATTTCTGGAATTAGTGCCATACAAGAATATTGTAAAACCAATGCATTTAATTTAGATGACCCTCCGCGTAATATTTCATTTATGCAAAAGGTAGCCAAAATTCATGCAGATAAACGTCTCGCCCCAATTATATATAAAGATTTTGGATTTAAAATTAATTATAAAGAAGAAAAAATATTAAAACCATCATTCGGAATTGTTCGAGAATTATTACAATCATGGAATCAGGAAAAAAAAATATTTCGCCTGATTAAGCGATTTACTTTTAAAAGTGCTCGTTTTCCAAATATTAAAGTAGATTGTAGCATTGTGCGTTCATCGAAAAGAGTTGGTAAACGATTAATTCCGGAATATAGAATTGAGAGTTCAGATGTTTTCAAAAATCCTGAACAGTATGAGATTGAAATAGAAATGGACTATAACTCTTCTTCAATTGCGGTTGATCCAGAAGCGAAAGCTACATTAATGAAGCAAATTAGAACTGGAATCAAATATGTACTATCAGGACTTCAGCAGACAAACTTTCCCGTTAGTATCGGTGAGCAGAATGCTGCTTTAGAAAATTATATGAAAATTTTGTACAAGGGATCTTCTCCAGATAGGCGTATAAGAAATCGTGATTTTGTTGGCCCTTCGTCTATTTCATTGGAACGTCCAAACATAGCACCTTTGCAGGACGACTCTATCGTTCCCAATATTAGGATGCCTTATACAGTAACAGAAAAAGCTGATGGAATTAGAAAGCTTTTGTTTGTAAATGAAAAGGGAAGGATTTATTTAATTGATGTAAATATGAAGATACAATTCACAGGTGTAGTTAGTAAAAATAAAGAATTTGTCAATACAATTTTAGATGGCGAACATGTACTTCATGATAAATTCGGTGCATTTATTAATAAATATTTGGCATTTGACGTATACTATATTAAAACTAAAGATGTAAGAGGTAAACCATTTTATATAAGTATAGATGGCGCAGATGAAATGGAAAAAATGACGGGTAGATTGGTTGATTTGAAGAGAGTTATAAAGGGGTTAAATCCTACACCATTAATTGGTGCTAAATTACCATTAACTATTGATGCTAAAACATTTCACACCGCTTCTGATGGACCTACGATGTTTAAAAACTGTGAAACTATTCTTTCTAGAGTAGCAGACGATCTATTTGAATATGAAACTGATGGGTTGATATTTACTCCAGCGGATAAAGGCGTGGGAAGCTCCACTGTTGGCGAAGATATTGAACCAGTAAAAAGAACGTGGGATAGATCATTTAAATGGAAACCTCCCGAATATAATACGATTGATTTTCTAGTAACTACCCAAAAAACCGAAACAGGACAAGATGTTCTAGGCAATATATTTCAAAATGGCAATGATTTAACTGGAGCAAATAGTATTACACAATATAAAACGTTAATTTTACGTGTAGGATTTGACGAACGAAAACATGGATATATAAATCCTTGTGAAGACGTTATTCAAGATCATTTACCTAAGAAATCAAATCGTGAGGAAAATAGCCAATATAAGCCCGTACCGTTTTATCCCAGTAATCCATCGCCAGCATATCCAGCATATCTTGCAAATATAGTACTACAAGATCGTGGATCAAATAAAGTTATGCTTACAGAAGATAATATGGGAGTTATTGAGGATGAGACTATAGTTGAATGTAAATATGATCCGACCAAGCCAAAATTTTGGCAATGGGTGCCTATTCGGGTTAGATTAGATAAAACATCGGATTATAGGTCTGGTGGAAGAAATTATGGAAATGCTTATCACGTTGCGCAAAGTGTGTGGAATTCAATACATAACCCTGTAACAGAAGATATGATTACTACAGGTAAAGGAATACCTGATTTGATTGCTGATGATGATGTTTATTATAACAGAAAAGCTCAAGGTACAATTACCAGATCACTAAGAGACTTTCATAATTTATTTGTAAAGCGTCAATTAATACTTGCAGCTTCAAATAGAGGAGGTACATTAATTGATATGAGTGTTGGCAAAGGCGGCGACTTTCCGAAATGGATAGCCGCCAAGTTGTCATTTGTATTTGGGCTAGATATAAGTCGAGATAATATTGAAAACAAAATTAATGGAACGTGTGCTAGATTCTTGAATTATAGAAAACAATTTAGATCCATGCCATATGCATTGTTCGTTCAAGCAAATTCTGCATTGAATATTAGATCAACTGTGGCGTGCAATACAGATAAAGGAAAGGAGATCACAAGAGCTGTATTTGGAGACGGACCAAAAGATTCCAAGAAGCTTGGGAAAGGAGTATTTCGTCAATATGGGAAAGGTGAAGAAGGATTTGATGTAGTTTCAAATCAGTTTTCAATTCACTACTTCTTCAAAGATATTGAAACATTAACAGGATTTCTCCGAAATGTAAGCGAGTGTTGTAAAGTAGGTGGATATTTTATAGGTACTAGCTACGATGGAAGAGCTGTATTTAGAAAATTGGAAGGTAAAAAAATAGGAGAGAGTATATTCATAAATAATAAGGGCGTGAAAATGTGGGAAATTAAAAAACAATATGATGGAGATGAATTTTCAAATAATATTTCATCTTTAGGTTATCGTGTGGATGTGTATCAGGAATCGATTAATAAAACATTTCCAGAATATCTAGTTAACTATGAATATTTAACACAGATCTTGGAAAATTATGGCTTCGTCTTGCTTGAAAGAGAGGAAGCGCGTTCTATAGGATTACCCGAATCAATAGGAAATTTTGATCAGTTATTCTATGAGATGGAATCTCAAATTAAACACCGCCGTTTGAGATCTTCCGATGTACAATCGGCACCTGACATGACTTCAGACGAAAAGAAGATATCTTTCTTGAATAAATATTTTATATTTAAAAAAGTAAGAGAAGTAAATGCAGAAGAGGTAAGCAGGGTATTAACCGGTTCAAGTATTGCTCAAGTAGATTTAGAAGAAAAGGAAACAACTATGGTTGATAAGCCATTAATTAAGAAAAAACCTGTTGTAAGAAAAAAGAAAAATAAACTCAAAATAGGAGTTCAAAAACAAAAAGTTTTAGAACAAAAAACCGATGATCCGGTAGAAGAAGAGGTCGCCGTGGCTCCTGCACCTGGAAAACCTAAGCCTGTTATTAAAATTAAAAAAAGAAAGACAAAGGTCAAAGTTAAAGCGCAAAAAGTTGTTATTAAAGGTAAACGAAGGGCAAAAATCAAAAAAAAAATAGAAAAAGACGAAGATTAGATGCTTAAATTGATATAAACAGTGGATGATATATCATAATAATAATATGACTTATCATCAAGTGCCCAGTATAAATCTTTTTATTAGACCAGAACATATAAAGTTAACGTTCAGAAAACATGAGGAATATACTAATTATATCAGTCTAACTCTTGCTCAATATTTAAATAAGGTTAAAAAACGAATTAATAAATATCCAGAAGAATGGGATAATATAAAAAGAATCACCAATAGTTATGAATATATACATACAATAATACCACATTCTAAACATTCTATTAGTAAAATTAAACCTTTATCTAGAGCATTTTTTAAATTAATAGAAATATGTAATACATTTGATTTGTTTAATGAAGGGTCAGAATCAATAAATTCGTTCCATTTAGCTGAAGGGCCCGGTGGATTTATAGAAGCAGCTACTTATTTGAGATATAATACAAATGATAAATATTATGGCATGACATTAATAGATCAAGAGAATGACAATGTTCCTGGTTGGAATAAAAGTATACTTTTTTTAAAAAAAAATAAAAATGTAATAATTGAAAATGGAATTGATGGAACTGGAGACTTATATTCTCATCAAAATTTTAAACATTGTTATGATTCTCATAAAAATTCAATGGATTTTATAACTGCCGACGGGGGTTTTGATTTTTCGGTTGATTTCAATAAACAGGAAGCTATGGCTCTTAGATTAATTTTTACAGAAGTTATGTATGCTGTGATAATGCAAAAAAAGGGTGGAAATTTTGTTTTAAAAATGTTTGATACGTTCCTCAAAAGTTCAATTGATATTATTTTTATGCTATCTTCATTGTATTCTGAAGTATATATTACAAAACCAGATACAAGTAGAACTGCTAACTCTGAACGATACATTGTTTGTAAGGGTTTTAAATTAGATGATTCTTCTTATTTATTTGATAAATTATATCATACGTTAATCATGTTAAATAATTCTCAAATAGATGATCTTACCATTGAATCTATTATTGATGTGCCTCTTCCTTATAAATTTAAAATATCTATAGCAGAGGTAAATTCCATTCTAGGTAATCAACAGATTGATAATATATTAACTACAATGCGTTTTATTGAAAATAAAGAAAGAAAGGGTGAAAAAATTAATATAATAAGAACTGGTAATATACAAAAATGCGTGGCGTGGTGTATTAAAAATAAAATACCATATAATAAAACAGCAAATACAGGTAATATATTTATGACTAATAGAAAAATGAAACCCTCCATAAATAAAACCTTATAAAATTGAACTTAAAAATTAATATTGTTTTTATAGCATAAAGAACAATATGGCATCATTAATCAAACAACAAGTTTCAGCTATTTTCAATCATTTCATCAAACAAAATACTCATCGAGGTCGAGTGGGACAGGATGGGGCTACTTCAGGTACGATAATTATTAATGAAAAAGCGGTTGATTATCTAGTAGTATATGATGGTCACGGTAATGGAAAAAACAGAGATGTAACGGTGAATTATCTTCGCGGACTAGATTGGTCATCTCTTTTGTTATCCGGTAACTTTTATTTGACATTATCTGAAAATTTAAAGAAGCTAGATACTTCCGGAGGCGGTTCAACACTTTCAGTTTGTTTAATATATGATTCACACTTTGAAACGTTTTGGATCGGGGATTCTACTATACGAATTTATGATGAAAAAGAGGAGATATGGCGTTCAAAAGATCACAATGAAAAAAATCCTGACGAGGTTACTCGAATGAGTGAAATGGGAATAGAAATACTAAAAAAATATAAACGAGGTTCTAATAATGGTCAGACTATTTATACATTAAAAACATTGAGTGGAGATACGTTGAATATGACACAAGGTGCCTTGTTTGACTACGGATCGATAGATACTATAAACATGTCTCACGCTTTAGGACATAATAACTGTACAGGAGACTTCATCTCGCACGCTTCAGTTCCTAGAGAAGAAGGGAAAAAATACAAAGTTATCGCTGGCACAGATGGCTTGTGGGAACTTATCCATGACGAAGCTCATAATGAGTTCTTGATAGATAGAAAAAATCAGTCTGAGGCTGTAGTAAAATTCGCTGACACTCTTTGGACCAAAGATTGGAATTATAATGGATCTAAAACTTCCTTTCCACAGTGGAACATTGATGATGTGGCTGTAGCCATTTGGTCAGATTAAAACTTCTCATTCTTTAAATTAATCCATACCTGTTCGTTCACTGATATTGCCAATAATCCTTTAATTCTTCTATTGATTTCTGGAAAAGGAATATTAATTTCCATGCGTTCACCTTCGCTTATATACTCTTTAAACTTTGCATATAACTTTTTTATAGGATCGTATGTGGTATTTAAATTAAAACTGCTCAATTTTGAAATTATTACTTTTACCTCATTTTGCCGTTCTTCTTTTGTTCGGTAAACAATCTCTTTTTTTTGCCTTTTAGGTTTATCTTTCTTTTTTCCCATATAGTTAAATTACTCGAAAAAATCTTAAGTAATTTAACTAATTAATGATGATGACGATGAGTAATGTCTATTATACTCGCCGGCTCTACCGCGACCTAATCTATTGCGATTTCTTTCTCTCACATTATTTCTAGTAGCTTCTTGGTTTAAAGAAGGCAATCGGGACCTACGATTATTGTATCTATTAGACCCTCTAACTCTCATATTATTATTAACTATATTATATCTATTTCTTATTTCTCTTCTTTGTTGCGCGACTGCTCTACTAGCTCGACGACCATTAACGTGTCTTCTACACACAGGACAATGTGGTCGTGTTGATAACCATCTGTTAATACAGTTTTCATGAAAATGATGATTGCATCCCAATGTCCTCTTATCATTATCTTCTACAATTTCTAAACAAATAGTACACATTATTACACTTCTTGTCAATTGTGGCAAATGTGGCAATTGCCTTCTCATTGAATGCGTTGGTGATGTTTGAATATTTCTACGTGCAACTATTTCATTTGGTATGTTTGTGGGAGATCCTGTTGGGGATGCAATACTTGGCATATTTAAATGAGCTATATTTGCCCTTCTCGCTAATCGCGCCTGCGCACCCGACATCATTTTAACCATGTCGCGTAGTTTAAATTTATAAGAAGCTTGAAAGGCTCTTTCAAATAGATTACCTTCAGCGGTATTGTCCGTAAGTCTAGTAATAGAAAAATAATAATTACCTTTTGGTAACCATTGGCCATTTAAGTCATAAATGTCTTCTGGCGAGCTGATACTTGTTTTTATCGGATAAGACATAAGTATATAACTGTACTAAATTTTAAATGATATTTAATTTAAATATCTTATTGGAAGTATACGTTTGATCAGGTCTATTTTTATATAAAAAATTGATATTATATAATCATTAGTAAGTATATTCTTATTAAAACATGAATTCGATAAAGTATCGAAAATTGTATCTAACACGAAATTGGGGGGAGAATAATTTCATAATGATTAAAGAAAAAATTAACGTACCGCGACGCCTTCCTTGTCCTTATTCTGTAAATTTTCAAACAGTCCATCCGAAAGTTTTATCTGGGGAGGCGTATTGGATTACTCATAATGAATTATGTATTGGATATTGTTCATCCATAGATCCAGATGTATTTCGACCTATATTTTCATATTCACGACAAAGATTACTGGATAAGGTTCATCATGGAAAAAAAGAGGACGATGAAGATTACGATGAAGAAGATAATTATAGCATTATTGATCCAAATTTAAGATATGCTAGAAAAAAATATTTAGTAGCAATTGATGAACACGTTATTTGTTTAGATAATAAAAAAATACCAATGGATTGTGTTAAGATAATTTTATCATTTATTAGTAATAAATTATAAATCTACGGTAACTGAATTTTAAATGATATTTGACTTAAATATCTAATTAGTGAAGCTACGATATTTTTTGTGAATAATGTCTTTCTTTTTTCTAGAACTACCTCAAACGCATCGTCTTCTACATCGCATCTTTTTTCAAGCAAACACGTCCCAACCATTTTATCATAACAAGTATCAAAATTCATAAATGCAAGCTTGACGAAAGCATTTAGATTACCGCTTTTTAAAAGATCTCTAGTAGAGTTAACAGATATCGTACCCCACGTTTCATTAATCTCTCGTTTTGTATCGAATGTTTCGCCCAAACTATGCAAAATAATTTGAGGGTATGCAAAACATATACCGTGATGATCTCCTGCTTGCAAGTTAACACCTAAGTATGTGTTTGTTTTAGTATCATTCCATTTTATGTTTATCTTCTCCTCATTATAATCTTTCAATGTATTCCAATAATTAATTAGATCTGATATTAATACCAATTCCGTAGGCTTGTCAAATTCTACTACGTGTGTTCTCTTACTACTAATAATTCGTCTGAAAATATCCGTGTCACTCATATCGCGCCCGTGTGAATTAATATAATATGCTTCATATTTTTCATCATTGGGTGTTAAAATAAGGCATGTACTGTGTGTGCTGTATTCTAAATCAGGTCTTTTTGTTTTTGTATTTCGCGTTTCTATAACACAATAAGACTCCAGTGCAAACATTATAAATATCACTTTTTTTTCGGATATACAATGTTGAATATTTTCATAGAGATATTCATAATAGTGACTGTATTCTCCTTCATCTTTTCCGAAACGACCACATGCTATATCTCGTAGTATATCTTTTTCGACACTTTTATTTTTTTTGGGAATGATTTCTTTTAAATCTAGTGGAACTTGTAAAATTATTAAATCTTCTTTCATTGATTTGCAAAATACCTTGTCACGTGCGAGATTACACGCTAAATGGGCGGATGTATCTGTAGATATGTTATTTGCTTTTATTTGCGCTGCCTTTTTTAAATAAGAGGAAAGTTTATAATGCTTTCCTCTTAGTTCATTTCTAGCTTCAGATAAGGTTTTGGTTTTATTCATTGTGATTGCTATTAAATGGTTATGTGTTAAATGTAATTAATTACTTAATATAATTATTTAAATCTTTTCAATTTATTAGGGTCGCAATTATGTCTAGTATTACATCGGAAATTACATCTTTGCGGTAATGTTTGTAATGCTCTACACGAGGGTTTTTCTTCAGGCATCTTACATCTTTGAGGTAATCCATTGAATGTTAAACTTTTTCCCAAGCATACACCACTTAAATTAGCTTTATATGTTGGATATGTGTTTCTATACAGCGATCCCGGATAGGATCCATTAGAAGCTCCACCAAATCCATTTACACTATTCACATGATTATCAAAAGACATAGATCCTCTATTCGTATTTTTAGCGCTAGTCTTATTTGTACCGTTTTGACCGGTCACAAGTTTTCTTGTAGATTGTGATTTTAACTGTGTTTGATATTTCAATCTATTTATTCTCGATCCACCTGATACACCCCCCTGGCTTGAAAATCTAGGGTTACTTCTTTTATAAACCGCTTTGCAATTATTATTAGTTGCTTCGCAAACCGTGTACCCTTTTTTGGCACAACTTATATTTTTTGACTCATCCATTTGTTGTGAACAATTCATAACAGTGCAATCTAATCCTAGGATATTATTGCATGAAAGGTCACAATTACCAGAACAATCCTTATTTCCTTGATTATAAGAGGGATCAATATTTACTCTTGCGTTCGAACACCCTGTTAAAAATTCTGAATTAGATGACCCTTTTATAGATGAATTGGAGAGATAATTAAATGCCAGATTATTAAACCCTCTACAGCGCCGTTCTAGATATTGCTTAGAAGAGTAGTTATATTTATCATTCATCCATCCATTTCTATTTTGTATTCTTTTTTTTACTTGTGGATATCCACATAGCTTGGTATTTGTAGATTCTGCTTTTGAATTATTTACTATTAAATTACCCTGATCGTCAATTCCAATAACATTATCAAATCTGAAGGTACCGCATGTTTTTGCATAGTTATCCTTATAGACAGTATTGGTTGGAAGTTTCTTATACACATCGGTGGCACTAACAATAGAACGGGTACAATCTAATTGTTTTCTATAACCTAGTATAGGATTCCTATTTTGCGAACTTAAGCAGCATTTATATTGTTCACTTTTTTTAATAGTAACAGCAAAGTTAGGTTTAATATCTGTCAACAACATACCATCCGTTGCCACTCCCATAGACCATAGTAATGCACCATCTTGTTTGTATAAATCGGTAGAATATTCGTTTAATAAATTACCATTTGTATACATAAAATACCATTTTGCTATATTAGAAGAAGGATAGTTGTGTCCAATACCCCAGTATCTACCTTGGTTCCCCGGTGGGTGCGGCTGTAACGGGGGTGAAGAAATATCACCTTTATTAACCCCCAAATATAAATTTTTATCTTTATTATAATAAACTGGAGAGGTGTTTAAATCAGATACCAATACATATACACCGTCTATAATCATGTCTGGGTCTCGGGTAGTGGGACCAAAAATGGATATTGTTATATTTTCTGGGACATAAGTCACTGTCCCACAATTATCATACTGACATGCAATTGTTTTATTGCAGCATATTGACTGTTTAAGATTGTTATTTACATTCTTATATATGGATTGTGTGTCTGTTGAATTCATCGTATTAAATATTGGATTGCCATTTTTGTCATGCGTTCGGGTTCTTCTTCTTTTTGCCCTTAACATTTATATTTAGGTTAGAAAATAGAAATGTTAGTTTAAAACGTATTTATTGGACTATAATTTTTGGCTGAAAAGAGGTTTTTTTCTTGGCATTTACGATTTCCTTGATATCTCGCATTATTGATTCCTTCGTATTCGTCAGACCATTCTTTAAATGTTCGGCCAATCGGTTCCACACAATCGGGTATTGGACAATCTGCTACACATTTATTACCATATCCTGGGGCTCTTATATTATGACTGTCGGTTCGTTGATTATATCCATAAGTTCCAGAGGAGTGAGGTTTCCAATTGGGTTGACCATGATTAGATCGGGTAGATCGTCCTTTATTGGTAAGTTGCGGTATTCCGAAAGGTTGTGGTCTATATCTTATAGCTGAAATATTTTTATTTGGCCAGACACGCTCTAAATGTTTTGCATTGTACATCCATCCCGTAAATCTAGGTTTGCCTGCAAAATACTTACCCTTTCCATTTCCATGCTTGTCACATCTTTCATTAGTTTCCCCATTTTTACATTTGCTATTTGCTGATCGTATAGTATCAAGCTTTAATCTCTCCATTCTGCTTCCAGCACAGACGGCTCCTTGTACTTTAAATTTTTTATTGTTGGGTTTCCAAACCGTTACAGCATTTTTAGACAATAGATTCGCGGACGGATTATTTGTCGGCAAACAACAAGCATTTCCCCCGCTTTTACGATATTGGGATTTTTCGCAACAAGTGGAATTGCGATAGAGCGATTTTTTACATTTTTTACCTTTCGGGCAATTTGAATTTAAATCGCCTTGTGTTGGTAAATTTCTCTCCAATCCTCTTTCATAAGTATTCATTGCACGATTTTTGTTGTATTGAGAGTAACTAAAAGAATAGGGTTTTTGCCAGCCGGTGTCTGTAGGACAAAGCAGGCGTTTATGTTTTTTTCCGGATCGTTTATCCTTATATTCAACACAAAATTGTTGTTTAGGTTGCATGCCTGATCGGATACGTCTATCATAACACACTCTGGTATCTTGTTGACAAGAAATAGCATAGGAATCTTTATACACATCATTAGTGGCTTCTTTAGAAACACAAAGATTTTTTTTAAATTTAGGGTTAAATGTAAAAGGCTGATATTGGTATAAACTGCCATCTGCGCGGTACAAATATATTTGACTATTTGATTGATTGAGAATTAACTGGTGTATTTTTTTTTCAATTGTATTGTCATTTTTAAATGAAAATCTTAGTTGAGGACCTTGTGAAGAATAACCAAAATCAGTTACGGTGCCAAAAAATGTACCATTTTTTAAATAAACATATTCACCTCTCATTGGCATAGGTGTTTGGAATTTATCTGTCCCGCTTAATTCAATATAAGAGGGACCAAGACACCCTTTATAACAATTGCTATTACCTTTATTACTTCTACAACAACATGCTAAAGTCTTTCTATATCCAGCTATTGGTGCTCTGTAAGGGGCGCCAACTTTAGAACTACCCAATACCTTATAGGATTCATGTTCAACACTCACAGTTGGATCTAAGTTTTTAATACCGGTCCATACGCCTCCAATAAAATTTCCTCCATTAGGATTTTTGAAAAATAATCCAGTCGTTTTTTGAGGTGTATTTATAAATCGTTCTTTTAAAACACAAGAGTTTCCGCTTGATCTAACAATAATTCTAACATTTATAGGAAATGCACCGGAACAATCATGTGCATTAATCTCACCTAAGGGAATACAAGCATTGGAATTGGGAAACAAAATATCTTCAATGATACCAATTTCTTCTATATATGAAGGGGTTGGTGGAGGTGTATTTTGTGGGTCAATATATCCCATAAATATTTTATTGCCTGGCGCCAATACAGTTCCATAATCAAAGCCGTATGTACTTTTAAATTTCCATAAGTTGAAATTTATATTTTGAATTAAAAAGTAGTTCCTACAGCATTGTTTACCACATCCTGCAATAGTACAGGAACAACTGTTTAATTTATTACCATTTGAATCTACTAAATCAGATTTACGTCCTTTATTACGGGAATCAAACCGAGAATTATGATTTTCGTATTTATTTACTAAACCTGTACTATTAAATGTGTTATAAATTCTAGATCCATCCGAATTATATATTTTTGTTCGACTATTTATCATTTTAAAACTTGCCATTTATATTAACAAAAGAAAAAATAGGAGTGATATATAATGAGTATTATAATATACATTTTAATTATTATTTTTGGATTTTTGTTAATAAATCATATATTTGAACATTGTTTAAAATCAATAGAAGGATTAACAGGAAAAAATATTAATTCTTTAGCAGATGCAAACACAATAATAGGAAAATCTGGCCGTACGCTTGCTAAATTAAAAAAAAATTTAAATAAAACTCTTGAAAAAAGCAAAGAATTATTATCCAAAATTAGTTCAGCAGGCACTACGAAAAGCATGAATAAAGCAGCTGGTAATCATAAATCTATCCAGTCTCTAAGTTTAAAACCTAAAGCACTCGATTGTGAAGGATTTCAAAATCAAAAAACATTAAATAAACTACAAGCAGATACAATTACCCATGCTACTACATTGGGAGCATTAGATGATATTATATCAGATATTAATGCGAATATTAAAAAAACAAAAAAAGATTTACCAAAGAAAAAATAAGGAATACATATATAATGAATTTTTACATATGTATTTTTATATCTTTTATATTTACTGTTTTGATATTGAGGTACTTTTTTAATTCATCACAGGAAGGATTAACCAATAAAAAGGAAAAGGCACTGGCCGAACAAAAAGAAGAAGTAAAGCAGAAAGAAGACCAAGAAGAAAGAGCAAAGGCGATATCTACTTTAAATTCAAGTATTAATGCAAATAAAAAAAAAATAAACTCTTTAAAGAAAACGGATACAGACTTGAATAATCAACTAGATGATTTAGAAAAAAAAGTTGATTGTGCCACGAAAGGTAACAATTCTCATGCTGACGCTGCCAAATCAAAAGCCACGCAATTAAAAAATCAAAAGAAAAATGCTACCAATTTTTCTACAAATTTTTCTCCACCCTAAACAGTATCCTAAACAGC
>Ga0255046_10000012_pt1 | contig 34684 bp, 26 predicted proteins | sample BC1_12_27_MG_FD_183632 | JGI IMG/M metagenome (GOLD analysis project Ga0255046, IMG submission 183632) | Seawater microbial communities from Strait of Georgia, British Columbia, Canada - BC1_12_27 | ecosystem: Environmental > Aquatic > Marine > Strait | place: Canada: British Columbia...
AACAACGCTCGTCGAAAGAAAGTGCCCAGGCGTTAGCGAACCATTTGCGAAGCCATGTCGCAGCAAACACCGCGGGCCCGATGCGACCAGGCGGAAGATTGCCGAAGATCACGGTCTCGGTCGGAGTCGCCACCCTCAAAGGCCTGCGCCATCTCAATGGTCAGCCCCCTAGCGACCTCAAATCCCGCCTGATGACAACCGCCGATCGCGCCCTCTTCCGAGCAAAAGCAGCCGGCCGCAACCGAGTGGTCCTAGCCACCGGCCGTGACGACCGCCGTTAAGCGACCACGGTTAGGTATTGTTCGGTGTTTGACTCGACGCGGGCTCTGACCTCTGCGGGGTCTTCCTCGATGAATATTTCGTCGGGGGTGACCTTGAAGAGGGGTTGGCCCTTGGAGACGATGGTCCCGTCGGTGGCGACGAGGATCTTGTCGACGGTGCCAGCGAATGGCGCGTACACCTTGTTGAACATCTTCATGACTTCGACGATGTAGAGCGGGTCGCCGATTTCGAAGTGCTGACCCTCCTCGATGAAGCACGGCATGCCAGGCGCTTCCTGCGCGTAGTACATGCCGCCGCTCACGGCGACGATCTCGTCGGCCTTGTTGACCGGGGGTGGCACGAGCACCTTCTTCATCTTTGCTTGGTGGTCGTGATCGAAGAGCCGTTCTGGAATGGTGAGGGTTAGATCGTCGTTCACGCGAAGGTCGAAGAAACCGACCTTGTCCGCGATCAGCGGCAGCAGGCTGTAGAGCTCGGTCCCGAGCTGGAAGCCGAGATGCGCCTCACGCACGTGCTGCCACTGCTTGGCGCTAAAGCCCTTGGCGGGCTTCTTGGCCTTTAGAAGCTCGTCGACTTCTGGCCAGGACATGTCGCCCACGCGCTCCTGCACCGCAGCGTAGAAGGCCGCTCCATCACGAAGAACGGTCTGGTCCTGCTCCCAAATACGATGCGCGGCGGGAAGGTCCACCCCGGCATCCATGTGCAGCAAGTTGTAGGTGTCTGCGATCACCAGCAGTGGGTTGCAGAACCAGGTGACGCGACGGTCCTTGACCTGGAAATTGTTCTTGTTCGAGCTGAGCCAAGCAGCAAGGAGGTGCGGCTGCCTCAGTACGCGTCCGAGCGGTCGACCGAGCAGAGTCCTCTTCAAGACCGAAATGTCGTTGGTAGCGCGGGCGGCAGCCGGGTCCCCAGAAGCAGCCTTCAAGTATTGACCGCAGAGACGGTCGTACGCGTAGTCCGGATCGATCTCATTGGCCTCTCGAAGAAGCTCTCCGACCAGCGTCAGGTAAGGAACCACGAATCGCGTCGTCGGCTTGGCGTCAACGCCGTTGGCGAGAAACCAATGCACGAGCCCGTAGTGAAACTGCAGATTCGTTTGAAGGTCCGGCCCTCGGATGACCGTCCGCCGAAGCACCTCGCGCAAGTGGTCGTAGCTCTGACGGCGGTTGTCGCCGGTGGTCACCAGGAGCGCGATATTGCTGTCGTATGCGCCCGCTAGCTTGTAGCGCATGAAGAGGTTGGTATCTGGATTCTTGAAACAGATGCCCTGATCGTCGCGAACCTCGCCTTCGATCGGATCCGACCACGACATGACCTCCCCGCCTGCGTGCGGAGAAAGAGAGTGGTCCGTTGCGTTGAGGCGCGCTTCCACCGCAGCGGCGTCGCGTTGAACACGCTCGGGCCGGGGAAGCCTGGCCTTGTGATTGGCGAGCAAGGCCATCGCTTCGACGAGCGAGTGCACCTCGAAGAAATCTTCCGCATCATCGGGATTGCTGAATCGGAGCGCGTAGCAAAGCTCGGAGACCCGGTGCTCGACCTGAATGCGCGTGTTCACTTCCATGAAGTAATGGCGCGGCCCGTCGACGATGCATTCGAACGTCGAGGCAGAGTCGAGCTTGACCGCTTCACCAAACCGTTCGGCCTCTTCTTCCATCCGCCTGAGAATCTGGAGGTCTTGCGCGATTGCGTCGGCGCCGGTTTCGTTGCCCGCCGCTCGCTCGCGTTCGACCGCAGCGCCGAGTGTCTCTTGTGTAATCGAGACCTCGAGGAGCTTCTGCTCGTGCATCTGAAGCGAGCAATCGCGTCCGCCGAGCGACACTGTCCACTCGCCGTTGCCGATGAGCTGGATCTCGTTGTGACGGGTCGTCTCGATGTTGAGCTCGACGAGGATGTTCTTGTTGTCGCCGACCCCGAGCGCCTTCACCTCGCTGAGAATCTCACGCACCATCGGTGGCGCTTGATCGGCGCTGTTGACGATGCGCTGCCCCTTGCCGCCGCCGCCGCCGATCGCCTTGAGACGAATGCGGCTGCCCTTGTACTTCTCGAGGATCGAGGCGACCTCGATTTGAATCTGTTCTGCGAGCTCGTCGACGGTGTAGAGGTCGATGCCGGCGTCGTAGGAAGCGCTCAGCACGGCGTCCGCGACTGTTTCGAGGTCTAGGTCGTCGCTGCGGAGCTCCGGTACGTCCAGGCCGTGCTTCTTGGCAAGCTTGCTCAGCGCCTTGCGGTCGGAGTGCTTCCGAAGAAGAAGCCGGGCCGTCGCATTGTTGATGCCCGGCGTGACGCTGACGCCCACCCGCTCTGCGGTACGCTTCGCCTCGTCCTTGAATCCGGCCGCTTGAACCGTGTGTGCGCAAGGACCGATGAAGCGAAGGCCAGCCTCTTCGATCGAACGGACGAACTCTTCGTCCTCAGCCATGAAGCCGTAACCAGCGAAGATGTAGTCGTAGCCGTTGTCCTTGGCGATCTGGATGATCTGGGCAATGCGCTCGGTGCGCTCTTCTTTGGATGCGCCCGTGTAGTCAGAGACTGAGTGAACACGCGAAGGGTCCAATCGCCGAAGCTCCGGCGCGAGGGCCCTCGGATACACGATTGAGTCCTTCTCCGAGAGGAGAATCCCCACCTTCGGCATCCCCATCTCAGCGAAAATGTCGAGCGCCTCCCGCCGGACCGGCCCGCGGCACACGATGAGAGCCGTCATGTCCTCACAGCCGAACGAACGCACCCAGTCCGACTCGGACTGTCCAAGGCGGCGATCTCGATGAATGAGCGGGTTGTGCATGTAGCTGTCGGAAGCCATCAGTGGAACTCACGCTGAACCGTTTGCAACGGCTCCGGGGTGTAGTGGGACAGGTAGAAGTTGAGGTTCTTTGCGAGCGCAGCCCTCACGTCGGTCGGCATGACGATTTCGGAGATCGATCCGAGGCTCAGCGCTTCCTTGGGATTCATGAGCTCCTCCTCATAGCGCGCGCTGAACGCGGCCTCCTGCTCCTTGACCCATGTTGCGACGTCGGCCGATGCATCATCCTTGGACGCGCCAGCCTCGAGTGCTGCGCGCAAGCGCGACTTCGCTTCGTTGCGCATGTCGCGCATTTCTTGTTTGTATACGAATTCTTTGCCGGCCGGACCCATGACGGCGACGCGTGTCGTGGGGAGCGCCATCACGTGGTCGGCGCCGACTGCGTAGCAGTTGAATGCAGCGTACGCTCCGCCGAACGCGTTACGGATGATGAGCAGGAGGCGCGGCGTGCGGAGGTCGATGATCGAGTCGAGCATCGCACGGCCTGCCTGGACGATGCCACGGCTCTCTTGATCGCGTCCCGGCAGGAACCCAGTCGTGTCCTCCATGAAGATCACCGGGATATTGTAGAGATTGCAGAACCGGATGAACCGCGAGTTCTTGAACGCAGCGTCGACGTCGATCTGCCCAGAAGCCACGGCGCTGTTGTTGCAAACGAAACCGACGACGTGCCCGCCGAGGCGGCCGAATGCCGTAATCGTGTTGCGCGCTCGCTGCGGCTGAAGCTCGAAGTAGTCGCCGTGATCGCAAATTTGCTGGAGGATGATGCTCACGTCGATCGGTGTGTTGAACCCAGTGGGTGAGTTGAATGCCTTCCGGAGAAGGGTGTCAACCTCGCCGGTCGGACGAACGATCGGATCCGAAGTCTCCTGATAGGGAGCGAATTCGTGGTTGTTTCCGGGCAGGTAGCTCAGCAAGCGCCGCGCGGTTCGCAGCGCGCCAACTTCGTCGCGGACGGTGAGGTCTACAACACCGCTTTGCCCGTGTACGCCCGGGCCGCCGAGCTCGTCCGCGGTCACGTCCTCGCCCAGCACCGACTTCACGACCCCGGGACCGGTCAGACCGAAGAAGGTGTTGGAGGGCTGAATCATGAAGCTGCCCTGTCGAGGCAAGTACGAACCGCCGCCAGCGTTGTAACCGAACATGCACATGATGCTCGGCACCACTCCGCTGATCTTGCGGAGCGCGGTGAACACCTCGGCGTAGCCATCGAGGCCGCCAATCCCTGCCGGCACGAACGCGCCCGCGCTATCGTTCATCCCAACGAGCGGCATCCCCTGCCTACCCGCCAAGCGCATGAGGTTCGCGAGCTTGGTGCCGTTGGTCGCGTCCATCGAGCCAGCACGAACCGTGAAATCGTGACCGTAGAGAGCGACGTCGCGGCCCTCGATCTGGACGATCCCCGTGACGAGCGAAGCGCCATCCAGATTCGGACCCCAGTTCTGGTATAGAATCGTCGGCTCGCTCCCTCGGTCGCGGAGCACGTCGATGCGTTCCCAGACCGTCATGCGGCGCTTGGCGTGCTGCCTTCCGATCTGCACGGGACCCGCTGCGGTGCGCGGGCGGGCGCGTAGCTGCTCGCCCTCTCGAACGGCTGCGTCGTAGGGCCCACCTCCCTTCACGTCTTCGGCGGGGGAGCGGATCTCGCCATCCAATTCGAATGGATTGCGAAGGCTTGGCGTCACGGTGTCCTTGTCGGGCATAACTACATTTGCCTACATCGGTCGGCGCCCGAACCAGTAGGCTTCGCAGCGCAGGGCCTTTTACGGGTTTTGGGGCCGAAATGCCAGCGAACACCCCACGGCTGCTCAGTTGCCGATGGCGCGGGGCCAGAAATCCGTGAAAATGGGGGGCTTCATGCCCATTGCAGAGGACAGTCAGCGCGCACTAGACGTCGCCGAGCGCGTGGCGCGCGAAGCCGGCAAGGTCGTGATGAAAGGCTGGCGGTCGGTCGGGGAGATCTCCCGTAAGGGACGCTTCGACTTGCTGACCGAGTACGACCTCGCAAGCGAGGAACTGATCCGTGAACATCTCTCCCGCGAGTTCCCCACGCACCGGATCATCGGAGAGGAGAACGCGGAGAGCGGCGAAGGCGAGCTGGTCTGGTACGTCGACCCGATCGACGGAACGACGAACTTCGCTCACGGGCACTTCTTCTTTGGCGTGTCGATCGCGCTCTATCGCGGATCGCAGGGGTTAGCCGGTGTGGTCCACGCGCCTGCGCTCGACGTCACATGGACGGCCGCAAAGGGCATCGGCGCGTTTCGCAATGGGAAACCCTGCTTCGTATCGACGCGCGACCAGCTCGAGGAGGCGGTCTGCGCAACCGGATTCCCGTACGACCGTTGGTCGAATCCCGACAACAATCACGCAGAGCTCGCGCTGTTTCTGCAGCGAGCGAGAGGCATTCGGCGATGCGGCGCCGCGTCGGTCGATCTCTGCCTCGTCGCCGACGGCACCTACGACATCTACTGGGAACAAGGCCTGAACGCCTGGGACATGTGTGCGGGCGCGCTGCTGGTGCAAGAAGCAGGTGGACAGCTTTCGACCTACGAGGGCGAGGCGGCAGACCCACGCACGGGAAAGCTAATAGCGTCCAATGGGCTGTTGCACGAAGCCGCGGTCCGCACGATTCGTGAGGCACGTAACAAACTTCCGCCCGACAAGTCGTGAATCGCACGCCCCCGCCCGATACACTGGGTTTATGGGGGTCAGCTGGGAGGAGCGGGAGAACTGGAAGCCGGGGTCCGCCCCTTCGGCGGAGACGCTCGCCGCCTACGTGCCGCTGAACGCCAGCGAGCGGTGGGCCATGGTGAACACGATCGCCGGGCGGCATCTGGTCAGGATGGTGATGTGCGCCGGGATCGCGTACCTCGGGCTCTCCGCGGGCCAATGGTCCACGGACCTCGATCAAACCGGACTCCGGTTGATGACGATGTACGGACTCACTGGTGCCGCGATGCTCGCACTGGGATGGCGTGCGTATCGGCAGCCGCCTCCTCTCATGTGGTCGGTGCACATTGCTGGCAGCGTCTTCCTCGTGGTTACGGCGACCGTCACGCTCGGCTACGCCCTCGGCGGCCAACCATCCGACTTCTACCTTTATCTGTTGGTCCAATTTGCAGCGGGCGCACTAGTTCACAGTCGAAGATGGGTGATCGCGATCATGATTCTCGGAGACCTCGGCTGGGGGTTCACGTCGCTCTCGATCGAGGGGGTGAACTGGGTGCAGAGCGCTGGCTACCTGATCGGTTTTTCTGTCGTCACTATCGGCATCAACTACTCGCGCGGCCGCACCCTCGGTCGCATGGAGGGGCTCCGGCTGGCCGCAGAACGCGCGTCGCAGGCGAAGACCGAGTTCTTGGCCAACATGAGTCACGAGGTCCGCACGCCGATGAACGGTGTCCTCGGCCTCAGCGCCTTGATGCTCGACACGGAGCTCGACGCCAAGCAGGAGAAGATGGTCACGGCGATTCGCGAGTCCGCGGACGCCCTCATCGGCATCGTCGACGAGGTCCTGGACTTCTCGCAGTTACAGAAGGGTCAGGTGGAGCTCGAACGGGTGCCATTCGACATGAGCGTCCTCATCGACGGTGTGACGGCCCTCATGCAGCCGCGCGCCGCAGCCAAGGGGCTCCAACTCGAGTCCGAGATGACGAGGTTCACGAACCGACGATTCATTGGAGATAGCGGGCGCATCCGGCAGGTTCTTCTCAACTTCGTCAGCAACGCGATCAAGTTCACCGAGTCGGGGTTCGTGCTCATCAGCGCGGAAGTCATCGAGGCGTCGGACAAGACTAGAATCCGTCTTTGTGTGCGGGACACGGGAATTGGTATTCCCGACGAGTCGCTTCCCAGGATTTTCGCGCGCTACCACCAGAACGGCGCCGGCTCGCACCGCAGCTCCAGTGGAAACGGGCTGGGGCTCGCTATCACCAAGCAGCTCGTCGAGCTGATGGGTGGAACGCTCGGAGTAAAGAGCGCACTCAACGAAGGAACGAGCTTCTGGGCGGAAATCGACCTCCAACCGGGACCGGAAGACACGCTGCGCGTCGCTGACTCGACGGGCACGGGCGACCTGTTGATCCGTGAAGGCACCCGCGTGCTGGTCGCCGAGGACAACCCGACCAGCCGAATGGTGACCGAAGCACTACTGAAGAAGCTCTCGTGCGAGGTCGACATTGCGATCGACGGGCGGGAAGCGCTGCAGAAGGCGAAGGACAACGACTACGACATCGTGTTCATGGATTGCTACATGCCGCTGATGGATGGCTTCCAAGCGACCCAACGCCTTCGGAGGTCGCCTGAGAACGAGGAGCTCCCAATCATCGCCTTGACGGCCAGCGTGGGCGAGGAAGACCGAACCCGCTGCCTCGAGGCAGGGATGGACGACGCCGTTGGTAAGCCGGTGCAGATCTCGATGCTCGCCAAGGCGCTCGAACGGTGGGTTCCGGTCTCCGGCAGCCGTTCGATGAGCCCGGTGTCCTCGCTCCCTCCGCCCGCTACGCTCGACCTCCACATGGTTCGCCAGCTCGTCTCGCTCGACGGAGAAGACGACGATTTCATCCAGGACGTGATGGTGAGCTATGTCGAACAGCTCAAAGAGTCGGTGAGGAAGCTCGGCGAGGCGTTGAAGCACGCGGACATGGAGACCGTGCATCTGACTGCTCACTCGATCAAAGGCGCCAGCAAGCAAATCGGCGCCGCACGGGTGGGCGATCTCCTAGGCTCCATCGAGCGCGCAGACGGTGTCGAGGCGGCGAGACAGCTCCTGAAACAGGTTGAGGCGGAAGTGCCGCGCGTCGCCGAAGCCGTGGAGGCCCTACTCCGCCGCTCCCGCCGCACCGGGTAGTGTGCGGATCTTTTCGCCTGTGGTCGGCTTACCTCCTCGCTCACTCCCTGCGAGGTACAGTCGTACCTCTCAGTCGCGCTCTAGATGTCTAGGTTCGTGACGTTTAATGCGTTGCTCTCGATGAAGGCGCGCCGAGGCTCGACTTGGTCGCCCATCAACACGCTGAACAGCTCTTCGGCCTCTAGGGCATCTTCGATGCGCACCTGAAGGAGCGTCCGCGTCTCGGGGTCCATGGTGGTCTCCCAGAGCTCTTCCGGGTTCATCTCACCAAGGCCCTTGTAGCGCTGAATGCCGAGACCCTTTCGTGCGCGTGCGTCGATCGTGGCCCACAGCGCTTCGATGTCGGGAACCTCAGAAGACTCCCCGGTAGGCTGGCCACCCTTGTCGAGCACGGTCAAGACGAACGGCAGCTGTCCTAGCGCTGCAATGCCCTGGTAGATTTGGCGAAGCTCAGAGATGTTACCCGCGGACAGGAAGTCGAAGTCGAGGGTCGTGACGCGATTCGCGCCGCCGTCTTGCGTCTCGATGATGACCCGCTGCCGGTCGTGCTCTTCGTCTTGCTCTATCGTCGCCTCAAGCTCGCCCTGACGCCTGGCGTGCACGAACTTCTCGAGCGCTGCGATTCCAGCCTCGACCTTCTGCCGATCCGCAAGGTCCTCGACCTCGAGGTCAGTCGCAGTCACCAGCGCCTCGACGACGAGTGGGTCCACCCTATGCCCGATGTTCTCGAGAAGCAGGCGAAAACGAGCGACGTCTGTGACCAGGTTGCGCAGGGGCTCCCCGACGAGCTTGGTGCTGCCTTCTTTCATGCTGAGCTGGATGTTGTCGGTGCCGAGCTCGATCAGGTGCCTGCTCAACGCATCGTTATCTTGAAGGTAGCGAAGCTTCTTACCTTTCTTCACTTTGTAGAGCGGGGGCTGCGCGATGTAGAGGTACCCCTTGTCGATCAACTGCGGCATCTGACGATAAAAGAACGTCAGCAGCAGCGTTCGGATGTGCGAACCGTCGACATCCGCGTCCGTCATGATGATGACGTGATGGTAGCGGAGCTTTTCGATGTCGAAGTTGTCGCCACCCTCGACGCCGCAGCCAAGCGCCGTGATCAGCGTGCCGATCTCCGCGCTCGACAGCATCTTTTCGAAGCGGGCACGCTCGACATTGAGAATCTTTCCGCGCAACGGAAGGATCGCTTGGAAGCGGCGGTCACGCCCTTGTTTTGCGCTGCCACCCGCGGAGTCACCCTCGACGATGGAAATCTCGCTCTCGCTCGCATCCTTGCTTTGACAGTCTGCAAGCTTGCCGGGAAGGGTGCTCGCGTCGAGGACGCCCTTGCGCTGCACCATCTCGCGCGCACGACGCGCGGCTTCGCGAGCGCGCGCAGCGAGCACTGTCTTTTCGACGATACGCTTGCCAGCCTTCGGTTCTTCTTCGAGGTACTGGTTGAGTTTCTCGTTGAGGACGCTCTCGACGATACCTTTGACCTCGCTCGACACCAGCTTATCTTTGGTCTGTGAAGAAAACGCTGGGTCCGGATGCTTGACCGAAATGATGGCGGTCAGCCCCTCCCGAACATCCTCGCCGCTGAGTGGGTTCTTGAGGTCTTTCAGGAGCTTCTCGCGTGACCCGTACTGATTGATGACGCGCGTCAGCGCGGTCCGGAGGCCGGTCAGATGGGTACCGCCATCACGATTGAACACGTTGTTCGTGTAAGGAAAAATCGACTCGTTGTAGGAGTCGCTCCACTGCATCGCGATCTCGATATCGACCCCGTCTTTCATCGCGTGGAGGTAGATGACCCCATCGTGGAGCGGCGTCTTCTTCTTGTTGAGTGACTCGACGAACTCGCGAATGCCTCCCTCGAATTTGTGGGTGACCTTCTTGCCATCACCCCGCTCGTCCTCGAGCGAAACCTCGAGGCCTGCGTTGAGGAACGAGATCTCGCGCAGTCGGTTATTCAGTACCTCGAAGCTGAAATCCGTCATGGTGAAGATTTCAGGGTCGGGCTTGAACGTCACTTTCGTGCCCGTCTTGCTGCTGGTACCGATCGCCTGCAGTGGCGCCTTCGGAGCGCCGCGTTCGTACTCTTGGAACCACAGCTTGCCCTCGCGGCGGATCTCCAACTTGAACCATTCGCTCACCGCGTTGACCGCGCTGACGCCGACACCGTGCAGACCGGCGGACACCGAGTAGCTATCGCTGTTGAACTTCCCGCCCGCGTGAAGCTGGGTCATCACGACCTCGGCAGCGCTCACGCCCTTGTCGTGCATGCCGACAGGGATGCCTCGCCCGTTGTCGACGACCGTGACCGAACCTGCCGAGTGAACGATGACTTGAACGATGTCGCAATGACCCGCCAGATGCTCGTCGACCGCGTTGTCGACCGCTTCCCAAACCAGGTGGTGAAGGCCGGTGCCATCGTGCGGATCACCGATGTACATGCCCGGCCGCTTCCGCACCGCCTCGAGCCCTTCGAGCACCTGAATCGCGCTTTGATCGTACCCTGGTGCAGCCGGAGTCGGTTCCGCGATCGGGGGGTCAGCCATGGGTGAGTTTCTAGCCTTGAAGGGGGGTCGACGCAAGGCCCGATGCAGCCTCTAACCCATTGATCTGACAAATGAATTTCTGGGTTATGGAAGCTCAGTCGCCAAGGACTCGCCGGCGGGTCAATCGGACCGATAGAAGGGTGCACGGAATGAGGAAAAGCGCCGTCGATCCGAGCAGCCCAATCAGGTGCGGACCGGGGTTTCCGACCACCAAGAGACCGCGTGCGCACTCCGCGAGTTGGTACACCGGGTTGATTTGCATGAGCGCCCACAGCGCCGGGCTTTGCGGCTCGATGGGGAAGAACGTGTTGCTGACTAGGCTCAAAGGCCAGCCGATCAGGAACACCGGATAGTTCATGTGATCGATCGCCGGAACGATAGCGGTGAAGATCAGCGCGAACGAAGCAAACGCGCAGCCGGCAACGAATCCGAGAAAAGGCATCATCAGCAGAAACTGAACCTTCACATCGACGACACCGATCAGGTCGAACACCGCGATGACAGACGACACGATCGAGATGTTCACCATGCCGCGCACTGCGCCCCAGAGGATTTCGCCCCATACGACACTCGGGAGCTCGACTTGAGTCGCTAGGATGCCATCCCAGGTCTTCTGGTAGAACATTCGAACGTACGCGGAGTAGAGTGCTTCGTAGTAGGGCGTGCCGAATCCCGTGTAGGCGATCAACCCTGCAGCCACATATGTCGCGTAGTTGATATCGATCCCGCGATAGCTGAGGTCTTCGATGTAGCCACCGAAACCGATGCCGAACGCGACGAAGAAGATCACGGGCTCCATCGCAGGCGGGATGACCGCTGTGCGCCAATTTCGCAGAAAAACCAGGGCATTCCGGCGAAACACGGCCCAAGAACGCCAGTCGGCGACCGCGGTGAGGCTGCTCAAGCCGCTCACTCGAATCTCCCGTTGCGCCGCGCTAACGCGATGAAAAGGTCGTCGAGATTGGGCGGACGCACCTGCCAGGTAGCGTTGGTGAAACGGGTGGTGAGCTCGACCAGATCCTCTTTGCTCACCGGGACACGAAGCTCCCCGAGAACGGTGGCCACCTGCTCTGCACCTCGGGCTTTCAACCACGCCGCGATCTCTTCGCGTGCAGGCTCGCCGCGGGGCACGATGATCACGTGGTCGCCAAGTACGGTATCAATGACACGATGCGGCTCGCCATGCGCCACGCTGCGGCCTTCGTGGATGACGAGCAGCTCGTCGCTCAATCGCTCGGCCTCGTCCATGTAGTGCGTCGTCAACACGATCGCCAAACCGTCCGCGCGCATGCTGTCGATCAGCTCCCACACGTCGAGGCGCGCGCTCGGGTCGAGGCCTGTCGTGGGCTCGTCCAGGAACAAGACGCTCGGCCGGTGCACGATCGAGCGCGCGATCAGCAATCGCCGAACGAAACCTCCCGAGAGCACGTGTGGCGACGCGTCGGCATACGAGGCGAGGTCGAATCGATCGAGGAGCTCCGCGACGCGGCCCTCGAGGTCGTCGACCCTCGGACGGAAGTAGCTTGCGTAGATCAAGAGGTTCTGTGCGACGGTGAAATCGTAGTCGAGCGAGTCCTCTTGGGTGCAGACTCCAATCGAGCGCTTGGCCTCTTCCCGGTTTTCGTCAAAGCGCTTGCCGGCGTAACGAATCGACCCCTCATCCGGGGGAACGAACCCGTAGAGCATCCGGAGCGTGGTCGTCTTTCCCGCCCCATTCGGGCCGAGGAGCCCGAGGACAGTGCCGCCCCGGCAGGATAGGTCGAGATGATCGACGGCGACTCGGTCCCCGTAACTCTTGGTCAGGCCGCGTGCTTCGAGAATTGCTGTCGTCATCGTGAAACCACCCGGGAAGGTGACGGAACATGCGTGAACATCCTACAATGGCAAAGCGATCGCTCACGTTTCGAAACCGTGGCGATGCGGAGCACAGATGGCCCACCCGCCTAGAGACGACGATGGCAAACCTCTGAACAGTGTGGGACGTGTGTTGGATAGCCGTTGGATGATGGCTTTCTCGGTGCTGGCAGTTCTGGTGGCGATCGCCTGGGCGCTGCTAGAGCGCGGCCCCAACGCACGCCCCCCAGAAACGCCCGAGACCGATGTGGTGATGGCGACCGTGGAGCTACTCGGCGTGCCGCCTGGGGCCGAGGTCTCGCTCGACGGCAGAAGAATCGAGAACACCGCGTTCGGCGTTAAGCCGGGTACGCGGCATGCGCTCGAAGTCACCGAAGCCAGCGGCCGCAGTTGGCGCCAGGTCTTCCTCGCGGAAGGGTCGTTGTCATTGGTGGTCGAGCTCCGGACGCATTTCGTCGAGGTCGAGGTGTCACCTAGCGATCGGGAAACCGAACAGGACTGACCTCGTAGCCGCGGAGCTGCGCGGACACCGTCACGACGCGATCGCTCACCTTCGATCGCATCGTCGAGCGCACCGACACGGGGCCGACTCCCGGGCAGTACACGGTGCGCACTTCGAGCTCGAGCTTGCCGCCCGTCTCCAAAACTTCCACGCATCGATCGAAGGTGCCGGCGGGCATCTCTACGGTTGCGCCGGTCGAGGTCACCCGCGCTGTGCGCCTTCCGCGGCCGGGCCATGTCGCACCCTCCACGAGCGGCGCCCGGACCAGCCACGCATCCCCGGGCGGTACCCGAATTCCCTCGGGAAGCACTTCGTAGCGCACGATCGCGCGCCCCGTGCGCACCTCCGCGATGCGCCCGTCGAACGCCTCGACTCGAGTGATCCCAAGCGTGGTTGAAGCCTCACCGGTATCGACGTCATACGACCACGCGTTGCCTGTTTGGAGGGGGTAGAGATCGCTTGGCTCGATCGTCGTCTGCGACGAAGGCGGAGGACTTTGGCCTGCGCAAGCCGCCGCCAGACAGAGCGCAGCAACAGCGCCACGAACACCAGAGGTCATACGAGGTGAGGGTAGCACCTCCGATGTAGGCAGTGAGCGCATATTCGCGATGGGCGAACCTCCTGTTAGGATGCAGGGGTGACCACAAAGAAAACGATCCTCGTTCTCGATGACGACCCCTCGGTGCGACACATGCTCCAAGTGCTGCTCGAACAGGACGGGCATGCCGTGATCGCCGCGGGAGACGTCCGTTCGGCGCTCGCGCAGTGCGCGGTGCAACTGCCGGACTTGATGGTCGTCGACCTGATGCTTCCCGTCGAAGATGGCGAGATGTTCCTTCGCGAGTTCCGTCGCCGCTGGAGGCACACCGAAGTGCCGGTCATCCTCTTGAGCGCGAGTACGGCGCGGAACGAAATCGCGCGACGCCTCAGCGTCGAAGCGACGCTCCCGAAGCCGTTTTTCGCAGAGGACTTGCGGGAGCTCGTGACGACACTCAGCCGAGATCGAGAGACGGTCGCGGCCGGCTGACAATCGAATCGTCCGGCCGCGCCTCGCGTGGTATGAGCGGCGGCATGGATCAAGTGTACGCTGATGGGTTGTTCTCCGACGAAGTCGTCTTGATCACCGGGGGCGGGACGGGAATCGGCCTCGTCTCGGCAACGGAAATGGGCCTCCTGGGAGCCAAGGTCGCGATCTGCGGAAGACGTCCAGAGCCCCTCGAGAACGCGGTGGCCGAGCTCGAGTCCAAGGGCATCGAGGCGTTTGGCGCCCCGTGCGACATTCGAGAGCCCGAGGTGATCGTCGGCTTTGTGGACTCGGTGCTCGCGCGCTTTGGTCGCGTCGACGTGTTGATCAACAACGCGGGCGGGCAGTTCCCTACGACCGCCGAGGCGCTCTCGCCAAAAGGCTTCGCCGCGGTCATTCGCAACAACCTCATCGGCACATGGAGCATGACGCACGCCGTCGCCAACAAAGCGATGATCCCACAGAAGCGAGGACGCATCATCAACATCATCGCCCAGATCATCCGCGGATTCCCGGGCATGGTGCACACTGGCGCCGCTCGCGCGGGCGTCGACAACATGACCAAGACGCTTGCGGTGGAATGGGCGCTCCACGGCATTCGGGTCAACGCTGTGGCGCCCGGCGTGATCGTCACCAGCGGCACGAAGCAGTACCCACCTGAGCTCCTCGACACCGCGGAGAAGGCCAACCCGTTGCATCGGCTCGGCACTGCCGAGGAAGTGTCCCACCTGATCACGTATCTCGCGTCGCGTTATTCCGACTTCGTGACGGGCCAAACGTTCTACATCGACGGCGGCGCCAGCCTGTGGGGCGACCAATGGTTCCTCCCGGAGGACGTGCCGAAGTTCCCACCCTACCCGGTCCCCGAGCGCGGTTAGGGCGCGGGCTTCTTCTTCTGGAAGACGGTGAGCACATAAGCGCAGCCCACTCCGACGAAGTAGAGCAGCACGAGCGGGATCAGCATCATCACCATCGTGTACACGTCCTGTGGCGTGAGCAGCATCGAAATGAATGCTGCACACACGATCCACCAGCGCGAGAACTTCAGCAGCTGCTGCCAGGTTACGATGCCCGCGCCGGCGAGGAACGTCACGATGACCGGCACTTCGAAGACGATGCCGAACGCGAGCAGCATCCTCCGGAAGAACGGCATGTAGTCTTTGACGAAGAGCGTCGCGACCAAGGTTTCGTCACTAAAACCAAGCAAGACGGTGAATGCCTCGGGAAATACGAGCTTGTAGCCGAACACCGCCCCACCAACGAAACACAGCGTCGAGGCGATGATGAACGGAATGGCGAGCGCCTTCTCCTTCTTGTAGAGGCCGGGCGCGATGAACATCCAGAGCTGCCAGAAGATCCACGGAGAAGCGAGAAGCAGACCGGCGATGAGGGAGTTCTTCATGTACATCATGAAGGCATCCGCCGGCCCGGCGAATCGCAGCACGGCTTGACCAGGCAGTTCGAGTTTCTCCCAAGCCGGCTGAAGCGGGGCAACCAAGAAGTCTTTGATCTCCTTCTTGAAGACCCACCCGATCGCAACGGCCGGAATCAACCCGATGATGGCGCGCAGCAAACGCGAACGGAGCTCGCCGAGATGCTGGAAGAACGTCATCTCCTGGTCTTCCTCGGCGACCGGTGGCAGCTGGGGGGGCTTCGGGATCTGGATCTGGTTGGCCGTCATGGATGCTTTGCCTCGGCCGGCGCATCCGCTTCGGCCGCGGGCTCTTCTGCCGCAGGCTCTTCGACCACTGGCACGGGCTCATCGGGCGCTGCCGCGGGCGGAGCTACGCTCGCTGCTTTGGGTTCTTCGACGCTCGGCGGTGGAGGCGGCGCCTTGTCCGGCACGGGGACGGGCCGCGCCTTCGGCGGGCGGATCGGAGGAGCACGAAACGGGTCCCCTTCACGCATGAGTTCGTCGAGCCCGATCGCGTCCTTGAACTCACGGCTAGCGTTCCGGACCTGGCGAAGCCCCTTGCCAACGGTCCGCATGAACGCGGGCAGCTTGTCCGGGCCCACCGCCAACAGGACGATGACGAGGAAGAAAGCTAGCTCCGTTGGGCCAACGCCAAACATGAGCCCCAAAGATGAATCGTTGCACCCCCGAAAGGCAACCGGAGGCGCCCGCAGGCGGCCCGGAGGAACAACCGCCCTGTATTGACGCGCGTCACGACGCGAGACGTATCTGACGAAGGCGTTCGACCGCCCGGTTCATGGTGCGGACCCGCCTTTCGTACTCGCGCGTCAGCTCCTGAATGCGGTTGGCTGCCGCCAGCGTCTGCTCCGAGCTCTCCGAGTGCTTCCGGTGAGACTGATGGAGCTGAAGGACCATATCCGAGATGTTCTCGATCGCGCCCGTCATCTGGCGCCCGCCCTCGGCCTGCTCCTGACTGCTGCGCTCCATCTGCTGAGTGATCAACCGCATGTTGTCAGCGCTCTTCATGATCAGCTCCGACCCACGCGCCTGCTCGGCAGTTGCCGCGGCGATCTGCTGAACCGTCTCCGCAATGCGTCCGATCGCATCGGTGACTTGCTTCGAGCCCTTGGCCTGCTCGACGGTTGCGCGCGCGATGCCGCGCACCATGGCGGTCGATTGCCTGGACGACTCGAGGATCTTCTTCAGAGCGCTCTCTGCCTCGGCGCTCACCGTCACGCCTCGCTCGACCGTGCTGGCGCCACGCTCGACCGCTTCGATGGCGTTCTTCGTCTCTTCCTGAATCGTCTTGATCAGCTCGGCGATCTCCTTCGTCGACGCGCCCGCACGCTCGGCGAGGTCCTTGATTTCGTCCGCGACGACCGCGAAGCCCTTGCCGTGCTCGCCCGCCTGCGCAGCGATGATCGCCGCGTTCAACGCGAGCAGGTTGGTTTGCTCGGCCACGTCGTCGATGACGTTCAGAATGTCGCCGATTGCCTCGATACGGTCACCCAAGTTGGAAATCGTGCTCACTGCTTGAAGTGAAGACGACTTGATTCGGTTGATCTCGTCGGTGATCTTGTGGATCGATTCGGCCCCTGTTTCCGCGTCGTTGGCAACTTCCTCCGAGAGGCGCGCGGTCTCGTTGGCGTTCGACTGAACCTGGTCGATCGAGACATCCATCTCGTTCATCGAAGACGATGTCTCTTCCGCAGTCAGCGCGAGCCCGTCCACGTTCCGCGCAACCTCTTTGATGCTGTAGGTCATCTCCTCGATCGACGACGCGGTCTCGCGAACGCTCGACCCGAGGTTGCCCATGTTCTCGGCGACCTCATGGTTCGTCGCCGTCATTTGCAGGATGCTGGAGGAGCTCTCCTCCGTGCTCGACGAAAGGGCCTCGACCCGGTCGCTGATCGCCTGCAACGAGATCGCCATCGATTTCAGGGCACGAGCCGTCTCTTCGACGGCCACCATCTGCTCACCGAGGCCACTCGAAAGCGCCTTCACGTTTTCGCCGATGACATCCTCGACCTCTTCGATCTCCCCGTGGATCGCTCGAATCTGGGCATCGACTTCTTCGATCTCGATCGATGGCGGTAAACCCGACCCGATGATCAATAGCCCGAGGACTCCGAGGACTGCCGCAACGACGCCGGCAATGGAAGCTCCCTGTGCGCCCGCCAACACACCCGAGGCAACCCCGACGGGCCCCACGACGAATGCGAGTGCGAAGCACAAGAAACCCGGAACGAGATAGCGACTCTTGGCAATTGCCCGAAACATGACCCCCCGTAGCGAGCATCAGAGTATCGAACCCGGGGAGTGGCGGGCAAGTCCCCCGCGCCTTGATCGAGGGTTGGCCCTCCGAGTGGGGATCTTCCGTTCAGAGGGGGTTGGTCAGTAGCTGCATCGAGAGCTGAAGCGCCAGGGAGTAATCCCCCTCCATTTTGAGCTTGCCGCCCAGGAACAGCTCCTGAACCGTGAGGTCGCCGCGTTGGACCATCTCCAAGTCCGAGAATTGGAGCTCCGTCGTGAAGCCCGGCTCTTTCGGCACCTCGGGCACGTTGAAGCCGATGCGAACCTCGACATCACCGAGGTCGGGCACCCCCCGAAGCGTGACGAAACAGGTCAGGGGCTGCCCCGCAAGCGCGTCCTCGAACCGCTTCGAGGCGGTTTGAGCGGCCCCGATGGCCACGTCATCATTGTCGAGGGCACCGGTTTTTGCGATTTCCCCAAGCAACAGCGTGGCGGCATCGCCAGGAAGCGCCGCGGTGATCCTGATGGGCACCCCATCGGCGGGAGCATCGCCCGAGGTCAGCACCCCCGCGCTGGCCGAGAGCACGATCGGCGATTGATCGTCGATCTGAAGGCTGGCCGCTCCGGTGACGCCTTTGACGTCATCCAGGATGCGCTGGGCGCGCTCATCGCCCCCGGAGGCGCGGCTCTCGAGGACTTCCACCCCCCGGGTGAAAAGCTTGGGAAAGCTCTCCCGGAGGAACTCTATCGGTAAAACAGTCATGCGGCGCGGAGTGTAGCCAACAACACGAACCGCACCAAGCTGGCGAAATCGACCAGAATCGGCCACCATCATGACGATGTCGGAAGAGGAGCACCGGCCTACTGTCTTGATGGTGGGCCAGGGCGAGCCGATGCAGACAGCGTTGGGGGAAGCGCTTCGGCGCCATGGAATATCCGTCGCTGGTTGTGCAACGGCAGAGCTCGAACAAGCCGTTCGTGTGTACGCACCGGACTTGGTCGTGTTGATTGGCGATGCAGCGGTGCGCGGAGGCGCGAGCGTCGTCCGACGCATGGCCGCGAATCAGGCGACCGATGTGCTGCCGGTAGCTGTCGTCTCGAACGATGCCGTACTCAAACACGAAGGACAGGAGTTCCGAACGGGCGCAGTAGCGATCGTTCCACGAGGCGCTGGCGCGGACACCATCGCGCGGAGGCTCGCCGAGCTCGCGGACGAGGTGCCGGAGCGGCCGGGGCTGGTGATGGGCGAGATCAACGAACACAATCTTCAAGACGTCGTCGACCTGGTCTCCAACGACATGAAGACCGGGATTCTGAGCATTCGCTCGCCCAAAGGCGTGCTCGAAGGCATGCCGTTGGTCGTCGAGACCGAACGCGCCTCGGCGCACAACACGGAGCTGATCCTCGATCGCTTGCGCGAGGCCATGGATGAGTCGGAGTCTCTGCACTACGAGTTCCACGAGACGAGCGGCGGCCGACTCTCCACGCTGCCGATGGCTGTGGAACCCGAAGACGTCGACCTCACCGGGCTACGAGGCGCGCGTGTGGTCATCCTCGATTCCGACGAGCTCCGTGCAGAAAAACTCGCCCACGTCTTGAGCGCACGCGGCGTCCAGATCGCAGCCGCGGACTTTTCGACCGCAGTCATTCCGAGAATCCGCGAAGTCGATCCGCAGGTCGTCGTGTTGGACTCGAGCGCGGTCGGCGGCCAAGGCATCGAGTTCGTGCGGGCCATGCGCAAAGACCCGCAACTTCGCTGGGCGTCGATGTTGGTGGTGCGCTGGGAAGACTTCTGGCCGACGTCCGCGTCGGACGCCGAGCCAGATCTGGCACAACTGGCCAGCCGTATTCTCCCCATGATCGACCAAGATGCCGAGATGGCCCGCAGGGTCGAAGACGAGGTCGACTTCGACACCAGGCTCGAGCTCATCGGCCCGGGGCGCCTGGTTCGCGCACTTGGCTCGATGCCGGGTGTTCGCCATTTGACGATCGTCGGACACAAAAGGAACGTCGAAATCGACATTGCCGACAACTCCATCGTCGGCGCGTACGCGACGTTGCGCGAGGGCACCACGCAAAGCCTACAGGGCATGCCGGCCCTACTCGCGCTTTGGGGTCTCAACTCGGGCCGCGTGTCGGTCCGCGAACAAGACCTGCCTTCGGTCGCCAACATCATGATGCCTATCGACGAGGCGCTCGGCGTGGTGTCCCATCAGCTCGGATTTGCGGACGGCGCCCGCAGTATCGAGGTCAACGCCGCGACGATGCCGCCGGCCGAGCCTGAGGTGGAAGAGCACGCGACCGTGCCACCTGGGGCCGCCCCCCCCGCGGAGCTCGAAGACGCGCGAACGATGGCTCCGCCACGCTTTCAGCATCTGCAGGCGGCGGTCGGTGGGCTTCCACCCCAAGCGTTTCCCGAAGAAGAGGGGCCGACGAACAAAATACCGCAGATGCTCGGCCGGGTGGAGACACGGCAACAACCCATCCCGGCAACCCGGGGGGTGCAAGAGCACCACGGCGACGCGGACCACATCGACCACGCGGTCACGCGGGCGCCAAAGGCCACACAACTCGGTCTCGCGCCGGCGTTCGAAGTACTGCCGGAGGAGGGGGGCGACGCGGAGAGGGCAATCCCCGTGCCGCGCAAGCCGACTCCCCCGCCACCTCCACCGCAGAGCCGAAAGCCGGGTCCGGCTCCGATGTTCCAGGCAGACGACGAGTTCGACCCCGAGCTGGCGCGGATGCTGGAAGGCCCGGCGACGCTTCTAGCGCCGGCGCCCAGCTCTCACGGCATGCCCGCATGGATTCAGGTGCTGCTGCTGGTGACCTTGCTTGCCGGACTCGGCGTGTTCGGCTGGCAGCTCTGGGTGCGAACCAACACCGACGCTGGGGTCACCTCGGAAGCCGAGGGCAGCAAGGGCCCGATCACCGGGACCGTCAACGGACTCGAAGCGGTCGAGGAGGACGGGGCCGAGCATGCGGAGGCCCGAGGCACGGCTCCGGCGGCGCCGGAGGAAGTGACCGAGCCAGTCGCCGAAGAGCCGGTGGCTGTCGAGGCCGAGCCCGAGACAGAACCCGCGTCGAAACCCGCGCCGAAACCGGCGCCAAAACCGGCCGCCACGGAGGCGAAGACCCTTGCCGTGCCGACCCAGAACTTGCCTCGAGATCCGGCGAAGGCATCCGACGTGCTCGTGCACCGCGCGCTCCCGATGATCCGGAGCGGCAAGCTTCGCCTTGCTGAAGCGACGCTCGATCGCGCTTGGGAGCTGGACCCGAAGAACCCGCAGGCCATGGCGGGCTACGCAACCCTATACATCGCCAAGAACGAGGGCGATCGGGCGGCGAAGTGGGCCAAGAAGGCGGTTCGCAAGCGATCCCGTCGGGCCGAGTATCACATTCTGTACGGTGATGCGTTGCGACTGGAAGGCGATACCGACGCGGCCCGCAAGGCGTGGCGAAAGGCGTTGTCGGTCGACCCAGGAAACAAGGCCGCTCGGGCTCGCCTGGCCAATTAGTTGCCCAGTGCGGAGCGTCGGGCCTAGCGTCGGCCCATGGCGAGACGATTCTGGTGGGTTGGCTTATTGGTTGGGCTGTATGGCTGCTTGATACAGAACCTCAGCCCCGAGACACGAATGCGCGATTCGGTCATCGAGCTGAACGAAGGCGCCCGATGGGGCCGCATGGACGTTGCGAGCGGGTTTGTGTCGCCCCCGTTCCGACCGCAGTTCAAGCTCTCCCACATGCGCTGGGGCCGCGACATCCAGATCGCGGACACCGAGATTCTCGGCATGAACCCTCACACCGATGACGAGGGCGAAGGCGCGTTCTCACGGGTGGCGGTCCGTTGGTATGATGAAGACACGATGGTCCTTGCGAACACCGTGATTCGACAGACGTGGCAGAAGCACAAGCAAACGTTTCTACTGACGAACGAGTCGATCGAAAGCGGGCATCCCGGTTTGCTGGTGATCCCGGAAGTCGAGCAACCGGCTCGACCTGCAGGCGAGCAGGAGCAGTACGAGAACTTCGAAGACGACTCTCAGTGGAGCAGCGTCTACTGATTCAGTCGATGCCGATTGCGCTTCGCACTCGCTGAATCGTGCCGTGCGCAATCTGGCGCGCTTTGTCGGCGCCCGCGTGGAGGACCGCATCGAGCTCTTTCTCGTCGGCACGAATCGATAGATAAGCTTCTCGCTTGGGGCCGATCTCCGCTTCGATGGCCTGGAAGAGATCTTCCTTCGCGTGACCCCAGCCGTAACCCCCCGCGGCGAGCTTCTGCTTCATTTCGGGTGCCTGGTCGGGAGCGATCAACGTGTAGAGCTCGTAGACCGTGGACCCTTCGGCAGCCTTGGGCTCTTCCAGGCTCTCGGAGGTCGTCTTGATGCCCATGATCACCTTGCGGAGCTTCTTCGGCGACTCGAACAGCGGGATGCCATTGCCTTTGCTCTTGCTCATCTTCTCGCCATCGGTGCCGGGGACGAGCGGGGCTTCGCTGATCAACGCCTCGGGTACGACCAGGGTGCCCTCACCGTAGACGTGGTTGAGCCGCATCGCGACGTCACGTGTAAGCTCGAGGTGCTGCTTTTGGTCTTTGCCGATCGGCACGACGTCGGTGTCGTAGAGCAGAATGTCGGCCGCCATGAGCGCCGGGTAGTTGAAGATGCCCACGTTGGGTGACTCTCCGCGCGCTAGCGCGTCTTTGTACGCATGACCGCGTTCGAGCTGACCGGTCGCGAGAAGACAGCCCAAGACCCAGGTGAGCTCGAACACCTCGGGAACATCCGACTGCCTGTAGAGCAGCGTTCGCTCGGGATCGAGGCCGCACGCGAGCCAGGTGGCCGCCACGTCACGAATGTAACCGCGCAGCGCGTCCGCGTCGCGAACCGTCGTGACGGCGTGATAGTCAGCGATGAAATAGAGCGTGCGGTAGTGGTCGACCAGCGACAGAGCGGGTCGAATCGCGCCCAAGTAGTTGCCCAGGTGCGGCAGGTGCGTGGGCTTGATGCCGGTGAGAGAGGTCTTCACGGGGCGTGAGATTGTCCCATGTGGACAGGCACGGCAACCGGGGTAAGGTGGGACGCTCCAAAAGAGGAAACATGACAACTCGTCCGTTCAAGGTTTTGGGAATCCAACAGGTCGCCGTCGGCGCCTCGGACAAGAGCGCCCTTCGTCGCCTGTGGGTCGACACACTGGGTCTCGCGCCACACGGGAACTTCAAGAGCGAGAAAGAAAACGTCGACGAGGACATCGTGACGATGGGCGCCGGGCCTTTCACGGTCGAGGTCGACCTGATGCAGCCCATCGACCCTGAAAAGAAGCCCCGGGTCGACACGCCACCGCTCAATCACATCGGTCTATGGGTCGACGACATCGACGCAGCGGTGCAGTGGCTGGGCGATCAGGGCGTACGGTTCACCCCTGGCGGGGTTCGTGCGGGCGCCGCAGGCCACCGCGTGTGCTTCATCCACCCCAAGGGCAATGAGGCGGCCCCAATCGGGGGTGAAGGCGTGCTGATCGAGCTGGTCGAGGCCCCTGCAGAGGTGCGCGACGCGTTCGAGAAGATCAGTCTCGCTTCCAAGCAAGCTTGAGGTCCGACACTTCGATGTCCGCCTTTCTCGGACGGACGATCACCTCTTCGACCTCGGGCGGGTCGAGCTCCCCGTCGGCCTGAAGGGCACGGACCTCTTCTTCGAGCTCGATCTCGAGCGCCCGGTGCGATTCTTCGAGATCTCGCACCTCGTCCTCCGCACGACGCACGTCTTCTCGCTCGCGAGCAACCCGGCCAGCTCCACGCGCCGCGGTCGTGGCACTCCGCATGCCGCGTCCGCCGAAGATCGCGCCCAGGACGGTAGCACCCATCGAGATCCCGGTCTGTAGCTTCTGCTGGTCGTACTGGCTCTGCTCACGCTCGACTCGGGCTTCCCCACGGCGAATCCGTTCTGCCATCCGCTGTGCCTTCTTGGCGTACCGCTCGCGAAGCTTGTCGATTGCAGCATCGCGTTTCTCGCGCCTTGCGAGCTGCGCTCTTGCCGAGAAATCGGCCTTGCTCTCGTCCGGCTTCGACTGAAGCTTCAACGCTCTGCAACGCCACAGTGTCTTCGGGCGATTCTGGTAGAGATGCGTCTTGATCTGCTTGCCATAGCTGCGGAAGCGCGCCTTGCCGACCGAGCCCGAAGGTAGCGTCACGAAATCAGCGTCGTCTGGGGCATCATGGTCGAGGTCGAGGTCGTCCGGGCCGAAAAGCCCTGCCGATTCCCAGGACAACTCCTCGTCGAGGGGCGCGAGGATCACGTGCTCTTCCCAGGTGTCGAGGCCCTGAGACGCCCGCGCGTAGTGGAGAGAAACCGTGGCCACCAAATGCGGGCGATAGGTCCCGGAACCTTCGCTCAGGAACGCTTCCTCGATGCCGGCAGGCAGAACCGGCCGCGTTCCCCGGGAAGAGGCGGCTCCGCCCTTCGGCTTGGCTTCGTGCGGCGCATCCGGCGCGGCGCGATCGGCGGTTGGGCTCAAGAGCTTGATCTGCTGCCGCGTGAGCGGCCCGCGCAGATACGACATGGCCCACCGTGTATGGAACAGAACGGGTCCGTCGTCGTGGGCGTTCTGCAACACAAACACGCGGCTTCGAAGCCCAGCGAGTAGGCGTTCGATCTCCCCGCGATCGAGGGAGCTGCCCCCGGCGGAGGCCGAGCCTTCCAGCCCGTCGACGACGCGCGCTACGTCGCGCTCGGTTTGGAGCCGGCCCAGGAACCACGTGCCGCAGTTCGACAACGCCTTGTAGTCGAGGTCGACGGGATTTTGGGTCGCGAGAACGACGCCGAGCCCGTAGGCGCGGGCCTGCTTGAGGAGGGTGAGCAGGGGCCTCTTCGAAGGTGGCTCTGCGACCGGCGGAAGAAACCCGAAGACCTCGTCCATGTACAGGATCGCACGAAGGCTCGACGTTCCGGACTGAGTGCGCACCCAGGACACGACCCGGTTGAGCAGCGTGCTCACGAAGAACATGCGCTCGGCCTCGCTCAGGTGCGCGATCGACAGAATCGTGATTCGGGGCTTGCCGTCCTCGGTCCAAAGCAGGCGTTGAATGTCTAGCGGCTCGCCCTCCAACCACGCGGCAAACCCCGGGGACGCCAAGACCCCGTTGAGACGCATCGCCAGCTTCTGCCGATCGGAGGCCGGATAGAACGTCTCCAAACCCATGACGCCAACCCGCTCGAATGGAGGGTTGGAAATCCCGCGGATGAGATCCCCAAGCTCGAGGGCTTCGCTCTGAGACCACGCGTGGGAAAGCAGATTGGACAGCAGGATGTGCTCCTTGCTGTTGACCGGATCAGGGTCAATCCCCACCAGCGCGAGGAGGCCGGAGACGGCACCCATGATCTCATCGCGTTGCTGATCGTCGTCGGCCTCACCGCTCGGGGGGTCGAACGACTCCAGCACGCGAAGCGGTCGGCCCGCAGAGCTTCCCGGTGTGTAAATGCCAATGTCGACGGCATCCTTGAATCGCGCAATTCGCGCACCGTCCTGCCCCCACTTGGCAAGGCCCTCGCGCCAAAGAGAGGACACCGCTTCGGCTTGCGCCGCCACCGAGCGACCCTTTCGCTCGGCTTCCGCAGGGTCGATCCAGGGCTCGAAGTCGCTCGCCCGAAGCTCGGGAAAGGTGAGTAAGAGGTTCCCGAGGTCACCCTTGGGATCGATGCACAAGGCGGGGATGCCATCGATGGCCGCTTCTTCGAGCAGAGTGAGACAGAGGCCGGTCTTGCCGCTTCCAGTCATCCCAACGCACACGGCGTGTGTGGTGAGATCCTTCGAATCGTAGAGAACGGGAATCTCGTTGGGCTCACCGCGGTCCGGCTCGAAGTGCCTTCCCAAGTAGAGCTTTCCAAGCTTCTCGAAGTCGATCACGGCTTCGGCTCGCTGGTCCTCTCGTGAGCAAGAAGCAGCTTTCGGGCCATTTCGTACTCGAAGAAGCTCACCATCTTCGTGTCGAGAACACGTTGGAACTGATCACGCGCCCCTTGGCGATCGCCAGCAATGAAGAGGCGCGAGCCCTCGTAGTAGAGAGCCTCTGTCTCCTCGCCGATACTCGAGGCGACACTGATGAGCCCCGCGTAGTCGAGGTCGCCGGCGCCGAAGCTCGCAAGCTTGCCCCACCAATTGGAGCTCCCGCCGAGGCGCCGGAGAAGATCGGTGTGGTCCTCGGCCGGCGGTTGACCCGCACGAGCGGTGATGAGCTGAATCCACAGCGTGAAGTAGACCTTCCACTCGGGCGGCAAGGTGAGCTGCAACTGGGACCTACGCCAGACAGAAGACGCGAGCTCGAAGTCGGGCGGGGCCGAGACGAGATGCGCAAGGATGCTCGCATACACGTCGCGCCACTGCGGCGCATGGGACATCGCGTTTTCGAACGCATCAACCGCCTCTTCGTGACGGCCCAGGTTATCGAGAAGAACCCCACGCCGCAGCTCGACCAGCGCAGCGGTAGGTCCGTCGACCTGGTCGCGCGCTTCGGTCCACGCCCTGAGCGCGCCCTTGTAATGAGCGGTCATCTCGCGGCCTTTACCCTGGGTGCGCGCCGTGTTGCCCAAGTTCTCGAGAATGTCGGCGCGCTGAAGGTCGTCGGCAAGCGAGTCGGAAGGCGCGAGCGCCAGCGCGCGACGGTAGCGTTGCTCTGCTTCGTCAGGACGACCCGTGCGCTCGAGCAATAATCCAAGCTGCGACAAGGCGCCCGGGTCCTCGTCTTTTTCGAGGCTCTTCTCGAAGCGCTCTTGGGCCTCGTCGGCGTGGCCAGCGTTCATCTCCAGCATACCGATCAAGAACTCGAGCTCATTGGGCGCGATGGGTGGCTCGGAATTCTGCCACCGCGCCTGTCGTTCGGCGAGAATCGTCTCCGCACCGCGCGCAAGGGCGCTCGATCGCTCGGGGTGCGGGTCCGCCAGCCGGGTCTTGATGAACTCGTCGAGCTGGCCGAGCGCCTCGTCGTAGAGCTCCATCATTTCGGGTGCCAGCTCGATCGCGATCACGTACCAGGCGGTTGCATCAGCGAATTGCTCCGAATCGGCTGCCACGCGAGCCATGCAGGTCGGAAACCGATGGTCCTGAGGGAACCGGACGAGCGCCGACCTGCACAGGCCTGCCGCAACGTCGGCCCGCGCCACGCGATACCCTTCGACGAGCTCGAAGGTCGCTGCCGCGCCGGTCTCATCGGAGCTCTGGGCCGCTCGCATCAGGTCGAGCAGCCGAAGCTGAAGCTCGCCTCCAGCGCCCATCGACTCGACCTTCGTGATGGCCGACTTGATGTCGCCGTGCGCCAGGTAGACCGCCGCAACGTTCAGCGGTGCCAGCCTGAGCTGACGCTCGCCGCCAATGCCGAGGCGGTGGCGATCTTCGGCTGTCTCGGCAGAGACCGCGTCGCGCCCAGCGATGTGCAATCCAGCGAGCGTGTCGAGAACTTCGGGAGCCGGGGTCAAGTCCGCGTGGTCGCTCCAAACCGAAATGAGGCCAGCGTATTGCTCGGAGACCGTGTCGAGGTTTGCGCGCGCTTCGCGTCCCCACGTCGCGACAGCGTCGTAGCGACGCTGGTAGAGCGCGTCCCCAGTCAGGCGTTCGAGCATGAAGTTGGCGGCGAGAACGTATCCCTCGTCACCTAGGCTTCCGCCTCGATCGGCGATGTGCTTTGCGATCGGCTCGACGTACTTCGGAAGAACACCTGCCGCGTAATCGGACGGAGAGAGCAACATCGTGAGGCGGCTGACCTCGAACACGACACCTTCGTAGTCTCCGACGTCAGCAAGGCTCTGCGCCTGGGAAAGCACCGACGCGATTAAGCGGTCTCGCAACGCCAGGCGTTCCGGATGGTCGAGAGGCATCCGCAGGAAGCGTCTCGCCTCATCGGGATACTCCGCTTGAGGGATGGGCTCTGCGGTCTGAACGCGGGCGCCGGTGGTGGTCGATTTGGAGTGGGCACACGCAACCGTGAGGCTCAGCAACCCAAGAATGAACAGGAAACGGATCCTCATGCTGCCCAGCCGCTATAGCAGGGTCCGCCGATCAGCACAGGCTCATATCTTGCCCGGTCCCTAGGGGAACGTGTCAGGCTACGCGTTGTCGTGGGCGGATATCTGCAAGCTCTGGTCATCGCGCTGGCGGTCCCGGTCCTGAATCATCTGTTCATGGGCCTCGCTGGTTTTCTGCAGCTGAGAAGCTTTTCGGCGACCTGGGGCGAAGCAATTCAGGCCGCGGCCCAGGCGCCGCTCAACTACGCGCTGGTACAGGCCGCGAGCGTCGGGGTCATTTTCATCGTCGCGTTTCCACACAGACGCCGGGAGGACGGGCTCCTGGAATCCGTGCAGGTGCGCCCGCTGATCGGAGGAATCGTCGCCCTGTGCTTCGTCGCCGGGGCGTTCATGCAGCTACCGCTCGCGGAGCTCGGAAACCTCGTTCAAGAGGTTTGGCCTGTCAGCTTCGACGAGCTGGCTCGGCGTCACAGGCTCATCAACCCGACGACCTGGTGGGGTGGAGTCTCCGCCCTCCTAGCGCTCGTCCTGGTCGCACCAGTCACCGAGGAGCTGCTGTTTCGAGGTTGGTTGCTTCAAGACCTGAAAGAGCGGTACGGAGCACGTCGCGCGTTGGTCTGGAGCTCGGTGCTATTCGGGTTGGCGCACGTTGAGCCGGCAGCTGTTCTTTACGCGACGCTCGGAGGCCTCGTGCTCGGAGCGGTTGCCCTGCGGACGAAATCCACGTTGGCCAGCATCGCAATGCACGCCGGAGTCAACGCCATTCCGTTGTTGCTGCCTGCAACGCTGGTTCGCATCGAAGGGTTCAATACACTGAGCCACCGTGTCGAGCACATCAGTTGGTGGCTGTTGCTACTCGCCGTCGCGGGGGCATCGGTGGCGCTACTGATCGTGTGGAGGTCGACAGCCGACGACGGGTGAGCCAATCGCGAGGCCCTAGACGCGTTCTACGTCTAGGACGCCCTTTAGTTTGGCGACGCCTCGCATGATCTCCCGCAGGCGATCGATGTCGCCGACTCGGAAGTGGAACATGTTTTCTGCGCGACCGTCCCGCGACAGGCACGATGCTTCGCTGATGTTGATGCCGTTGGCGGAGAACACGGAGGACACCGAAGCGAGGATTCCCGCCCGGTCGTCGGTCATGACGCGCAACGAAACGGGAAGATCGACGTCGACGTCGTCGGCCCAGCTGACCTGGACGCGGCGCTCGGGATCGAGCTCCAACACGCGGGGGCACCCTCTTCGATGCACCGAAACCCCGCGACCGCGGGTGATCCACCCGGTCACGGGATCGCCCGGGACAGGATTGCAGCATTGAGCAAACCGCACGAGCATGTTGTCCATGCCTTGAATGCGGATGCCGGCGCCGTCGACATCGCCGGCGACGCGCTGGACGGTCCGCTCCAGGAATCCCGGACGCAGGCTATCACGCTCGGTGTCTTCGCTCGGAATGACCTCTTCCATCACCGTCGGAAGCGCGAGCTTTCCGATGCCGATGCGCGCGTAAAGCTCTTCTTCCGTGCCGGCGTGGAACCGCGAGAGGACTTCCTTGGCGCGCTTGCTCTTCAAGAACCGTGAAAGCGACATGTCGTTCTTTCGCAGCTCCCTTTCGAGCAGCTCCTTGCCGAGCTTCACCGCATGCTTCCGCTCTTCGGTCCGAAGGTAGGCACGAATGCGTCCGCGGGCGCGGCTGGTGATGACGAACTCCAGCCAATCCTTGCTCGGGTGATGGTTCTTGCTGCTGATGATTTCGACGACATCGCCGTTCTGAAGCTTGTGTCGCAATGGGACGATCGCACCGTTGACACGAGCGCCGGAGCATCGATGGCCGACCTCGGAGTGAACCGCGTAGGCGAAATCTACCGGCGTAGCGCCGCGCGGAAGAGTCTTGACGTCTCCTTTGGGCGTGAAGACGTACACATCCTCCGGGAAGAGGTCGACCTTCACGCTCTCGTAGAACTCTTCGGGGTCGGCAACGTCCTTTTGGAACTCCAACAATTGACGAAGCCAGACGAAGCGCGCCGCGTCCTTGGGGTCGATTCCCCCTGTGTGTTCTTTGTACTGCCAGTGCGCGGCGATGCCGTAGTCAGCGGTCCGGTGCATCTCGTGCGTGCGGATCTGGATTTCCACGCGGCGGTTTGCCGGCCCGATGACTGTCGTGTGAAGCGACTGGTACATATTGGACTTCGGAAGCGCGACGTAGTCCTTGAAGCGCCCCGGCACGGGGGTCCAGTCCGAATGAATGACGCCGAGCGTGGCGTAGCAATCGGCAACACTCTCCGTAATGACCCGGAACGCAACGAAATCGTGCACCTGCTCGAATCCAATGCCGCTCGACTTCATCTTGCGGTGAAGCGAATAGAGATGCTTGCGGCGCCCGCTGATCTGCACCGAGAAGCCGCGGGTCAGCAACATCTTCTTCAGCTTGGAGGTTACCTCCGCGATGTAGCTGTCGGTGTTCTTGGCGACTGCCCGGACCTGCTCGTCCAAGACCGCGTAGGCCTCCGGCTCGAGGTGTTTGAAGCTCAAGTCTTCGAGCTCGGCTTTGAGCCATTGAATCCCCAGACGCCCAGCAAGCGGCGCGTAGATCTCCAGCGTCTCCCTGGCGATCCGCTCCTGCGAGGACGTCGACATGTGCTCGAGCGTCCGCATGTTGTCGAGACGGTCCGCGAGCTTGACCAGGAGCACGCGGATGTCGCGCGCCATCGCGACGAGCATCTTGCGGAAGCTCTCCGCTTGCCGATCTTCACGCGACGCGAAGTTGACCTTACCGAGCTTGGTCACGCCATCGACGAGGAAGGCGACCTCTTGACCAAACACAGTCTCGATCTCGGGGAGGCTGACTTCGCAATCCTCGACGACGTCGTGAAGCAACGCAGCACACACGCTCGACGCATCGAGCCGCATGTCCGCGATGATGTCCGCCACGGAAACCGGATGGATGAAGTACTCATCACCCGACTTGCGCATCTGCCCGTCGTGCATGCGCGAGGCATAAACGTAGGCCTTGTTGATTAGATCGGTATCCGCTCGGGGATGGTATCCCTTCACCTTTTCAAGAATATTGGTGAGGCGGACCATGGCGGCGCACTAACAGGCGAACCTCAATTTAACACTGTCTCCAATTGGTGCCAAGGTTGTGACCCTTCTGGGATTTGGGTGAAGGCCACGCGAGATGCGGGACTTGGGATCAAACATAGGGCCATCGTCAACCCGGCGCAGAATCGCGACCGTGATCGCCCTGATCGGAGTGCTCTTCGTGGGTAGTCTCTTGGCGCGGGTGTGGCCTCGGAGTGTGGAGGTCGCCTTTGCGCTGGATCCGGGTGTCACCAAGGTGGACGTCGACTATCTCCAAGAGGGCGAGGCGGTAGCGAGCGCCAGATTCAAGCCGCCGGACGCGAAAAATTCGATCATTCGGCACACGGTGCGGCTCCAGCCGGGCGAGTATCACGTCCGGATCACGGTATACCTCCTGGATGGTCGAGGCGTCGAGCATGCCAAGGTGCTGGTTGTCCCAGCAGAAGGCCTCACCCGATTCGACCTGAAAGAGGCGACCACTCGGTCAGAATGAGCAGCGACAGACAACCGAAGAAGCTCCTCCCTCTGATCGCAGCGATCGGAGCGACCGCGGCGATGGCCCTTTGGATGGCCAACCGCGAACCGTTCTGGTTGGGGTCGCTTTGGGGCACGCTGATCACCCTGGTCGCCACCAGCGCGTGGGTCGCCTGGCTCGTTCCGACACCGGAGGGCGGGGCGACGGCGTGGCGGGACACGACGCTCGGCAAGCAGCCGAATGAGCGCTTGTCGCCGATCGCGTCGGCGGGATTGGCAGTAGCCGTCACCATCGTGGGCGCCTCGATCGGAGGATACGAGGGGCTGCCGATCACTATCGTCCTCGCGTTGCTCTGCTTCGTGCCCCCTGCACTTCGACGGCCGGGGCTGCTCGTGATGATCGCAATCTGTGCGATCTACTTGCCTCTGCTCGGCACGACCAGCCTCTGGGACCCGTGGGAAACCCACTACGGTGAAGTCGCCCGCGAGATCCTCGCACGGAACGACTGGATCAGCCTCTGGTGGGCGCAGGACAAGTGGTTTTGGTCGAAGCCTGTGCTGCTCTTCTGGATGGAAGCGTTGAGCATGGGGTGGTTGGGGATCGACTTCCTACCCGACGCCAACCCCGCCAATCCGGAGTGGGCGTTGAGGCTCCCTACGCTTGCGATGACCCTGGCGGCGCTGACGCTGATCTACGCGACCGTTCGTCGCTACTTTGGTCCGCGCGCGGGCGCGCTTGCAACGCTGGTCACCGCGACGATGCCGCAGTTCTTTTTCATCTCGCACCAGGCGATCACCGACCTGCCGCTGGTGGCGGCCATCACGATTGCGGCTTGCTGCTTGGTCGTCGCGATGCACGAGGACGGAGAACGTGAGGCGCCAGTCTTTCAGATTGGCCGCTGGAAGGTCTCGCTCCAGCACGTCGTGCTGTTCGCAATCGTAGTGCTGGTTCTTCCACAGGCGGTTTATCTGATCTCCCGCAACATCTCCTGGATCGAAGGGTATGACCTCGTCGCCCATCCCGACCGTTTTCTTTATGGGTCGGCGGGCAATCTGGACATCCCTGGAAACCCGAGCCCCCGCGACCAGACGCCCCGCGTTGGCGGCATCGGCGGCCAACCGTTCGTGCAGGGGATTCTATGGCTCGCGGTGCTCGGCGGGCTCGGGATGATCGTCCGCAAAGAGCGGCGCATGCGACCGCTCCTGATGTACGCGTTCTATCTCTTCTGCGCGATTGCGTTCATGGCCAAGGGCCTTCTCGGCCTTGCGATTCCTGGGGCGGCCGCTCTCTTCTACCTGATTGCGTCGCGACGCTGGTCGCTGCTGCGAAGTGGTGAGCTCCGAATATCGACGGGCGCACTGATCGTGACGGCGGTGAGCCTGCCCTGGTACCTCGCGATGTACGTGCGGCACGGTCCTGCGTTCACCAACCGGTTGCTGATCCACGACCACATCAACCGGCTCGCCAGCGGGGTGCACGGCGACAAGGGAACCGTCGAGTACTTCTTCGCCCAGATCGGATACGCAACCTTCCCTTGGATCGCCCTGATCCCGGCCGCTCTGATGGTTTGTTTCGCGATCCGTTCGAGATCCGATCGCGACCCGCGCGGGGAGACGGTGCTGTTCCTAGCGATGTGGCTATTGTCGTCGTTCGTGCTCTTCAGCGCGATGGTCACCAAGTACCACCACTACATTCTTCCCGCGATCATCCCGGCGGGCATGCTGATCGGAATCGCTCTCGCGCAGTGGTGGGGTCCGAAGCGACCGGTGGCGACGATGCTCGCGACTGTGGCAGGCCTGTGCGTGATTGCAGGCTTCGCCTGGCTTGCCGGAGATCCCCGAGGGGTCATTCCCGCAGACGCCATGCACGTCGAAGACTGGGTCCTTCGGCAAGCCCAGCCCATGAGGGCCTACGCACTAATCGTCCTTGGCGCGGTACTTGCCGCGCTCGCCCGCCGCGATCTAGCGAAAGCCGAAACCAAGCTGCCTCCTTCGAGTTGGAGCGTGAGCGTCGGGGTGGCCCTACTCCTGGGCGCGTGTCTCGTCGCATTCGTCGGGCGCGACCTGAGTTGGGCGACATCAGCGCGGCCCCAAGGAAATGAGCGGCTGATCCATCTCTTTGTCTACAACTACGGGCGTCTTTGGCCTGAGCACCTGGACTACCGGGCCATCCTGACGGGGTTTTCGGTCGCCGCAGGCCTCGCCACCGCGGCAGCCGCATTTCGGTACTGGCGACCTGTCGCGACACGCGCGCTGCTAGGTGTGGCTGTCCTATTCTGCGCCTGGGGATTGAACGTCTACATGGTCGACCTCTCCGACCACTGGGGGTTTCGCGATCTCGCACAGCGCTACTACGCCGCGCGAGAAAGCGCGGACGAGCCTCTCGTGGCGTGGCAGATGAACTGGAAGGGCGAGAACTTCTACACCGGCAATCGTGTGTATGTCTTCGCCGAGACCGACAACAAACGGATGCGGGCATGGCTCGAGAAGAACGAAGGCCGCAAGGCGTACTTCGTCCTGGAGCACAAGCGGCTGGAGAGCTTCCGGAAGCTCGTGCCCGAAAGTGAGATCCATGAGCTCTCCACCAAGCGGGACTGCAACAAGTTCTTGCTGGTCGAGCTTGAGATCTGACCCGGAAACCATATACAATCTCGCGGGTCGTGGGTTTCGGACATACTGAACACCAAAAACTGGACCGATTTTCAGTACTGAGCGATCTTCTCTGTCTGATGGAAAACAATGAAGAAAAACTAGGCTGGCGCCTACTCGAGACACTGTATGAGGTGGGCCGGGCCGATATTCAGGCGACCCCCCAAGTCCTTGCGACCTGGCTCGATGTCCCGGCGACTCGTGTTCAGGAGCTGTTGGCCGGACTCGATGCACAAGGGTTGGTCGATGGGGCGCGGTGCCGGCTGTCGATGCAAGGCCTCGCGCTCGCGGTCTCCCTGCACGGCGCTCAGAAGCTGTCGATGCAGTCGGTCGCTGCCTGAGCTGTGCTGAGCCAGCCGGAGGCTGCCTCGAGCCTGCTTGACCCTGCTTGACCCTGCCTTGACAGGGGGAAGGGCAACCACTATCTCGCCCCTCTCTTCTCGTGCGGAAGTGGCGGAATTGGCAGACGCGCATGATTCAGGTTCATGTGTCCGCAAGGACGTGGAGGTTCGAGTCCTCTCTTCCGCACCGTTCGCGTAGTAATCGCGCCGAGTGACTCTACGAGGACTCGTACCTACGGTGTACTCGGCCCCTTTGGGGCCTGCGTATTGCACCTGGAATCTGGCGGCTACACGGACTTTGTCCGTTTCGCTTCGCCATATTCCAGTCGCACGCGAGTCCTCCTCGCCCGGCCCGTCGGACGGGCCTTCGTTTATGAGACTGCAATGTTTTCATAGTCCCCGCATGTTCTGCATAGCAGAGATGGTTTGCCGGCGGATGAATATCGGGTGATTTCGGTGGTTTAGCGCTTTCCAAGTTTCGGTACGGGTGTTGCAACTAGAGCGGACGTGCTTGGGGAATCTAGAAAAAGGCGTGAAGGGCTGACGTTGGTGGAGCTCATGGTCGTGTTGGCGGTCATGGGGATTCTCGTGAGTGCGGCGCTGCCGAG
>Ga0255046_10000016_pt1 | contig 31106 bp, 26 predicted proteins | sample BC1_12_27_MG_FD_183632 | JGI IMG/M metagenome (GOLD analysis project Ga0255046, IMG submission 183632) | Seawater microbial communities from Strait of Georgia, British Columbia, Canada - BC1_12_27 | ecosystem: Environmental > Aquatic > Marine > Strait | place: Canada: British Columbia...
TCCTAACCGGCTCCGCCGATTAGTCGCGCTGCACGGTGCTCCTCTCGTCGCTTCGCTCCTCGAGCCCGGCCGCTCGCCGATAGGCTCGCGGCGTTCGCTCTTGGCGAAGCAGTGCTTCGCCTTGCCGCGTTGCGGCAACCATCGCTCACCCAACTGAGCTACGGGCGCTTGCCGAGGCGATTCTAGCAAAGTGTCAGCCTTGGTAGCATAATTAGCGCATGCAAGGAATCGTCCTCCGCACGCTGATAACGATGCTCGGTCTGTATATGGCTTCGGCTCTGATTCCAGGAGTGCAGATAACAGGAACAAGTAACTTCATTCTTGCATCTATCTTGCTCGGTCTCGTCAACGGATTCGTTCGACCGATTGCCTTTTTGCTGACTTTGCCACTAACCGTCGTTACGCTCGGTTTGTTCTTGTTCGTACTGAATGCGGCCATGTTCGGGCTGGTCGCGGCGATGCTCGATAATTTCGTGGTTGCCGGGTTCTGGGCCGCGATGTTCGGTGCGGTGATTGTCAGCATCACGAGCACGATCGCATCCTGGTATATCGGCCCGGACGGGCGGTATGAGGTGTTCGTGGTTCGTAGAGACTAGGAAGGGAATGACGTGAACAATCGATACAAGCTCTGTTTGGCAGCGGTCTTGGCTGGTCTGGCCGGATGCTCCGCTGAAGAACCTGCAACCGAGACGATCGAGGCGGCGCTGTCCACACCGATTGCCGTCGAAATGAGTGGCGGCAACCCTGCGGCAGAGGAAGCGCTCGAACAGATTACTGACGAGTACATGCGCGAGATCATTGCCGAGATTTCCGGCGACGCCTACGAAGGGCGCGGTCCTGGTGCCGCGGGTGACGAGAAAACGCGTGCTTATCTCTCTAAACGAATGCAAGAACTCGGCCTTGAGCCAGGCGGCGAAGATGGCAGTTTTGAACAGCCGTTTGATCTCGTTGGCGTAAACGCGACGCAGCCGGACACATGGACTTTCGAAGGACATGGTCAGTCGAAGACGCTCAAGCAATGGGATGAGTTCATTATTAGTAGTGGAGTTCAGGAAGAGCGCATAGATGTTAATGATGCCGAGGTCGTTTTCGTCGGCTATGGGATTCAGGCGCCAGAATACGACTGGGACGACTTCAAGGAGGCGGACCTGGACGGCAAGATTCTGTTGATCATGAATAACGACCCGGACTGGGACCCGGAGCTGTTCGCTGGTGAAACGCGACTGTGGTATGGCCGCTGGGACTACAAGTATCTGACAGCAGCCGCACAGGGTGCAGTGGGTGCCATCATCATTCACACACAGCCTTCGGCAGGGTATCCGTTTCAGGTTGTGCAGACGTCGTGGACCGGCGAGCAGTTCGAGCTCCCGGCGGGGGATGAGCCGCGTAATCAATTCAATTCGTGGGTGACTGAGGACATCGCGCGCGAACTCGTTGCGATGGCTGAGCATGATCTGGATGAGTTACGCGAGGCTGCCTACAATCGTGATTTCGAGCCCGTGCCACTTGGCATTTCGACGTCGGTCGGCATGGATGTAGAAATCAATCGCGTACAGTCCGCCAATGTACTCGGCCTGATACCGGGCAGCGATCCGGAGCTCAAAGATGAGGCCGTTATTTACACCTCGCACCACGATCACCTGGGCATTAGCACCCCGAATGAAGCGGGTGACACGATCTACAACGGCGCCTTCGACAATGCCACGGGTGTTGCTCTTGTCATGGGAATCGCGAAAGCGCTGAAGGCATTGCCAGAAATGCCACGTCGGTCCGTATTGATCGCTTTAGTTGGTGCAGAAGAGCAGGGGCTTCTCGGGTCGAAGTACTATGCACAGAATCCGACATTCCGGCCCGGCAAAATCGCGGCAAACCTCAACTACGACGGTGGCAATGTCTGGGGACATACGCACGATGTGACATTCGTTGGTCTAGGCAAATCGAGCGCCGATGAAATCACTAAACTGCTGGCTGCCGAGCAGGGCCGTGTTGTCAATCCGGACCAGTTCCCGGATCGCGGCTCCTTCTATCGTTCTGACCAATTCAGTTTTGCGAAGATCGGCGTGCCTGCGGTTTATCTCAATTCCGGAATGGACTTCGTCGATCGTCCGCCGGGTTGGGGTAAAGAGCAAATTGATCACTTCACCGACGTCAACTACCACCAGCCATCGGACGAGTACGATCCGAACTGGAACCTCGAAGGCATGATCAAAGATGCACATCTCGGTTACTGGGTTGGTCTTGCGATCGCTAACGCGGATGCAATGCCGACGTGGAACGCGGGTGACGAGTTCGAGGCCGCGCGCCTCGACGCATTGGCGGCCGAAGAAGACTGATTGATGTGTGCTGCCCTGCGCGAGCAGGGCGGTCAATCCATGCGTGCGATCAAGATGTCGCAGGACCGATGGCCAGGACAATAGTGGTGGCGATAAATTGAGTTTCCGCTAAACTTCGTGGTACTGCACGCAAGTGCAAAATTGGGGGTTAAAAATGAAAATTATGAAAATTATGGCAATTGCTTTGGGCCTGACCGCGCTGACGCTGGCGTGTGTGGCGCAGGAGGAAGACGAGGGGCCAATCGCCTTTACCTACGCAACGTACTTCTATTGCGACGGTGGTCCGGCCAGCCGCGCTGATGAAATCGTCGCAGCAGATGCGGATCGCATGAATGCATTCGTCGAAGATGGCACGATTTCGGGATGGGGTTGGCTCGCGCATCATACGGGCGGTCAATGGCAACGCGTATTCTATTACCAGGCAGAATCGATGGAAGCATTGCTTGACGCGTATGACACCACGAGTCCGGATGATGACGAGGAAGACGAAGAAGATGCCGACGACGGTGCTGACTTCGGCGAGATTTGCCCGCGCCACGATGATTATATCTGGCAGGTAGATAACGGCTCGAACAGTGAGTCCCGGGGCAAGGCTGGATTCTCGGTCTACTACGTTTGCGACATAAATCGCGAAGAACGTGCTGGTGAGATCGTTGACGAACACATCGCGCCAATCCTCAATGGGTTTGTCGAAGAGGGCAAGTTGACTTCGTGGGGATGGTCGACACATGTTGTTGGTGGCCGATTCCGAGCGCTGCAGACAATGACGGCACCCGACATGAAATCGTTAATGAAGGCGCGTGGTGAGTCCATTGAAGCCATCTATGCGGAAGAGAGTGAGGCTGGAGAGGAATTTTCGGATATTTGTGGTCCGCACGTTGATTACATGTGGGATATTCAGCTCGAGTCCAGCTAGACGAAGCAGGTATTGGGAAACGAGAGAGCCGGGTAGTACCCGGCTCTTCTCGTTTGGTTTCTCTGCTTGAAAATCAGCCGCGCCGGAAACGACTGAAGAATCCGCTATTGCCCTCGTCATCGTCGTCAACAACCGGAGCGGGTTGAACGTTCAGCGTTTTAATTGTCTGCGTAATTGATGCGTCTATCTGCTTCTCGATCGAATCGGGTTGATTTCCAGCCGGGGGTGGCGGTGGCGGCGGCTCATAGTGGCTTTTCGCAACAGCTTCAACCTCGGGCGCAGGCCCGGCGGGGCCGGCGTTCAGGGCCCTGACTGTGTCAAGACGTTTTTGTGTCGAGCCAAGGTCGACGTTGACAGCAGCTGCTCCTTCGAAGTCAGGAACTGGCGGTATAGCGGTATTTTCGAGAGCCAGGTCGATCTCATCATTGGCGGGTAGTTCAGATGGTGCATTCGCGACAACCTGAGCGGCCATTGCACTGAATTCTCCACCAAATAATGTTTCGGCCATTTCGTCGTCGCAATCGTCGATTGTCTTCGCACGGGCAAGATTGGCCGCAATCTTCTCAAGTTCGGGATCCACCTTCTTCTCCGCCTCCCCGGTTTCTTGATTAGAGGCATCTGCAGCGACCGGTACATGCTCTTCGACCGGTGCAGCCGGAAAGTCCAGGATCGGCAGAAAAGGTACTGTTGCATCTGGCTCGACGGGCATGGCGGGTGCCTCAGGCGGCGCTGGACTTGCGACGACAGGCACTGCGGGCTTCTTCGATGGCGTTGGCGTGGCTGCAACGGCTGCGGCAGGAGATTCAGGTGGCTTCGCAACGGGCGCAGCCTCGATAACCGGCTCCGGAGAGGGTGTCTCTGTCTTGTTGGAATTTCCCGATTCAGGTTCTTCCTGTTTCGCGGCTTTTTGTTCCTTGATTTTCAGTAACTCAGCTTCCTCGTGGATCTTTTTCTGGATTGCCTTGTCCAGTGTGATTGCCGAAGCGCCCCCAGGGAGTTCCTCCGAGGTATCCGCTTGCTCGGCGACATCGTCCGTGTCGGGCTCGAGATCTTGTGCAGCTGACATTGCATGTTCCAGCATTTCAAGATCAGGACGAAGCTGAGCGAGTGTTGGCTCGCGCTCCCAGGCCGGAATTTCCTCTCCCGCTGATTCCGCCTGATCTACCGGTGCCGGTGTCTCTGGAATTTCGGGTAGGTCGGTTTCCTTTGCGTCCGCGCTGTGCGTGGCCAGTGCAGGAGCGAGAATCTTCAGATCCGGGAGCGTGTCCTGAATTAGTTCAGGAACGGAGTCATTCTCATCGTCGTCGATTGAGGCTGCATCGGGGCCTGTTGTGACTTTCGGTACCGCCGCAGGTGCCGGTTCTGGCACTTCGACTGCCTCTGTGACAGCTGTTGCTACGGCAGCTGCTGCCTGCGCAGATTCCAGTCCGTATTCGTCTTCGGCAACCCGCCGGACTGTAGCAACACTGACGCGATCCTCTTTGTTTTCGGCTGCCGACGTCAGGGCCGATTCCACGAGGTTATTGGCCATTCTTGGAATGCCGTCACTCAATGCATGCAGAAGCCCGGATGTACCTTGTTCGAAAATCACATCAAATTCGTTTCCTGCGAGCCGGAAGCAGTGCTTGAAGTAGCCCATCATTTCGCGGGCACTCAATGGGGATATCGACTGGCATACCCGCAAGCGCTGCTTAAGCCTGAGCAGGCGTTGTGCTTTCAGCACCGCACTCAGTTCCGCGTCACCCATCAGTACGATATTCGCGCCATCTGAAACACCTGCGTCCGAGGCAGTCAGGACCTCCAGCTCGGCCAGGGCATCGATACCGATTCGCGCCGCGTCTTCGACCACAAGGAAGACTCTATGCCCGTCCTCCGCGTGGTGCTTTAGTAAATTGCGAAAAGTAGCAAATCTCTGAACTGTTCCGGCGGGGAGTTTTGCGCCCATCTCCCCGAGCAATAACTCGAGTACTTCATCGTGACTGAGTTGAATCCGACCAACAGTTACAATGACCTGATTCTTACCTACAGCCTCGAGTGACCGACGGACAAGCGTTGTTTTTCCGACGCCGATGGGGCCGCTCACGGCAACGATGGAATCCGGAGCAGTTAATGCTTTCTTTAGCCCGGCCATAGTGCGGGCCGTCTGCGGGCCGACGAATACGTCAGGACCGGCCGCCAGGGCTCGGAAGGGCCTTTTTTTCAGGCCAAAATGAGTCTCGTACATATCGGTCCGATGCCAGGAGAAAGCATCACAGCCATGGCTGCGATTTCGTCTAATTGCCAGTTTGGGGCCAAAGATGCCGGATTACATGGAGTCAGGTCACAAAACAGCAAGGATCCGGCGAAATTGATGCGACTGCATTAATCTGAACAAAAGCCTGCTATTTCGATCCAAAGCCCTCAGAATATGGGGCCCGTACAACAATAATCTGGAACATCCTGCATGAAGCCCGCAATACGAAAATTTGTCGTCATCCCCGGCATTCTATTTGCCGCTGTCGGGCTGATGATGGTGCTGTCACAATTCAAACCTGAACCCCCGAAACGGGAGAATGAGAATCTCGATCTGCTGGTCGAAACGCTGACGCTTGAGCTTTCTACAGATAGTTTCAGAATTAGCAGTCAGGGAACCGTTCGACCGCGGACACAGACCGTTCTGAGCGCGGAGGTTTCGGGGTCCATCGTCAGCATCTCGCCCAAGTTCGTCGCAGGCGGCGTTTTTCGCGAGGGAGAATCCCTAATGCGCATCGACCCGACCAACTATACGGTTGCGGTTGACAAGGCTGAGGCGCTAATCAAGCAACGCCAGATCGAATATGACGGTGCCGAGAAACTGCTAAGCCAGGGCTATCGTGCCGAATCCGAGTTTGCGTCTGCCGGCGCCGCGCTTGCATCCGCACAGGCCGAACTCGTCCGCGCAGAACGAGATCTTGAACGCACTTTCATCCGCTTGCCTTATGAGGGCATGGTCCTCAGCAAGGACACGGATATCGGCCAATTCGTCAATCCGGGCACGCAGCTTGGTATCACGTTCGCAACAGACATCGCCGAAATTCGACTGCCGCTTACTGATCAGGACCTGGCATTCGTCGAATTGCCGAGCATGGCCGATTTTAAGGTGGCCGAAGACATGGGGGGGCCAACAGTCCAACTGACAGCCACACAAAAGGGCAAACGAGCGGAGTGGGACGCTCGAATTGTTCGTTCAGAAGGTGTTGTCGACGAAAGAAGCAGGGTCACCTACGCCGTCGCGCGGATCGATGATCCATACAAGCTGCACGGTGAAGGCACTCCGTTACCGATAGGAACATTTGTCGCTGCGGAAATTACGGCGTCCAGCGTTTTGGATCTCATTCGTATACCACGAACAGCCTTGCGCGGTGCTGACCAGGTATTGCTGGTTAACGACGAAAACAAAATCGAAATACGCACTGTTGACGTTGTCCGGTCCGATGAACGCTTCGCTTACGTTGGCGGCGGCGTCGCAGCCGGTGAGCGCATTGCGACAACGGCAATCGAGGCCCCGACGAATGGAATGTCCGTTCGCACCGCAGAGTCGATCGCGGCAGAGTCGGCCGAAAACGAAGACAAAGTCGTGTCTCGGGTCGACGGGGACTAGCAATGCAGAAACGGGTGAACAGTAGCGAAAAAGGGCTAATTGCATGGTTCGCGAGCAATCACGTTGCGGCGAATCTGCTGATGTGGTTCATCATCGTTGCGGGATTGATCTCTGTCTTCACGATCCGCAAGCAGACGACACCGGATTTCGAACTCAACTGGATTCAGGTGCGGGTACCGTACCTGGGCGCTGCTCCACAGGAAGTGGAAGAAGGCGTGGTGATTAAGGTCGAGGAGGCTGTCCAGGACATCCAGGGCATTGTGGAAATCAGATCCCGGGCTAACGAGGGGGTTGGCAGCGTCACGATAGAAGTATCCCGCGACGAGGACATCAGTGAAATACTCACCGAAGTAAAAACACGCGTCGATGCCATTTCGACCTTTCCAGCGCTGACCGAGAAGCCGGTTATTTACAAAGTCGAGCCGGATACCCCGGTAATTTTCGTTGCTATTCACGGCACGATTGACGATTTTTCACGCAAGCTCATTGCCCAGGAGATTCGCAACGAACTCTTGACGATGCCTGAGATTAGCAAGGTCGACTTTTATGGTGACCGGGCGTTTGAAATCAGTATCGAGGTTTCCGAGCATGTGCTGCGCCAGTATGGGCTGACCATGTCCGAAATCTCTGAGGCAGTTCGTGCGTCGTCGCTCGATTTGCCTGGCGGTACGATCAAGACAGAAGGTGGCGACATACTTCTGCGCACAAAGGGACAGGTATACACAGGGATTGAATACGCGGATCTCGTGCTGCGAACCTATCCAGATGGAACACGACTGACTTTGGGCGGCATCGCGACGATTAATGATGGCTTCGTTGAGTCAGAGGGCTTCGGTCGTTTTGACGGCAAGCCAACAGCAACACTCAATGTACTGGCGAGCGGACAGCAAAACGAGCTCAAGACAGCGGCAGCTGTGAAACAGTATGTCGAGAAAAAGAGGGAGACCCTGCCCGCCGGTGTCGAAATGGATCTCTGGGTTGATCGTTCGCATTATCTTGAAGGCCGGCTAAAAACGATGACCAAGAATATGTGGCAGGGTGCGTTGCTCGTGTTCCTGTTGCTTTCGTTGTTCTTGCGGATGAAAGTAGCTGGCTGGGTCATTATTGGCATTCCCATTACGTTTCTGGGTGCGTTTTTCCTGATGCCGCTCGGCCCGTGGCCGGTGACGATGAACATGATCAGCCTGTTCGGCTTCATTATCGTGCTCGGTATCGTCGTCGACGATGCGATTATTATCGGAGAGAGTGTCTACACCAAGATAAGGGTCGACGGGCACACAATTGACAACGTCGTAAAAGGTGCGCGCAAGGTCGCTGTGCCCGCTACGTTCGGCGTACTGACGACGATTGCTGCATTTACGCCAATGTTATTTGTTGGCGGAATTGTCGGCCCGTTCTTTGAAGCACTTTCAATGGTTGTCGTACTTTGTCTGATGTTCTCTCTGGTCGAGTCGAAGCTGATCCTGCCAGCCCACCTTGTGCACGCCAAGATTGAACCTGTGGATGAGGACGACCTGTTTAATCCGCAGCGCCATATTCCCTTGCTGCAGCGAGTGCCACGCTTTTTCCAGAAAATTCAGCGACGTACGCAACATGGTCTGCACCGCTTGATTCACGATTACTATCGTCCTGCTCTTGGGAAAGTCATCGAGAATCGTGGCATCACCGTGACGATGTTCGCCGGCGCGCTGATTGTCACGATCGGTCTCGTTAACAGCGGGCTGGTTCGAATTGTGCTGTTTCCCGAAGTGCCCGGTGATTTTATTCGTATGCAATTGGAAATGGAGAGCGGCACGGCGCCAGAGGTTCGTAACGCTGCGCTGGATAGAATTGAGCAGGCCATTCTCGATTTGAACGACGAGTATATCGCCGAAAATCCGGACCTTGATCCCATGATCGCGCACATTGGCTCATTTACGACGAGTGATACCGGTGCTGTGGCATGGACAGAAATGCCGATGGTCGATGACCGAGCGATGCAGGCCGCTGACGTGTCCGGCCTTTGGCGCGAAAGAGTAGGTGAGATTCCGGGCGTGAAAGAGCTGACGTTCGCCGATGGCGATCACTTTGGGGGTGGATCGCCATTGAGTTTTCGTCTGAGCGGCGAGAACTTCAGCGCGCTTGAATCGGCCGCCAAAGAGCTCGAGCAGAAGCTGACTGAATTCGAAGGTGTGTTCGATGTTCTCAATTCATCCAATAGCGGCGGCCAGGAGATAAAACTCGCAATCAAGCCGGAAGCAGAAGCGTTGGGGCTTACTCTGGTATCGCTTGGCCGACAAGTCAGACAGGCTTTCTATGGTGAAGAAGCACAGCGCATACAGCGTGGCAAAGACGAGCTTAAAGTTATGGTCCGTTACCCGCTGGAGGACCGGCGGTCGGTTGCAGACCTCGAGAACATGCGTATTCGGACACCGGCCGGGGACGAGGTGCCGTTCGGGTCTGTGGCCGAAGTATCGTTCGGTTCCAGTTATTCGAGTATTTCGCGGCTGAACCGGGAAAGGACGATTACGGTGTCAGCGGATATCGATCCCGACATCGTGGAGCCTGGAGAAGTCATCAAGGAGATTTCCTCGGAGTTTGTTCCAGAGTTGTTGTCACGGCATGCGGGCGTCAGTTACGGACTGGAAGGCGCCAGTCAGGAGGAACAGGAGTTCATCGCTAACCTCATTGTCGCTTCAATCGCTGCGCTGTTCCTGATTTACGCACTCATCGCGATCCCTTTGCATTCCTACGGCCAACCGCTGGTCATTATGTCAGTAATTCCGTTCGGCATAATCGGGGCCGTGATCGGTCATATTGTCATGGGTAAGGCGGTCAGCATGTTCTCGCTATTCGGCTTTGTGGCGTTGGCAGGTGTTGTCGTAAACGACAGCCTGATTATGGTCGATTTCATCAACAAGGCGCGCGAGGAGGGAGTTCCGCTCCGGCAGGCAGTGATCGACTCAGGCACGCAGCGCTTTCGGGCAATTATTCTGACCTCATTCACGACGGCCGCAGGCCTTATGCCGATCATGCTTGAGACCAGTGTGCAGGCTCAGTACATGATTCCGATGGCGATCTCGTTGAGCTTCGGCATTATTTTCGCGACGGCAATTACGCTTTTCCTGATTCCGTCCCTGTACATATTGCAGATAGACGGTTTTGTCCGAACTCGCAAAATCGCAAACTGGGTGTTCGCCCGAAGTGCATCGCCAGGCACATCGGATACCGCCGCATAAGAAAAGGTCAGTGCCTGCAGGCTCTGACCTTTCCCACAAAAGCGAGTTACTTGTTCGCTTTACGCTCCTGCGCTTCCTTGATGACCTCGTCCGCCACATTCTGCGGGCACGGTGCGTAGTGCGAGAACTCCATCGAGAATTGGCCGCGGCCGGATGTCAAGGTACGCAAATGGCCGATGTAACCGAACATGTCGGCCAGCGGGGCATTAGCTTTTACACGAACACCCGTTGCGCCAGCGTCTTGTGATCTGATCATGCCGCGACGACGGTTGAGGTCGCCAATAACATCACCGACGTTGTCGTCCGGTGTAAACACATCGACCTTCATGATCGGTTCGAGCAATTGCGGACTTGCCTTTGGTACCGACTGACGGTATGCGGCCCTGGTCGCGATCTCAAAGGCAAGTGCAGAAGAGTCAACGGCGTGGAAAGCGCCATCAAGAAGTGTGAACCTGACGTCGAGCAGGGGATAGCCGGCGAGCGAGCCTTCGTCCATGCAACTCTCGAATGCTTTTTCGATCGCACGCCAGTACTCACGTGGAACATTGCCCCCCGTTACCTTTGATTCGAATTCGTATCCTGCATTCGTTTCGGCAGGCTCAATCGTGTACTCAATCTTGCCGTACTGACCGGAACCACCTGATTGTTTCTTATGGGTGTAGGTGTCTTCGATCGTTTGCGTAATCGTTTCGCGATAGGCGACCTGAGGCTTGCCCATATCAACTTCGACACCGTGCGTCCTCTTCAGGATGTCGACCTTGATGTCGAGGTGCAATTCGCCCATACCTCTGATCAAGGTTTCGCCTGAGTCTTCGTCAGTTGCAACCTGAAATGACGGGTCTTCCTGGGTCATTTTGTTCAGGGCAACACCCATCTTCTCGGTTCCGGCCTTGTCCTTCGGGTGAATGGCAACCGAGATCACCGGGTCCGGGAAGACCATCGGCTCAAGCGTTGCCGGGTTGTCAGCATCCGCCAGTGTGTGGCCTGTCCGTGTATTCTTCATGCCGAGTAGTGCGACGATGTCGCCGGCCTGCGCCGAGTCGAGTTCTTCACGAGAGTTGGCGTGCATCTCAACGATTCGACCGATACGTTCGGTCTTTCCGGTAAATGTATTCAGGACATTGTCACCCTTTTTCAGCATGCCTGAGTAGATGCGTGTGAAGGTCAAAGCGCCATATCGGTCGTCCATGATTTTGAATGCCAAGGCGCGCAGCGGCTTGCCTGGATCAACCGTGGCGACACCACCCGTGACGTGCCCCTCGAGATCGATCTCGGGCTGCGGTTTAACTTCAGTCGGGTTCGGCAGATATTCAACTACTGCATTAAGAATATTCTGTATACCTTTGTTTTTAAATGCAGCACCGCAGTAAGTCGGGAAGAAATCAAGGTTGATTGTGCCCTGGCGAATGCAGCGCTTGAGATCGTCAATCGACGGCTCATTACCTTCGAGATATTGCTCAAGCAGTTCATCATCCTGCTCGACAGCAGTCTCAATCAGCCTCTCGCGCCATTCGGCAACGAGGTCCAGCATGTCCTCCGGTACATCCGTAATCTCGTACGCCTCGGGATCTTCCGAGGAACTCCAGATCCAGGCTTTCTCGGTCAGCAGGTCGATGACGCCCTTGAACGTGTCTTCGACGCCGATCGGCAAAACCATAACGAGTGGATTCGCCGCCAAAACGTCCCGAACCTGCTTTACAACGCTGAAGAAATCCGCGCCAATGCGATCGAGTTTGTTCACGAAGATGATCCGCGCAACCTCGGAGTCGTTCGCGTAGCGCCAGTTCGTCTCTGACTGGGGCTCAACGCCACCGGATCCACAGAACACGCCGACGCCGCCATCGAGTACCTTGAGAGAACGGTAGACTTCGATCGTGAAGTCCACGTGGCCCGGCGTGTCGATGATATTCAAACGATGGTTATCCCATTCGCAGCTCGTCGCAGCCGATTGAATGGTAATTCCGCGTTCCTGCTCCTGTTCCATGAAGTCCGTGGTGGCTTCGCCGTCATGGACCTCGCCCGTGCGATGAATCTTGCCCGTGAGCTTCAGGATGCGCTCGGTCGTTGTCGTTTTGCCCGCGTCCACGTGGGCAAAAATGCCTATGTTTCGGTATATGCTCAGGTCTTTCATGTCAGTCACTCTGTACTATCAGTCGTTCGCAGCCACTTGCTTGTCATCACGTGCCCGTGCTCTTACGGTCTTGCGGGAGCAATCCGGGGCGCAACAATCGAAGTGGATGCACTTGTCAGTGCCGGTCCTCAGAGGCCTCCAGTTGTCAGGCTTGTGTCATGACACCGGATAGGACGGGCTTTCGGGCGCGGATAATAGCAGTGCGAAGGCCCCTAAACCAGCGAATTTTCTGCAAATTTAACCCGAAGTCGAGGATCATTCAGCCATGCCGCGACGAAAAGTTTTCCTGCTTCGATCCCTGGTAATTAACGTCTGAGAATAGCCCACCAGCGGGCGATGTTCAGCAAACTCATCAGCGATGCGGCGACGTAGGTAAAAGCAGCGGCTTTGAGCAGACGGCGTGCATGCGGGCGGTCAGCGGATTTCAATATCCGGTACTCGTCAAGCATCGGCAGGGCACGAGCGAAGCTGGCATCGAATTCGGTCGGCAGGGTCGCGAAGTGAATCAATGTCGACGTGCCGAGCGTCAGCAGTCCCGCGCCAAACATCAGCAGGCCCAAACCTGGTGCACGTGTCAGTGCGCCGATGAATGGCGATACCATCAGGACCCCTGCACCGAGGCGTTCGACGTTGCGGCTGGCGCGAACCAGGCGGCTGCGGATCTTCAACGGGGCATAGCCTTCGTGGTCCTGCAGGGCATGGCCTACTTCGTGCGCGGCAACGGTGATTGCGGTGAGCGATTTACCGTCAAATTTGTCATCGGTCAGTCTCACAGCCTTGCTTTCCGGGTCGTAATGATCTCCTTCAGGCGTCCTCTCCACAGACACATCGGTGAGCCCGCGCTTATTCAGCAGGTGGCGTGCGAGCTGCGCACCGGTGCCTGAATAGCGGTCGGCGGGCAGGCTGTAGCGCGCGAGTACGCGCTGAACCCATAATCCGGGCCCGAAGACGACGGCGACAATAATCAGCAAGTAGAAGACGACTGACATGGTGCCATCGTATCGTGACTTCACCGGGTTCTGCTATTGTCGGTCCTCGTTTGGCCGCGCGAGTTCGCTGATTGTGACGACAGACCAGGTATTACTGTTCGGGCTACTGTTTTTCGTGTTCGTGTTTCTGATCTGGGGTCGTTGGCGCTACGACCTGGTTGCCTTTGTCGCGCTGCTTGTTGCGTTGCTGACAGGGATCGTGCCGAAGGAGCAGGCATTTTCCGGGTTTGGCCATCCGGCAACGATCATCATTGCGCTCGTTCTGATCGTTAGCCGGGGCTTGTCCAACTCGGGCGTTATCGAATTGCTCGCGCGATATGTGGTCGATGCGAGCCGGCGACTGGCGGCGCACATAAGCATCATGTCTGCTTTGGCCGCTTCTCTATCCGCGATAATGAATAACGTCGCCGCTCTTGCCTTACTGATGCCACTGGATCTCCAGGCCGCAAAAAAAAGTCGCCGCAGTCCGTCTCTGTCATTAATGCCATTGTCTTTTGCCTCGATTCTGGGTGGGATGATTACGCTGATCGGTACACCGCCGAATATCATTATTGCCGAGTTTCGCGGCGAAGCCCTGGGTGAGTCATACAAGATGTTCGACTTTGCTCCCGTCGGGCTTGCATGCGCGGCAGTCGGCGTCGCATACGTAGCACTCATCGGTTGGCGCTTGCTGCCCAAAGATCGGCAGGCAGCCAATGCGGCGGAGGAATTATTCGATCTTGCCGATTACATCGCTGAAGTCAGAGTGCCCGAAGGGTCGGACGTCATTGGCAAGCTTGTGCGTGATCTTGATGTTCTGACGAAAAAGGTCGATGTCGACATCGTTGGCCTGATTCGACGTGGGCGTCGACTACCCGGGCTTGCACGAGCGGCCGAGATCCGGGCCGGTGATGCGCTGGTAATCGAAACGAGCCCGGACAGCCTTGAAGAAGCATTGGGAATGCTCAAACTCGAGTACGTGGGCAGAGGGGAGGGTATGCTCGAAGGCGATGATCTGCTGCTGAATGAAGTCCTTGTACAGGAATCATCGCGGCTGGCCGGGCGGTCGGCGATGTCGCTTAAATTGCTGTATCGCTATCGCGTCGCATTGGTTGGCGTGTCACGTCAGGGAAAGCGCTTTCGCGACAATGTGAGAAAGCTGGAACTCAGGCCGGGCGATGTGCTGTTACTACTGGGGCCGGAAGAGCGCCTCGCTGATGTGACGGGTCGACTTGGATTATTGCCACTGGCAGATCGCGGTCAGCGGGTCATCCAACGCGATAAAATCTGGCTTGCCGTAAGTCTTTTTGTGGCGGCGATCGCTGCTGCGAGCGCGGGCCTTGTTTATTTGCCGCTTGCCCTTGGTTGTGTTGCCGCGGCCTACGTGTTTTTCAACATCGTTCCTATTCGTGACGTGTACAACTCGGTTGAGTGGCCGGTTATCGTGTTGCTCGGTTCAATGATCCCGATCGGATCAGCGTTACAGGACACAGGTGGCACTGCCATGATCGCAACGGGCATCGTCGACCTTTCCAGCGGATTTTCACCGGCTATCGTGTTGTTACTCCTCGTTGTCGTCACGATGACGCTGTCCGACGTCATGAATAACACGGCCACGGCTGTGATCGCGGCGCCGATTGCGGTCGAAATCGCGCGCAGGCTTGATGTTAGCCCGGACCCGTTTCTGATGGGTGTTGCGGTAGCCGCATCGTGTGCCTTCCTGACGCCGATTGGGCACAAGAACAACACATTGATCATGGGTCCCGGTGGTTATCGTTTCGGCGACTACTGGCGCATGGGATTGCCGCTGGAAATCCTGATTGTGGCTGTATCAGTACCGACGATCCTCGCGGTATGGCCTTTGTAGCCATTATGAAACTCGACAAAAGCAGTTATGAAGTGCTGCTACGCTATGTGCTCCTCGACGTCATTGCGGCCTGAATGAAGCGGCATATTCCTCGACAGCGTCCCAAACGCGCAGCAGGTTTTCGCCCAGAATCTTGCGGATGTCTTGTTCGCTGTATCCCCGTCGTAACAGTCCCTCGATCAGATTGGGATAGTCCGCCACGTCCTTGAGTCCGGTAGGCAGCGAATCGCCGACACCGTCAAAATCAGACCCGATACCGACGTGGTCGACTCCCGCCAGCGCCACCACATGATCGAAGTGGTCCAGCACGTCATCAAGCGTTGCATAAGGGAAAGGGCCGTGCTCGGCTTCATACTGTTGTCTAAATAGCGCCCTCGCTTCCGAGGCATCCAGTTGCGGATTCGCAGCCACGAATTCGTCTGTCTCCTGCCACCTCCGTGTGCCGTACTTATTCGCCACTTCGGTAAGGAATGTCGAACCAAAATTGATCTGGATGATCCCGCCATTTTCAGCGAGCCGCTGGATCATCTCGTCGTCCATATTGCGCTCGAATCCGGGTGTAAAGTGTCGTGCCGAAGAGTGCGAGGCGATTGCCGGCACAGCACAGATTTCCATAACTTGCCAAAACGCGTCGTCAGACACGTGAGTGATATCAACCATGATGCCCAAGCGATTCATTTCTTTGACCACCTCGACACCGAATTCACTCAGGCCATCCCATTGATGATTGGTGTCGTAGGAAGAATCGGATATGTGATTCGAGAGGCCGTGAGCTAGAGTGATGTAACGAATACCACGATCGAATAAGTATTTGATATTGGCAAGGTCGCCCTCGATCGGCGAGCCATTCTCCAGTCCCATTGGCAGCGATATCAGTCCGTTCGCGAAATGCTCGCGGACATCGGCCGGCGATAGTGCGATAGCAAATTTTTCTGGTGTGGCACTGACCATTCCTTCGACAACATTGATCAATTCTTCCGCCACTTCGCGCGACCGCCCCTCGGCTTCGAGATCGGGGTCCGTGTAAATCGACATGAACGGTGCATTCAGCCCACCGGCGATAGCGCGTGGGTAGTCAAATTCACGGTCATCTGCAGCCACGGAAATGTCAGCGGCCTTGTCGATGAGCTTCGATGGAGCGTCGATGTGAGTGTCGACAATGATGCTCGTTGATGCAATACGGCGCGATTCCGCCGTCAGGTCGACTGACGCATCGGTGTCAGTCGTTGACTGGCCGCATGCGGCAAACAGTAATGTGCAAATAGCGAGGACTGTATGGTTTCGAATCATGATGATTTTTTGAATTTTCCGGTGGCCTGAATGGTCAAACATTGTAACAATGGGGCCGGTTGAATGGGGCGCTGCATTTCAGCAGAGCCGAAAATAGGAGAAAGGACAGTGGTTGACGACAACCCGACGGTAGATCAGGTCGCTGCTGAAGATTCAGACGACGGCAAGCTTCAGGAAAACCTGAAATCGCGGACCACATGGCTGCGGCTGCTCTTCATGTGCATTTTTTGCCTGTTGCTTGGCCTGGCGAGCATGGTTGGATCCGTCGTTATAGTTATTGGCTTCTTTTGGGTGCTGTTTACCGGTGAAATCAATCGCCAGTTGCAGCAGACAGGCCAGAGTATCGCGAGCTACATTTACGAGATTGTTCGCTATCTGACGTTCAATACGGAGAAGAAGCCGTTTCCGTTCGGTTCTGGCTGGCCGTCGGTCGAAGCTTCGGACTAGATTTACACGGACAGTTCGCGCTGGCCCGGTTGCCAATGGGTCAGGTTGACACGTACGCCTCCGATGCCCAGTCCGCGCACCCATTTTGCGGCGGCGTCAAGGGTCACCCAGGTCTTGACTTTGCCCTTGTGGGTTTCCGCCGTGATCGGCCCGTTTGGCGTGCTCACTTTGACGTGAAAGCGAGCGCCGTTGGCGATTATGTCAATATTCTTGACGGCGCCTGCGGCGACCATCGCTTTCAACATCCTCTCATCCATTCTCATTCCTCGGGAATAGGTCCGACTGTTCCGGGATAGTGATGCCTGCCTGATCGCAGTGACGGCGAATAAGGACTTCGACCATGTTCGCAACACTGCGATGCTCGCGTGCGGCGGCCTCGCGCACAGCTTCCTTGACGGTAGGATTGATGCGCAGATTGAGCGTGGAGACCTTGATCTTCGGCATGAAGTACATTGTATAGGGAAAGTGACATAAATGTAACGCATTTTGCTACAACTTTTCCCCGCAGCTGGCTTTCGCTGCAGATTCAACAATTTCAGCAGGCTGCGATCTGGTTTAGGATACTGAAAGACTGGATACGGGAGGGAGCAATGGAACAGACAATCTTCATGATCTGTATGTTTTTCGGCGTCTCAGCCGTCGCGCTGATTGCAATTACGCTGCTTTTTATCGCGCTGGGACGAGTTAAAGTCTAGCCGGCAAGAAGATCCGATTAGTGGCTGACATATGCGGTCAATTCGCCGCGTACCCTGCCAAGTAGTTCGTTCCAATCGCCGGATTCCTCCGCTTGTTGAACGTTTTGACGCATCGCGTCAATTCGTTGGTCCAGTTCCAGACGCATCGTCTTGAATCTTGGCTCATCGCGGATGATATCGACCAGCACGTCCTGGTCGATCGTCCAGAAGTCGTAAACCATCAAGCTCACAAAACCCTCATCGATTGCATTGCGCAAAGCGTCAAGAGCGGCTTCCTTGCGTCCCTGTACCGCAAGGATGTGTACGTCGCTGATGCCGTGACCGGCAGTACCGATACGCGGCATCTGCTGAACGATGTCCCACGCTTGTGACAGCAATTCGGATGCCTTTTTGTCCTGACCTGTTTGCCGCAGGATATGAGCCAGCAGAATCGCTGATCTGAGGTTGTACCTGTCCACGTTGAAATTCGTGTCGCTGGGTAGTCGTGGATTCGCCCGAATTATGTAGTCCCTGGCCTTGTCGTAGTCTTTCAGGATCAGTGCCGCCATGGATAGCAACGGGTAGGCGATCTCTGCCTGTGCTTCTGACACTTCGTCGAGGCTTTCAAAGGTTGTGATCGTTGCCTCGAAGTCGTTGTCCATGAATTGTGCATAGCCAATGCCGATCGGATGCAAAGGGTGTTCAACCGGAAACTGCTCAATGAACGTTCCGATTCGGTCCAGGTCACCGAACTCGACATAGATGCCGACGGCATCCTTTCCGATCATCGGATCGTCGGTCATTGTTTCTGCCAGCACCGTCCAGGCGATAGATTCATCCAGCCGGCCCAAATCCTTAAGATGCTGGGACATATAGACGTAAGGTGTGGGCCAGTCCGGGAAGATGTCCATTGACTTCAACAGCAGCCGAATTGCTTTATCGTTATCGCCCTGCGTCGCATAGAAGCGCGGCAGGTTCACGTATGCGATTCGCCCCAGCGGGTCGATCTGCATGGCCTTTGTTAGCAAGTCGATCGCATCCTCAATCTTACCCTCGGATTCCCGCAAATTGGCGAACCAGACATAGGCGTTGGCCAGGTTCGGGTTCAAGTCAATTGCATGCTCAAAAGCTGTTGCCGCCTCCAGGTTGCGAATGTCGACTCTCGTGACTTTCCACTCGGTATATTCCAGTAGCCCTTGAACGGCATAGGCTTCAGCAAGCTGATCATCGAATTCGATTGCTTTTGCGATCGCTGCACTCGCGAGCTCGTTTGCTTCTGCAGCTGGAATCGCCTGGTGATTGGTAAATGTGACGAGTATTGTCTCGGCGAGGCCCGCGTAAGCCTGCGCGTATTCAGGATCAATATCGATTGCTTGCTCGAACTGGCGTCGTGCTTCTTGCAGCGTGTCAAGGCGGCGCAAATAAAGGTTATTCCTCGCCGCCGTGTAGTACGACAAGGCCTCAATACTCTGTGTAGGGATCACGGCCACGCGCAGCTCATCTTCAGGTGTCATCGCTGCCTGAAGCGCCCATGCGATCTGTGCTGAAATTTCGCTCTGAATTTCGAAGACGTTGCGCATGGTCAGCGCGCGATCGTAACTGTCAGCCCACAGGTGTTCGTCGGTTGCTGCGTCGATGAGCTGCACCGTAATTCGTACCTGGTCACCGGAGCGCTGCACGGCGCCTTCCACAATTGTCGCAACGCCGAGTTCGGTGCCGATCTCGCGCAGGTTCTTCGTCGTGTCCCGAAATTCGTTTACTGACGTACGAGAGATAACGCGCAATGAGTCGATGTCAGCCAGTCGTGTCAGTAGGTCATCATGAATGCCGTCGGCGAAGAATTGATTTTCGGGGTCGGTACTGCGACTTGTGAAGGGTAGTACCGCGATTGAGGGGGAAGGGTCGGTCGCCGCGACTATTTGCAATTCTGGCTCGTCGCGAACTCCCGTGACGTTAAAAGTGATTGAAACGCCCAGCGCAACGACGAGCAGGGCAATGATAATCGTGTTGGACTTGCCGCGACCAGGAGCGGTGTCCTGGCTACGGTCGACCTGATGATCGAATTTAACGCCGTCCGGTGTGACCTCTAATACCCAGGCCAGTATCAATGCCGCGAAAAACCCGGCAAAGATGATCAGAACATAGGCACGAAAAAACCACTCAGGCACACCAAATGTCGGTAGCAGGACCGATCCCGCCTCGATGAGAATCCATGCCACCAGCGCATACGCCGCAGCCAGTCGCAGCACGTTGCGGCGTCGAAGTTCGTTAAAGAAAGAGTCCATACGGCAATTATCGCTCTAATTTGTCTCAGGTCCATAGGAGTCTGACTTTTTACTGTGACAGCGAAATTTCTCCTACGTTCGCGAACGAGGAGCGGGGGGCCTCACCCACAGGGGCAGATCACCTGACATTACCAGAATTGACTTTTGCGACAAATGATATCAAAATAATATCAAAATGATAGAAAGGAGAGCGCCATGATTCGCGAAGAAGTCAGAAAAGTCCCGTCAGGGTATTTGATGTTGGTCGTTTTGCTGGTTGCACAACTCGGCTTTGGCTACGCCGTTTTCAAAGCAGTAGTGGTGTTCTCGATCGGTGGAATCATCGGCACGGTGCTGGCGTCTGTTGTTGTAGCAATCTGCTGGGCGGGTCTTTTTATGGTGCAGCCGAACGAAGCGAAAGTTCTGCAGCTATTCGGCAAATACGTCGGCACTGCGCATGAGCCCGGACTCAAGTGGGCAAATCCGTTCTACGCCAAGACTGCAGTCTCAACACGGGTCAGGAACTTCGAGAGCAGCAAGCTCAAAGTCAATGACAATCGCGGCAGCCCGATTGAAATTGCGGCTGTAGTCGTATGGAAAGTGTTCGATACGGCTGAGGCGCTTTTCGAAGTCGATGATTACGGGGAGTTCGTGCAGATTCAGAGTGAATCGGCGCTGCGTAATCTGTCGACGACATATCCCTACGAACCACATGAAGGGGAAGGCACGGCACTTCGCAGCCATCCTGCCGAGATTGCTCAGGCCCTGCGCGAGGAGATCCAGGACCGGCTTGAACAAGCGGGCGTTACAGTCATCGAGGCACGCATCAGCCATCTCGCGTATTCGCCCGAAATCGCGAACGCAATGCTGCGGCGACAACAGGCCTCGGCAATTATTGCTGCTCGCAAACAGCTTGTCGCCGGCGCTGTCGGCATGGTGGATATGGCGCTGCAGGAACTCAAGAAGGGCGACATTGTGGACTTGGACGAAGAACGAAAGGCGTCCATGGTCAGCAACCTGTTAGTGGTGCTCTGCGGAGAAGAATCAGCGCAGCCAATCATAAACACCGGGTCCCTTTACTGACGTATGGCAGCACGCAAAGCATTTGCGCTGCGCATCGATGAGAAGACCTTGTCAGCGATGCAGCGCTGGGCGAATGACGATTTGCGCAGCCTCAATGCGCAGATCGAGTTCGTCCTGCGTGAGGCTTTACGAAAATCGAGTCGACTACCGAAGAAGGACCGATCGCTGGATCAATAGACTCCGGGCGCGGTGTTAAGATCAGGTGCATGCGCAGCGCATTACCTTTCATTCTGGTTCTGCTGGCCGTTCTTACAGCCGGCTGCATTGCCTATATCGCCTGGGAACTCTCGTCGGACAAGGGCGACGAGGGACCTGCCGCGGCTAACCAGGAATCTGAGAACGACGAATAGCGCCGCCTGGGTCAGTTCGGTCGGTCTCAGTTAGAATTGCGCGACCGCGAGCTTCGTGAAACCTGTTTGGAGCTTCTTGACGGACTTGAAGAGCGTTGACTCTGCCTGGGCTGTGACTGTCTCGACGACGATGCCTTGGGCTGTGACTGTCTCTGCTGTGACTGCCTGGGCTCACTCTGCCGGACCTGCGGTTGACGGGTCTGAGCCTGCCGTGCTTGTGACTGCCTGGGCTCACTCTGCCGGACCTGCGGTTGACGGGTCTGAGCCTGCCGTGCTTCTGATGGCCTGGGCTCGGATCGCTGGACCCGTGTTTGCCGCGACGATTCCTGTCTTACCTGAGCTTGTCGCGATGGTTCCTGCCGAGCCTGTGATTGCCGGGATGGCTCCTGTCGAACCTGCCGTTGTCGCTCTCGTGAGCTCGGTCTCGCAGTGGTCGTCCGTGATGCTGTTGCTTCGCGATCACGAAACTGGATGTCCGGTCGTGGTTCCTGCGGGTTGTCCCGGGCGACTTCCCGATGCGAGTTGCGGCTACGAGCGACCTGGCCAGACGTATTTCGACTGGCAAAAGAATTCGCGTTTCGGGACGGCTGCGAACTCGAACTCGAACCGGTATTCGGGTAGAAACGCGTGCGTGTTACACGCTGATCCGAAGATCGAACGGTGCGGCGCTCATTCGCCTGCCAACGGTCGCCGTGTTGGTATCGGTTGTAACGAACATTTGTGTTGTTTCTTACGTGAACGTTGTTGTGCGCATGAATGTCCGGACGGCGATACCAGTATCGATGCCAGTACGAGTGACCGTAGTAGGGGTGTCCGTAGAAACTGTGATGGAAAACATTCAGATGATGAGAATGCCAGCCGATCGAAAATGCAGTTGTGACGCCCCAGAAAAAATCGTCATGAAACGCGTAACCGGCTGAATACGGGTAGTAATAGACCGGATACGGTCGCGGATAGTAGTAATAGGCAGGTCGGGTCTGATACACGACGACACGTTCCGGTTCGTAATAGGGCACATAGATAACGTCGTCCTGAATTGGTGTGATCTGTATCGAGCTGTTTTCATGCGCGACAAGTTGGTAGTCATCGCTTTTCAGGTTGCCGGCGGCGTAGGCGCGATCGCGAAATAACTCGATGGCCGAAATTACATCGGACTGTTGTGCGACGACAACTTCACCGAGTCGCCAGGTCCAGTCAAGATCCTCATTGAGAAGCTCAATGACTTCGGGATAATTAAGCAATGCAACGACGGAATCATCCCAGTCATCATCGGGTTTCAGTGATGGGTCATCCTTGAGATTCTGTAGAAAACGCGAAGCCTCGACGATCTGCAATGGAAAAGTCGATGCGGGAAGGACGATCGCCAGCAGGTCATCAGGATACAGTGCAATTGGCCCGACGAGCTCTTCCAACTCGGTGGAAGACGCTATCGGAAACTCCTCGATCTCCTGGATCTCCGCAACAGCGACCTGAGCACTGGCAACGGCAGGCCAGGCGGCAAATACGAGGATCAGCCAGCAGTTGCGAAAATAGTGATGCAGTGATCGCGTATTCATGGTGCCTCCGAGTCCGTCAAATTGGCGGATTCGCCGATGTTGGAACAAAGAATAGCGCAGTCAAGCTGAACAGACGCTTAACTCGGAGGGCAATTTCCCGGTTTGTGGAAGGTCTTGTTTCCTGAGGCTTTTTCCTATTCGTCGTCCCCGCCGTGCCAGGCGATGAACTTCCAGCCATCATCCGTGCGCACAAGAACATCGGTGTAGCGGCCAGTGTTCATCTCCACCTCGTCTTCCTTGTCTTCGTACGCGCTTGAATAGAGATAATGTGCGACCGCGAGATCACCGTCGACAACGATAGCCAGCGGATACAACTCGTGCGCAATCATCTGACCCTGTTCATCGCTAAATCGGTCCCACATGATCGTTGACGATTTTGATCTCGGTGCGGGTGAGTCCTTTCCCCAACCCGAAAAGTCATCTTTGAGTAGAAGCTCCGACCAGTCTTTATCGCCTTTTTCGTCAGCTTCCCACTGTCCTTCAATCGTTGCCCACACATCGGCCTGATCATCATCGGAATCTTGAGCGATAGCGGTTGCAGACATCGTCAGGAATGCAGCGGTAACGGTGAGTTTGACCTTGTCAGTGAAGTTCATTGCTCTTGCCTCGGTCCATATGCTCGCAGATACGGCGAGTTTAGCCGCATTGGATGGTTGCGACAAACGTTGATTGGCCGGCTTAGTCCTGGCCCAGGACGAGGCGAACGAGTGTTTCGACCTCGTCAGACTCAAGTCGGAACTCGGCGTCTACTGGATAAAGTTCAAGCAATTCGTTCCGCGAAAGGTAAGACGGATGGTGCAGCTCGATAATTGTCGCGTAATGGATCGACTGCGATTCTTGCCCAAGCATCAGTTGATACACATGCAAACTCAGGTTTGCAGGTGCGTCGAGGTTCATGATTTCGCCTACTGCATGACGCTGATCACCGATCATGACATCACCGACATGAATGGTCGCCTTGTTGATCTCCCAGCCCGCCGACTTGAATGTTGCGCCGATCGACTGACCGGCCAGGACAGCCGTATGCGCGGCCCCAAGTTCGGTGATGGCCGGATCGACGAACTTAACGACAGCATAGGTTCGACATGTCTGCACGCCGTTTTCTGTGCTGAAAAGGCTGGATCGCCGTACACTGGAATCCTGTTCGAGAACCTCGATGCCGAAAATTCCGAAACGCCGTTCGATCCGCTCACTATTCAGCAATTCGGGCTGAAACGCACAGGCGCTTAGTGCAGCCGCTAGAACGACGGGAGGTATTGGATTCTGATGCATAGTAAGTACTGCGGTTTGATCGCCGGCGCACCATATACTGTACACAAGCGAGCGTAAAGGAGTGCTGTGATGCGGGCGATGGTGCTGCACTCGATGGCCCCGATGAACGAGGTAGATGATCCGCTGCAACTGACGGATTTGCCGCGGCCAGTGGCGGCGAGAGGGGAGATTCTTATCCAGGTCGCGGCCTGTGGTGTTTGCCACACGGAACTCGATGAAATCGAAGGGCGGACGCCGCCACCGGTCTTGCCCGTCGTGCCCGGTCACGAGGTCGTCGGCACGGTGGCAGAAACCGGCGCCGCATGTCAGCGTTACTCAGTTGGTGATCGCGTGGGCGTGGGCTGGATTCACTCTTCCGACGGTACGGAAACCGAAAACGTCAGTGACCGATTTCGGGCGACCGGGCGGGATGTGAACGGTGGCTACGCGGAGTTCATGACTGTGCCGGAGACTTACGCATACGCGATACCGGACGAGTTCCCGGATACTGTGGCCGCGCCGCTCTTGTGCGCCGGTGGTGTGGGCTATCGCGCACTCCGACTGGCCGGGATCGAAGACGGCCAGGTACTTGGCCTGACAGGCTTTGGTGGTTCCGGGCACCTCGTCCTGCAGCTCGCCAAACATTTGTATCCGTCGAGTCCTGTGTTTGTGTTCGCGCGCAGCGGCAAGGAACGAGAATTTGCACTCGAGCTTGGCGCCGACTGGGGCGGTGACACTGAATCTGAGCCTCCAGCAGCGCCACACGCGATAATCGATACGACACCGGCATGGAAACCCGTTTTGGCCGCCCTGGAGTGTCTGCGGCCGGGTGGCCGTCTCGTCATAAATGCGATACGTAAGGAAAGCGCGGATAGGGACCTGATGGCCGGTATCTGCTACGAGGACCACCTGTGGCACGAAAAGGAAATCAAGACAGTCGCCAACGTCACGCGCAGGGACATCGCCGAATTCTTGCCAATCGCGGCCAGTATGCCGCTAAATGTCGAGGTCCGGACCTATCCGCTGGAGTCGGCGAATGCGGCGTTGCGGGATTTACGGGCAGGTCATATTCGTGGCGTAAATGTTCTGAAAATATAGAGATAACTCAATTAGTTATTTAATATACTTAATTATATTTCTAGATAAATTTCAGCTACCGGAAAGGACCGCCCACAAGACAACGGGCTATACTGCGTTCTTCAGAATGCTCCGGGACGCAGTATGGCTCACAACATCTCCTGCTATCGCTGCGGCGCTTCGCTGACAGCACTCTCATTGCCGTTATCCAGACAGGACGAATGCCCGGGATGCGGCAACTATCTGCACGTTTGCAAGATGTGTATTCACTTTGACACCGCGGTGCCACGGCAATGCCGCGAAGACGGCGCCGACGATGTTACAGAAAAAGATCGCCTGAATTTTTGTGACTGGTTCATCCCGAGTGAGTCAGCCTTCGATGCCAAGCGCAAAGACGAGGAAGATCAGGCGAAGAGCGCGCTCGACGCGTTGTTCGATGATTGATCGGCGGGCATTTCTCCAGTTGTCGGGCGCTGCGACGAGCTGCTTCGAGCGTGCGTTGCAAGAAAGGCAGTCCGGCAAAGAATGATTGTCAAACAAGACAAAGCGCTCGTGTTGCTGTCGGGCGGGCAGGACTCAACGACCTGCCTCTTCTGGGCAATTGATCGTTTCGGCGTAGACGCGGTCTCGGCGATCTCGTTCGACTATGGCCAACGTCATCGCATCGAACTCGAGTGTGCCGAGACGATTGCAGCGCATGCCGGAGTTGTGCATCGCTGTCTGCCAATTGATACGTTCAAAGCGCTTGGCGGCGACGCCATCACCGATCCTGCCGTCGATGTTGGCAACGAAATTAATGCCGGTACAGGATTGCCGAACACCTTCGTGCCTGGACGCAACCTCATTTTTCTAAGCTATGCGGCAGCCTATGCGTATCAGCGCGGAATTGAACACCTGGTTACCGGTGTCGCACAGATGGATTACAGCGGCTATCCGGATTGCCGGCAGCAGACGATGGAGTCGCTGCAGGAAACTCTCCGGCTCGGTATGGAAAGCAAGATACAGATTCATGCGCCCCTCATGCACCGGTCGAAAAAGGAAACTGTGGAGCTGGCACGCGACCTCGGTGCGCTCGATGTGATGGCACGGACGCACACTTGCTATAACGGGAAACGACCGCCTTGTGGCGAATGTCCGGCTTGTCGATTGCGTGCGAAGGGATTTGCCGAAGCCGGAATCGAAGATCCACTCGAAAGCGCATGACCTATTCAGTAAAGGAAATCTACTACACCTTGCAGGGCGAGGGTGCTCAGACGGGCCGGCCGGCAGTATTTGTCCGCTTCGCCGGCTGCAACTTATGGTCAGGGCGCGAACAACACCGCCATGAGGCAGTCTGTCGATTCTGTGACACGGAGTTTGTCGGCACCGATGGACCGGGCGGCGGCAAGTTCGAGTCTCCTGACGAGCTCGCAAGTGCCGTCGCTGCGAAATGGCCGATCGATATATCGACTAGTAATCCCTATGTCGTCTGCACCGGTGGTGAGCCATTATTGCAGCTCGATGCTGCCGCAATCGAAGCGCTGCACAAGGCAGGATTTGAGATAGGCGTGGAAAGCAATGGCACGATCGAGGCACCATCCGGCATTGACTGGCTGTGTATTAGCCCGAAGGGCAATGCTTCGGTCTTACAACGTTTCGGCCATGAGTTGAAACTCGTTTACCCACAGGAAGAGGCAGAGGCACAACCCGAGCGTTTCGCTACTCTGTCGTTCGATCATTTCTACTTGCAGCCTCTCCATGATGAGAAGCTCGAGGAGAATACGCGTGCGGCGTTAGAGTTTTGTCTCGCATGTCCTCAGTGGAAGCTGAGTCTGCAGACTCACAAGCTTCTCGGGATAGACTAGCAATGGTGAATCATCGTACTGGGCGCCTGTTATTCGGATTCGGCATCGGCCTGCTCGTCGCCTATCTTTCTTTCCAGTGGATCACGAACCCGGCGCCGCGGGCTGAGAGAAAACTGGAAGAAACGGCAGTCGCCGCCGCGCGGCAACAACTGGAGCGTACATTGGCGATCGGCGCGGTCGAGATCGTCGATCCGCTGGCGCCAAATCGAAAAATCGGTAAGTCCTACGTATATCGTGCAGACGACGGTTGGGAAATATCCGGCTATTACCGCCGCGGGGAAGGCGATCGCTGGCACCCTTACCTTATGGTGCTTGACCCATCTCTTGTGATTGTCAATCTCAAGATTCAGGACGCCGGACTTGTCGAACGTGCGGGCGATGATCCGTTGCTCGACGCCGTACCCTGATTCAGGTCTCGGCGGCCGAGGCCAACTCTTCGTGCGCCTCCTGGCGCCACTCAAATACGTTGAGTTCGATGAAGACGAACGCGACCAGCCACAGGAATGCATCCCAGAAGTCCACGAAATCTCCTTTGATGCCCCAGTAAATCGCTGCGTACAGCAGTGTCGCGTAGAGGATAACTTTGAGAATTCCGCTGATCCGGTATGCCCAGCCCTCGTAGCGATTGTGCTCCTGTAGACGCACGTCGATCTCAAGGACGAGTACGACGAGCAACCAGACGGCCGCATTGATGACATCGATCCAGGCCAGGCCGATGATCGCGGCAAGACCAGCAGCATCAACGACCGCACGAGCGTCGTGAAAGCGCAGGAATGAATCAGCGGAGGAAAACGAGTGGCAATTCGCCGCTGTAATCTCTGTGTATTCCTCGATGTCGTACGAGTATGACCACTGGTCATTGATCAGTGAACACAAGTCGCTGATGCCAAGCAGGGGACTTACTGCCTGAACGGATGCCAAATTACCGATATAGCCGAAAAAAGCGGTAATGATGTAGCCGTAACACAAGGCGCGCAGGCCGTGCATGGACCAGGTTACTGTCTTTGTGAATTGTTGATCGTCGAGTACGTAGGTCTCGAGTTCAAACACTAGTAGTAGAACGACCCATGCAGCTGTGTCGATGGTTGCCGGATAAGCACCGATCAGGTCGCGGAACCCAACCCCATCCGGATACAACAGATTGTTGGCAAGAAACTCCTCTGCGAAAAACCAATACACGTTCATCGCCAGAAAGGCGTAAACGATGTATTTGAAGAGTTGGAACAGGGTACCGCGGTTAATCGTCAACAATGTGCTCCGCTGTTGTTGCGGCCGATTCTAGTCGCCAACGGAGTTTTTTGGTAATGCACGAATTAACCCTGCTCGACGCCATGCTCCAACTCCGTCTCAACGCCGGTGTAGTAGACCCAGACGTTTTCTTCGCCAGTAAGCAGCTCGATGTATTTCGGATGAACGAAGATGTTCTCCCTGCCTGACTTCACTTCCTTGAGAATTCCGATATCGCATAGCTGCTTGAGGTACACCGACGCTGTCTGACGTTTTGCGATGCCCGCGTCGACGAGGTTACCAATGCGGCAGTAGGGCTGCTTGAACAGAACCTCAACCAGTTCCCAGGTGTAAATCTTGGCCAGATTGCTTTGCGTGAATTGTGCGGTGTGTTCCATCAGCTCGCGAATTGCCTTGATCTTGTCAGTCGTCCATGTGCAGGTCTCTTCGACACCCTGGAGAATGAACTTGATCCACGCGGACCAGTCCTGATCGTGCGTTACATTCCGCAGCAAGCGGTAGTACGCGGCCTTGTGCTGAATGATGTAACGGCTCAGATACAGAATGGGGGAGGCGAGCAGATCGTGCTCGACAAGAAACAGGATGTTCAGGATGCGGCCGGTGCGGCCATTGCCGTCTGAAAAGGGGTGTATCGCCTCGAACTGGTAGTGCTGCACGGCCATACGGACCAGCGGGTCGACTTCCGTGTTGCGTCGCATGAAATCGGCCCAGTTGTCGAGTTTGGCCTGCAACAGTTTCTGGCCCACGGGCGGCGTGTAGATCACCTCACCACTCATGCGATTTTTCAAAGTTGTTCCAGGTTCTGCTCGAATATCAAGCTCAAAGCCTTTGATAGTGCTGCATATTTGTAGTGCCATATCTGTCGTCAACATGCCGCGTCGAACCATCTTGCTGCCCTCGAAAAGGGCGGTCCGGTAACGCAGCGCCTCCTTTGTCGCCGCATCCGCCTTGTCCTCCGCAATGTCGGCGAATTCGAACAGTTTGTCGGTCGTCGTGACGATATTCTCGATTTCCGAACTGGCGCGGGCCTCGAGCAGCGGCAGCGCGTTCACCAGCACGGCTGAATTCGGGATCAATTCGGCAGCCTGCTTGAGTTCGGCCAGGGCGACGCGAGCCGTGATGCATTTCTTGAGAATCTCGGTAGATTCGATCAATTCCAGCGGTGGTGGCAGCTCAGGTAGCTCGTTGTAAGGAAGATTCGGATCAAAATCAGTCATTTACGCTTACTCCGGTCAGCGCAGTTCGGCATGTCGATCGAATCGACACAAAATCCAAATGTGTCGAAATTAAGGCATTATATCGACACGTTAGACTGTTTGGTCGATTGTATCGACACGTTTTGAATATATGTCGATATTTTGCTGCTTTTTCGACAGGTTCGAAGTATATGTCGATCCCATCGACTGGTGCGTGAACCAGTTAGGAAAATACGGATTTTCACGCTGCCTACATGAGTGGATGCTGCGCCAGTCGTGATTTGCTATAGAGTCCGCGACCAAAACACACCGACCAAGAAAAGGAAATTACAGTGACCGTCAAAAGTGACATCGAAATCGCACAGGCAGCAACCGTAAAACCGATCACCGAAATTGCGGAGAAACTCGGAATCCCATCCGAATCATTGATTCCATACGGCAACGACAAAGCAAAAATCGATGCCGGCTTCATTAATTCGATCGCCAAGAAGAAAGACGGCAAGCTTGTCCTCGTAACGGCGACTTCTCCAACACCTGCCGGAGAAGGCAAGACGACCACCGCGGTGGGCATCGCGGACGGACTCGCCAAGATTGGCAAGAAAGGGCTTCTTTGCTTGCGCGAGCCCAGCCTGGGTCCCTGTTTTGGCATGAAGGGTGGTGCTGCTGGTGGCGGATATGCCCAGGTCGTACCGATGACAGACATCAATCTGCATTTTACGGGCGATTTTCACGCTATTGGCGCCGCGCACAATCTTCTGGCTGCGCTCATCGACAATCACATGCACTGGGAGAACGATCTCAATATCGACCCGCGCCGTGTAACCTGGCGTCGCGTCGTGGACATGAATGATCGTGCGTTGCGGACGATTACGTCGGGGCTCGGTGGGTTCAACAATGGTGTCGTTCGGGAAGCCGGCTTCGATATTACGGTCGCCTCGGAGATCATGGCGATCTTCTGCCTTGCCACGGATCTCGAGGATCTCGAGAAACGGCTTGGAAATATTGTGCTCGGCTATACGCGCAAGAATGAACCAGTCACGGTCAGGGAATTAAATGCTCAGGGGGCAATGACAGCGTTGCTCAAAGATGCGTTACAGCCCAATCTCGTCCAGACCATCGAGAACAATCCAGCGCTGATGCATGGTGGTCCATTTGCAAATATCGCTCACGGTTGTAACTCGGTCATGGCGACAAAAGCCGCACTCAAGCTGGCCGACTACGTTATAACCGAGGCCGGATTCGGTGCCGACCTGGGTGCAGAGAAGTTTTTCAATATCAAGTGTCGAAAGGCGGATTTGAAACCTGATGCCGTGGTACTCGTCACGACAATCAAAGCGCTGAAAATGCAGGGTGGCGTTGACAAGACTGAGTTGAGTAAGGAAAACGTTGCGGCGCTTGAGGCGGGTTTGAAAAATCTCGGCCAGCACCTGCGCAATCTCGCGCAATTCGGTGTTCCCAGGGTCGTCGCGGTCAATCGCTATACCGCTGATACTGATGCTGAAGTAGAAGCCGTGCAGAAATACTGCGACGACTTCGGAGTGAGCGCCGTGAGTTCCACGCACTGGCCTGATGGTGGGGCCGGAGCGACAGACCTGGCAGCAAAGGTTGCCGAACTTGCAGACAGCGGAGCCGCGCAGTTTCATACCCTTTACGGCGACGAGTTGTCACTTTGGGATAAGGCCAAGCAAGTCGCTACGAATATCTACGGGGCCGACGACATCATCGCAGACAAGAAAGTCCGTGAGCAGCTTGCGCGCTTCGAGGACGCAGGGTA
>Ga0255046_10000017_pt1 | contig 30826 bp, 33 predicted proteins | sample BC1_12_27_MG_FD_183632 | JGI IMG/M metagenome (GOLD analysis project Ga0255046, IMG submission 183632) | Seawater microbial communities from Strait of Georgia, British Columbia, Canada - BC1_12_27 | ecosystem: Environmental > Aquatic > Marine > Strait | place: Canada: British Columbia...
CTGACTTAGCCAGGCACCTCGTGTCCTTTGCCAACGCGGCGACGACGCGACAAATCGATTCCATCGCGACGGACCGACTGCAACGATTCATGCCCGCGCTTGTCCTTGAGGTCATCGGGTCCGATGAGCCGCTATCCGCACTGAAACGTACTTTGAGTGTGGTCGAGAGGATCTTGCGCCGAAGCGCCTACCTGTCACTGTTAAATGAAAACCGAGCGGCGATGAGCCGGCTCGTCGACCTCTGCAGACGGAGTCAGTACATCGCGGACCAGATTGCACTCTATCCGGTGCTTCTTGACGAGCTGTTGGATCCGCAGGTCTATTCGATCGCGGTAACCAAGGCGGATTTGGCCGTGGAGCTCGGGCAGCGGCTCGCCACCCTGGCAGCGAGCGACAGCGAGACGGTGATGGATTCGATTGTGCAGTATCAAGCTGCTACCAAGTTTCGTATCGCAGTCGCTGATTTCACCGGTAACCTGCCGATTATGAAAGTCAGTGATGGCCTGACCTGGCTGGCTGAAACGGTGCTCGAGGAGGCGCTGCGCGTTGCCTGGCGGGACCTGACATCGCGCCACGGAGCCCCGTGCTACGTGGTCGACGGCGTCAGGCACGAAGCGGGTTTCGGTATTGTCGGCTATGGCAAGCTGGGTGGTCTCGAGCTGTCGTATGGGTCGGATCTCGATATCGTCTTCCTGCACGATTCACACGGGGGCTCGCGGATGACGGACGGCGAGAAGCCTCTCGACAATACGATGTTCTTTGCCCGGCTCGTCCGGCGCCTGGTCCTTTTTCTGACCACACAGACGGGGTCCGGAGGCCTGTACGAAATCGATACCCGGTTGCGACCCGACGGTCGCTCCGGTCTGCTGGTCAGCAGCACCGAGGCATTTGAGCGCTACCAGGAGGGAAACGCCTGGACATGGGAACACCAGGCGCTGCTGCGCGCGCGTGCGGTTGCAGGAAGTGCTGCAGTGGCCAGGGAGTTCGAGCGCGTTCGCAAAGACACGCTGATCGATCGCGTGAAGCGAGACTCGCTGCGCCAGGACGTGATTTCGATGCGTGCGAGGATGCGCAAGGAGCTGGATCGAACTAACGAGCGGCACTTTGACCTGAAGAACGGCGTCGGTGGCATAGGAGACATCGAATTCCTGGTTCAGTACCTTGTGCTCAATGAGGCGAAAGCGCATCCGGACGTTATCTACTACACCGACAATATCCGGCAACTCGATGCCCTGGTCGAGGCTGGCTGTATCGACTCTGGCGTGGGGGAAAGGCTCCAGGACTGTTACCGTGCTTACCGCCTGCGACAGCATCACTTGGTGATCGACAATCAGCCGCCACTCGCCGACGCCGAAGAATTTCGTCCCGAGCGAGAGTTTGTTGAGCAGATCTGGACCCAGTGGCTGGATTGAGCATGGCCGCGACGCGGCGCAGCGCTTATAATTTGCGGTCAATCGATCTTTTTGCAATGAGGAATCCCGTGGCAGCCAGAGCAGGAACCGTCGACCAGAATCTGATTCCGGCCAACGCACAACACAATTACGGAGTTCGGCCCAAGGACCTGCCGCTGAGCTGTCCCATGCCGGGCATGTATCTTTGGAACTCACACCCCAAGGTCTTCCTGCCCATCGAGGCGACAGGCGAGGCCAAATGCCCGTATTGTGGGGCGCAATATCACATGAGGGATGCGGACAACTAGTGTCCTGTCCGGTGTGTTGAATCCCACGGGGAGTCATCAGAATGCATATCGTAACCGGCGGAGCCGGTTTTATTGGCAGCAACCTTGTTCGCGCGCTCGCCGATCGTGGCCACGACGATGTCGTCGTCGTCGATGATCTCGAAGATGGCCACAAGTTCGTCAACATATCGGATTTACCGATTGCCGACTACCTGGACAAAAACGACTTTCTGAGCCGGCTGAGCTCGGACAAGGCGTTCTCGAGCGGGATCAAAAGCATTTTTCATCAGGGCGCATGCTCGGAAACGACCGAGTGGAATGGCCGTTACATGATGAAAAACAACTACGAGTACTCGCAGCGGCTTTTGCATCACTGCCTGCAGCATGGCACGCCTTATATCTATGCTTCGTCAGCCGCGGTTTACGGCGGCTCGAAATCCTTTGTGGAAGACCCGCTTTTCGAGAACCCCCTGAACGTCTACGGTTACTCAAAGCTGCAGTTCGACCGATACGTGCGTCGCGTAGCCGCCAAGCCGGACAGCCAGGTCGTGGGTCTGCGTTACTTCAATGTCTATGGCCCGCGCGAGCAGCATAAGGGCGCAATGGCAAGCGTTGCTTTTCACTTCAACCACCAGATTCTGAGTGACGGCGAAGCGCGCCTGTTTTCGGGCTCGGATGGCTACAAAGATGGCGAGCAGCTACGCGACTTTGTTTACGTAGATGACGTCTGTGATGTCAACCTGTGGTTCCTCGATAATCCTGGCGTCTCAGGTATTTTCAATACCGGCACTGGCCGCGCGCAGAGCTTCAACGATGTCGCCAATGCCGTGATCAAATGGCACGGCAAGGGCAAAATTCACTACATTCCTTTCCCCGACCACCTGAAAGGCGCGTACCAAAGCTTTACGCAGGCGGACCTGACCCAGCTGCGTGCATCGGGATGCGACGTTGAGTTCAGGCCTGTCGAAAGTGGGGTAAAGGATTACCTGGACCAACTTTGCGACCGCCAACAACCCTGATTCCTGCAACGCTGATCGTAGGGCCTTCGTGGGTCGGTGACATGGTCATGGCCCAGGCGCTGTTCAAGCGACTCAAGGTCGAGGAACCGGACAGGGCTCTGGACGTTTTGGCTCCCGCCTGGTCGCTGCCCATAGTCGCGCGTATGCCGGAAATCCGGCGCGGTATCGCGGCAGAGACCGGTCACGGAGAGATCGGCCTCGCGAAGCGCTGGCGTATCGCCAAGGCACTGAAGGGCGAAGGCTACGAACGGGCCATCGTGTTATCAAGATCCTTCAAATCCGCGCTGATTCCGTGGCTCGCCGGCATTCCGCAACGGACCGGCTTTCGCGGCGAATCCAGGTTCGGTCTTATCAACGATGTAAGAGCTTTCGATCGTGCCGTACTGGACCAAACCGTGAAGCGATTTGTCGCCCTTGGACTCCGCAGCGGGCAACCGCTGCCAGCCGTGCCACACCCAAGGCTATCGGTCGACGCCGAGCATCAGTGTGCACTGCTGGACGCATTAATGCTTGACAGCCAACGACCGGTAGTTGCGATGATGCCCGGCGCCGAATACGGACCCGCGAAATGCTGGCCACTGGATTATTTCGCCGAGCTCGCGCGGCGCCTGCATGATGCCGGGTACACAATCTGGGTTATGGGCTCTGAAAAGGATCGCCGGTCCGGAGATTACATCGCCGAGCACAGCCCGGCGATCAACGTCTGTGGCAAGACCTCGCTCGCGGATGTCATCGACCTGCTGGGCGCCGCGGAGCAGGTCGTCAGCAATGACTCCGGGCTGATGCACATCGCGGCAGCGGTGGGTGCGCATGTTCATGGTGTTTATGGTTCTTCGTCACCCCGGTTCACGCCGCCGCTGACCGATCGGCAGGATGTTCATTACCTGGCTCTGGAGTGCAGCCCCTGCTTTGAGCGGGAATGCCCGCTTGGGCATTTGAAATGCCTGAGGGAACTCCTGCCCGAGACGGTTCTGAGACGTGTGCAAATCGCCAGTGCTGAATCCGGCCACATCGGCGACGATCCCAACAAAATCTGACTATTTGGCGAAAAATTCGTCGATCTTATCGGTAACATCGCCGATTGTGATCAAATCCATCGCTCCGGCATCGCGTACCCGCTGGCCCCACCGAAGTTCATCGACGCTGCGCCCCAGGTATTCTTGAACCGCGTCGGGGTAGCGGTTGACGGTCAGATTCGGTGACAGATAGGGCCCGGTTCGTTCCGGATTGGAGGTCGCATAAAGACCGATCACCGGCGTCCCCGCGGCCGTTGCCATGTGCGCGGGTCCGGAATCCGGGCAGATAAGCAGGTCGGCGGCACCGATAAGCGCAAGCAGCTCTTTCAGGGAAGTGTTCCCCACCAGGTTCAGGGTGTTTTGCGCCGCGCCCGTCACCAGTGCCGCGCCATACTGTTGCTCGATCGCAGTGTTACCGCCCGTCAGTACGACAGTGCAGGCGTGCTCGCGCTGCAGGTGCCGAATAGTCGCCGCGTAGTTGTTGATGCTCCAGTTTCTGAAGTTGCGGCTGCGTTGACTCGTGCAGGGACTAATGACGACCAGCGGTTTTGCTGCGCCGACGAACCGACCTGCAAATTCCTGAGTACTTTCTGGAAGGGGAATGTCCCAGCGCAGATCGCGAGGCTCGGCGCCAACTGCTGTTGCGAACGACATCATGGCCTCGAGCGCATGTGCACGCGGAGCGGCAGGGACACGTCGGTTGGTGAACAGCCACTGGAAGTCGCGTGCCCGCGCTTTGTCGAAGCCCAATCGTACCTTCGCAGGAATCATCCGACAGAGCAGGTTGGCTCGCATTGACGCATGCATGCACAAGGCGATGTCATACTGGTTTGCGCCCAGCTGTGCCTTAACGTCTTTGTAAGCACGACGGCCCTTGGACTTATCGAAGATGATAAACTCGATATCGGCAATGTCAGACATGAGTGACGCTTCGGTCTTGCCGATGATCCAGGTAATGCGGACGTCAGGCCAGTTATCCTGCAAGCGTCGAATGACCGCGAGGGCATGGCAGGTGTCGCCGATCGCCGAGAGGCGCACAACGCAGAGTGTTTCCGGCTTCGATTGAACGGCTAATTCAGGCATCATCAAATCAGACAAGTCGACGAAAGAGGGCGGGAGGTTTGACCGAAACCGTCGAAAAAACTGCGACCGGCGCCATCCTATACGATAAGGCCATTATCAACCAGATTTCGGAAGAGCGGTTCTTGCCGGGAGGGTGGCCGCACGCCGAGGCGTTGACGGGTCCTTTACGATCGGGCGGACGCGGCAACACGATGTTCGTCGGCAACGTGCCGCGCCAGTTCGTTTTACGTCACTACATGCGGGGTGGCCTGGTCGGCAAGCTCGTTCGCGACACTTTCATGTTTTCCGGGGCCGACAAGACGCGTTCGTTCATGGAATGGCGATTGCTGGACAAGTTGTCGTCCAACAACTTTCACGTGCCGCGCCCGGCGGCCGCTCGCTATCGTCAGCATGGCACGTTTTATACGGCCGACATCATTACGGTTCGAATTCCGGATGTGGTTGCACTGTCTCAGTACATTGCCGACAACAATCCCGATGCATCATTTTGGCAGTCGGTCGGCGCGTCAATTTACGAGTTTCATGCGGCCGGCGTATATCATGCGGATATGAACGCCTATAACCTGCAGATCGACGCGTCCGGCACGCTGTGGATGCTCGATTTCGACAAGGGGTCGCTCAGGCCGCGCGGCCCCTGGCAGCAAACAACGTTGGCTCGGCTGCATCGTTCCCTTAAGAAGATAGTCGGCCTGGATCCAACGCTGAATTTTCGTTCCCCGAACTGGGAGCAACTGCTCGAAGGTTATTTCAACGCATCAAGATCGGCGTAATAGTCAGGGTAGCCGTCCGGCAAGTCCTTGAATTTGCGATGTACCCAGAAGTATTGCTCCGGGCATGATCGTACGTGTTGTTCGAGCAGTTCGACATAGCGTCTCGTGTCGGCGACCGGGTCGTCTCCGGGAAAATCTTCAAAGGCCGGCAGCAGCGTCAGTTCGTAGGTCGAGTCCCGGCGTCTGCGCGGGAAGAACGGCACGACCGTAGCTCCTCCAAGGCGCGCCAGCGTCGACGTGGCTGTCGTGTGCATAGCCGGTATACCGAAGAACAGGATGACCTCTGAGCCCTTGCGATTGTAGCTCTGGTCCGGCGCGTACCAGACCGCGCGGTTGGCACGCAGGCTGCGGACCATCTTCTTGATGTCACGTTTCTCGATCGTCGATTCGGCCGAACGCTCACGACCGGTGCGCTGCAACTCTGTCATGAACTCGCTGCGGTTGCGCCGGAACACGGCATCGAACGGCGGCATATTTTGAGCCAGCACGCGTCCCATGATTTCGAGTGTCGTGAAGTGAGCGCTAAGCAGAATAACACCCTTCCCTGATGCCAGTGCCTCTTGCACGTGCTCGATGCCGGTGAGCTTGGTGATCGACCGCAGGTGTCGGTCACTGGCCCAACGACCAAGTCCCATTTCGATAACGGTCATGCCAAGCGCTTTGAAGTGTTCGAAAGCGAGCGCGTCGCGTTCGTCGGGTGACAAATCGGGAAAGCACAGCTCAATGTTGCGCCGGACAACGGCGCGGCGCGAACCGCCCACGCGGTGTGCAACCCTGCCAAGGGCTCGCCCTATCGCGAGCGCCGTGCGGTGCGGTAACAGGCAGATGAGTCTCAGAATACCCATGCCCAACCAGACGGGCCAATAGCGCAGGCTCCAGTAACTGGACAGGGGTTTGCGTTCACCGCTCATGGGGAACGCAGTTTACTCGGACATGCCGTCTACGTAACCACCGGTAACCGGCTTGTGTGCGACTTCAGGAGGCTTGTCATCAACGATAATATTGTCGGCCTCGATGCCGACATGGAAGGCGGCGAATCCGGGCATGACAACCTGGTTGCGGGCCAGGCCGATTATGCGCCCGGCAAAAGGAGAATAGAGCTCGGAGCGTTGATTACTCATCGGGTCCGTAATCGTGCCGAGCAGATCACCTTTGCGAACCGTGCTGCCGAGGCTGACGTCGGCGAGCAGGATACCGCCATTGTCCGCACGGACCCAGGATGACTTGTAGTAAACCGGCTCCGGGTGGCCCCAGGAGCGCCGTTTCCTGGTCATGTCGAGCGTGCTCAACAAGGTCTCGATTCCCTTGACGCCGCGCTTTACTTCGGCCAGCTCGAGCTGTGAAGGGCCGCCGGCTTCGACGGTCACTGCAGGAATCCCGGCGAGTGTCGCTGCATGGCGCAAGGTGCCGGCTGACGGTGTGCTGTGCAGGACGACCATCGAGCCAAATCCCTGCGTCAATGTCACGACATCGGGGTTTCTCAAATCGGCACGAATCTGTGGCAGGTTGGCTCGCTCGAACGATCCGGTGTGCAGATCGACCAGCGCGTCGCAGTGGGCGATGACGTCATTGAATAGCGCATAAGCGATTCTGGCCGCAGCGCTGCCATTGGGATTGCCGGGAAAATAGCGATTCAGATCACGCCTGTCGGGCAGATAGCGGGAGCCGCGGCGAAAACCCTGAACGTTCACGATCGGCACGCCAATGACCGCGCCCGATAGCTTGACCGGAGCGATCTCGTGCAGCACACGCCGGACCATCTCAATGCCGTTGAGTTCGTCACCGTGCACGGCGGCGGTCAGGCAAAGCGTAGGCCCGGGCATCGTGCCGTTGACGACCAACACAGGTGTCGATACCGGCACACCCTCGAACAACTCGGTGGCGGACCAGGAGAGTCGATGCGCCGTGCCGGGCATGATGTCGGTGTCGAGGAGCAGGAGTGGCTCAGCCTGTCCCTCGGCGGTCGTCACGGCGTCAGCGAGCGATACCAGGTGCTCGTGGGCAGGAATCGCTTCGACCAGTCCTTCGGCGGCCACCGCCGTTTCGGCGGAACGCGAATCAGTGTCTAGAGTCGAATCCTGAAGCACATCGGTCCCGCCATCCGACGGCTCGACGGCGGGCTCGCCGGCGTGGGTCGATGTGACAGGCAGCAGCAGCAGCAGGCAGGCCAGGTACTGGCAGACGCTGAATGAAGTGTCAGGCTGTCGCTGTGATAGGCTCATTATTATTATTAACGATACGGCAAAGCACCGCGATTTTCTGTGAACTAATCAAGGGATTACGATTGAAACCTGAAATAGTCCAAAAGACAAGGGTTTACCCGAGTTTTTTTGCGATTCTTGTCCTCGCGACAGGCTTCGCGAGCGCCGATGAGACGTTTCCGCAGCCACCGGAGCTAAAGCCGGATGTCGATTTCTGGGTTTCGATCTTCACTCGTTACTCGACGGGTGAAGGCGTGCTGCACGACAATCGAAATCTCGCCGTCGTGTACGAGCGCGTCGATATGCCGTCGACGCTGTCACGCCGCGAGCGGCAGAGACGTGTCGCAGCACGCCGCAAAAAGATCCAATCTGCGCTGCGCTCGCTGGCTGCGGGGAAACGTGAAAACCTGAGTGACGCTGAGGCGCGGGTGCTCGCGCTTTGGCCGGACGGTGTAGCCAACGACACGCTCAAGTCGGCGGCAAAACGTATTCGATTCCAGCAAGGTCTCCGGGATCGCTTTCGTGAGGGCCTGGCGCGCTCCGGTCGCTGGCGAGATTTTGTGACCAAGGAATTCACCGCGCTGGGTATTCCGATCGAAATCGCGGCGCTGCCGCATGTCGAGTCGTCCTACAATCCGGACGCCCGCTCACATGTCGGCGCATCCGGAATCTGGCAATTCACGCGCAGTACCGGTCGGCGATTCATGCGCGTTGATCACGTCATTGATGAACGCAACGATCCGTATGCGGCCACGCGCGCGGCGGGCCGGTTGATGGCCTACAACTATTCAATCACCGGCAATTGGCCGATGGCGATTACGGCATACAACCACGGTCTGGCTGGCGTTCGTCGTGCAATGAACAAGTATGGGGACACGGCCTATGTCGAGATACTGCGAAAATACAACGGTCGAACATTTGGGTTTGCCTCAAGAAATTTTTACGTCGCGTTCCTGGCCGCAAAGGAAGTGGATCAAAACGCCGACCAGTATTTTTCAGGCCTGGTCTTCGAAAAACCAACGAACTACTCAACGGCCAATCTGCCGGCATTCGTTGCGGTGCCGGGCCTGACCCAGGTGCTGGGAACAACATCGAGGGAACTCGCGAAGCACAACCCGGGCCTGCAGGCGACCATCTGGCAAGGGAGCAAGTACGTGCCCAAGGGCTATGAGCTGCGTTTGCCCGCCGACTCTTTGCGCGAGCCGCTTGCCGCGCTTTTGTCGGGGCTGCCGGCAGACAGTACGCATGACAAGCAGTTGCCGGACCTGTTTCACAGGGTGGCTCGTGGAGACACGCTCTCACAAATCGCGGAAAGCTACGACACGCGTGTCTCTACCCTGGTTGCGCTGAATAACCTGAATAGCCGTCATCGAATTCGCATCGGTCAAAACATTCGGCTTCCGGCCGCCGGTCCGGCACCGTCGAGCAAGCCGCCCGTGCAGGTGTCGGCTGTTGAGCCGGCGGTCGCTGTTGAACCCACTGTCGTTGCGAGCGTTGCAAGTGCCGGGCAGGAGATAGAGGTCGCGGAAATTACACCGCCGATGCTGGCCGACGATCTCGCGACGGCGCCGCCGGAAGCGATTCAGACCAACTTACTGTCGGATCCCAGCGATTACAGCGTTGCTGCGGACGGTAGTATCGAGGTGCAGCCTCTGGAAACGCTGGGGCACTACGGCGACTGGCTGGAAATCAAAACGCAGCGGCTCAGGGACCTCAACGGACTTGCATTTCGGACATCCGTCGACGTGGGCCAACGAATCACGCTGGATCTCAACACGGTTGACGCGAAGACTTTCGAGGAACGGCGAATCGCCTATCACCGGCTGCAGCAGGACAGTTTCTTTCGACGTCATGTCATCGGCGGTATTACCGAGCACACCATCCGTGCCGGCGAGTCCATCTGGGTTCTGGCTTTACGCAAATATGACGTACCCATCTGGCTGTTTCGGCAGTACAACCCGAGCCTCGATCTGCAAAATGTCCGTCCCGGAACCAAAGTACAATTCCCGGTACTGACTGACGTGGAAAGCGGTTGAAGGGCGCCCAAGGGAAGACGCTTTCGATAAGACTACTGCCGGTTCTGCTTGTCTTGCTGGCCGCAGCATTCTGGTTTGCCGACGTCGAAGAGGGTGGCCGGTTCCTGATGCGCAACCTGTTGCCGCTATTGGTTCTTCTGCTGCTGGCCGCAGCCACCTTGCACCGCGGAGGTGGACTTTGGTCGGGAGCGGGCATGCGAATGCCGCTCGGGACCTTAGGGTTCGCGATTCCGGCGCTGGGCTTGTCCGCGTACATTCACTATGCGTATTCCGTTAATCTCAGTGACATGTTCAGCGATGCACAATATCCGGGCCGCGTATTTCGCTATTTGCCGTTTTATACGTTGTTCGCAGGTGGTATTGGTTTCGCCATTGGATGGATTGTTGGCCGGAATGTGTAGTGTGATGCGGGGCGTATGCTGCCAGTGCAAGGTTTGCTAGGCTTGCGGCTGCACTATCGTGAACCTCGGGTTATGAAGAAGAATCGACCAATAAAATTGCTGTTCAGCCAACTGCTGCTGGGTCTGCTAATGACAACGCCACCGGCCGTCACGCATGCGGGGGAGTTCCCGATTGCCGATAAGGTGATCATTGAGAAAGCGGCCCGCAAGCTGCACCTGTTGCAGAACGGCAAAGCCTTTCGTAGCTTCAAGATTGCTCTGGGCATCAGGCCCATGGGCGACAAAAAGAAGGAGGGCGATTTCAAAACGCCGGAGGGTAGCTACCTGCTGGATAGCCGCAATCAAAACAGCGACTTTTTCCTGGCCATCCATGTTTCATACCCCAGCGAGGCTGATCGGAGCGAAGCGAGGCAACTCGGTGTCGATCCCGGCGGTGCCATCATGATTCATGGTCAGCCTAACGTGCCGACAAGGTCCGAGACCTATTACCGCACCCGGGACTGGACGAATGGCTGTGTTGCGGTTTCCAATTCCGACATGATCGACATCTGGCTCATGACCGACGAGAACACACCGATTGAAATTCGCCCCTGAGGAATACGAGACCTGGTCATGAACAACGCCGCCGAGTTTATCGACGCTGAGGTATGGCCCGAGGGCAGCCTCGAAGTCCTCTCCCAGTTCGAGGTCGACCAGTTAAAAAATGGCGGCGCAGGCGGACTGTATCCACTACTGCGTCGCTGCATGCTCGCGGTATTGCACGCCGACAGTCAGAACGACGATGCGCGCGCACTCTTGAATACCTATAGGAATTTTGAGGTCGGATTCATCCAGCAGGATCGCGGCCTGAAAGTCTCCCTGACCAACGCGCCGGCTGAAGCATTCGTCGACGGCAAGATGATACGCGGTACGCGAGAGCTGCTGTTTGCGGTGCTGCGCGACATTGTTTTCACGCGCAACGAAATTATGGAAAGCGGTCGATTTGATCTGAGCACCTCGAGTGGCATCACGAACGCGGTCTTTCATATCGTTCGAAATGCGAAAATGCTGAATTTGCCCGCGGAAGTGAACCTCGTTGTTTGTTGGGGGGGGCACGCAATCAGCCGCCTCGAATACGACTATTCGAAAAGGGTCGGTTATGAGCTGGGTCTGCGCGCACTGAACGTATGCACCGGTTGCGGTCCCGGCGCCATGAAGGGTCCCATGAAAGGCGCGACAATCGGTCACGCGAAACAGCGCATACGTCGTGGACGCTATTTCGGCGTCACTGAGCCGGGCATTATTGCCGCCGAGTCGCCGAACCCGATTGTCAATTCACTCGTCATCATGCCGGACATGGAAAAGCGTCTCGAGGCCTTCGTACGGCTCGGGCACGGGATTATCGTGTTCCCTGGCGGCGTCGGTACCGCGGAGGAGATTCTCTACTTGCTTGGCGTGCTGTTGCACCCCGACAACCAGACACAACCCATGCCGATGATCATGACCGGACCGGCGTTGTCTGAAAGTTATTTCCAGCAAATCGACGAGTTTGTCGCGGCGACACTCGGTGATGAGGCTCGAGCATGCTACCGAATCATCATCGATGATCCGCACGAGGTGGCGCGCCAGATGAAACAGCGTTTGGTTAACGTGCTCGAGTTCCGAGACAAACACGGTGATGCGTACTATTTTAACTGGCGTCTGCGAATCGACCAGTATTTTCAGCAACCATTTCGTGCCACCCATGAGTCGATGCGAGATCTCGACCTCAGTGAAGACTTACCGAAGCACATGCTCGCAGCGAATCTGAGACGAGTGTTCTCAGGAATCGTATCCGGTAACGTGCGAGAAGATACGGCAGAGCTCATCGACCGCAACGGTCCGTTCGAGATCAACGGTTCACGGCGAATTATGGCCCTGCTCGATGATCTGCTGGCTGGCTTCGTTGCCAACAAGCGGATGAAGATTTCCAGTGGCGAATACCACCCTTGCTACGTGATTAAGTAAAACCGCGACTTAAGTAACTGAAAACAATATTAAAAAAGGATTTCGCATTGTGATGTAGTTCCTGTGATTCCGGGGCCGCCGGACATAGTATTTAGTCAAAGGATTGACCGAGCAAACTCAATGCCAGATAGCAAAAACATGAGATGGGTCGATGGTCTTGGCACGGAAGCTGAACCCGACTCCAAAACCGATGACGCGACGGTGGACCCAGTTGAGCCGGCCGCGAATGATGCGGACGGTTGGAAGGAATACCGCCACTGGATCACAAAAGCACCTGCTACGCGCAGTCGGCGCACGGGCATAGATCCCGCATTGTATTCGTGGAAAGGCTATCGTGATTGGTCGGACCAGGTAAAACGCAATTGGATCAAAGACTCCGACAGCGATTAAGTGTAACGATTTAACATATGCGAAACGCCGGCTAGATGCCGGCGTTTTTCGTTCTGTTTTGCATTCTGTTTCCGTTTCAGAGAGCAGAACAAAGAAACAAAACCGATGTGTGAATTGCGTCCCTCGAAAAACGGGAACTGCGTCTGGTTTCCAGACTATTTATCGGTTGATTCAGAAGTTCTGCAACAAGCTGTGATCTGTCTCACGGCCCGGATAGTTCGACGGCCCTATAGTCAATCCTACTGACTGACCAACGTGCTATTCAGAGTATGTCGAACGACTTCAAGAAATCAGAATCACCTCTCGACGCGCTAAAGAGCGAGTCGGCTCGCCAGCGTTGGGAGCTGTTCCATCGTGCGATCGCGCATGCCAAGGAATCCAACAACGCCTCGCTGCTCGAAGCAGACACCCACAGCGGTGAAGCGGAACGCGCCGGGCCCCTTCTGTCGATCATCCGTTAGACGCCTTTCGATGGAACGACTACTTCAATACATGGACGCCCTCGATGACCTCGCCGGCGCGTTCGGCCTGGTTTACGAGCGGCTCCGCCGACTATTTCTCGCCCTCATCGCAGCGATCACAGGCCTGGTCTCGATGGCTTCGGGTATTTGGCTCGCACTCGTGCACCCGCCTATCGCGCTGGCAACCTGCGTGCTCTTGTTCGTAACGCTGCTGTACCGCGCGGTCACCTCACCAACGCATGAGCGACTGCAGACTAACTGACACCGCGTGATCGGCTCCGCCCGCCGGGCTTGAATTCACCAGAAAAGTCCCCATGCTGTCTGCCTTTGGCTAAAAGGGGTATGGGGCGTGGCAGACAGTTCAAAGCGTGAAACACTGGGATTTCAGACCGAGGTGCGTCAACTCCTGCAGTTGATGATTCGCTCCTTGTACAGCAACAAGGAGATCTTTCTTCGCGAATTGATATCCAACGCCTCTGACGCGGCCGATAAATTGCGCTTCGAATCACTGGCCAGCCCTGAATTGTCAGGCAACGACACCGATCTTTCGATTCGCATCGAGTTGGATAAGGACAAACGGCAGCTGTCGATCATCGACAACGGCATCGGCATGTCTCGCGATGAACTGGTCGACAATCTTGGTACCATCGCCCGGTCGGGAACGGCCGAATTCCTCCAGAAAATGACCGGTGACGAGAAGCACGACGCGCAACTGATAGGTCAGTTCGGCGTGGGCTTCTACTCGAGTTTCATTGCCGCCGACAAAGTGACTGTCGAGACTCGCCGTGCCGGGCTGTCCGAGAGTGATGCGGTGAGATGGGAGTCAGACGGACAGGGGGAGTTTTCGATCGAAATGATCGAGCGCGCTGAGCGCGGCACCTGTGTGATGCTGCACCTCAAGGAAGACCAGGCGGAGTTTGCGGAGCCGTTCCGCATTGAGTCGCTGATCCGCAAGTATTCGGACCACATCGGTTTCCCGGTATCGTTGCTCGTCGTCGGCGGTGAAGACGAAGATGCAAAGCTGGTCAATTCCGCAACGGCACTTTGGACACGGCCACGCAGCGATATCACCGACGAGGAGTACAAGGAATTCTTCAAATACCTGTCACATGATTTCGCCGACCCCCTGGCCTGGAGTCATAATCGTGTCGAAGGAAAACGGGAATACACGAGCTTGCTCTACATCCCGGCGGCGGCACCATTTGACCTCTGGAATCGCGAGGCGCCCAGGGGGCTCAAGCTCTATGTCCAGCGCGTGTTTATCATGGACGAAGCCGAGCAGTTCCTGCCGTTGTACTTGCGATTTATCAAAGGTGTCGTCGATTCATCGGATCTGCCGCTAAACGTCTCGCGCGAATTGCTTCAGCAAAACCCGGAGCTTGTTGCAATGCGCAGCGCGTTAACCCGGCGCGTGCTCGACATGCTGGAAAAAATGGCGTCCTCTAACTCGGATGACTACCAGACTGTCTGGCGCGAGTTCGGCCAGGTGCTTAAAGAAGGCGTGATAGAAGACCATGCGAACAAAGACAAGCTGGCCAAACTGTTGCGCTTTGCGACGACCCACAGCGGTAATGACACGCAGGATCAGTCGCTCGAGGACTACGTCGGACGAGCCGGTCCTGGCCAGGACAAGATTTACTTCATTCTTGCTGACAACTATGAGACAGCGACCTCGAGTCCGCATCTCGAACAATTGCGAAAGCGCGGTATAGAAGTGTTGCTGTTGACAGACCGAATCGATCCGTGGCTCGCCGATGGCCTCGCCGAGTTCGATGGCAAGGTGCTGGTTGATGTGGCGCGATCGGCGCTCGACTTGCCGGAGGGCGACGACAAGGCAGCCCAGGACGAGGTCGAGGATGAACACGAAGCACTCCTCGAAAAGATCAAGACGGCCCTGAGTGACAGGGTTGACGCGGTGAAGGTGAGTCGCCGTCTCGTCGATTCGTCTGCCTGCGTAGTCGCTGGGGACGATGATCTGAATCCGCAGCTTCGACGCATGCTCGAAGCCAGCGGCCAGGCAATCCCGGCGTCGAAACCGATTCTCGAGATAAACGTCGAGCATCCTCTGGTGAACAGACTGTCCACAGAGCCTGATGACGCGCGTTTCGGTGATCTTTCAAATATCGTCATGGACCACGCGCTGCTCGCCGAGGGCTCTCAACTGGATAATCCGGCACAATACGTGCAACGCATGAACAAATTATTGCTGGATATCGACTCGGGAGCGACCAGTGAGTAGCAACTCAAGTGACAACGATTTTCGTGACAAGCTCACGCAAGAGCAGTACCAGGTTACGCAGAACGCCGCGACCGAACGGCCTTTCACAGGCGAGTACGTCGACCACAAGGGCGACGGCAGCTACCGCTGTATTTGCTGCGATGCGCCGCTGTTCAGCTCGGATCACAAATACGATTCGGGTTCGGGCTGGCCCAGTTTCTGGCTGCCGCTTGCCGGCGACGCGGTGCGAACGAAGACCGATGCGACGCACGGCATGACCCGCGTGGAGGTCGTTTGTACAAACTGCGATGCTCATCTCGGCCACGTGTTCGAAGATGGGCCACAGCCGACCGGAATGCGATACTGCATTAATTCGGCATCGCTGGACTTTAAGGATAAGGACGAATGAAACCGAGCGACGTATTGATAACTTGCGCTGTTGCACTAACGCTGGCCGGTTGCGGTCCGGCCGAGCAGGATTCGGCAAACGACGCGTCAAGCGTCGGGCAAGTCGCTTGCCCGAAGGCCGATGAGAACGGCAATGTCGAAATCGCGACGGGCTTGACCGCCAAAATTACGAATAAGGGCTACGGCCGTGCGGCCGTTTCGGGCGATTACGCGGACGTGCATACCACGCTCTGGCTATACGACGACAACGCGGCGGCCGGTCGGGGCACCGAGATATGGACCTCCGGTGGCGAACAGCCTTTTCAGTTCCAGCTCGACGCCGGCCAGGTCATCCGGGGCTGGGATCTTGGTGTCGCCTGCATGCTGGTGGGCGAGACCAGGGAACTGAAGATCGCCCCGGAGCTGGGCTACGGCGCTCGGGGCAAGCCTCCTGTGCCGCCGAACGCCACACTACTGTTCGAGATCGAACTGGTGACACTGACGGAATCGGGTGATCCCGCATCGTAATTACTGCGGCTCGCTCCCTGCCACTTCGGAGTTTTGTCGCAGACGGATATCGATGCGGCGGTTCAAACTGCGGCCATAACGTGTGGCGTTATCGGCCACGGGCTGTGACGACCCTGCTCCAATTGTGATCAGTCGCTCTCGCGCGATTCCGCGTTCGGCGACGTAGTCGGCGACCGCGTTCGCTCGGGCCAGGCTTAGCAGAAGATTCCAGGCTTCGTTGCCTGACGAATCTGTATGGCCGGTGATGGAAATTGTCGAGTCGCGACAGGTATCCGCCAGCGAAATAACCCGGTCCAGGACCGGTCTCGCCGAGCTACGCAATACCGTCAATGACTCCTCGAACCCAACCGGCCCGTGCTCGTGAGCTGCGAACGCGCGCGAACACAGATCCCGAGTGCGTACGTTGCCGTCCGGGATGACCACATCAACATCGAGTTCAATCGTTTCTCGCAGCGCCGCACGCAGGAACTGATACTCGTTATGCCAGTCGTCTGTCCCCACGCCGCGGATCCGCAGCACTTTATCGGTCAGTACCGCATTCGATGAGCGTGTTGCCGCGAGTGCTCTGAGCAAGCTCAGGGAGGTCGTCGCCCAATCATCCGGCGTCGGCCCGAGCGGCTTGAATGTCGAGCTAGTCCGCACGTCTGGAAAAAGGCGATCGGCCGTGAGCAATAGCTGACGTTCGTGATCGGTAGATGCGGTATGACCGTCGAGCTGCAGGGACTCCCGGCGAAACGACATTTCGAAACGAGGCGAAACGATCGCCGAGTAATCTGCGATGGCCGGAGCGTCACCTGGCAGGCCCTCGTCGAGCGACACAAAGGAGAACACCCCGCAAAGCAGTGCGAAGGATAAGATAAGTATGCGGCTGTGACGCGACAAGCGAATTACGCGCGTCTGTTGCGGTCTTTAAGCTCTCGCGCCTGCCCGATCCAGTTTTCGCGGTAGATTCGACTGTGAAAGCCCTTGAGTCGTTCCGCGACGCGATCGATGTCGTATTCCGTCATATCCGCGATTTGTTGAAGGCGAAATATACCCATCTCATTAAGAGTCTTCTCGATCGCAGGTCCGACGCCCTTAATTTGCTTCAGGTCGTCGCGAAGTGAGTGCTCGTCATCGTCATGATTGGCTGTTTCTACCGAGCCCATCTCGGGATCGTTCTGGTGTTCGGTAGGATCGTTTGAGGCGTCGCGTCCGTTCGTCAGCGCTTCGGGATCGTGGACCGGCTCTATGCGCGTCTGATTATCATTATTCGCTGCCTCCAGCTCTTCTACACGGCGGCGGGCTTCAGCGAGATCCGCCTCAAGCTGCACGGCGTCCTCATTTCGGACCCGGTAGCGTTCGATCAGCGGCGGCAGGCGATTGTGCCAGCTTTCAAGTTCACGGCTGAGCTGGAATATTTTTTCGTCTTTTTGTTCGGAATCAGCTTTTTCATCGTCTTGATTCGCGATATCCGATCGCAGCTTGTCTCGCTGGCTCAAGACGGTCTCAAGGTTGCTGCGAACATCCTTGATCTCACGCTGCAGTTCGTCGCGGCGCGCGTGGGCATTTTGCGCAGCCTCCGACAGCTCCCTCGCACGCTTCTTCGCATCCTGATTGGAGGCCTGGTACTGGCTGATCTGGTCCATCAGACTCTTGTTCTGATCGACCAGGCGTTGATGCTCGGTTCTTTGAGCCTCCATCTGCTCGTGCCAGCCTGCGCTGATCGCCGCTTTTTCCTGGCGGGCCCGATTGCTGCGCACAATCCAAGCGGTGGCGCCGCCGACTACAACGGCCAGCGCCAGCAGGACAATGTGTATGGCAGTTATTTCAGGCATTCAACGATTCCAGTGCGAACCTCAGGACGCGAGTCGATGCGGGTTCATCTCGTCAAGCACGTCCCGAATCTGTGTGATGGCCCAGTCTATCTCGGCTTTGCTGATCACGAGCGGGGGCGCCAGCCGAACGACCGTGTTGTGCGTTTCCTTGCTAAGAAGCCCGCGCTGCATGAGTGCCTTGCATATATCACGTGCACTGGCATAGTCCGGATCGATCTCGACACCAATGAAGAGCCCCTTGCCCCGTATCTCGCGTATTAACGGCGTGTCGATCGCGCGCAGTTGTTTAATGAGGTGATCACCCATTGCCGCGCTGTTGGCAGCCAGGTTTTCGTCAATCAGTATATTGAGCGCCTCGAGCCCCACGGCGGCGGCAAGCGGATTGCCGCCGAATGTGCTGCCGTGATCACCGGGAGTGAAGACCTCCATGACATCGCGACGCGCAAGAAACATCGATACGGGCAATATACCGCCACCCAGGGCCTTGCCGAGAATCAGGGCGTCAGGTTTCACACTTTCGTGTTCGCATGCCAGTAGTTTGCCCGTCCGACCCAGTCCCGTTTGAATTTCATCCGCGATAAACAGTACGTTGGTTTCCTTACACAGTTGGGCAGCCGCCTTCAGGTATCCCGGAGGCGGCATGATGATGCCGCTCTCACCCTGAATGGGCTCGACGATGAACGCGGCGGTGTTCGCGTTGATCGCCGTCTCAAGCGCGCAAATGTCTCCGTATGCCACGTTGAGAAAGCCTGGAGGAAACGGCCCGCAGCCACTTTGGTATTGCGCCTCGTCCGACATCGCGACCGCCGCCATAGTGCGGCCGTGGAAGTTACCGTTGCAGCTAATAATCTCAGCCTGGTCGGGTGGCACGCCCTTGACGGTGTAGGCCCATTTGCGGGCCGCTTTGATTGCCGTCTCGACGGCCTCGGCACCCGTGTTCATCGGCAGCGCCATATCCTGCCCGGTCAGCTGGCAAGCGCGCTCGAGAAATGGCCCGAGCGTGTTCGAGTAAAATGCGCGCGATACGATGGTCAGGCGAGCAACCTGCTCCTGAACGAGGCGCACCAGCCGCGGGTTTGCATGCCCGTGACTGACGGCCGAATAGGCGCTCATCATATCGATGTATTTATTGCCTTCGTCATCCCAGACGAATACACCTTCGCCACGCGTGAGAACCACCGGCAGCGGATGGTAGTTATGAGCACAATATTGCGTCTCGAGGTCCGTCGTGGAACTCATGCCATCACCTGTTTGACTTTGCGATCCTTTCAAAGAAGGCCAGTATTGCATAAGGTCATAATTTTACAGCAATAACTAGTATCCTGTCCCGAAAGTTCATACTATTTCAGCGCGACTATTCAGGGCTTTTCGCAAGGCAGGTCGCGCCGGCAATGGCGAGTTCATTGTCAAGCGGCGTAGCGCTGCCAAAAGCCTTGAAGGACACGCCCTTCGGGAGCCAGCCGATCGCGCCGCTACGTCGTTGCGTCCCTTGCCAATAGGCCGGTTATTGCCTGCGGAACGCGTCTCGTAGCAGCGCGATGGGTTGGCTCTGAAATCAAATGTACTTGCGGGACAGGACACTGGGGAACAGGCCACACTTCTTCAGGCCGAAGCCAGGACGCCAATTGTCAAAACAACCCAAAACGGAGTCGTTTTTCATCACTGGTCCGGTTGGACGACTGGAGGCCGTGTTGGAAACTCCCTCGGACGCCGAATTGCTTGGAACGGTAGTCGTCTGCCATCCGCACCCGCAGCATGGCGGCACTATGCATAACAAAGTTGCCCATACGCTGGCACGAACTTTCGTTCGTTCAGGCTTCGCTGCAGTGCGATTTAATTTTCGAGGTACTGAGAAAAGCGAAGGCCGTTTCGACGAAGGTGTCGGGGAGTTGGACGATGCGCTGGCTGCTGTTGACTGGATGCGCAAAAGGCTGCCGGACAACTCGTTGTGGCTGGCAGGATTTTCTTTTGGCGCGGCTATTGCGGTTCGTGCTGCCGTTGAAAGAAACGTGGACGGCTTAGTCAGCGTGGCACCGGCCGTGTCGCGGTTTGCATCGGGCCTGGCGAAACAGCCGGAATGCCCCTGGCTTATCGTACAAGGGGACGAAGATGAGCTCGTCGACATCGACGAGACCATCGACTGGGTAAACAGCCTTGAGCCGGGACCCGAGTTGCTGATCCTGGAAGGTGCCGAGCATTTTTTTCACGGTCGGCTGATGGACTTGCGCGAGGTTGTGACGCAGTTCGTCAGTGGCAGAGGCAGCGTAGATTGGCAGCCATAAAAAAAGCCGGGGAAACCCCGGCTTTTCATTCAGAAAATCTCTGAATATCAGACCATGTCTTTCAGGCCCTTCAAGGCAGAAACCTTAACTACTTTTGAAGCAGGCTTCGCTTTGAACATCATTTCTTCGCCCGTGAACGGGTTGGTACCCTTGCGAGCTGGACGAGCGGGTTTCTTTACGACTCGAAGCTTCAAGAGACCGGGTACCGTGAACATACCCGGGGCGCCACGACCGCCAAGGTTCTTCTTAATCTGACCGTTAAGCGATTCGAAAACTGCAGCGACGTCTTTGCGTGACAGACCGGTATCGTCAACGATCTTTGCGTAGATTTCAGACTTGGTGGGTGGCTTGTTAGTGTTTGTGGCCATGAAAAACTGACTCCTAAAAAGAAAAACGAGCGGAAGCTCGTGGCAAGAACGGGCTCAGCCCGCATCAAAAAGCAGCGCGAAGATAACACATGTCTTACAGTCGTGTAAGACAAAAAAAGCCTTTTTTATAAGGTTTTTTTGCAGAAGGGCGCCCAGATGCAAAGCGGGCGATCGAAAGATCGCATTAATTATTCGTCACCAAAAGCGCCACGCGGCGCCAAAACGATTAGTCTGTGTAGAACTGACGCTTAAATCGAACCTCGGCCGCTCTTTCCTCACCTTCGGGTATGACACTGATATCAAAGACCAGGGTCTCGCGGTTGGCGACCGCGGTTTCACCGATGTAGTAAATTGCTTCCTGTTCATCGATTTGACGCATCGTAACGTTCTTTAACTGGCCGGTGAGATTAACCGTCTTGACGGTGACGGTTGCGGTAACCGGTGCGTTGTCCGCTTTTCGGATAACCGAAACATTGAGCATCGCGCGGTTCTTGCTACGGAGAATGTTATAGGCGCGTGCGACTTCCGGAGGCAGCTGGTCTGTGGACAGCGCGCTGAAGTGAACAACATGGTTGCCAATATCGGCCGATGTGGCGCCGGCTGGTTGTGCCTCGGGCACGTCTCCAGAGTCGCCGGACCCGCCGCATGCCGCGACGAGTACGAGCAAAGACAAAGAGATCATCGTTCGGGTAATCGTCATGATACTCGCCCCCTTTTTCCTGACTATAAACCATTGGTGGCCGTTTGCGCACGCATCGGCGCTAACAACGCGGTCGTTGAGTGCACTAGATTCCCAATGGCTTGAATCCATTGACAACAATTGTCGCAGCAAGCAGCAGGATGACGGCGAATATCGGGGAGATGTCGAAACCACCCATTGGCGGGAGGATTCGCCGAAAGGGCCGTAACAGCGGCTCGGTAAGCGTCGTGATTATCGCTGTCGCCGGATTGTAGCCGCCTTGCGAAATCCAGCTGAGAATAATCCGGATAAATATTGCATAGACAAAAAGGTTGATGGAAAGCACGACGAGTTTGACGATCGACGTGACTGCAATCGTCGCGATACCCGCCGTTTGTCCCAGAATCAGCAACAACAACAGAACTGTCAGGTACTGGATAACAAAAGCGACCAGCACGGTAGCGGTGTCCAGGCGGCCGAACGATGGCACGATGCGGCGCACGGGAATGACAATCGGTGACGTGAACCGCAGTATTCCCTGTGCCAGCGGATTGCGAAAATCCGCCCGAAGCCATGGCATCCAGAAACGCAGTAGCAGAACCAGCAAGTAAAGACTGGTTACAGCGTTGACGATAAAAACGATGGCGGATGAGATGTTGGATGGCATGTTTCAGTCCTTGCCTGCTTCGTGCGCGCGATCGGCGAGCTCGACCGCACGATCGCGGGCAGCAATTACCGCCGCGCTGAAGATATCACGAAAGCCATTGGACTCCAGACTGTCGAATGCGGCCGCCGTCGTACCGCCCGGCGAGCGTACGCGGGCGATCAATGTGTCCATGGTTTCCCCGGATTGCTCCGCCAGCTCGCCAGCGCCGCGTGCCGTTTCAAGCGATAACTTGAGCGCCGAGTCGTGATCCAGTCCGAGCTGCTCAGCGACCTTAACGAGCATGTCGACCAGGAGGTAGAAATAGGCCGGGCCCGTGCCGGAAACCGCTGTCACGGTATCGATGTCTTCTTCGGTTTGCACGGGAATAACAGGGCCAGTCGTTGCGATGATGCTAGTCGCGATCTGAAATTGCTCGGGCGTGGTGCGCTCATTGGCGTACATTCCGGAAATTCCAAGGCGTAGCAGTGCAGCTTGATTCGGCATTACACGAACGACCGAAAGACCGCCCCCCAGCCACGCATCGATATCATGACTGCGCACGCCAGCCGCAATCGAAATGATGAGCGGTCTCCTGCGCTGCACGGTGCCGGCCAGTGGTTTGCAGACTTGGCTGAGTATCTGGGGTTTGACAGCGAACACGACGCACTCGGCTTCGCCGACCACTACCTCGTTGTCTTCATGAATGATCGACTCCGGGAGTTCTTCGGTCAGGCTCTCGCGGTGATCGGCAAGCGGCTCGGAAACCAGAATGTGTGTGGGCTCGTACCCTGCCGCCAGCATTCCGCCGGTAAGCGCTCGTGTCATGTTACCGCCGCCTACAAAGGCGACTTTTCCGTAATCCATTGGTTTTCCTGTCGTTACGCTCGTTCGCCAAACAACGCGGTGCCAATACGCACGATTGTCGCACCTTCGAATATCGCGGCCCTGTAATCTGCCGTCATGCCCATTGATAGCGTGTCGATCGGGACGCCGCTGCGCTGCAATGTCTCCGCGAGCTCGCGGAGCTCTGCGAACGGTCGGCGCTGTGCTTCGAATTCATCTCGAATGGCCGGCAGACACATCAACCCGCGAAGTCGAATGTTCGGCAATTCGCTGCAGGCCGCTGCAAGCTCGCTCAGCTCGTCGATGCCGGCACCTGACTTGTTCGGTTCGTTGTCGATATTAACCTGTAAACAGACATTGAGTGGTGCAAGTTCGGCGGGGCGCTGCTGACTCAGGCGCTTTGCTATTTTTGACTTGTCAATTGTGTGCACCCAGTCAAAGTTTTCAGCCACGGCTCGTGTTTTATTGCTCTGCAAGTGGCCGATGAAGTGCCAGGTAAGGCCCTCTTCAGCCGTGGCCCGAATCTTGTCCAGACCCTCCTGAACCGTATTTTCGCCGAAATCCCGCTGACCGAGAGCAGCGGCAGCGAGAACGCTGTCCAGGGGCTGTTTCTTGCTCACAGCGAGCAATTTGACGGTATCCGGGTCACGATCGGCCTCGACGGCCGCGATCGCCAGCAAATCGCGGATTTTTCGCAAGTTTTCCGTGACTCTAATCACGTTTTAGTCCAGTTGCTTCGCTATACTAGGCTCAGTTCGTTCCGGGTTATGGTAAGTTCGGAACCCAATCTTATGAGGGAGAAATATGGCTGTCGACGTTGCCCAATTGTTGTCGTTCGCTGTAAAAAACAACGCGTCTGACCTGCACTTGTCAGCTGGTGTGCCGCCCATGATTCGAGTTGATGGCGACATCAAACGTGTCAACATGCCGGCGCTCACCCACAAGGACGTCAATAGCATGGTGTACGACATCATGAATGACAAGCAGCGTAAGGACTACGAAGAGTTTCTGGAGACTGACTTTTCCTTCGAAATCCCGAAACTGGCGCGTTTTCGCGTCAACGCCTTTAACCAGAATCGCGGTTCGGCCGCGGTGTTTCGAACCATTCCCTCCGAGATCCTGAGCCTGGAAGACCTCGGTGCACCACCCATTTTCAAAGACGTATCGATGCACCCCCGCGGTATCGTTCTTGTCACCGGCCCTACCGGCTCGGGTAAGTCGACGACGCTCGCGGCCATGGTTGACTACATCAACGACAATAAACCCGACCATATTCTCACGATCGAGGACCCCATCGAGTTCGTCCATGAGTCGAAGAAATCGCTCATAAACCAGCGTGAGGTGCACCGCGATACGCTTGGCTTTAATGAAGCGCTGCGTTCGGCACTTCGCGAGGACCCTGACGTCGTACTTGTCGGCGAACTTCGTGACCTCGAGACGATTCGATTGGCACTAACCGCAGCGGAAACCGGTCACCTGGTTTTCGGTACCCTGCATACCAGTTCGGCGGCCAAGACCATTGACCGCGTTGTCGACGTGTTTCCTGCCGCCGAAAAAGAAATGGTGCGCGCAATGCTTTCCGAATCACTGCGTGCCGTCATTTCGCAAACACTCTTGAAGAAAGTGGGCGGCGGCCGGATTGCGGCGCACGAAATCATGATCGGTACGCCAGCGATACGTAACCTGATTCGTGAAGGCAAGATTGCCCAGATGTATTCGGCAATCCAGACGGGCCAGGGATCCGGCATGCATACGCTGGATCAAAACCTGTCCGAACTACTGCACAAGGGACTGATCAACAAGGAAGAAGCACGCTTCCGGGCGGTCAACAAGGAGAATTTCTAAGGCAGGCGGCTTATCGCCAGCTTAGAGGGAGATACAAAGAATGGAACGCGAACAAGCGGTACGACTGACACAGAACTTGTTGCGAAAAATGGTCGAACGAGATGGTTCGGACCTCTTTTTGACAGCGGCGTTTCCGCCAGCGATCAAAGTCGATGGCACAGTCCATAAGGCGACTGACACGCCTTTGTCTCCTGAACAGGCCGCGATGATGGTTCGTTCGATCATGAACGACAAACAAATCAAGGAATTTGACGCGACCAAGGAATGTAACTTTGCGATCGCGCCGCAGGGCATCGGACGCTTCCGTGTCAGCGCATTTATTCAGCAGGGCATGGTCGGCGCTGTGCTGCGAACGATCACGACTGAAATACCGACGCTCGAAGATCTCGAACTGCCGCCCATTCTTAAAGACATCGTCATGAACAAGCGAGGTCTTTGTATCGTTGTCGGCGGCACGGGATCTGGTAAGTCGACCACGCTGGCCGCCATGATTGGCCATCGCAATGCGAACTCGCGTGGCCATATTATTTCGATCGAGGATCCGGTCGAGTACGTCCATCCACACGACGGCTGTGTAATCACGCAGCGTGAGGTTGGTGTTGATACCGAAACCTGGCATGCGGCACTGAAAAACACGCTGCGCCAGGCTCCAGACGTCATTCTGATCGGTGAGATACGCGACAAAGAGACGATGGAATACGGTATTCAGTTCGCAGAGACCGGCCACCTTTGCCTCGCGACGCTGCACGCCAACAGCGCCAACCAGGCAATGGATCGCATAATCAACTTTTTCCCGGACGAGCGGCGTCAACAGCTGTTGATGGACTTGTCTCTGAACACGAAAGCGTTCATAGCGCAGCGACTCATTCCGCGTGAAGGCGGCATAGGTCGTGTCGCGGCGATGGAAATCATGCTCAACACGCCGCTGGTTCAGGATTTGATCTTCAAGGGCGAGGTTGGGCAAATCAAAGAGATCATGTCCAAGTCGACGCGACTGGGCATGCAGACATTCGACCAGGCACTTTTCTACCTCTACGAGGATGGCGTCATTACCTACGAAGAAGCCATGCGAAATGCCGACTCGAAGAACGAACTCAGGTTGCGGATCAAGTTGGAAAGCAAGCGCGATTCGTCGGCCGCCGAACAGCAGGCGGAGAGCCTCGCAATCATGGAAGAAGATACCGCTCGGACGTTCTGAGCGGCACAGGGACGACCCATAGATGAACGTCAAACCGCTATTCAAGTTGATGGTCGAGAAAAACGCATCCGACCTTTTCTTCGCGCCATTCACGCCGGCCAAGATCAAGATCGAAGGCAAGATCATGCCGGTCAACAAGCTCGAGATGACACCGAAGATGGTTAAGCAGGCGGCATTCGAGCTGATGACCGAAGATCAGATGGAGCAGTTCAATAAGGACCTGGAAATCGACTTTGCATTATCCGAGCAGGGCCTGGGCCGGTTTCGTGTGAACGTCTTTCACCAGCGTGGCAGCGTTTCCATGGTGTTGCGCTACATTACGTCGGACATGCCCACGCTCGAAGAACTCGGGATGCCGAAGCAGCTCAAAGACCTGGTCATGTTGCGGCGTGGCCTGATCCTGATGTGTGGTTCAACCGGGGCCGGCAAGTCGACCACGCTTGCGGCAATGATCAACCATCGCAACGAAAAAACCTCGTCGCACATCGTCACCATTGAGGATCCGATCGAATTTTTGCATCCAAACAAGCAGTCGATCGTCAACCAGCGGGAAATAGGGCTGGATACCAAATCCTACGAACGCGCACTCAAGAGCGTGGTTCGCGCGGCGCCGGACGTAATCCAGATCGGTGAAATACGTGACACAGAGTCTATGCGCGCAGCCCTGGACATGTCGGGTACCGGCCATCTCGTGCTGGCGACGGTACACTCGAATAACTCGGCGGAGACGCTGGACCGAATCATCAACCTGTTCCCCCAGGAGCAGCATGCCCAGGTATTCATGGACCTGGCACACTATTTGCGCGCAATACTCTCGCAACGATTGGTGCGTGCCCGCAACGGCAAACGCGTAGCGGCGGTCGAACTGCTGCTCAACACGCCGCATGTCAAGGACCTGATCCTCAAGGGTGACATCACGGCCGTTAAGGAGGCCCACCGGGATAGCGGCGAGGCAGGAATGAAGACCTTCGATGATGCGCTGCTTGAGTTGTACAAGGACGGCACGATCACGATGGATGAGGCGATGTCACACGCTGATTCGCGCGCCAACCTCGAAGCCAAAGTCAACTTCGGCGGCTAACCCTGCCACCCACCATTCAGACCGTGGGCGCCGCTTGGGGAATGCCTCTCGCTTAAGCTCGATCGACGCCGCTGCCGGATGGTAGGCGGCTGTTGGCTGGTGGCTTGTTGATAATGTCCGTAGAATTGCTCCGCCATGAGCGCCACTACAAAATCAAGACCACTCGACGATGAGGCGGCCCTGCAACTCGATGCCAACGGCAATCTTCGTCATCTGCTGACCCTGAAAGGCCTCGATAAAGCACTATTGATCGACATTCTCGACGACGCCGAGCGCTATCTGACGGCGCCCGGCAGCCTGCCTGCGAGAAGCAAGTCGCTGGCCGGCCGGACGGTTGCGAACCTTTTTTTCGAACCAAGCACGCGTACCCGCGCGTCATTTGACCTGGCAGGCAAGCGCCTGGGCGCAGACGTTCTCAACCTCGATGTGAATACGTCGTCGCGAAAGAAGGGCGAGAGCATCCTCGACACGATTTACACGCTTGAAGCGATGCAGGTCGACGTGATGGTCGTGCGTGATGCCAGCGCCGGCGTGCCGGCGTATATTGCGAACAACGTGCTGGATCATGTCAGTATTTTGAATGCCGGCGAAGCCGACGTATCACACCCGACCCAAGGCCTGCTCGACCTGCTGACCATCCGCCAACATAAGGGTGGATTCGAAAACCTCAAGGTCGCAATTGTCGGCGATATCCGTCACTCGCGAGTTGCGATGTCCGCGTCTCAGGGCTTGACGACGCTGGGCGTTGGCGAACTCCGGCTTATCTCGCCAGCCGCGCTTGCGCCGGACCCTGACGCGCTGCCGGGTGCTCTCATTTTCGACAACCTTGCGGAGGGAATCGATGGCGCCGACGTAGTGATGGGGCTGCGCATTCAGCGAGAGCGTATTGGCAACCTTGACGGTATTCCGGCCATCGACGAGTACTTTGCGAACTTCGGGATAAGTCAGGAACGCCTGAAAATGGCGGCACGTGACGTCATCGTCATGCATCCCGGACCGATGAACCGTGGTATCGAAATAGAAAGCATGGTGGCGGACGGACCGAATTCGGTCATCACACAACAAGTTACCAACGGTGTGGCGATTCGCATGGCCGTTCTCGATCGCGTCGGCCGGATCATGGCGGCTCGATGATCACGGCGGCTCAACGTCAAGCGCAAGCAAATCGTGGCACGCTGTTTGTTGAGGACGGCGAGGTAATCTCGGTGGATACGTTTCCCGGCGAGCAGTTCGTTATGCGTGTTCGTGCGCCGCAGTGCGCCACAGCCGCGAAACCGGGGAATTTTGTGCACATCAGTTGCCACGAGTTGCGACCGATGCGCCGTCCCATGTCCATCATGCGTGCGAGAGACGACTGGATAGAGATCCTCTTCAAAATCGTTGGTGACGGTTTGCGCCTGTTGTCGCAAAAGGCGCCCGGGGAGACCATCAGCGTGCTGGGTCCGATCGGCAAGCCATTCTCTCCGTCACCCGAGCGACCGAATGTACTGCTGATCGGCGGCGGTGTCGGTATTCCGCCGATGGTATTTGTAGCCGATGCCTTACGCGGTCCGGAAAGGCGCTGGAACGCGCTGGCCATTCTCGGTTCCGAAATTCCTTTTCCATTCGACCTGGTGACCTCAAAACTGGCAACACCGTGGCTGGATGCGGCGATCAATAGGTCAATGCCGCTGCTCGAAAGCTGGGGTGTGCCAAGCCGGCTTGCAACGCTAGCTGGCTTCGACGGCTGCTTTGACGGTTACGTGACGGATCTTGCGGACCAGTGGCTTGTTACCCTGTCAGCTGACCAATTGGCGAAAACGGAAATTTTCGCGTGCGGGCCGACACCCATGCTGAAGGCCGTTGCATCGTTGGCGGCTCGATACGCATTGCCATGCCAGGTCTCCCTCGAAGAATACATGGCATGTGCGGTCGGAGGTTGCGCGGGCTGTACCGTGAAAATTGAAACGCCCGACGGGCCCGCCATGAAACGAGTGTGCGTCGATGGTCCCGTATTCGATGCCACCACAGTCGTCTGGGACACCTGAGCCTACCACCCACCTTCCCCACCCAGAGAGGGCCCGCGGACGACATCGGGCTACGCTTGGGGTGTTCCTCTCGCTTATCCTCGCTCGGCGTCCTGCCTCGCTTGCATCGGGCTCCGCTTGCTTTGGCGTCCTGCGTCGCGGCGCTCCCGTCAAGCGGGACCGAGGTACGCACGACGCTCGTGGAACTTCCCAATCCGCGCCCTCGTGCCGCACGATTGAGGCAGCGGCGGTGCTACAAACTGTAGGAGCGCGCCTTGCGCGCGATCGCGGCCAAGGGCCGCTCCTACAGAGATCCCCCGCGATCGACGCCGCGGTGAGGAAGGTGGTTGGTGGGAGATAGGACGAGGGTTAGGAACTTGCCAGATACCGTTCCGCGATGAAGACGGCGGCCGCACTGTCGATCATGTCTTTCGAGATGCGTCCCCGTGTGCCGGCGGCGCGGGCTTCTTTGAGTACACGTTCCGCCTCGATTGACGTGTAACGTTCATCCACCGTCTCAACGGGCAAATCGTAACGCGAAAGCTCCTCTATGAAGGCGTTAACCGGTACCTGCATATCGCTCGGTGAGCCGTCTGCGTGCGAGGGCATGCCGACGACCAGCCGCGTCGGCTGCCATTGCTGAATAAGTTCGTCCAAGCGTTCATGGTCTGGACCGTCAGGCCGATTTGCGACGACGCCAAGGGGGCTCGCGGAGCCGGTGATGTCCTGACCGACCGCCACGCCGATGCGCCGCAGTCCGAAGTCAAAAGAGAGTATTGTGCTCGGCGGCGTCAAGTCACGCGTGACCGGCATCCGGTGACATCTGTGCTATATCGATACCCAGAGTGCGCGCCGCCGAGTTCCAGCGTTCGGCGAACGGAGTATCAAAAACGAGTTCAGGTGTCGCGGGTACGTTGAGCCAGGAGTTGGCAAGCATTTCGTATTCAAGCTGCCCTGCTTCCCATCCGGCATAGCCCAGCGCAACGAGTGATTTGTCGGGGCCTTCACCACTTGCCATGGCGTCAATGACGTCGCGAGACAGTGTCAGCTGGATATCATCGGACACCGGCAACGTGTTGTCGTAACTCCAGCACGGGCCGTGCAACACGAAGCCACGCTCGGTTCCGACGGGCCCACCCGACAAGACCGGGTCCGCGGCAGCGCCGGGGTCGGGGTTGTCGACGCTCAACTGCTCAAACAACCCGGACAGTTTCAACGTTAGCGGACGATTGATAATAATACCCAATGCGCCGTCGTCATTATGTTCACAGATCAAGGTGACCGTCGTGCTGAAATTGGGGTCCGGCATGCCTGGCATGGCTATAAGTAACTGATTGGTAAGCGTCGTATCGGATCCCATACTGCCAGTATCAATCCTACTGTCGCTGGGTACAAGCGACAGGTTTAAGGCGTCAGTCAGCGATCGCGGCGGTCGAGACCAACTGGTCGGCAAACAGCCATTTGTATTCGAAGCGAACGGTGTCGTATTCGGCAGCAATCTCGGGCGGAAACGGATTGAACGGTGATGCGCGCTGTAAGATATCGAGTGCCGCGAGATCGAGAACAGTTGATCCGCTGGTCTTGCGAATCACGGCTTCTTCGAGATCGCCGGATGCGTCGATGCTGACCATCAACGTCGGGCTGCCCGACAGGGTGCCTACGTCACCGAGCTCCGGCAGGTACGTCGTGCCAACCGCCTCGATGCGACGTTTCCAGTTGTCGAGGTAGGCAGCGACAATGGACTCCCTGGTATCAGCACTAACAATGAGCTGTCGTGGGTCGTCATCCCGAATCAACATCGACGCCCTGTCTTCCTGTGGCAGTGGCAAAGTCACTTCGCTGCCAGCCTCCATCGCAACAGGAAGACAGGGCGTCGATGTTGATTCG
>Ga0255046_10000018_pt1 | contig 30797 bp, 32 predicted proteins | sample BC1_12_27_MG_FD_183632 | JGI IMG/M metagenome (GOLD analysis project Ga0255046, IMG submission 183632) | Seawater microbial communities from Strait of Georgia, British Columbia, Canada - BC1_12_27 | ecosystem: Environmental > Aquatic > Marine > Strait | place: Canada: British Columbia...
GTCGTATTTCCTTTTCCAGTCCTCCCGACTGTCGATATCGTGGACAACAATCTCGAACCGGCCACGGACAAGTGGCAGCAGCTCGTCGATCATTACCTCGCACAGGTGGCAGCCCTGGCGGCTGTAGACAGTCAGAGTTTTCAATCGAGTCGCCTTTCTATCGTCGGTAGAAATCGCTGCAGACAGGCCGTCTGCCGCAAATGCCAGCGAGCAAGGACGAGGCCTGACCCCAGCCCTGTCAGCGCAGCCAAGGCCGCGGTGACATCGCCAAGTGACAATGTGTAGGCGATCGTAGCCGCGATCACCGCCCCGAGCATGGGTAAGCCGTAAACGATAATTGCGGCTCGCAATATATTGTCGGGAGCGAGTGAGATTTCGACAACGTCCTCTTCGGCAATGTCCAGTCCTGGCGGAACGGAAGCCTCGACTTGCCGGCCAGTACCCCCACTTGCGAACAGGCCTGCACCACATCCTTTGCCTGCCGCACATCGCGGACACGCGGACGTAACGTCGACAGCGACAACGGCACGTGCGCCGTTAGCGCTATCAACGAGTAACACAACTCTTCCTTTTGGGTTTTCCATTAGATTGCGATTGCTGGAGTGCTTCTTGAAGCGCGATTATCGCGACTCAAGAGCCGCATCTACAAATGATCCGTGCGAATCATTTTGCATGCATGGATGTCGCAATCTGCTCCACGGTCGTGGCGGGCACCTCACCAACTGCGGTTACTTGATAGCCGTCGATTTCGATGCTGAAGGAGTTGGAGGCGCCAACGCGCGAGCGTCGCGCGATTTTCTTACGATCAGCCGGCTCGATGAACACCGACACATTGGCTAATCCGTCACTGTAAAGAATGTGTATGACTGGAAACTCGCTGCCGGGAAGCTCCTCTTCGTGCGTGGATACTACTTGAAAGCCCTGCGGCACGTCGTCACTGCTCCAGGGGCTATCGACGGCCTGTGTGATCGCTCGTTGCGGCTGCGTGAACCAGCGAAAATTCTCCGTGCTGATTGACGGCGCCAATGCACTCGGAGAAATCTCCTTGTCCAGGCTGATGTCGGCGAATTTTACTTGCTCAATTGCATCGCCATCATCGCCGACCAATTTGGTCTGCAGTGGGAATCCGGTTGCGGTATCAAGCCAGAGACGGTGGCCGAAACGATATTCGTCATGGGGTCGGATCGCAAGCAGGACGGCATTGCGACCGGCGACGCGCTCGTTACGAACGATTGAAATGTCGTACTCGCTACCGAACCGTATGTCGCTGGACGGCAGTGTTGAAAACAGTGTGCTTTGATCGTTCCACTCTTCTACAAGCACGGACTTCTTGTCGGGTAGAATGCACTGAACCTCATTGCCATTTCTGATGATCTCCAGACCATTTCCTTCCTGGACAACCACTTTTTCCCGAATCACACCATCCGAAATCAGATGCACAACCTTGAGCGCTTCGACCTTGCCATTTTGCAAACGAATCACCGTGCCCTCGTAATTGGTCGTCTGCACGGCGATTGCCATCTTGTTCAGCCAGTCATGCGGCGTAATATCCTGAGCAGATGCATCCATGCGACCCGCAAACAAGCTAAACGCGACAAGTGCAGTCGCGGTCAAATGTCGTCGCTGTTCATTCATATTAATTACGGCGTCTGCTCTTCTTCAGTGTCTTGAATGCTGATCGGTTCCGCCTCTTCGTCGGTTTCATCGACCGGCTGCCCGGTACCTTCTGAATCCACTACAACGCCTTCGCGAAGTTCCAGGGTTACCAAACGTGCATTGATGCTATTGGCCCCAAAGTATGATGAGGTCGCACTGTGACGCAGGTAATAGTCGCGCAGCTGATCATCACCCAGTTCCGGCTCCGTGTATGCATCATCAACGACAGTTCCTGCGACAGTCCCGTCAGCCAACGGTGCATCGACGTCAGGTACGGCAGTAATCTGCCGCAAACCGAGCAATGCAAGCAATGCAACGGTCGCCGCAATCGCGACTCCGGCAACAGGACGCATGAAGCCCGGTCGGGCCGTGTCGGCAACGTCAAACTCTTCAAGAAGTGTCTTGTCATCAAGAGCCGCTGAGATCCGGTCTCGCAACTGTCCCATGCTGGCAACATTGCGTTCGCCACGCATCGCACGTCCCATGTACAGGTACTCCACAGCCTGCTGCCGGAGTTCCCGGTCCTGACTCATCCTTCGCAGAAGTAATTCAGCCTCATTATCCGGCAACTCGCCGTCTACGAAGGCCGAAATCTGCGTCTTAATTGCATCGTTCATAGGTTCCCGCCCATTTATCGCATCAGGGTTCCGACTTTCTTGCCGATGGCATCTCGGGCCCTGAATATCCTTGATCGCACGGTACCAACGGGACAATCCATCGTCTGCGCAATCTCTTCATAACTCATACCATCAAGCTCGCGCAAGATAATCGCCGTCCTCAGATCATCTGGCAGTGCTTCAATAGCATGTTCCAGTGTTTCCTGCAGTTCATGACTCAATGTTACTCCTTCCGGAGTATCCGTCTCTTTGAGCTTGGCATGCAGCCCGTATTGTTCCGGGTCCTGCATATCCAGCTCGATGTCCATCGGCCGCCGGCGCTGGGCCGCCAGGTAATTCTTGGCGGTATTCACAGCAATCCGGTATAGCCAGGTGTAAAACGCGCTGTCGCCGCGAAATCGCGGCAAAGCCCGGTAGGCCTTGATAAACGCCTCCTGGCTAATATCCAGCGCTTGTTCCGGGTCACGCACATATCGCATCACCAGATTGACGATCTTGTGCTCGTACTTGAGCACCAACAGATCAAACGCGCCTTTGTCTCCTTTTTGAACCCGTTTGACCAGTACCTTGTCGGTCGACTCATTCGACATGCTGTTGCGTCCAGCCATTTCCGAGACTCAACTGCTCGACACCGGGATAGACCGGCCGGGCTCCTGAAAGTTCTCTGAAAACAGCGGTATTCATTTACGTTATGTGACTCCGTTCGCAGCCGTGGCATGTTAGCAGCTTCAGCCGCCTGCTCCCAAGTGCCGCCAGATCACTTGCAGGCGGCGCCACTGCTCGTTTTGCACACATTTGCCGCACAAAAGCTCACCAAATCGCTGGCCATCCGGGGTTTTCAATCTGAGCCAGGCATATTTGCGCAATACAACGCTCCCTGAAACCAGCGCAGCCGGCGACCAACTGCCGTCAGACGTCAACAGCTCTGCATCGCCGCAATGCCAGATGCGAATACGCTGAAATCGCTCATAACATTTGGCGATAAGTAACAGCTCACGACCGTTTAATACCAACCAGGCCAGCACAGCAGACACGCGCCAGACAGTCGGTATCGACAGCACCAGAATCGTGGCCAGCCCGGCAACAGTCGCAATAATTCCGAACAGGATGACAAGCCGCCGCAGGGACGGTTCAGGATCGAGTACGGTCGAGTATGTGGGTGACGACACGCTTGAGTTCGGCTGCAGGTTGCTCTTTCTGCAACAAGTAGCTCACAAGCTCGGGATCGGGAAGCTCCAAAATCGCGTGAAATGTCTGTTTATCCGAGTCCGGTGCGTCGTCGTAGCGATTGTCGAGATAGCCCAGCAACAATTCGTCGAGTTCGCGCATTCCTCGCCTGCATTGCCACCGCAGTCTTGAGAATTCCCTGGAGCGCTCCCTGGAACGCGATGGTGACTCGGCGAATTCGGAGTTCTTACTCACTGCACCTCAATCCTCACGCTTCAAAAACGCCTCTCGGCCAGCATTTTCTTGGTTTCCGCGATTGCCTGCGCCGGATTCAGCTCCTTTGGGCATGTCTGCGTGCAATTCATAATCGTATGGCAGCGATACAGCCGGAACGGATCTTCAAGCCCGTCGAGGCGCTCACCAGTCGCCTCATCGCGACTGTCGACAAGCCAACGATACGCGGCAAGCAATGCGGCCGGGCCGAGATAGCGGTCACTGTTCCACCAGTAGCTCGGGCAGCTCGTCGAGCAACAGGCGCACAGTATGCAAGCGGCTGGCTCGTTGATCAGTTCCTGATCCTCTTTGCTCTGCAGGCGTTCCTGGTCCGGTGGTGGTGGAGTGCGGGTTTGCAGCCACGGCTTGATCGAGGCGTATTGCGCGTAGAAATTCGAAAGATCGGGCACAAGGTCCTTGACGACCGGCATGTGCGGCAGCGGATAAATCCTGACGTCACCCCTGACACTATCGATAGAGCGCGTACACGCCAGCGTATTGCCGCCATCAATATTCATTGCGCAAGAACCGCAAATGCCCTCACGGCAGGAACGACGAAACGTCAGTGTTGGATCGATTTCGTTTTTGATCTTGATGAGCGCGTCAAGAACCATCGGGCCGCAGCTATCGAGATCGACATCGTAGATGTCAACACGTGGATTCTCGCCGCCGTCAGGATCGTAGCGATACACCGCGAACCGGCGCACGTTTGTGGAGCCGTTGCCCGCGTCGAAATGCTGGCCCTTCCTGACCCGGGAATTCGGTGGAAGTCTGAATTCAGCCAAGCCAGGCTCCTCTAGCCGATCCAGGCTTGGGGTGGAATCGATTCACTGCGACAGGTGCCTCTAGCAGATCCAAACTTGTGGTGGAAGTGATTCATCGCGACAGGTACTCCTAGTAAACCCGAGCTTTTGGCGGGATCGGGTCGACGTCGTCTGTCAGCGTATCCTGATGGACGGGCCTGTACTCGAAATCGACCTGACCGCTAGCGTCCACCCAGGCCAGTGTGTGTTTCATCCAGTTTTCGTCATCCCGGTCCGAGTAGTCTTCGCGCGCATGTGCACCGCGACTCTCGAGCCGATTGGCGGCCGATTGAATCGTCGCAGTTGCATTCAGCATCAGGTTTTCCAGTTCCATCGTCTCAAGGAGATCGGTATTCCAGATGAGCGACCGGTCGGAGACGCGGACGTCACCCAGGGCCGAGAACGTCGTCTTCAGGAGATCGACGCCTTCCTGAAGGGTGTCGCCAGTACGGAAGACCGCGGCATGGTTTTGCATGATGCGCTGCATTTCGAGGCGAATTTCGGCCGTAGGACGGTCGCCGTTCGCATTCCGCAGTTTATCGATACGGGCGACACTGTCCTGCCCGGCATCGGGCGCCAGCGACCCATGATCCTCATTCGGCGTCATCGTCTCGGCACAGAAATGTGCCACCGCACGACCGAAGACGACAAGATCGAGTAATGAATTCGAGCCCAGCCGGTTGGCGCCGTGCACCGATACACAGGCAGCTTCACCCACAGCCATCAAACCCGGCACGACGGATTCAGGATCACCATCCTTGCTTGTGACGACCTGTCCGCTGCAATTCGCCGGTATACCGCCCATGTTGTAGTGCACGGTCGGCAGGACCGGAATAGGCTCCTTGCTTACGTCGACGCCGGCGAAAATCCGCGCCGATTCAGCGATGCCCGGCAGACGTTCTTCAATAACTTCCGGGCCCAGGTGCTCCAGGTGCAGATGAATGTGGTCTTGCTCCGAACCGACACCACGGCCTTCACGAATCTCGACGGTCATCGAGCGACTGACAACATCGCGTGATGCGAGATCTTTGGCATTGGGCGCATAGCGCTCCATAAATCGTTCACCGTCCGAGTTCGTCAGGTAGCCGCCCTCGCCACGCACGCCTTCGGTGATCAGGCAGCCGGCACCGTAAATTCCGGTCGGGTGGAATTGCACGAATTCCATATCCTGCACGGGCAGTCCGGCGCGCAGCACCATCGCACTGCCATCACCCGTACACGTATGTGCGGACGTGCATGAGAAATAAGCCCGGCCGTATCCACCTGTCGCCAGAATGACCTGGTGCGAGCGGAATCGGTGCAAGCGGCCAGTCGCAAGATCAATCGCGACAATGCCGCGACATACGCCGTCCTCCATGATCAGGTCGACCGCGAAATACTCAATATAGAATTCGGCGTCGTGCTTCAATGATTGCTGATACAAGGTATGCAGCATTGCGTGCCCGGTGCGGTCTGCGGCGGCACAAGTGCGTTCGGCGGTACCCTCGCCGAATCGTGTCGTCATTCCGCCAAACGGCCGCTGATAGATCTTGCCGTCTTCAGTACGTGAAAAAGGAACGCCGTAGTGCTCGAGCTCGATCACGACATCGGGCGCTTCCTTACACATGTATTCAATCGCATCCTGGTCGCCAAGCCAGTCGGAGCCTTTTACTGTGTCGTACATGTGCCAGCGCCAGTCATCCTCGCCCATGTTTCCGAGTGCCGCGCTGATGCCACCTTGCGCAGCGACCGTGTGGCTTCGTGTCGGGAACACTTTGGTGATGCAAGCAGTTTTGAAGTCGGCCTGTGCCAGACCAAATGTCGCACGAAGACCCGCGCCGCCCGCACCGATAACGACGACGTCGTAACTGTGATCGATGAATTCGTAATCGTTCACGCGCCGGTACCGATTTCAAAAATTGCGTATACGGCTACCGCTGCTACCACGAGGTGCCCGATTCGGGAGACGATCATAGATACTTTGTTAAGACTCGCCACATGCACATAGTCATCAATAACAACCTGCACTCCGAGATGAGAATGATAAGCCGCCACCAGGCACAACATTGACAGCAGCACTGTGTTGAGCGGCCTGCTTGTGAATTCGACCACCATGTAGTGTTCCAGGCCTGGAAGGACGACTACTGATGCAGCGAACCACAAACCGAGCATAACGAGAGCCACGCCCGTAATGCGCTGTCCCCACCAGTGATCGGTGCCACCTGCAGCGTCGCCGAGGCCAATGAGCGCACGAAGCGAAGCAACAAGCTTCATAACAGAACCATCCAGAAACCGGCTGTGATCAGGATCGCGGCGATGATTACAAACCAGGCGGACGCATTGGCCTGATGTTTCTCAAATCCGCGGCCGGTATCCCAAACGAGGTGACGAATGCCGTTAGCCAAATGATAGAAAAACGCGAAGCTCCAGCCGATCAGTACGAGCCGACCGGTAAGCGTCGACATCATTGCCGTAAACCGCTCGTACTCCGCGGCACCGGAAGCGGCATTTACAAGCCAGGCGGCCAGCACGACGAGTCCAACTGTCATCGCTACACCGGTCGCCCGGTGCACGATCGAAAGGGTCATCGTAATCGGCCAGCGATAGATCGATAAATGAGGTGATAATGGTCTTTCAGTATTGCTCATAAAATATTGTTATTTGATTTCTCAATAAAAAAATCGATGCAGCGGCCAGCCTTTTCCCAATCCCCGTAACGGGTAGGATCAGGGCCTTTGCGGCCCCCTACTTCCTTAGGTTTCTCGGGCGGCTGAGGCACTTTAGCCTCTTCAGCGTCGTCTTTTTCGGTATCCTCCGTACACATCGCGAGAGTATGCCAGACACAGGAACGAGATGTCAGACCTCCCCTATTCGACCATTATCGTCAGCGGCAACGATGCTTTTGACTTTCTGCAGGCACAACTCGCATCTGACCTTGGTGGTTTGGGCGGCCATACCCCACTTTCCCGCGTTCACTCTGATCAACAGCAGCGCGTTGCATCGGGTACTTCTATTCTTTCTGCTTGGTGCAACCCCAAAGGGCGTGTCATCTGCCTGTTGCGAGTTTCGAAAATCGATGATGAGTATCGGCTGGCTTTGCCGACGGAACTCGTCGACGAGGTCGTGCAGCGCCTGATGATGTTTCGGTTCCGGGCGAAAGTGGATTTTGAGGTGCAGGACGCCACGCAAGAACAACTCGGCATGGAAGGCTCATTCGAAGAATGGCAACTCGGTAATCTGCGCGCCGGTATTCCCGAAATTATCAAGGCGCAGTCTGAACAATTTACGCCGCACATGTTGAATCTTGATCTGCTTGGTGCAGTGAGCATCGATAAGGGGTGTTACCCGGGACAGGAGATCGTTGCTCGCACTCATTTTCGGGGTGCGACAAAACGCCGCTGCCTGCGATTCGAAAGCACTAATGCAGTTTCACCTGGCGACAAGGTATCTGCCGGTGAGCGCGATGTCGGTGAAGTCCTGAACGCCATCTGCAACGACCTGCTTGCAATCGTGCCCCTGGATATGGCTAATCAGCACTTGAAGGTCGGATCGGCAGAACTGCGACACTTGACCCTGCCGTATCAATAATTAATAAGAACGAGACTGGGGGCGGCTTCTAGTCGAAGACTTCCGGTCGCATATGCGGGAATAACAACACGTCGCGAATCGACGGCGAGTCTGTAAACAGCATCACCAGCCGGTCGATGCCGACGCCAATACCGGCGGTTGGCGGCATACCGTACTCGAGCGCGCGAATGTAATCGTGATCGTAAGCCATGGCTTCGTCATCGCCAGCCTCACGATTTTCCGCCTGAGCGCGGAAGCGCGCTGCCTGGTCTTCGGGGTCGTTGAGTTCCGAAAAACCATTCGCTAATTCACGCCCGGCAACAAAGAACTCGAATCTGTCGGTCACAAATGGATCATCGTCATTGCAGCGCGACAGTGGTGACACCTCAGTCGGGTACTGAGTCACAAATATCGGCTTCCGCAACTTGTCTTCGCCGGTCTTTTCGAAGATCTCTATCTGCAGTTTACCGGGGCCGTAGCTGGCCTTGACCGGAATACCGAGTTTTTCGCAAACGCCGACGAGGTAGTCACGGTCCCTTAACTTCGACGCGTCGAGGTCCGGGTTGAAATGCAGGACGACTTCCTCAACGGTCATGCGAGAGAACGGTTCACCCAGATCAAACTCCTCACCCTGGTATTGCACCTTCGAGTCGCCCAGTACGGCATCGGCCATGCCATGCATGAGTGCTTCGACCATGTCGATAAGGTCCTCATAATCGGCGTAGGCCCGATACAGTTCGAGCATCGTGAATTCGGGATTATGCTGCGTGGATACGCCTTCGTTACGGAAATTTCGGTTGATCTCGTAGACGCGCTCAAAACCTCCAACGATCAGTCGTTTCAGATTCAGCTCAGGCGCAATTCTCAGGAACAACTCCATGTCGAGTACGTTGTGTTGCGTGGTGAATGGCCGCGCAATCGCGCCGCCCGGCGTCGTCTGCATCATCGGCGTCTCGACTTCGAGATAGTCCTGCGCATCGAGGAACGCTCGGATATATGCAACGATAGCTGAGCGAGTGCGAAACACAGCAGCACTGTCCGCGTTCATGATCAGATCGACGTAGCGCTGCCGATATCGGGTCTCCTGATCAGCAAGGCCATGGAATTTTTCGGGCAGCGGACGAAGGGACTTGGTCAAAAGGCGCAGTTCGTCGGCAAGAACGGTGAGTTCCCCGGTCTTGGTACGAAACAGGGTGCCGTTTGCTGCGACAATGTCGCCGACATCCCACTTCTTGAAATCCTGGTAGACACCTTCCGCCAGACGATCGCGCTCGAGCCGAACCTGAATCTGACCCGAACGGTCCTGCAATTTGATGAAGCTCGCCTTGCCCATGACGCGCTTGGCCATCATGCGGCCGACAACAGCTACCTGGCGTACTTCCTCTCTTAAGGTTTCGTCATCGTACTCTTCAAACGTTTGCTGCAATTCATCTGCCGTCGCATTTCTGCGAAAGTCATTGGGGTACGCATTGCCGGCTTCGCGGAGAGCGCTGAGCTTGCTTCGCCGCTCGGCAATGAGCTTGCTCTCGTCCTGTTTCGTCTCGTCTGTCACTTACAGTCCCTGTTTGAGGCTGGCCTCAATAAAATTATCCAGGCCACCATCCAAAACAGCCTGAGTGTTACCGGTTTCGATGCCGGTACGCAAATCCTTGACCCGACTTTGATCGAGCACGTAGTTGCGAATCTGACTGCCCCAGCCGACATTGGCCTTTCCTTCCTCGACGACAGAGGCTTCAGCACGACGTTTTTGCAACTCGAATTCGTACAATTTGGCCTTGAGTTGTTTCATTGCCTGGGCCTTGTTCTTGTGTTGCGAGCGATCGTTCTGGCATTGCACGACGATATTGGTCGGCAGGTGCGTGATTCGCACGGCTGATTCGGTACGATTTACGTGCTGACCGCCGGCGCCACTGGCGCGATAAACGTCGATGCGCAAGTCTGATGGATCGATTTCGATGTCGATATTGTCATCGACCTCCGGAGCAACGAACACCGAGGCAAATGATGTGTGACGCCGGTTGCCCGAGTCGAAAGGCGACTTGCGCACGAGTCGATGGACGCCGGTCTCGGTCCGCAGCCAACCGTACACGTACTCGCCAGTCACATGAATGGTCGCGCTCTTGACTCCGGCGACTTCACCGGCAGACGCCTCGATAAGCTCGGCCTTGAAGCCATGCGTTTCAGCCCACCGCAGGTACATGCGCAGGATCATTTCGGCCCAATCCTGCGCTTCTGTGCCACCGGCACCCGACTGAATGTCGAGGTAGGCGTTATTGAAGTCCATTTCGCCGGAAAACATGCGGCGAAACTCGAGTGCGGCGAGTTGAGTCTCAAATTTGGCGATGTCGTGCTCGACGTCCCCCACCGTGTCGGCATCGTCTTCTTCGATAGCTAACGTGAGAAGCTCGCCGGCATCATTCAGTCCGTTCGTTAAATCGTCCAGCACATTGACGATCTGTTCGAGTCGCGCACGCTCCTGGCCGAGGGCCTGGGCACGCTCGGGCTCGTTCCATACATCGGGTTGTTCGAGTTCGCGCTGGACTTCGGTCAGGCGTTCAACCTTGCTTTCATGGTCAAAGATACCTCCTCAACGCAGCGGTGCGTTCAGCGAGATCGGCTATCGATTGTTTGATCTGACCCGTTTCCATTTTGGTATCCAGCGTTTGACGCGCGCGATCTTATCACGCGCCGCCCACCTGCAAAGAGGCTATTTGCTCGACAATCAATTGTGGCGTTTCGACGCCGCGATACTCGTTGACGTCAAGCCGGTAAGCCAGCTGCACGACACCACGATAGACCGGGCCTGCCTGGTTGAAAGCGATCGCGTCGATGACTTTTCCGCCTTCGGCCGGGCGAAGCCTCATTTTGAGGTGCTTGTCACCGACCGTGCGTTGTTCAACGAGCTCAAAATCACCGCTCCACGTCGGCTCCGGAAATGCAGAACCCCATGGTCCCGCTGCACGTAGCTTCCGTGCTGTCTTCAGGAGCCCACCCCAGCGGGCGATATCCGTTTCGGACAAGACGCCATCCGAGACAATTGCACCCGAAAAATCAGCATTCGGATAAAGCCGATCGAGTTGCTCGGCCACTGCTTCAGCGAACTGCGCGTAACTCCGCTCCGCAATCGTCAGTCCGGCAGCCATCGCATGACCGCCAAACTTGTCGATCATCCCGGGGTGCGTGCTCGAAACGCTCTCCAGGAGATCACGGGCATGCACGCCAGGTATCGACCGCGCCGAGCCCTTGAGAAGCCCTTGCGACTCCCTGGCAAATGCGATGACCGGCCGATGGCAGCGCTCCTTGACGCGTGCAGCGATAAGTCCGACCACGCCCTGATGCCAGGATTCTTCATAGACGCACACGCAGGAAGGCCACTTCATGGCGCCGAGTGAATTGACGTACTCAAACGCCTGCTCGCGCATCGTCGATTCGATTTCGCGCCGGTCCTTGTTGATCTGATCGAGCAAAGCGGCATGCCGGGAAGCTGTCGCGTCATCGTCACTCAACAGGCACTCGATACCGATTGACATGTCCTCGAGACGCCCTGCCGCATTGATTCGGGGCCCCGCGACAAAGCCGAGATCGGCACTGACCGTGCGTGAGAGCTGACGCCCCGATCGCGTCAGCAGGGCACGAATGCCTGCGACTGCTTTCCCGGCGCAAATTCGATTCAAACCTTGCTGCACGAGAATGCGATTGTTGTGGTCGAGAGGTACGACGTCGGCGACCGTGCCGAGCGCAACGAGATCCAGGTACTGCGCCGGGACTTTCGCAGCCCCTTCCTTGCCTTGCTGTTCGAGTGCGCGACCCAGCGCCGCCATCAGGTAAAACGCAACACCGACGCCAGCGAGATTGCGGCTCGCGAACCGACTGTCCGTCAAATTCGGGTTGACGATGACATCCGCATCGGGCAATTCCTCGGCGGGCAAATGATGGTCAGTCACAAGCACCGCGATGCCTGCACCCTTTGCCTCGCGGACTCCTGCAATGCTCGAGATGCCGTTATCGACAGTGATGATCAGGTCGGGCAAGTTTTTCGCAGCGACCCGCACGATTTCTGGCGACAGGCCATAGCCGAAATCGAAACGATTCGGCACCAGATAATCGACATCTTCAAATCCAAACGCGCGCATACAGCGCAATATCAATGCCGTGCTTGTCGCGCCATCGACATCGAAATCACCAACGACAAGAATGCGCTTGTCACGCATGGCAAGCACCAGTTCGACGCCGGCGTCGATGTTATCCAGTGAACCGACAGGCGCCAGACCGGCGAGCCCGTAGTCGAGTTGCGTCGTCGCCGTAACGCCGCGCATCGCGTAGAGACGCGCGAAAACTGGATCGAGATCCGCAAGACCGGCTAATGCGCCGTCGTCAGGCTGGCGCCTGACGACAATCGGTCTTGATCGCGCCGAGCCGCTCAATCCAGCAACGCCATGCTGCGGCGCCAGACGCGCCAGGCATGTGAACGTTCCACAACTGCCTCAATGCCGTCACAGAACTTTAGTGTCAGCCGACTCAGGCGGCCCGAATTGAGTGCATCGCGAAGCTCGAGCAGACAGCGTTCCAGTAGGTCCGGATCGTCTTTTGCAGGCGTGACCGCTACAAATCCGGCCACCGACGCCTCCAGGCATTCGGCGATATTTCCGGGCCAGGCCGCAACCATACCCGTTCTGCTGAGCCAATAGCCTTTCAGCAGGGGATCGTTAGTGAAGAGCGGAGGATGTGGCTCAGTCCGTTGTTCTGGCGCATAGCCGCCACCCCAAAACCACAGGCAATTCACGGGCTGTAAGCCGTGTTCCTGACGTCGCAGATTGACCTCGTGATCGTGCAGAGACATTTCAACTTCGCTCATCAGGCTACGATAACCCCCGGCATCATCGCCGCAGGGCATATAGTCGTTCGGCATTTGACCGTGGACGACGTGGGACGGCATGCCTGCCGTCGCAATCGGATCTGTCGCATGCAGATAGCCGCAAGAACCTACACGTGCAAATCCGTAATTCGCGTTGTCGGCGAGCGTCTCCTGTAAATGATCGAACAGGGGTCGCAAATCTGATGCGGGCGCACGTTCATCCGCCAGTGAATGCAGACACAAATGATCGAGTCGTGGTTCCAGATAGACCGGATCCGCAGCTGCAACCCAGACAGTCGGTCGATCTCCGGTCTGCCCCCACATCCGCAAGGCACCAAGTCCTGATTCCGGAGTCGGCAGATTGAGGGTGCTCAGGATGCCGCTCAATAACTCCTTCTGCTCTGTCGCCTGCGTCAGATTCGCGCGCGCCAGCCAACGCCTCAGCACTGGGTCCTTTAGCCGCGCGCCACTAATAGCCGGCAGAACGACAATCGCCGCAGTTTCTTCGTACGGAATGTTCAACGGTTGCTCAATGCTACGGGCTTTGTATGATGGCGTTTCGCGAAACCCGATGGTAACGGATAGCTCGCTTGAAGTTCACTCACGAAATTCCAATGTCTTTGACAATCCGCAGCATAACGGACGGCGAAATCCGCATCGGCGATGATGTCTTCGATCACGCGATCGCGTTGACGGCCGACTCCGTTATTGATGACTGGCCACAAAAAGACGTCGCGGATCTGCAGGAAAGCGACTTTTCGCCGCTACTGGATGCTGCTCCGGAAATCATCGTTCTCGGCACAGGTGCAAACAATGTCTTCCCACCCCGTAACCTGGTATTTGCGATGGCCCGTCGTGGTGTCGGATTCGAATCAATGCCCACTCCTGCCGCTGCACGCACGTTCAATGTGCTGGCCGGTGAGGGCCGCCGTGTTGCCGCCGTACTTTACCTGTAGGTGTCCACCCAACAATACGCTGAGTTGCCGTTACCTGATCCAGGCCTCTTGAGCGAGTCACTTTCTCACGGTGTTCGCATCAGGTCGTATTATGCAAAAAATCTTGTGCACGGCGGGCTGGTTCAAAACAATAATCAATCCAGAATCACGTCCCCCGAAATGCCGTGACTCTCCATCATGAACCGCAGATTCTTTAGCGCATTGAGTTGAATTTGCCGTACCCGTTCACGAGTCACGCCAATCTCTTCACCTATCTGCTCAAGCGTCGCACGCCGATATCCGTTTAAGCCGAATCGTCGTTCAACGATAGCGCGTTGTTTCTCATCGAGCTCGCACACCCAATGATCGACGATGTCACGAACCTGATCCTTATTGGCGCATCGTGACGGCTCCGCGTCTCGACAAGCTTGCAGGCGATCGACAGGCTCGCTGTCGTCTTCGGAACTGCTTGAACGAATGGTCACGCGATTGTGCAGAGACATCAGGCGTTCGATGTCGGCGACTTCGCGATCGAGATACTTTGCGATGTCAGCCATGCTCGGCGGTGTGCCTGTTCTTTGGTGGAGCGTGCGAGTTGCGCGCAGGCATGAATTGATGTCCTTGATGACATGAATCGGCATCCGCACGGTCCCCGACTGATTCATGATCGCACGCTCGATGGTTTGTCGTATCCACCAGGTAGCGTACGTCGAGAAACGGAATCCGCGCTCAGGATCAAACTTCTTGACAGAGTGGATCAGGCCGAGATTGCCCTCCTCGATCAGGTCAAGAAGCGGTAAACCTCGATTGAGGTAATGTCGCGCGATCTTCACTACGAGCCGAAGATTGCTCTCGATCATGCGCTGCCGTGCAGCCTCGTCGCCCCGTAGTGCGCGCCTCGCGAAGTACTTTTCCTCGTCCGCAGTCAGGAGTGGCGAGATACCGATCTCGCTGAGATAGAGTCGCGTCGGGTCAAGCGATTGCACCGCGACCCTTCCGTTCTGGCCTTGCCCCACAGTAACCCCCTGTATCGCCAGGAGCGGTGCCTTGCCATCAGACTGGAGTCGCGTTATCTCGCAGACAGATACTGTCGCGGGTTAACCGGCTTGCCATTTCGCCTGATTTCAAAATGCAATCGCGCCTTGCGTTCCGGCCCCTCACCCATGGTCGCTATGCGCTGGCCTTTCTTGATTGTTTCGCCTTCTTTTACCAGCAGCGACGCGTTGTACCCGTAGGCACTCAGGTAGGTGTCGTTATGCTTGAGGATAATAAGCTGGCCATAGCCGATGAGTCCACTTCCTGCGTACACAACCCGCCCCGATGCCGCGGCACTGATAGCCTGACCGGCCTTGCCATTGATGAGGACGCCGGTCCCGGTACCCGGTTTTCCGCCAAATCCTACGTCAATCTTGCCTTTGGTTGGCCAGGTCCACGGTGGTGGTGGCTGAGTTGGGACCTTCGGCAGCGATTTCGGCGGTGGCCGGCTGGACGTTCTTGTTGAACCCGAGGTGGAACCTGAGGATGGGGACAGCCGAATGACCTGACCCGGATGAATCAGCGACCCGTCGCCAAGTCTGTTCCAGCGAGCGACATCGGAAGGGTTCTTACCGTAGCGCCAGGCGATCGAGAACAGCGTTTCGCCTCGACGTACGATGTGTGTGTCAGGATCAGGCGCGTATCGTGGACTCCCGCCACAGGCCGACAGCATCAGCGCGACGCACGCGACAACTACATGCAGACCCCGTCGTTGTCGACGTTTTGCTGGCATCAGTCACGAACCATGAACCAGGCGATGGCAATCGCCACCAGGGCCGCAACACCCCAACCGATCCATTCAACGTATTTTCTCAGCGTAGTCTCGAGCTTTTCGCCACCGAGGTAAACGAGTCCCGCAACAAGAAAAAAACGGGCCCCGCGACCTACTGCGGACGCGATGAAAAAGGCTGGCAGGTTCAGTGCCGCAACACCGGCTGCGATCGTGAATACTTTGTAGGGAATGGGTGAGAAACCCGCGACGAAAATGACCCAGACGCCGTAGCGATCGAACCACTCGCGGCTGGTCTCGTATGCAGACCAATACCGCGACTCAGCAAGCCATGGCTCGATCACCTCAAAGGCGCCGACTCCAATCGCATAGCCGGCAAGTCCACCTAGCACCGAGAAACCCGCCGCGATACTCGCAAAGCGCCAGGCCTGCGGCCGCTTTGCCAGACACATCGGTGCCAGCATGACATCTACCGGTATCGGAAAAAACGAGGACTCGGCAAAACTCAACGCGGCGAGATAGCGCTCCGCGTAACGATGGCGCGACCAGATCAGCACGCGCTCGTACAGCGGCCCGAATAACTTCACTTGCCAACCACCCTCATAAACAAACACCGGCACTTTGATGGAAAGATCTTCATCCTTGTACCCTTACGACCGAACACTGGAAATTTAACGGAAAGATATTCATCCTTGCACCCTCACGAATGAACACTCGCACTTTGACGTTAGCGTTCTCATCCTTGCACTAATGGTACGAAACTGACCGCGCTCAGCGAGACTTCCTCGAAATGGTCGTTCTTGCGTGTGACGAGCAGCAAGTCCTGGCAACCTGTCGGGCCGATCGGAATCACCATCCGACCGTCAGGAGCGAGTTGCTGCAACAACTTCTCGGGTAGTTTGGGCGCTGCGGCTGTGACGATGATGCCATCGTATGGGGCGTACTTTGGCCACCCATCCCAACCGTCACCTGGACGGAAATGCACGTTGTAGATATCGAGTTCTCGCAATCGTTGGCGCGTCCTCTTCATCAGCTCGGGCAGACGCTCGACGGTGTAGATATTTTTCACGAGCGGTGCCATGACTGCCGTTTGGTAACCGCATCCTGTACCTATCTCGAGCACAGTCTCACCTGCAAAGCTCTCCAATAGTGCCTCGGTCATACGCGCTACAACCCACGGCTGGCTTATTGTCTGGCCCATTCCAATCGGCAATGCCGTATCTTCGTAGGCACGACTCGCAAGCGCTTCATCCACGAACAGATGTCGTGGCACATTGCGAATTTGAGTGAGCACTGCTTCTGACTGAATTCCGTGGTCCCTGAGTCGTTGCACGAGACGGTCGCGCGTCCGTGCCGACGTCATGCCGATCCCCTGAATGCCATGCCGCAGGTCAATCACGCTTCAGCCACTCGGCAACTTGCGGCACAGCTTCATGCCGTGTCAGATCTACTTTTAGTGGCGTGATCGCCACCGCACCCTGATCGATCGCGTGGAAATCCGTGCCGTCGCCGGCATCCTGACCAGCGCCCGCAGGCCCAACCCAGAAAATCGTTCGGCCGTGCGCGTCCTCTGACTTCACGACCGGTTCCGATTTGTGCCGGAAACCCAGCCGCACGACTTGGATTCCGGTCAGCTCCTCGTATGGCCGGTTCGGAACATTCACATTTAATATGAATTCTGCCGGCAACGGATCCTCGTCCAGTCTCTGCACAAGCTCGGTCGCAACACGCGCAGCCGTGTCGAAGTGCTGCAAATTGTTCCCGACGAGCGAAACCGCGATCGTCGGCAGTCCAAGAAAACGGCCTTCCATCGCTGCCGCAACCGTGCCCGAGTAAATTACGTCGTCGCCAAGATTCGCGCCGTGATTGATGCCCGACACGACAAGGTCCGGTTCTTCGTCAAGAAACCCCGTCAACGCCAGATGCACACAATCCGAAGGCGTACCATTGACCCGGTATCGGTTCTCACCGACCTTCGACACGCGCAGCGGATCGTGCAAGGTCAATGAATTACTCGCAGCTGACCGGTTTCGATCCGGCGCAACGACCACCACGTCCGCTATATCGGACAAAGCGTCAGCCAATACGTTGATTCCGGTTGCGAGATAGCCGTCGTCGTTGCTAACGAGGATTTTCATCAATGAGGTAGGTGCTCGAAGGTTTGGCCGTGTGCCACGTGTTCACTATACTCGAAGCGAATCCAAAAATATCCATGGTCGCAAAGCAGTCTTTGCGGGATTCGCTTCGAATGATTTAGCCTGAGTACACCGCCTTGAGTGATGACGACGTAGACCTCTTCCACCGTGCGATATCCGGAGCAAAGCCATTGCGTGCCGGCGACCGCGTCGAACGACCCGCGAAAAAGCCGAAACCCAAAGCGAGGTTCGCGCGGGCGGATGAGAAAGATGCCTTGCGTGAGAGCATGCAGGCGGACATCGACACGATGGAAAGCAGCAATGCAGAAAACATGCGCTTTCGTCGCCAAACGGTTGGCCGCCGGACAATGCGCCAACTGGCGCGCGGGCGCTTCAGTGTTCAGGCCGAAATTGATTTGCACGGCATGACTGTCAGCGAGGCCAAACCGCGACTCACCGATTTCATCGAGAATTGCGCGAGACAGGGGCTCCTGTGCGTCCGTGTTGTACACGGCAAAGGCCTGGGATCGGGCCAGCGCGGCCCGGTCCTGAAGAACAGCGTCAATCACTGGCTCCGAAAATGGGATTCGGTGCTAGCCTTTGTATCGGCAAGGCAGGTTGATGGCGGCACAGGTGCCGTATACGTATTGTTGGAGCGCCTCTAGAGGCGCTCCAACAGAACGAGTTCGCGCAATACCGTCGTCGCAAACGCCCCTTTCGGCAATAGAAACTCCAACCATAGGGCATCATCCTCAAACTCCCAGCGGAGATCCTGGACTCGCACGCGCAATGGCCGGCTCGAGGCGTCAACCTTGGCAGAAATGAGTCCGTCGCACAGATCTGAGTAATCCGCCGTCGCATCTTTCTCCATCTCCGCAACAATGTGACTTCCTAGCGGCGTTCCACTACCCCAAAGCGTTGCCGTCGGGTGAATGTCGAACGCAGCACAACGCGCAGTGATGTCGCTCGATACGTCGTCAACCGGAAAGACGCTACCTGAGCCATCCAGATTGGCCAGTTCCCCTGGCAAAATCCGCTCCCAGCTGCCATCACGCACGCGCGTGTCGAGAATCTGGTTAAACAGGAAAGAACGTACCGCCGAAAGAGCAATACTCCGTTTATTGCGGGTCAGGCGCCGGCCACCAAATAGTGATCGGCCAAGGTCTACGTTCGAACCATCGCGACCGAAGCGCTGCTCACCAAAATAGTTGGGTACACCGCGCGATTCGATTTTCGACAAGCGCTCGACAACGTCCTCCTGACGCAGCGCAATTTCATCGTCTCGCAATGCGATACGAAACGCATTACCGCGATGTGCACCGCGCCGTAGTTTGCGTCGATGCAAATGCTGCTCGACGATACGGACGCCCTCCGCCTCGAATGACTGCCAGTCGGTACCCTCCACTGACGGGCGACGCACGCTGAACCATTGCTGTGTTACCGCGTAACGGTCCTTAAGACCCGCGTAGCCAACATCGCGCGGTTTGATGCCCGCGTGTTGTGCCAGTTGCTCGCCAACCCAATGCGTATTGGCGCCGATCTTCTCCACAAACAACCAGTCATGCTCGCCGTCATTGCTGAACTCAAACTCGAGCTGCTCGCTTACGACGAAATCATCGACCGCGGAGCGAATCCGAGCCTTAAATAGCGTCGGGCCGAGCGCGCGAGCCCAATCCGGGAGATTCGACAAGGAAATTCAGTACTCCGTCAAGGCACTATTGATGAAGAACTAGTGCACCGCGTTAGCGACGGGCACAACCTGGTAGAAGGTTTCCTGAGGACCGATCATGCCGAGATCGGTGCGCGCACGCTCTTCGGCGGCTTCCGAGCTCTGTTTGAGATTGATGACCTCAGCATCGAGCGCCCGATTGCGTTCACGCAAAGTCTCGTTCTGTGATCGCTGCTCGGCCACTGCGGCCCGCAGATCGCGTGTCTTGCCAAAGCCTTCGGCGGCGAACCATAACTGACTCTGCAGCATCAGTGCAGCAGCCCCCAATATCACGAGCATCCAACGCGATTTCATCAAGCCTGATCCCAAACCAAGCATTACGGCGCCCTTACAGAAAACGCCTCCCTGGCGGCGTAGGTGCTTTCACCGCCCAATTCCTCCTCGATGCGCAGCAGTTGGTTGTATTTGGCAATGCGATCAGATCGGGACAAAGATCCGGTCTTGATCTGCGTTGCCTGGGTACCTACCGCGATATCGGCGATCGTGCTGTCCGACGTTTCCCCGGACCGATGTGAGATCACCGCGGAGTAACCCGCGCTTACTGCCATAGTAATTGCATCAAGAGTTTCCGATAAGGTACCGATTTGGTTGGGTTTTATCAATATAGAATTGGTGATTTTTTCGTCAATTCCGCGTTGTAGAATTGAGGTGTTTGTAACGAACAGATCATCGCCTACCAGTTGTATGCGGTCTCCCAAGGCTTCCGTATGCAGCTTCCAGCCTTCCCAGTCGCTCTCATCCATACCGTCTTCGATCGATATGATCGGGTAGGCATCGGTCAGTTCGGCAAGATATGCGCTGAATTCGGCTGCATCGAACTTCCGGCCCTCCGATTCGAGCTTATAGACGCCGTCGGAATAAAACTCCGAGCTTGCAACGTCCAGGCCGAGCAGAATGTCGCCACCTGCCGAGAATCCGGCCCGCTCGATTGCGATCATGATCGTATCCAAAGCCGCGCGATTCGATGGCAGGTTTGGCGCAAATCCGCCTTCATCGCCGACAGCCGTATTCATGCCCTGCTCATGCAACACACTCTTCAATGCGTGAAACACTTCGGCGCCATAGCGCAGCGCCTCGGTGAAGTTCGGCGCACCGACAGGCAGAATCATAAATTCCTGAATATCCACGCTGTTGTCCGCGTGCGCGCCACCATTGATGATATTCATCGTCGGCACAGGCATTTCCGTGCTTGTGCCAAGATGGCGAAACAGGGAAACGCCATTCGATGCAGCTTCTGCTTTGGCGATACCGAGTGATATCGCGAGCAGCGCATTGGCCCCAAGATTTCCCTTGTTGTCGCTCCCATCGAGATCAATCATGCATCGATCGACGGCGCGTTGATCCGCAAATTCCTCACCCAGCAAGGCATCGCGCAAGGGGCCGTTTACGTTGGCAACCGCTTTCCGCACGCCTTTGCCCAGATAGCGCGACTTGTCGCCGTCTCTGAGTTCGACCGCCTCGCGTGTCCCTGTAGAGGCGCCGGATGGCACAGCGGCACGTGCTTTGCTGCCATCTGCAAGCGTTATGTCGGCTTCAATAGTTGGGTTGCCGCGTGAATCAAGAATCTCGCGGCCGTGAATCTCTTTGATAGTAATCATTGTTCTTCCAGGTAGTCGTCTTTCTTGACGGTCTCGTCGATCGAGACGAGCGTCTCGAGCAGAGTTTTCATTTTACCGAGCGGCCAGGCATTCGGACCATCGCTCAGCGCTTTCTCGGGATCCGGATGAGTTTCCATGAATATTCCGGCGACGCCGGCGGCTGTTGCGGCTCGTGCAAGCACTGGAATGAACTCACGCTGACCTCCGGACGCCGAACCCTGGGCGCCAGGAAGTTGCACTGAGTGTGTTGCGTCGAACACAACCGGGCAGCCGGTGCCGCGCATTACAGCCAGGCTGCGCATGTCCGACACAAGGTTGTTGTAGCCGAACGAAAATCCACGCTCACAAATCATGATGTTCTCATTGCCAGTCGACTTCGCCTTGTCGACGACGTTCTGCATTTCCCACGGGGAGAGGAACTGTCCTTTCTTGATATTGACGGGCTTGCCCGCGCCGGCGGCTCGCAAAATAAAATTGGTCTGGCGGCAAAGGAATGCCGGTGTCTGCAATACATCAACGACATCTGACACTTCATCAATCGGCGTATCTTCGTGAACGTCGGTCAGGACCGGCACACCGATCTGACTTTTTACTTCACCGAGAATACGCAGGCCCTCTTCCATGCCCGGACCGCGAAAGCCTCCGCTGGAACTGCGATTAGCCTTGTCAAAAGACGACTTGTATATGAATGGCACGCCAAGTGCAGCGCAGATTTCCTTGAGCTGTCCCGCCGTGTCGAGTGCCATCGTTTCGCTTTCGACGACACAAGTGCCCGCAATCAGGAATATCGGTTGATTATTGCCGGCGTCAAAGTCGCATAACTTCATGCTTCGACAACCTTGGGTAACTGGCCTTCATGGTGTTGCCGCACGGCGGTGATGAACCCCGTAAACAGCGGGTGCCCATCTCTCGGATTGGATGTGAACTCAGGGTGAAACTGGCTGGCAAGGAACCACGGATGATCGGGAATCTCGAGCATTTCGACCAGATCGTCGACTGACAAGCCCGAAAATCGTAACCCGGCCTTCTCGAGACGATCGCGATAGTTGTTGTTGACCTCGTAGCGGTGGCGGTGGCGCTCTTCAATCGTCGTCCTACCATAGCTTTTTGCCGCCAGCGAACCTTCTGTGAGGGTCACTTCCTGTGCGCCGAGGCGCATCGTACCGCCCATCTCGGATTCTTCATCGCGCTGCTCAACATCACCGGTCAGGTCTCGCCACTCGGTAATAAGCGCCACAACCGGATGCGGTGTCTGTTTGTCGAATTCGGTACTCATCGCTCCTTCGAGGCCGGCGAGGTTGCGGGCTGCCTCGATGACAGCCACCTGCAAGCCCAGGCAAATACCGAGATACGGTATACCGTTTTCCCGCGCAAATTGAACCGTCTGGATCTTGCCCTCAATGCCGCGATCACCAAATCCGCCCGGAACGACAATGCCGTCCATGTCACGTAGACAGCCCAAGCCCTGCTCTTCGATATCACGTGATTCGATGAAATGGATCTCGACCCGTGTACGGGTATGAATACCGCCGTGCCTCAATGCTTCGACAAGTGAAATATAAGAATCTTTGAGGTCCATGTATTTGCCGACCATCGCGATATTCACTTCGCTCGTCGGATTCTGTTTGGCCTCGACAATCGCATCCCATTCACTCAGGTCCGCCACCGGAAGATCGAGTCCGAGCTGCTTCGTAACGATTTCGTCGAGCCCCTGCTCGTGCATCATTGCCGGAATCTTGTACAGGTCATCGGCGTCAAATGCGGAGATAACCGCCTTCTCCTGAACATTCGTAAACAACGCGATCTTCTTGCGTTGCTCCGTCGGTATCGGCTCCTCAGAACGGCACACCAAAATGTCTGGCTGAATACCGATCGATCGTAGTTCCTTAACCGAGTGCTGTGTCGGCTTGGTCTTGATCTCCGAAGAGGTCGGGATATAGGGCACCAGGGTCAAATGGACATACACGACACGATCATGCCCAAGCTCGATCCCCATCTGCCGAATTGCCTCGAGGAATGGCAACGACTCTATGTCGCCAACCGTACCACCGATCTCGACGAGGCAAATGTCGGCATCACCCGCTCCTTTCTCGACGCTTCGCTTGATCTCATCGGTGATGTGCGGAATGACTTGAACGGTGGCGCCGAGGTAGTCACCCCGCCGTTCCTTGCCAATGACGCTCTCGTAAATGCGGCCCGTTGTGTAATTACTGTGACGGCCGCCGGTAGCCGTGCGAACGAAACGCTCGTAGTGTCCAAGATCGAGGTCGGTCTCAGTGCCGTCATGCGTCACGAACACTTCGCCATGCTGGAACGGACTCATCGTTCCCGGATCGACGTTGATGTACGGATCGAGCTTGATCATGCTGATTGTGAGGCCGCGGGCCTCGAGGATCGCCCCGAGACAGGCGGACGTGATTCCCTTGCCGAGCGAGGAAACTACGCCGCCGGTGATGAAAACATACGATGTCATATGTGAGCCTAAATTGATCATAGGCGGGAACAACAAAGGGCTGGATCAAAAGCACAGGAGATAAGTATAAGTGCTCTGCTCCAACCCTTGGAAATACGCGCCGTCGTTGGAATAAGGACGGTTTTAAACGTTAACAGAACACCTAGTTGTACACAATGAAAGTTTAGAAGCGGCCCCAGTGAATTGGGGTTTTGTTGATCCGGGTAGAAAGGGCCATTTTCGCGAATTCTAGTGCAACGGTGGCCGATTCTGCCATCGAACCCCCGTGCCGGGTTCGCTCGCCGCACCGGCGGCAATCCAGAGGTCTGCAACTGCGACAAGTTCACTCCCCGAATACAGCAGCGGCAGCCTTTCTCGCATCCAGGGAACGATCCCCGCCTCCTGAAGCAGTTTCTTGAGTTTGCGCGTATGTGGCTGGCCTGCTGGTTTAATCTCCTCCCCTCCACTCCGGAATCGGACTTCGAGGCCGCGCTCGACGATGCTTCGCGCCAGTCCAATTGGCGCGCCTGGTTCGAGACTTAGCTCGCCAAGGGCAACGCCCAGTGATGTGCTTCTCCCGCTGCTTACTTGCAGCGCCGGTCTTGAAATGTCCATATTGCCTGCAGGCAAAACGTAGACCTTGTCACGATAACGCCGTACCTCTGCTCCCGGCCATTGAACGACCGGCTGAGCGTCATCGCGGGCCAGGATCAGGTTAGTAACGACGCTCTCCAGTTGCGTCGACGGTGGCGAGGGCAGGCCCAACTCGCGGACTACGTAGCGGAGCAGGTTTCGCTGCCGCTCCGATGGCAAGTGCCGGAGTTTGCCGAGTGCGAGGCGGTCCGGACGTTCGCCCATATCGAGCAGATCGGCGTCAGCCAGTTGATCGAGCAGTTGCGATGCCTCACTCGCAAGGAAGGCACTTCGCCTGAGGCGATTCGCGACGTCCGGCCAACGCTCGTCGAGGCGTGGGATAACTTCATGCCGCAGGTAGTTGCGATCGAATTGTCGGTCCTCGTTGGATGGATCCTCGATCCAGTCCAACTCGTGTTCATACGCGTAATTTCGCAACTCATTCCGTGAGATAGAGAGCAGAGGACGCACGAGCCACCCAGTGGCAAACGGCTGGACCTCGCCAATTCCTGCCAGACCGGCAGGGCCACTGCCTCGCATCAGATTCAACAACAGCGTTTCGGCTTGATCATCTTTGTGGTGCGCCGAAAGCAACCAGTCACCGGCCCGCAGCAATGACCTGAATGCGTTGTAGCGCGCCTCGCGCGCCGCCGCTTCGGTCCCTTGCCCGGTCCCTGTTGCAACGTCAACCTTCACGCAAACACATTCAGTGTCGAGCGCTTCTGCAAAGGTCTCGCAGTGTTTGGACCAGCTCGCAGAATCATCATGCAGGCTGTGATCGACATGCACGGCCAATAACGCTGTTTTATGCATATCTCGAGAGGATGCCAGTGCATGTAGCAGCACCGTCGAATCAAGGCCGCCACTGAACGCAATGACAAAGCGATCGGGTTTGCCCGCAAGTTCGCCCAATTCCGCGAGCTTGTGAGGCAGTGTCTCCTGATCGAAGTTCACGCTTCTTTGAACTGTCCGAAACTGGCGAGGCGACGCTGACGATGTTCGAGCAGTTGATCGATCGACAGTTGGTCAAGCTCTTCCAGGTTCTCAAGCAATGCGTTGCGGATCACCTCGGCAGCCTGTGCAGGATTACGGTGCGCTCCACCCAGCGGTTCGGCCAGCACTTCATCGACAAGTCCGAATTCACTCAGGCTTTGCGCCGTGATACGCATGGCCTCGGCAGCATCCTGTGCCTTTTCAGCGCTCTTCCACAGGATCGAGGCGCAACCCTCCGGTGAGATCACCGAATAGATTCCGTACTGCAACATGAGCAGGCGGTCACCAACACCGATAGCAAGCGCGCCTCCTGAGCCACCTTCACCAATCACGACGCAGATAATCGGCGTTTTGAGCCCGGCCATCATGTACAAGCTGTACGCAATCGCTTCGCTTTGACCACGCTCTTCGGCGCCGACACCCGGGTATGCCCCCGGCGTATCGATGAGCGTCACAATCGGCAGCGAGAATTTTTCGGCCATACGCATCAGGCGTTGCGCCTTTCGATAGCCTTCGGGTTTCGGCATTCCATAATTACGTCGCACACGCTCCTTCGTATCGCGGCCTTTTTGATGCCCTATGATCATTACGGCCCGGCCATCGATGCGGCCAATTCCGCCAATGATCGCCGGATCGTCGGCGTACATGCGATCACCATGCAGTTCCTGGAAATCCGGCGCAATCATCTCGAGGTAATCCTGCGTATACGGGCGCATCGGATGACGCGCCACCTGCGTAATTTGCCACGCGCTAAGTTTGGCGAAAATGCTCTTGGTCAGCGTTTCACTCTTCGAACGGAGCCGCGACACCTCTTCGTTGATATTGATCTCGGAATCATCACCGATAAAGCGCAGCTCCTCGATCTTGGCTTCGAGTTCAGCGATAGGTTGTTCAAATTCAAGGAAATTTAAGTCCATTACGTCCCTACGTTATCACGCTCCCGGGAGTGCTCAAACAGTCTCAGCCCCAGGTCGGCTACAACGCCCCAAGCAGCCCCTCCTCCGCTTGCGGTGCAGTCGTAATTTACATGATTTCGCGACTGGGTGCGTAAAGCATGCGAACATTTTTCCGGCCCAGTAACTCGGTCAATTTGTCGCGCAGTTCGCGACTCGGCCGCACGGCCCATTCGGGACCGAGGCTCAGCCTCGCCGACGCCGTATCGCCAATGTACTGCACCGTGACATCGCAATTGCCTTGCCGATACGGCAGTAACAGGTCATGCAACTTGACGAGCAGGGTTTCCCCCTGCCCGTTCGGCGCAAGACTCAGCACCATGCTCTTTGCCCGACTTTCGATAACGCGATCAATATGCAGCACACTCTTGACGTTGACCGTCCAGCTCGCGAGAAAGTCGTCATAGCGCAACGGCCCGCTGATTACGACGATCTCGTCTTTTTGCAGCAGGTGCCGAAATTCCTGAAATGACTCGCTAAACAAGCTGACTTGCATTCGTGCGCTGTCGTCATCGAGAGTCACGCTGACCCTATTGCCGCGTTTCCTCAAGTCGGCCACAAGGCCAGCGACCGTTACATCGCGGCTTGTTTGTGCGTAGTTGCGCTCTCCTCTGGTTGATTGCGGCATTGGTTCGCCCACCAGATCAACGAGCCTGCCTTCGACGAAGGCCATCGCATCGGCGCGGACGGCATCGAAGGGATGGCCTGTCAGATACAGGCCAAGCGCCTCTTTCTCGTTGTTAAGGAGAGTCCGCTCAGGCCATTCACTCAGATCAACCGGCTTCGGTATGTCGCTGATTTCGGCAGGTTCCTCGAGCCCAAACATATCGTTTTGGCCTGCTGCAGCTGCCCGGGCCTGCTGATCTGCGCTCGCCAGTGCCTCCGGCACCTGGTGCATCAGGCTGCGTCGAGACTGCCCGAAATCATCCATTGCGCCCGCTTTGATCATTGCCTCGAGTGCACGTCGATTGATCTTGTCGTGGTCGACACGCCTGCAGAATTCAACCAGTCCGCCATACGATCCGTTCGCATCACGTTCTGCGACCAGCGACTCGACCGCTGCTCGACCAACCCCCTTGATCGCACCGAGGCCGTAGAGGATTGTGCTCTCGTCAAAGACGCTGAAAGGATACGCGGACTTATTGATACATGGGGCAACCAGACGCAGCTTCTGCTTGCGGCAGTCATCCTTGAGTGTCACCAGCCGATCAGTGTTGTCGAGATCGGCACTCATTACGGCGGCCATGAATGCCGCAGGATGATGCGCTTTGAGATAGGCCGTCTGATACGCCAGCACAGCGTAGGCGGCTGAGTGCGACTTGTTGAATCCGTACGCTGCGAATTTCTCCATTAAATCAAAGATCCGCGTTGCCGTGTGTCCTGCGACACCGCGTTCGGTTGCCCCTGAAATGAAGATCTCACGCTGCTCCGCCATTTCTTCGGCTTTCTTCTTGCCCATCGCCCGGCGTAGCAAATCAGCGCCGCCTAGCGTATAGCCGGCCAGCAATTGCGCGATCTGCATGACCTGCTCCTGATACAGAATGACGCCATAAGTCTCTTCGAGCAGGGGTTTGAGATCCGGGTGCAGGTAATCGATATCTGCTTTGTTGACGGCGTGCCGACGACTAATGAAGTCATCGACCATGCCCGACTGCAAGGGGCCAGGACGGAACAACGCGACAAGCGCGACGAGATCGTCGAATCGATCAGGCCGCATGCGTTTGATCAGGTCGCGCATGCCGCTGGACTCAAGTTGAAACACCGCTGTCGTCTGCGTACTGCGAAGCAACTCGAATGTCCTGGCGTCGCTGTCAGGAATACTGTTGATGTTCAGATTCGCCTCAGGCTCAAACTCATTCACGATCCGTACAGCCCAATCGATAATCGTCAGTGTCTTGAGGCCGAGAAAATCGAACTTGACCAGACCCACAGCCTCAACATCATCCTTGTCGAGTTGCGTGATGATGTGCGTGCCGCCGTCTTCACAATAAAGCGGCGTAAAATCGGTTAATTTTCCTGGCGCGATAACTACGCCACCGGCGTGCTTGCCAGCATTTCGCACCAGACCCTCGAGCGACTGCGCAAGATCGATAATCGCAGTGACCTCTTCGTTATCCCGATACATCGCAGCCAATTCTTCAGACTGCTCGAGCGCTTTCTCAAGCGTGATTCCGAGATCAAATGGCACCAGCTTGGCGATACGATCGACAAAACCGTACGGCTGTCCAAGCACTCGCCCGGTATCACGAATCACCGCCTTCGCGGCCATGGTGCCAAATGTGATGATCTGCGCAACGCGATCGCGTCCGTAGCGCTCGGCCACGTAATCGATGACGCGATCCCGACCTTGCATGCAGAAGTCGACATCGAAGTCAGGCATCGACACACGTTCGGGATTCAGAAAACGTTCGAACAGCAAGTCGTGGTGCAGTGGATCCAGGTCAGTAATTCCCAGGACCCAAGCAACGAGCGAACCGGCACCGGATCCCCGGCCTGGCCCGACCGGAATGTCGTTCTCACGCGCCCAGCGAATGAAATCCGCAACGATCAGAAAATACCCCGGAAAGCCCATATCACGAATAACATCGAGTTCGATCGTGAGTCTTTCGAAGTATGGTGCACCAATGGCGTCCCGCTCGTTCTCCGCGATTGATTCGACCTCATAAATTCGTGCCAGCTGTTCTTGCAGACCGCGCCTGGATTCTGCCTCAAGAAACTCCTCTTCTGTCTGATTCCCAGGTATCGGAAATGCCGGCAGCACGCTATCACCGAGTTTCAGATCAAGATTGCAGCGAATCGCGATCTGACGCGCGTTTTCCAACGCTGCCGGAACATCACTGAACAATTCAGCCATCTCATCAGAGTTCCGCAGGTACTGGTGATCACTGTAATCGTGCGGCCGATCCGGATCGGCCAGCCCCCGGCCTTCGTGAATACACACCCTCGCCTCGTGCGCGTTGAAATCCTCACGACAAAGGAAGCGGACGTCATTGCTTGCGACAACTGCAACACCTGTCTCACTCGCTAATGCCAATGTAGCCTGCACGCAATCCTCTTCTCCCGCACGGCTCGTCCGGATGAGTTCAAGATAAAAACGGTCACCGAAAATCTCCCGCCACTTGCTGAGCAATGACTTCGCTTCGTCTTCATTCTCGTTGTGCAGCGCATGACCGATATCTCCATGCAGCCCACCAGATAGCGCAATCAGTCCTTCGCAACTGTCAGCGGTCAGCCACTCCCGGCGAGCAAGCGCTTCCCCGCGTATCTGTCCTTCGAGATAAGCCCTGGTCAGTAATGTCGAGAGATTTCGATAGCCGGTGTCGTTCTGGCACAAAAGGATCAATCTGAACGGACGCCCGCTGTCATCCTCATTCGCGATGCGCAGATCCACACCGATAATTGGCTTGACGCCGGCGGCCACCGCCTTCTTATAGAACTTGACCATGGCGAACAAATTGTTTTGGTCAGTTAATGCGACGGCCGGCATGCCCTCATCCGCACAGCTATTCATCAATGCAGCAATACGTACCGTACTGTCGACGAGCGAGTACTCGGTGTGTACATGAAGATGGACAAATGGCGTTGTGGTCATCCCGCCAACCTCACGGGCGCGAAACTGCGCCGGTGTTGTTCACACGGCCCATACTCGCGCAGGCGCGCGCGGTGAATCTCCGTGCCATATCCCTTGTGTCTCGCGAATTCGTAGGCCGGATACAGGCTGTCCATGTGGACCATGATGCGATCACGTGTTGTCTTGGCGATGATCGATGCGGCACTAATCGCAGGAACAAGAGCATCGCCGCCGACGATCGCCTCACCATCCAGTTGTCGACCATTGATGCGCAGGTTCGGTAGACGGTTGCCGTCGACCTGAATGCCGTTCGGCAAGACCGAGAGGCCAAGTACCGCGCGGCGCATGGCGAGCATCGTCGCAGCAAGAATATTGAGTGCATCGATCTCGGCGGGATCAGCCCAAGCGACCGACCACGCCAGCGCATTAATCCTGATTTCCCTCGCCAGTTCCTCGCGCCTCGCAGCACTGAGCTTTTTTGAGTCGTCCAGACCCGAAACCCTCCGTTGCGGATGCAGAATCACTGCGGCAGCAACAACTGGCCCGGCCAGCGGCCCACGGCCGGCTTCGTCAACACCGGCGACGGGTCCATTGAATTGTAACTGTGCTTGCATCAGAGGCTGAAGCGCTACATGCCTTTTCTTATGTCGCGAGCTCGATTACGGCGTCTGCAGCACAGTCATCCGCACCGAGCGCCAATTCCATCCGCAGTGTAGCAAATCGCTTCCTGATCTCCTCCCGTCTTGCTGGATCTTCGAGCAGATCGTGCACTGCCTGTGCGAGAGCTTTCGGCGTCGCATCTTCCTGCATGAATTCTGGAATGAGCGGGGTTTCAGTCAGCAAGTTCGGAATCGTGAAGTACTCGTTCTTGAGCAATCTGAACACTCGCAGAATTCCGGCCGTCAATTTCGCGACCTGGTAGGCTGCGATCGTCGGTTTCCCAAGCAGGGCAGACTCCAGAGCTGCAGTACCCGATGCCAGTAACACGACATCGGCAGCAGACATCGCTTCGATTGAATCTCCGTCAATCAGGCGAAATCGATCTGCGACTCCAGCGCTGGCTAACTGCTCCACAATCATCGGCCTCAGTTTCGGTGTCGCGACGGGAGTGACAAA
>Ga0255046_10000019_pt1 | contig 30747 bp, 28 predicted proteins | sample BC1_12_27_MG_FD_183632 | JGI IMG/M metagenome (GOLD analysis project Ga0255046, IMG submission 183632) | Seawater microbial communities from Strait of Georgia, British Columbia, Canada - BC1_12_27 | ecosystem: Environmental > Aquatic > Marine > Strait | place: Canada: British Columbia...
ATGTGGTTCTTCTCAGAATCCCTCCCTCAGGGGTTCGTCTACCATCGCCTCGTTTCGGATGTCGGCCTGGTCCAGTTGTCGCCCCTGACTGAGGACCTTGAAGCAACCGTCGAGCGCTTGGATAGGGCTCCGCACGACGATGTCGAGACGATACGAAAGGTGGCAGACCGCCTCCGAAGACTCGGCTCATCTATGGTTATCGTCGACATATCACCCCTCGGACTTGAAGCCGCGGCGGCCGTTTCCGTGCCGTCGGTGTTGGTCGAGAACTTCACCTGGGATTGGATCTATCGAAACTACCCGAATGCGCCGCCGCGACTGCGTGATCATGGTCGCAGGATGACAGAGGTCTTCGCTGCCGCCGACCTCAGGATCCAGGCTGAGCCGGTTTGTGAACCGATGTCAACGGCAGTGCTGGTGCCGCCGGTCGCGAGATCACCATGTCTCGAGCGGTCTGTAGTGCGTCGACGCCTCGGAGTGCCTGCTGGCGAGTCGATGATTGTCGTGAGCATGGGCGGCGTGCCGTGGGATTATGGCGGTTTCTCGAGTTTTGAACACACCAGAGGTCCCTGGATCGTCGTCCCCGGAGGATCCAAGGAAGGGGTACGACGCCAAGGACGGCTGTTCCTGTTGCCCTTTCACGCGGAAATCTATCACCCCGACCTGGTGGCGGCGTCGGACGCGGTGGTGAGCAAGCTCGGGTACAGCACGGTCGTTGAGGCGTACCAAGCTGGTGCATCGCTCGCCTACATCACGCGCCCACGATTTCCGGAATCTCCCGTCCTCGAACGGTGGGCGAAGGAGCAGATGAATTCAGTCGAAATTCGAGAGCAGGCGCTGTCCGACGGAGCCTGGCTTGGCTCCGTAGAACGGCTCCTCGAGACGCCCCGAAGGAAGCCGGTTGAGGAGAACGGAGCCGAAAAGGCGGCGGAGATCATTTTGGAGGAATTTGCAGGCGTCCTGAGGTGACACACTTGTCGGGAACGAGAACGGAGAAAAACGAGCCCGTCATGGAGCTCAGGCAACCTGCGGCACTCGCCGTGTTCCCCCTTAGTGCTGCTCCCTTCCGGGTCTGACACGGTTCGAAGGACGACGATGCACAGGGCCCGAGCTCCATGCCGGGCTCGCGGACGACTATCCCGCACTTCTCATCGGGTGTCTACTGCGAACGGTGAATGGCAGCCATCTGTCGTGCTTTTCGCGCATCGTGTTCCTCGACGTAGCGCAACTACGCCTGCGTCGCCCGATCCGCGAAAAACACGACATTTGACTACCCTTCGCCGTCCTCGTCACGAAACCCGATGAGAAGAGCGGGCAAATGGCGGAGAGGGCGGGATTCGAACCCGCGGTGGAGTTACCCCCACACACGCTTTCCAAGCGTGCTCCTTCGGCCTCTCGGACACCTCTCCGGTTTATCGAGTTCTTGTCAATGAGACTGGCGGAGAGGAAGGGATTCGAACCCTTGGACCTCGTGAAAGGTCAACGGTTTTCGAGACCGCCCCGATCGACCACTCCGGCACCTCTCCGCGATCGGGCCCCGCATTCTACGACGATTGCCGTTGTTTGGCAAAGAAGCTTTTGAGGAGCTCACTGCACCGCTCAGCCTCGAGGCCGCCGCGATGCGCAAGTGGCGGTCCGAGGCGGGGGTCGGTGGCGAGGTCGAGCACCGAGCCGCAGGCCCCTGCGCGGTCGTCGTCTGCTCCCCAAATCACCAGCTGGAGACGAGCCTCCCGGCACGCTGCTGCACACATGGGACAGGGCTCGAGGGTGACGTAGAGGGTGCAGTCGGAAAGCCGCCAGTCGCCCGCCACCCGACCTGCAGCGCGAAGGGCGATGAGCTCGGCGTGGGCCGCCGGGTCGGCACTCTCCTGGCGTCGATTTCCGGCGCGGGCGATGATCTCACCGCCCCGAATAACGACGGCACCGACCGGCACCTCTCCACGCTCTGCGGCGGCCTCGGCCTCGACCAGGGCTTCGGCCATGAAATGCCGATCGTCATCATTGAAGACCCAATCGGGGAGCATGGATCGAGGATAACAAAAGGGCCCCGGTGAGGGGCCCTTTTAGCGTATCGGAATCAGGGTGGTCTACTTCACTTCGATCCGGTCGCCCACTTCAAGCGGTGCCCATGCGCGGGTGATGAGGGCCGTTGCGTAACTCTCGTCAACGGTCAGCACACCCACCTCACCCTTAACCAGGCGGGGCATGCCCTTGACCGGGTTGTCGCGGAAGACAGTAGCAAAGGTGCCGGGGTAGAGGCCCTCGGCCGCACCGAGATCGAGGAAGACCAACCAGTGGGTGCCGAGGTCGATCTGGTCGTCGCGGTTATAGGTTATGTAGCCGGTGGGCTTGCCGTTGGGTACGTCGCAACGATCGGTCGGGTCGGGGTCGATCACCAGGGGCACGGGAACCGGTGCGAACGGCTTCAGGACATCGCCGATGGCGATTGGGTCGCAGGCGTATGTGATTTCGGCGATCGCCGTGTCCTCTTGCGAGCACAACACCTTGAGCTGCCCGACCTGGCTGTAGACGATGCCGAGATGGGAGTTCGACACTGGATGGTTGAGAGGACGGATCCTATGGAGAATGAAGAATCGGTCTCCGGCCTTCACTCCCTGGTTGACGCCGCCATCGATATAGAGGATGTCGCCCTCGGAGTACGAGTCCTGATATTCGATTTGTTCAGACGACGCGACAGTAAACGGAAAGATGCCCTCATCCTGGACGAGCTCGGCGAAGCAGTAGACATCAGCCGAAGACCCAAGCGGACGGGGCATGATCTCGTCGCCCCCACCGTAGTCCTCAACGTACTCTGAAGTCACAGTCTCTTCGAAAGGCACCTCGGCCTCGGCCACCGGAGCCTCCTGGACCGCGAGATCGATCACCACCGGGTCGCCGGGGTAGATCCAATGCGAGTCCTTGATGTAGGGATTCCGCTCCCAGATCTGTGGCCACAGGAAGGGGTCGCCCAGATAGTGGGCGGCGAGATCCCACAGAGTGTCACCTTTGACGATGGTGTGCACCATCGCGCCTTCTGGGAACTCGGTCGGTGGGTCGTACGGAGTCCAGTGGCCATCAACGAGATGGAGCGGTTGCGGAGGCGGAGCCACCGACTGGGCGACAGCCACCACGGGCAGTAATATGACAATGATGGCGAAATGTATCCGAGCGCTCATAAGCCCTCTCCCCGCTGAAGATACCACTATTCGAGGTTAACCCATGGGCGCCCGATCCGTCAATCCTCAGTCTTATCCCCGGTCGTTTTTTTCAGTTCTTCGAGACGCTTTTTCCATGCGGCGTCGATCTCTTCAATCGTCGTTTCCAATTCGCTTATCTTGGCAATCACGGTGTCGATCTTTGAATAATTGGGGAAATTATCGCGGATATTTTCGAAGCGCCCCAATGCGCCGGCGTAGCGTTTATTCCTGAAATAAAATTGTCCGACGACGAAATCGTGCTCGGCGAGTAACTCCTTGAGATCATTGATCCTAGACTCGGCCTCAGGCATGTATCGCGAGTTCGGATAGAGGTTGATCAGCTGCTGATATGCGGCCAAGGCCTCTTGGATATCGCTCAAGTCTCTATCCGGCCGGAGCTTTCGTGCAGAGTAGGTGTGACCCACCATCAAAAGGGCATAATCGCGGTCAGGATCGTTCGGATAACGGTTGGCGAAATCACGATACCGAAGCCGCGCTTCTGTGAGATTCGTCACATCGTTCTTCACCGAATACGTATCGGCAACTCGGAGAGCAGCCTTGTGGCCCAGAGGGTCGTTTGGAAAGCTGTCATAAACGAATGCAAAGAGTTCGCGGGCTCTCTGCCACTCCTTTTCGGCATACTGGGCTTCGGCCTGTTCGAAGATGGTCTCTTTGTCGAGGTTTGCCAGCTGATCCAGAAGCTCATCCGCTTTATTGCGGCCGCTTTTGCAGCCGAGAGCGAGGATTGCCATTGGCAACAGGATGATGGCAACCCGCTGTGCAGAAGTCATCGCTCACCTCCATCGGTCGCGGCGAGGCGCAAATCGGCGATAGCGGCAGCCCTGTCTTCGAGGCCGAATATGGCCGAGCCCGCGATCAGTGTCGTGGCGCCGACCTCCACCAGCGACGCGACGTTTTCCAGACAGACGCCACCATCGACCGCAATGTCCAGCGGCCGATTGCCTGCCATACGCCGAAGTCGTCGGATTTTGGCGAGGGTTTCGGGGATGAAGGCCTGACTTCCGAACCCCGGGTTGACTGACATGACGAGGACAAAATCTGCCCACGGCAACGCATCCTCGAGCAGCGATATAGCGGATGCCGGGTTGATGGCGATACCGGCTTCCACCCCGGCGCTGCGAATGCTCTCCAGCGTCCTCTGTAAATGGTCGCAGACCTCGACGTGGACCGCAATCCGTGCAACCGGTGCGGCAATGAGATCGGCAATGAGAGCGTCGGGATCAGTCACCATCAGGTGGACGTCGAGGGCGATTTTCGACCGCGATGCGATGGCGCGCACCACCGGTGGTCCAAAGGTCAGATTGGGAACAAAGTGCCCGTCCATGATGTCGAGATGCAATAGCTCCGCGCCTCCGCGTTCGATTTCGGCCACCTCGTCGGCGAGGTGAGAATAGTCGGCTGAAAGAAGCGACGGTGCGAATCGAATGCTCATCGGCTCACCCATACCGTAATGATCTCGGAAGGCGCCACCGGTGACCCTGCCGGCGGATATTGGCGAAGCACGAGCCCGGACGGGATCCCGGGGTAGTTCACTTCGCGGGCTCGCCCGAGGCGCAATCGGTTGAGCCTGCAAAACCGTTCGACCCTGTTCAGGGGTTGTGAAACGAGCGAGGGCATGACCCACTGGTGTCGTTGCGGAGCGGTGTTGACCAGGAGATCGACCGGGGTGATGGGAGCCACCTGCTGACCTACAGGCGGTCCGGTTGCGATCACCCGATCAGCGGCTCCTTCCCCTTTGACACGGGCGCGTGAACCGGGCCTGAGGCCGGCGCGCTCGACCTCGCGCTGGGCCGTGTTGAGCGAGCTCTCGCGAACATCCGGGACCTCGATTGTTTTGCCACCAAGGCTGACGCGCACCGTCACCGAGGCACCCGATTTGACGTGAAATCCGGGTGGAGGTTCCTGGTGGGCGATAGCCCCCGGCGCCACGACCGTTGAAAACACCCCGGGTTCGTCGATCGTCAACTCGAGACCGAGGTCGTGCACCCGCTGTCGTGCCTCTTCGAGCGTCTGCTCACCGAGGTCGGGCACCGCCAGCGTTCCCCGGTGGACAGTGTGGACCAGCGCGAACCAGAAAACGATCCCGGCACAGAGCAGGAAAAGTGAGGCAGCCAAAAGACGTTTTGCCATCGGCGCAAACCTTAGCACGACGCTCACCCGCGAAAGATGAACTGCCGGACATTCTCGGGCAGAAAACGGACGATGTCATTGAAGAGCACGACCACCATCAGCAGGATGAGGAGGTAGAAGCCGACCTCGAGGATGCGCTCCTTGACCTTGAGCGGGAGATCCTTGCGGATCACGCTCTCGACCGCGATGACTGTCAGGTGTCCACCGTCGAGGATCGGAATCGGTAGCAGGTTGAAGATCCCCAACTGGAGCGAAATGATGCCCATCAACATGATCAGAGCCTCAATGCCGCTGCGCGCCGCCTCGCCCGAGATCTGGGCGATGCCCACAGGTCCCGAGACCTGCCGAATCGATGCCTTGCGGGTGAGTAGGCGACCGATGACCTCAAAGGTCTGGATGGTCATACGATGGCATTCGACGATTCCAACTCGGATCGCCGGCAGAAGACCGAGCGTCTTGACCACGGTCGGAAAGAGCGGCACCACGCCGATCTTGCCTTTGCCGGCCTCGTTCATGGTCGTCAACTCGAAGCTCAGCTGCTCGTTGCCCCGGACGACATCGATCGTGATTTCGACACCGGCGTGCGGCTCAATGAGGATGGGCAACTCGTAATACTGCCCGACCGGGTCGCCGTTGACAGCCACGATCCGATCTCCTGTCTGAATGCCCGAGTTGGCCGCCGGTCCTCCCGCCCGGGTTTGGACGACGGTGTCGAGGAATGGCTTGATTCCCGACACGCCGAAGCCGTAGAGATGGTCGACGCCGAGGGTGACCGGGATCTCGGACCGGACACCGTCACGCTCAATCGTCAGCATCACCTCGCCACCGCCGGAGGTGAGCAGGGCGGTTTCGAGCTCCCGCCAATGATCGGAAGGCTCCCCCTGCACCGCGCCCACCAAATCTCCCCGGCGAATCCCGGCGAGGTCGGCGCCGGAACCGGGCTCCACCCATCCGACAACCGGCGGTTCGTCGAGGTAGGCCTGGACCTCGACCCCGATGATGAAGGCAAGGGCCACGAAACCCACCGCTGCGACGATATTGGTCAGCGGGCCGGCAAGCAGGATGAGGGTTCTTTGCCAGCGAGGGAGGAGTTCGGTATCGGAGGCACCATCGCCGACGACGTCCGACTCGTCGGGACCGAGGCCGATGATCCGCACATATCCGCCGAGCGGGATCAGCGAAATTCGATAGTCGGTCCCCCCTCGCTCGAATCCCCAAAGACGTTTGCCGAACCCGATCGAGAAGACATCGACCGGCGCTCCAAGAAGCCGAGCCATGGCGAAGTGTCCCGCCTCATGAATCGTGATCAACACACCAATGACGAAAATGAAAGCAGCAAGCGTTAGCATCGATTCTCCGAACCTACCTCGGCGTGGATGTATTTCCGAATCTCTTCTCGGGCAACGTCCCTGGCGTCACGATCGGCAGCGAGAGCCTGCTCGATGCTTGCCAGTGGACAGTTTCGTGCGCTCCATCGGTGGAGGGTCGCCTCCACCGTCATTGCGATAGCGGGCAGCGGACAGCGGCCGTCGAGAAACGTGGACACTGCCACCTCATTGGCGGCGTTGAGCACGGCCGGCATTTCGCCGCCGGAGCGGAGGGCCGCCCTGGCGAGCCGGAGGGAGGAGAACCTCTCCTCGTCAGGCGTCTCGAAGGTCATTGGAGGGGCTGTGACGAGGTCGAGACCAGGCATCCGGCTCGGCAGTCGGTCGGGCCACGAGAGTGCGTAGAGGATCGGGAAGCGCATGTCGTTAGGAGCCAACTGGGCAATCATCGTGCCATCCACGTATTCGACGATCGAATGGATGAGGCTCTCGGGATGAACGACGACCTCAATCTGATCCTCCGGCATAGCGAAGAGGTGGTGGGCCTCGATGATCTCAAGACCCTTGTTCATCATCGTTGCCGAGTCGACCGTGATCTTTGGTCCCATCCTCCAGGTAGGGTGCGCAAGGGCGTCGGAGACTGTCGCCTGGGCTATCTCGTTTGTCGACCAGGTGCGAAAGGGACCGCCGGAGGCAGTTAGAACGAGTCGCGCGACCTCTGCTGAAGATTTCGTCCCGAGGGCCTGGTGGATGGCAGCGTGCTCTGAGTCAACGGGGAGTAAGTTGACGCCGGCCCGTTCGACCTCGGAAATCACGAGATTGCCCGCCACCACCAAGGTCTCTTTGTTGGCCAGGGCAATGTCCTTGCCGGCGCGGATCGCGGCCACAGTGGGCGCGAGCCCGATAGAGCCTACCAACGCCGAAATCACCAGCTCCGCGCCCTCGCAGCATGCGACCTCGTTGAGTCCGTCGACTCCGGCGACGACTCTTGTGTTTACAAACTCTCTCGCCAGAATTTGAGCGTCTTCGTTACGAGCGACGGCAACCACCGCGGGCCGGTGACGGGCGATCTGGCTTCGCAGCAGGTTGATGTTGTGACCGGCGGCGAGAGCAACGATTTGGAAGCTGTCGGCGTGAGCCTCCGCAATAGACAGAGTCGATGTTCCGACGGACCCAGTAGATCCCAGGACGGCGATACATTTCACGTGATGAGGCCGGTTAGCAAGAGGTATCCGAGCACCAGCGGTGCCGAGTAGAAGAGACTGTCGGTGCGGTCGAGAAACCCGCCGTGACCCGGCAAGAGATGGGACGAATCCTTGATACCGCTGTCGCGTTTGAAAAGCGACTCGATCAGGTCGCCCAGCGGCGCGGCAACCGCAAGAATCGTCGCCATCGCGGCAATGTGGACTACGCTCAACCCGAGATCGAGGACGTAGGCTGCAGCGGCGGCAGCCACGTAGGTCGTGGCAACTCCGCCCGCGAGGCCCTCGAAGGTCTTCTTGGGACTGATCAGCGGCGACATCTTGTGGCGTCCGAGGTTCTTTCCCACGTAGTAGGCGCCGGAGTCGCCGACCCAGATGCAGGCCAGAAAAAAGACAAGTAACTTCACCCCGTCGGGTTCCTCAGGCCACAACCGCAACCACCCGAGGCACGCGGCCGTCGCCCCCAGATAGAGGACTGCGAAACATTCGGTAGCTACCCCGGCGAGGCTCCCCTGCGGCGACTCCGGACGGGCCAGGCGAACGGTCGGCAAGGTTAACAACACCGCCACCGCTGCAACCGCGAACCCGTTCACACCGCGAAGCCACGACGAAATCAGAAGAGTCAACGTCAAGACAAGGACGAGCCATCGGCCAATCACGATGTCTGCGGCTCGAGCCAGCTTCAGGTACTCGTTGCAGGCGAGTAACGTCGCCGCTGCGAGGATCGTCAGAAAACCCCAGGGAGGCAACCAGAAAATGGTTACAACCAGGATCGGGATCGCGGCAGCTGCGACCAACTCGCGTTTCACGAGTCGACCTCGGGCTCACCGGCCGGCGTGAATACGTTGCCGTCAGGGACGAGGCCGCCGAACCGCCGCTCCCGCTGCTGGAACTCGAGGACCGCCGACAACAGATCTGCTTTTGTGAAATCCGGCCACAGGACGGGGCAGAAATAGATTTCCGCGTAGGCCAGCTGCCAGAGCAGGAAATTCGAGATGCGCTGCTCGCCCGAGGTGCGGATCAGGAGGTCGGGGTCCGGACATCCGCTGGTGGCGAGGCGGGCGTTTATCCACTCTTCGTCGACACCGTCTTCGGTGAGCGTGCCGCTGACAGCCTCGGTCACCCCGGCGCGAATCAGGTCCGTCAGCTCCTGGCGTCCGGAGTAGTTGAGGGCAATTTGGACGAGGGTGCCGGTGCAGTCGGCGGTGCCGTCAACGGCGCGCTGCAACTCCCGCTGCACCGACGAATCGAGCTGATCGATCCGACCGATAGGGCGAAAGCGCAGATTGTTGGCGCGTAGACTCTCCAGCTCGCGGTTGATGTACTCCTTGAGCAGGCTCATCAGAGTCAGCACCTCATGGCGCGGCCGTTTCCAGTTTTCGGTCGAAAAGGCGTAGAGGGTGATCACCTCGAAACCGAGACGAGCCGCAATTTCTACGGTCTCACGCACGGCCCGAATTCCGGCACGATGACCCTCCACACGGGGCAGCGAGCGAGCCTTCGCCCAGCGTCCGTTGCCGTCCATGATGATGGCGACGTGACGGGGCATGCGATCGGGGTCGATTCGCTCAAGGATCTCGCGTTCTCGGGTGCCGGGTTTGACGATCTCATCAAGAGGCTGCATCACAGTGAACACCAGGGCTGGAAATTCTACCACAGCGTCTCAGGACGGTTCGCTCGTGAGCGCCGGGCAATGCCGATAGTAGACGTGCTCAAGGCACAATCCGCTGGCGGGGGCGGTACGGATCGGGGCGCCTGGCTGAGGGTATTCGATCAACCCCCGCAGGTCATTCAGATCACGTGCGCCCAAACCTACCTCGACGAGAGCTCCCACCATTCGGCGGACTTGATAACGGAGAAAGCCCTCTCCAATGAAATCGAGATCGAAGCCGTCGCGACGTTGGCGGAGGCACACCCGAAAAAGGGTGCGGGTAGTCGATCCGACTTCCGGATCGGGAACCGTGAACGACGCCCAGTCATGTCGTCCTGTGACCAGCTCCAAGGCCGTCATGAAGCTGGCGGAGTCGATGATCTTTGGGACCGTCGCCGATCGTAGTTCGAGCCACGGCAGGGTTGGTGCATGCCATCGCGCGCGGTATGTGTAGAGCTTCCCGAGAGCGCTCTTCCGGGCGTGGAACGACGCAGCAACGGGTCGGGCGGATCGAATCTTCATCTCGGGGGGGAGTTTGCCGTTGAGGCCGCGGACCAGAGCGTCGGTTGGGATCGGTCCGGGAGGATCGAGGTGGGCGATCTGACCAGCGGCGTGGACACCTGAATCGGTCCGGCCGGCGCCGATGACCGAGACTCCATGGCCCTTGAAAAGTGCGGCGAGTGCGTGTTCGAGCTCGCCCTGCACCGTCTTTTGGCCACGTTGTCTCTGCCAACCGTGGAACGGTCGGCCGTGATAGGCGATTTCGAGTTTCATTCGACGCACCATTGCGGCCATCCTCGCACGGAAAGGCATAAGGTGCGATGGCAATAACTGCAGTGGATTTTGGCAACTGCGCTGGAGTATTTCCCGGGAGGGTACTTCCACAGCGGGTTCCGTGAGGCCTGCGGCCTCTGGCGTGCTGAGCTCGACGATGAGGATTCTCGATGGTGGATGTTGTCAGCGCGGCGGTTTTTTAAGTGCGGTGGACCATGGTACGAGCTGTCAGTGCTTCGACACGACTCAAAAACCAACAGGGCCAGGCGATAAACGCTCTCCAACCGGTTCAAACCACTCAAACGAGAACGCTGAAGTTTACGCCAAGCCTCACAGGACAAAGGCGCGGCGACGGTACAATGTGTGGAAATGTTGGAGTTAGTCTTCGAGGATGGCGGCGTTTCCCACCGGGTTCCGGTGCGGAATGGGCTGACCCTCGGGCGTGCGAGCGACAACGACGTGGTTCTCAGAGACTTCTCGGTGTCTCGACACCACGCGCGAGTCGAGGAAAAAGAAAGCGAGTTACACCTGGTGGACCTCGAATCCACCAACGGCGTCAGGATCAACGAGTCGTTTGTTGCGTCCGGGGCGTTCGCAGTAGGGGATCTGCTGGGCGTCGGAAGCTTTGAGCTCAGGGTGGAGGAAGCCGGCAGCGATACCGGCGGCTTGTCGTCGGCCACCTATCTGCGTCCCCTTTCCGAGTTCAACCAGGACTACGGGCTCGAGGGCCAACCTCAGGAGATCTCCAAGGAGATCGGTCCCCGCGAGCGGGTTTTTGAAATCCTCGCCCAGGTAGCCAAGGTCCTCCTCCAGGTCGAGGAGCTCGATCCGGTACTCGAAAAGGTGATGGACCTGGTCTTCGACCAGCTACGAGTCGACCGTGGCTTCATAGTCCTCTTCGATGACGACGGCAACCCGCAGCTCGAACTCAACCGGGTTCGCGCATCCGAAGTGGGTGAGGAGACTGAAGTTCCGATCTCGCGCACCATCCTCGACATGGTGTCCCAACAAAAGGTGGCGATCCTCACTCACGACGCGCAGGCAGACCAACGGTTCGAAGCCGGGCGCAGCGTCCGCATCCATCAGATTCGTTCGGCCATGTGTGCGCCGTTGTGGCACCGCGAGCTGGTGATCGGCGTGATCTACGTCGACTCGCCGTTACACGTTGGGTCCTTTTCAGCCTCTGATCTCGACCTCCTCACCGCGCTGTCCAACTATGCCGCCGTGGCCATCGAAAGGGCGCGTTTGAACGAACGCATCCGTCGCGAACGGCAGGCGCGCGACCGACTCGAGCGCTACCACTCGCCAGCGGTAATCGAGGCCGTCCTTTCGGATTCTGGGGACGATCGCGCCTCAGTGACGCTGCGCGAGACCTCGATCCTCTTTGCCGACATCGTCGGCTTCACAGCCCGCTGTGAGACGCTTCCACCGGAGGACGTTGCCGCCTTCCTCAATCAGTTTTTCTCTCTTGCTGCGGACATCATCTTCAAGCACGGCGGAACCCTTGATAAGTTCATCGGCGATGCGGTGATGGCGTTTTTCGGCGCGCCGCTGCCGCAGGAGGACCACGCTGAACGCGCGGTCCGGTCGGCCCTCGAGCTCTTGACCGCGCTGAACGAATGGAACGGCGAACGCGAAGCGGCGGGCGACGACCGGATTGACGTTCGGATTGCGGTCAACTCGGGTCCAGTCGTGGTTGGCGATATAGGGTCGGCAAGCCGGGTCGACTACACCGTCCTCGGCAACACGGTCAACGTCACCGCCAGGCTCGAGGAGCATGTCGCCAAACCGGGCACTATCGTTCTAGGGGAGACGACCCAGGCAGCCATTGGCGATCTCTTTCCGACCGAACCCCTGGGCTCGGTTCAGCTCAAAGGCCTGAGCCGCAAGATCAATATTTTCCGTCTCGCTGCCGAGGAGATCGAAACGGCCGAGGCGGAGGAATAGTGCACCTCGACGATCTGGTCTTTGTCACCTCGAACATCGGCAAACTTCGCGAGGCCGAGGCAGTTCTCGGCCGCACTCTCGACCACCGCGGACTCGACCTGCCGGAAGTGCAAACGCTCGATCTCGCCGAGGTGGTACGTCACAAGGCGAGGACGGCTTGGGAGCATCTCGGGCGACCGGTCCTGGTGGAGGACACGGCGCTCGAGCTGACCGGCCTCGGAGGTTTCCCGGGCCCGTTGGTGCGGTGGTTGTTGACAAGCATCGGACCCGAAGGTATCTGCAAAATCGCGAGCTGCTTCGGCGAAGCCGGCGCCACCGCCCGTTGCCTGGTGTGCGCCTCCGATGGTTCCTCCGAGGTCTTCGGCGAAGGGGTTGTGGAGGGATCGATCGCCTTGAACCCCAGAGGTGGCGGTGGCTTTGGTTGGGACAGCGCCTTCGTACCGTCCGACGGCAGGGGCCGCACGTATGGCGAGATGAGTGAGGACGAGAAGAACCTCATCTCGCACCGCCGCAAGGCCTTTATCGCCCTCCGCGATGCCCTGGCCGCCCACCCACCCGATCCTGGATGCTAGATCCTGGATCCTAGATCTGCCCACCCACCCGGGTTGACAATTCGAGCAAGCGATCGATCATTTAGATGGATCCAGCATCCAGCATCCAGCATCCAGCATCCAGCATCCAGCATCCAGCATCGTGCTACCCTTCGCGCCATGCGGCAAGAGCTGTTGTCAAAGGAGGCTTCCGAGATCCACGGGATGTTCGGACGGATCGCCCACCGATACGATCTCCTCAATCGTGTTCTTTCCCTGGGTAGGGATGTCGGCTGGCGAAAAAAGGTGGCGCAGCGAGTGGCGGCCGCCCGTCCCGAACGGGTACTCGACGTGTGTACGGGCACCGCTGATCTCGCCCTGTCACTGGATGCGACGACCGTAATCGGCGTTGATTTCTGCCTGCCGATGCTCGGCGTGGCGCAAACCAAGGTCTCGTCCCGCGGTCGGTCCGTGCCCTTGTGTGCCGCTGATGCGCTCCGCCTGCCAATCGACGATGCCGAGGTGGATGTGGTGACGGTGGCCTTCGGCATCCGCAATTTCGCCGACCTGGACGCCGGACTGGCCGAACTGGCGCGAGTACTTCGGCCGGGGGGCACGATGCTCGTGTTGGAGTTCTCGCGTCCGCAGGGGCCCTTGGCGCCACTCCTCGAATGGTGGGTGCGGAACATCCCGCCTCGGGTCGGCCGACTGCTGTCGGGAGATGCTGAAGCCTACACATATCTGCCGGCGTCGGTCAGCACCTTTGCCGAGGGCAGCGAGTTGTGCTGGGCCCTCGAGGCCGCAGGACTCACGAATGTCGCGGCGCAGAGGTTGACCGGTGGTGTCGCCTCGTTGTACCAGGGCACACGGTAGAGTTGTTGGAGGCGAGTTGATGAGCGGTAACGGAAAGAAGCTCGACGGGTCACGGATCGCAGCCGAGATCCGAGAAGAAGTCGGCGCAACAGTTGCCGAGCTTGCCGCGCATGGCGTTCAACCCCGCCTCGATGTCGTTCTCGTCGGCGAGGATCCGGCGTCGAAGGTCTATGTGGGTTCGAAGGCAAAGACCCTGGTCGCGCTTGGAATGGAGTCCCGCACCCACGATCTGCCCGAGGAGACGCGGCAGGCGGAACTCGAAGCCCTGATCGATCGACTCAACACCGACTCCGATGTCGACGGTATTCTCGTCCAGCTGCCGCTGCCCGACGCCATCAAGACCGCAGCCATTTTAAGCCGCGTCGAACCGTCGAAGGACGTCGACGGTTTGCATCCTGAAAACGTCGGATTGCTGCAGCAGGGCCGGGCGCGGATGGTGCCATGCACGCCGGCGGGCGTCATGGAGATGCTGCGTCGCGAGGGGATCGAGATAGATGGTCGACGAGCGGTCGTGGTGGGTCGCTCGGACATCGTCGGTAAACCGATGGCCATGCTCCTTCTCCACGCTCACGCCACGGTCACCATCTGCCACTCGCGCACCCGTGATCTGGCGGCTGTCACACGGCAGGCGGACATCCTGGTGGCGGCCGCAGGGGTGAGGTCGCTGATCGGGCCCGAACACGTGACCGACGGTGCAGTGGTGGTCGATGTCGGCATGCATCGGGTGACAGATATCGCAACCGTCGAGCAGCTTTTCCCGGGCAACGCCAAGAAGATCGCCGCTTTCGACAAGCGTGGCGCGGTGCTCGCCGGTGACGTCGATTTCACGAGCGTCGCACCGAAGGCGGGCCGTATCACGCCGGTGCCTGGAGGAGTCGGACCGCTGACGATCGCTATGCTGATGGCCAACACCGTCAACGCTGCGAAGCTCCGTCGGGGACTCTGATCGCCGGAATTCAATCCTGGGAGATCTCGCGCGTTCTGCGCGTGGCGCGTTCGGCGCACAGGCGATGGACCAGCGACCATGCGCGGTCGATCTCGTTCGAGAGGTCGTCGAGGTCGCTGCGGTTGTCCACCAAGACGTCTGCCAGTTCCTTCTTTTCCGCCAACGGGAGCTGGGCGTTGATCAGGGCGCTCGCTCGCTCGGCCGGTACCCCCCGGGCAAGTGCGCGTTCCAACTGTTGCTGTTGGTCGCACCACACCACCATCAGTACATCGTAGTCGCGGTAGGACCCGGTCTCCACCAAAAGCGCTGCCTCGACCACTGCGATCGGAAGATCACCGACGGACCCGAGCCACCTGATCACCGCCTCCCGAACCAGCGGGTGGATGGCGCTCTCGAGGCGAAGGCGGGCGGGGGCGTTGCCAAGTACCATTTCCGAAAGCGTTGCCCGGACGACGCCGCCCTCGGCGTCGAGGGCTGCATCGCCGAAGAGCTCAGCCACGGCCGCCGAACCCGGTTGCCCGGGCTCGTACAGATCGTGGACGGTTTCGTCCGCGTCGAAGATGGGAACCCCACGAGCAGCGAGGATCCTGGCCACCGTCGATTTGCCGGTAGCAAGGCCCCCGGTCAGACCAACCGTGCACGGCCGAAACTGCCGCTCCGTCACCGGACCCAACCCCAATGAACCAGACGGTGCGGAGCTGGGTGTGTGGTTGGAAATCCGAAATCCGAAATCCGAAATCCGAATTTCAAACTGCCGGTTCCTCCAGCCATTCCGTCTGGTAGTCGTCGGTATGAGGAACCACGCATAGGAATCGCACCGCGTTGGAACCGCGGTTCTCGTACCAATGGTCAACACCGGCCGGAATGAACACGCAATTGCCGGGCCCGACCTCCACTTCGCGCGCGTCGAGGCCCATCACCATGGTGCCCTCGAGGATGACCTGCTCGTGCTCGATGTGGTCATGGCGATGGCACGGAATGCGACCACCGGGTTCGAGAGTGAACTGGCGGGTGATGAAGTTCGGAACCCCGCTCTCGGGTCCCAGCAGGATCTTCAGCGAGGCGCCTCGACACCGTGGGACGGGGACCGGATCCACGGATTCCAAGGCACGGACCACAGCGGTGGGTGGATGGCTCATGGCAACCTCCCGGATGCGCCCGATTGTACTCTGTCCCGGAGGGTAGTGCGCTGCCAGTGGATCTCTCAGGAAGGCTTGGCAAGCCCGCACTATTCATGAGGTCTCGTTGCGAGGACGGAGAGGTGCCGTGCCCAGTGGGGGCGCGGACTCGTACTTCACAGTACGTGGAGCACCCCGGGGCGGGCAAACGCCACTGGGTGCGGTGCGCCGTCGGCAGCAGTAGTGACTTCATGAATAGTGCGGGCTAGGATGATTGCCTATGCTCGAACGACTGTCCGTTCGCGGCCTCGGCATCATCTCTGCCGTCGAGCTCGAGTTCGACGCGGGCTTTGCCGTGCTCACCGGCGAAACCGGCGCCGGTAAGTCCTTGCTTGTCGAGTCGCTCAAGCTCCTCGGTGGTCAGCGCGCCCAATCGGACATGGTGCGCACCGGGGATGATCGTTTGCAGGTCGAGGGTGTTTTTTCCGTCGACTCCGACTCGCCTCTAGGGTCGATCCTCGACGATCTTGGCATTCCACTGACCGAGCAGATCGTTCTTCGCCGTGAGGTAACGGAGGGGGGTCGCGGCCGATCATGGATCAACGATGTGACGGTCACTGCTGGGGCTCTGCAGCGGATCGCTCCGCATCTCCTCGCAATTCACGGTCAGCACGAGCAACACGGTCTGGCTGACGGCGAAGTGCAGCGCCGGCTGGTTGACGATTTCGGCTCTCACGAGGACCTGATCGAGGAGACGAAACGACGATTCGCAGACTGGCGTGAGACGGCCGACGAGCTCGATCGCCTGCGCAATCAACAGGCGACACGGCGCGACCGACTTGACACCATCACTTTTCAGCTCCAGGAGATCACCGGCGTCGGCCCGGCCGAGGCTGAGGACGATGAGCTGAGACGCCGCCGCCTCGTGCTCCGCCACGCGGCTCGCCTTGCCGATCTCTCCTCATCGCTGCTCAGCCGGCTCAGTGAGGGAGATTCTTCGGTGGTCGATGGACTCGCCGGCGCCGAGCGCGAGGTCGCAGATATCGCCGAATGCGGTGTGCCTCTGGAGGGCGGGGCGGAACGCCTCAGAGATGCGCGGGTCCAGGTCGAGGAGGTGGTGCGCGAAGTGCAAGCGTTGGGCGATGACGCCAACGCCGATCCCGGCGAGCTGGAATCTACGGAGTCGAGACTCCACGCCCTCGAGCAGCTGATGCTCAAGTACGGGTCGACCCTGGCGGAGGTGCTTGTCCATCGTGACAACCTGATCCGCGAACGAACGGAGCTCGAATCGGTCGAGGAACGTCTCGATCAGGCGGTGGCCGCGGCCGACCGGGCATTGGCCGAGTTCGACAGGAGAGCCGTGGCCCTTGACGCGGCACGATCGGCCGCCGGCGAGGAGCTCACGAACGCGGTCGAGGAGGTGCTAACCCGTCTCGCGATGGGCGGTACCCGCCTCGAGTTTCAGTGGCAGCCGCGGGCCGACTCGTCGAGCCCGCTCTCGAGGGACGGAGAATCGGTTGCATTTGACGTCAGCGGTGTCGCGGAGTGCGTTCTCCTGATCGCCGCCAATCCCGGCGAGGAGCCGCGGCCGATGGCACGTATCGCTTCCGGTGGCGAGCTGTCGAGGGTCCATCTCGCGATCCGAACGGTGCTGCGGAAGAGGCGATCCGCCGGAGGTCTGACCTTGCTCTTCGACGAGGTGGATTCGGGGCTGGGAGGCGCCACCGCGGCTGCCCTTGCCGAGCTGCTCACCGACCTCGCTGCAGCCGACCAGGTGCTGGTGGTAACCCACCTGCCGCAGGTGGCGGCCAGGGCCAGTGGTCACTTTCGGGTCGAGAAGGTGATTGATGATGGACGTGCGACGACGCGCGTCTCTCCCCTCGATGGCGACCAACGGGAGGCTGAGGTGGCGCGAATGCTGGCCGGCGGCGAGCTCACTGAGTCGGCCCGCGCTCACGCACGAGTGCTGCTGGAGGAATCGTGATCCGACTCCCATTTGTTGAACAAGGCGACGTCGCCGAGGCGGTTGCGACTGGGAGCGCGGCTATTGCCGAAGGCGGAGTCCTTCTTATGCCAACCGAAAGCTTCTACGGTCTCGGGTGCGACCCGCGGAGCGAGGCGGGTGTGGAGCGTGTCATTTCCCTCAAAGACCGACCATCGGAGCTCGGCCTGCCGGTTCTGTGTTCCGACTGGCAGCAGTTGGAGTCGTTGGTGGTCGTCCCCGATGCCTACCGGACCAAGCTGTCACGCCTGTGGCCGGCGGCCTTGACCGTCGTTCTGCAGACGGTAGCCGATTTCCCGGCCGCCCAAAAGGGAACTCTGGCGGTACGCATTCCAGGGCATGCCGAGTTGCGCGCCCTGCTCTATGGCGTTGGACCGCTCACCGGGACCTCGGCCAACCGCCACGGAGATCCACCGGTCACAACCGTCAGGGCGGCACTCGCATCTTTGGTTGAATCCCCAGACGTTGCGCTTGATGCCGGCAGAACGACGGGTGGCGAGGTCAGCACCATGGTCGATCTCAGCCAGGGGCAGCCAGAGGTTATTCGGCCCGGACCGTGTGACTGGGAGGAAGCCTACCCGGACGGTTTTTGAGCGCACATGGGGCGTGAAACCCGCCTTGTCGGCGAATGCGCGGGAGCCTGTGGAAAACGCTGTGGAAAACACGTTAAGGCAATGTAAACGCAAACACTTCCCTCTCATGGTGCCCTTCAGACCTTGTTGTTCTAAGTGTTTTCGTTTCAACGACTTCCTTGGATGTCGTTCATTTTGAGGCCGTTGGCATAGGGGCTCATTTTTGATGGATCCACAACCCCCTGATTTACGGGCGCTTGCGGGTCGGTTTTTCGGCTTGGATGTTGCTGCCCCAGGATGGCGTGTGGTAGCGTGCGCTCTCCGACCGAAACGGTACAATTCGAGCTCGCGAGGGCTGGGTCGAGGACGGGGCCAGAGACAAGTTGTGGATCGGTTCGGCGGGCGCCTGAGTGCGCCACGCTCAGCCCTGGGGAGTTATTGATGATTCGCAAGGCGAAGGGGACGCGCGACATCCTGCCACCTGACTCCAGGCTATGGGTCGAGGTCGAGGCGGTGGCGCATCGAATCTTCGGTGGATTCGGCTACGACGAGATCCGCCTGCCGCTGCTGGAGCCGACCGAGCTCTTCGTGCGTTCGGTCGGAGAGGACACCGACATCGTCAGCAAGGAGATGTATACCTTTGCCGACCGCAAGGGCCGATCCCTGACTCTCCGACCCGAGGGGACAGCCGGTGTAGTTCGTGCTTACATCGAAAATGGCCTCGGTCAGCGGCCGCATCCTCTCCGTCTGAGCTATATGGGGCCGATGTTCCGTTACGAGAAAATGCAGCGCGGTCGCTACCGCCAGTTTGCACAGATCGGCATTGAGATCTTTGGTGCCGCCACTCCGCAGGCGGATGTCGAGGTGCTGCTGGTACTCCACAGCTTCCTGACCGAGCTTGGCTTTGATGATTTGGTCATTGTCCTCAACAACCTCGGTGATCCTGAAGACCGTCCCCGCTTCATCGAGGGGTTCAAGGCCGAGCTCGGGTTACATCGCGACGAGCTGTGCGGGGACTGTCAACGCCGGTGGGATGCCAACCCGCTGCGGATCCTTGACTGCAAGGTGGCGCGGTGCCGTGAGCTGGTGGCCGACACCACCCCGGTCGCCGAGGTCGTGAGCGACGACGCCCGCGCTCACGTCGAAGCAGTCGAATGCGGACTCGCTTCCCTCGAGATCCCGGTGTGGCGCGCCCCACGTTTGGTGCGCGGCATCGATTACTACCTGCGCACCGTCTTCGAGGTCGTGTCGCCACAGCTCGGGGAGAACACGGTGATTTGCGGCGGCGGTCGTTACGATCGGCTGGTCTCGGATCTGGGTGGATCGCAGGTGCCAGCGACCGGATTCGCGATCGGCGAGGATCGTCTGATCGAAGTGCTGCCGGAGTCGTTCAGCCGTCGAATTCTCGAACGACCCGTGGTGGCGGTGCTGCCGGTCGGCGGTGCGGCGATCTCGGCTGCGTTGGCCATCACTCGAAACCTGGTGAAGCTGGGCATTCCGGCGCCGACCGAGGTGACGGACCGATCTCTGAAGGCGGGCCTCAAATGGGCCGGCAAGATCGACGCCAGGGTGGCTGTGATTCTCGGCGAGAGTGAAATTGCGGACGGCACGGCGATAGTCCGGGATCTGAGGAAGAGCGAGCAGGAGGCCGTGGCGTTGGAGCAGGTGCCGGAGTACGTGGCAGGTCTGATAGCTTCAGACGACCAGACATGATCGACCGTCCATTCGGCTTCGGGTTACGGAGAAAGTCATGACGACGAGTGCGTGGGACAGACCCTGGTGCGCGAGCCTCGGACGCGCCCAGCTCGGTAAGCAAGTCGAAGTCGTAGGCTGGGTTCGTCGACGCCGCGATCTCGGCGGATTGGTCTTTGTCGATCTTCGCGATCGCAGCGGGTTTTTGCAGCTGGTCTTCGAAGAGGCGATGGTGGCCGCGGGTGAGAAGCTATCGGCCGAGGACGTCGTTCGTGTGATTGGCACTGTCCGCGAGCGAGCCCAGGGCCAGACCAACACCGAACTGGCGAGCGGCGAGATCGAAATCGCGGTCGAGGAGCTCGAGGTGCTGAACTCGGCCGAAACCCCGCCCTTTGTGGTCGAAGACAGGGTCAACGCGTCTGAAGAGCTGCGCCTGACCCACCGCTATCTCGATTTGAGACGCCCGGAAATGACCTCAAACCTGGTCTTGCGCCACCGGGTTGTCGCCGAGATCCGACGCTACTTTGACGAGATGGATTTCATCGATGTCGAGACCCCGATCCTGACCCGGTCGACGCCCGAGGGTGCGCGCGACTTCCTGGTGCCATCGCGGATCCACAAGGGGTCGTTCTATGCCCTGCCGCAGTCACCGCAGCTCTTCAAGCAGCTCCTCCAGGTCGCCGGCTGCGGGCGTTATATGCAGATTTCACGGTGCTTCCGTGATGAGGACCTGCGCGCGGACCGCCAGCCGGAGTTCACCCAGGTTGACGTCGAAGCATCATTCGTTTGCGAGGAGGACATTTACACCCTCATCGAGGGTCTCTTTGCACGCACATTTCCGCTCGTCGGGATCGACGCGCCGATACCGTTCCCGCGCCTCACGTACCGCGAGGCCATGGAACGATTCGGTATCGACCGACCCGACACGCGCTTCGAGCTCGAGCTCATCGAACTCGGCGGCGTCGCTGAGGGGTGCGGCCTCAGGATTCTCGAGCAGGCCGCTGCCGAGGGCAGGGTCAAGGGCCTCGTGTTGCCGGGTGGTGCGGGCCTTTCCCGCAAACAGCTCGAGGGTCTGACCGAGATCGTTCAACCGCACGGCGCCGCCGGCGTGCTGTGGTTCAAACGCACCCCGGACGGGGTCGCTTCACCGGCCAAAAAGGCGCTCGGAGACGACGGCGTTTTGCGCTTTCTCGACGGCGCCGGTGCGGGGCCGGAAGACCTCCTGCTGGCGGTCGGCGGTGCGGAGGGTACGGTCTTTTCATCGCTCGGTGCGCTCAGGCTCCATCTCGGGCATGAACACGGGCTCATTCCGGAGGGACGCCACGATTTTCTCTGGGTGACTGATTTTCCACTCCTCGAATGGAGCGAGGACGATCAGCGCTTCTTCGCCATGCACCACCCGTTCACGTCGCCACGGATCGAAGATATGGCGCTGCTCGACACCGAGCCCGGGGCGGCGCACGCGCGCGCCTACGACGTGATCATGGACGGTGTCGAGCTTGGCGGCGGCTCGATCAGGATCCACGACCCCGAGCTCCAGGGAAAGGTCTTTGCCACCCTCGGGATCGACGAGACCGAGGCCCGGTCACGCTTCGGTTTCCTCCTCGAGGCGTTCCGCTACGGTGTACCGCCGCACGGCGGTATCGCCCTCGGGCTCGATCGCATGGTGATGCTGATGGCGGGGCGCGACTCCATCCGCGACGTCATCGCCTTTCCCAAGACAACCTCGGCCACCTGTCTGATGACACGGGCTCCGTCATCGGTGGATAACCGGCAGCTTGCCGAGCTTGGTCTTCGAGGGTCTGACAAAGACTAGACCGCTCGAGACTCAGACTTCGATATCGTCTTCGAGGGTGAAATCGCCGCGTTCCACACCGGCCAGCAGACGCCGCGCCTCTTCGGCGTGCTCGGGGGCGACCAGGATCTCGACCTGACCGAGCCCATCGAGGGTGAGGCCGTGGGTCTTGCGCAGCGCCTCGCCGCGGGTCGAGGTCGGAATACCGTGGGCCGAAAGAAACGACCGCACCTGGCCTTCCTCGACCTCACCCTGGGCGGCATAGACGACGATCGGTTCGTGTTCCATCCGAGAAAAAGGTAACACACCGTAGTGTTGACAGTTTCGAAGCCCGTTGCTATGCTCCCATCCCCTTTTTTGAGGGGTTGTTCTTTGTTAATCGACGAGACGAAGACGGGTCGGAAGCGTCCACGGGACCACCCGTCAGTAGTCCCTGAGTGTGTGTTTTTGGCGTCGCCGCTGGAGACACCCAACTCGGGAAAATAGGCGCGTAGCTCAGCTGGTTAGAGTACTACCTTGACACGGTAGGGGTCAGCGGTTCGAGTCCGCTCGCGCCTACCATTTGTGGATCCGTGAAGGCGCGTAGCTCAGTTGGTTAGAGCGCATCCCTCACACGGATGAAGTCCGCGGTTCGAGTCCGCGCGCGCCTACCACATTTTTGGTGCCCGACCCCGTGGTCGGGTATTTGTGTTTTTTGGAGTGCGAATCGAGCCAATAAAAGGGTCGCCAACGGGAGTTCGAGATGAGTGAAACAGTTCGGGTGAGCTTGCCGGACGGTAGCGCGCGGGAATTCCCCGCGGGTGTGACCGTCCTCCAGGTGGCCGAGGCCATCGGCCCACGGCTTGCCCGCGACACGGTTGCGGGGCTGGTTGACGAGCGCCTGGTCGATCTCCGAACTCCGCTCACCACCGATGTCGAACTCCGGATCGTGACCACCAAAGACCCGGCGGCGGGAGAAGTCATCCGTCACTCGGCCGAACACGTTCTGGCAGACGCGGTGAAACGGCTGTGGCCGGGAACGCCGATCGACGCCGGACGTCAGGACCACTCCGAGAAGTACCAGTACGATTTCCGTTTTCCGCGCGCTTTCAAACCCGAGGACTTCGAAAAGATCGAACAGGAAATGGCGCGGATCATCGCCGAGGACCTCGTTTTCGAGCGCCAGGAGGCAGATCGCGAAGAAGTGCGGCAGATCATGAGCGAACGCGGCGAGGACATCAAGATCGTCCGTCTCGAAGACATTCCCGAGGGCGAGACGATCACGCTTTACTCGCACGGGCCCTTCCTCGATCTGTGCCGCGGGCCGCATATTCAGCGTACCTCGCAGATTGGCGCCGTGCGTCTGTTGGAGGCCTCAGGCGCCTACTTCAGAGGCGATGAGCGCAACGAAATGTTGCAGCGCATCTACGGCACCGCCTTTGCTTCAAAGAAGGAGCTCGAGGCCTATTTCGCGCGCCTCGAGGAGCTCAAACGCCGCGACCACCGCCGTGTTGGCCGCGAGCTTGATCTCTTTTCCTTCTTTCCCGAGGCGCCGGCGAGCCCCTTCTTCCACCCTCGCGGAGCACTGGTGTACAACTCGCTCATCGAGCTCATGCGGGAAAAATATCGAGCCTACGGGTACGACGAGGTCATCACCCCGCAGATCTTCGATGTCGAGCTGTGGAAGCGTTCGGGGCACTACGAGAATTACCGCGACGACATGTTCTTTGCCGACGCCTTCGATGAGGTGGAGGAGCGCTCGTCGAGCGTCAAGCCGATGAACTGTCCCTCGCACTGCCTGCTCTTTGGCGGCAAGGCTCACTCCTACCGAGACCTTCCGCGGCGGATCGCCGACTTCGGACGACTCCACCGCTACGAGCGCTCGGGGGTGGTGACCGGTCTGACCCGGGTGCGGACCTTTTCCCAGGACGATGCCCACATTTTCTGCACCCCCGAGCAGATCGAAAAGGAGATCACCGCCCTCTTCGACTTCACGTTCGAGATCTATGACCTCTTTGGATTCAAGGACGTCACCGTCTATCTGTCGACGAGGCCGGAGAAGGCGATGGGTGATCCCGAGGTGTGGAAGCACGCCGAGGAGGTACTGGCGCGCTGCCTGGAGAGCCGTGAGGATATCGACTTCACCGTCAAGCCGGGTGAGGGGGCGTTCTACGGCCCGAAGATCGACTTCGATGTCCACGACGCTCTCGGCCGTTCCTGGCAGCTGGCCACCATCCAGCTCGACTTTCAGATGCCCGAGCGTTTCGAGCTGACCTACGTCGACTCGGACGGATCTGAAAAAATGCCGGTGATGATCCACCGCGCGATCCTCGGGTCGCTGGAGCGCTTCTACGGGGTCATGCTCGAGCACTTCGGTGGCGATCTGCCGCCGTGGTTGGCGCCCGAACAGGCGCGAGTCCTGCCGATCACCGATGCGGTCAACGACTACGCCGAGAAGGTGGCGGCCGAGCTCGGGGCCCGTGGTCTGCGTGCCGATGTCGACCGGCGGTCGGAGAAGCTCGGTTACAAAATTCGAGATGGTGAAACCATGAAAGTGCCCTACCTGCTGGTGGTGGGGCAGCGAGAGGCCGATGACGGAACCGTATCCCTCCGTCTGCGGCACCGGCGGGACGAGGGGGTCCAACCCCTGGGGGATGTCGTGGATCGGATCGTCAACGCCGTCGACACACGATCATTAAAGCTTTGAAAGTTTGAAGAAAAGGAGCCCGTTATGCCGAAGTTGAAGACTCACCGTGGAGCTGCCAAGCGGATCAAGCGGACCGCGAGCGGCAAGTTCAAGCGGCACCATGCGTATCACTCGCATATTTTGACCAAGAAAACCACCAAGCGGAAGCGCAAGCTGCGCTCGTCCACCATCGTCTCCCCGGGTGACGCCAAGGTGCTCGAGAAGATGCTCGCGGCGCAGAAATAGGGGGCAGCATGCGCGTCAAAAGATCGACAAATCGTAAGGACCGGCGCAAGAAGATCCTCAAGCTGGCGGAGGGCTACTGGGGAGCCAAGTCCCGCTTGCACCGCACCGCTAAGATCCAGGTCGACAAGTCCCTGCAGTACGCCTACCGGGATCGCAAACAGCGCAAGCGCCAGTTCCGTTCGCTTTGGATCACCCGCATCAACGCGGCCGCACGACAGAACGGTACGACCTACTCGGCCCTCATTACCGGGTTGAAGAACGCCGGCTGCAGCCTCGACCGCAAGATCCTCGCCGACCTCGCCGTGCGCGACCCGCAGGCCTTCACCCAGATCGTCGAGCTCTCCAAGCAGGCCGAGAGCTGAGGCCTCGGTGAGCTCGGCGCGACTCGACGAGGTCCGTGCCGCGTTCCTTGCCGACCTCGAAGAGGCCGGGAGCGATGCGGCGGCGGTTGAGACCGTTCGCATTCGGTACGCCGGAAAGAAATCCGGTCTGCTCAACGAGCTGACGGCTCATCTTCGCGAGCTGCCGAACGAGGAGAAGCGGGATTACGGCCGCAGCCTCAACGAGCTCAAGAAGGAGATCGAAGGCGGCCTCGCTGAGGCAAAGAAGAACGCCTCCACAGACATCAAGGCATCGTCCGGAAAAACCTCCGTCAAGGGTCACTCGCCTACTGTTACAGTCGGCGGTCAGGGTCGTATTGATGTAACACTTCCGGGAAACCCCGTTGCTCAGGGAGCCCAGCACCCGGTCCACATTGTCAGGCGACGCATCGAGGAGATCTTCCTCCGCATGGGCTACGACGTCGAGGCGGGACCGGAGGTGGAGGACGACTGGCACAACTTCGAGGCCCTCAACATACCTCCCGACCACCCGGCGCGGGACGACCAGGACACCTTCTATCTGCCGCACGGCAACCTTCTCCGCACCCACACCTCACCGGTGCAGACGCGGGTGATGGAAAGCCGCAAGCCGCCGATCAGAATCATCGTGCCCGGGCGCGTTTATCGGCGGGATTCGGATCTCCGCCACTCACCCATGTTCCACCAGATCGAAGGGTTGTTGGTCGATGAAGGCATCACCGTCGGAAACCTCAAGGCGACGCTCGAAACCTTTCTCCACGCCCTTTTCTCCGACGACGTCGAGGTGAGGCTGCGTCCCGGCTATTTCCCGTTCACGGAGCCGTCGGCCGAGGTCGATATTTCGTGCATCTTCTGCGACCAGAAGGGCTGCGGTGTTTGCTCCGGCTCGGGATGGATCGAGATCCTCGGTTCGGGCATGGTCGACCCACGGGTCTTCGAGGCGGTGGGGGTGGACTCCGACCGCTACACCGGCTTTGCCTTCGGGCTCGGGCTCGACCGAATTGCGATGCTGGTTTACGGCATTCCAGATCTGCGGCAGCTCTTCGCCGGTGACCAGCGATTGACGAGGCAGTTTGCATGATCTTCGACTCTGATTGGCTGACCGAGTACCTCGACGGTGCACCCGATCTCGACACGCTGGCCGACCGGTTGACCGACTGCGGTTGTCTGGTCGAGCTGCGCGAGAAGGGCGACGGCGCCGAAAAATGGGATGTCGAGGTGACCACAAATCGCCCCGATGCCATGAATCACCGAGGTCTCGCGCGCGAGGCCGCGGTAGCGGTCGGTGGTCAGCTTTTCCCCCTCGACTTCGAGCTCTCCGAAGGTGACGAAGTCGCCTCCGAGTTGGCCACGGTCGAGATCACCGATCCAGCCCTTTGCTCGCGGTATGTGGCGCGAGTAATCCGCGGTGTGAGCGTCGGGCCGTCGCCGGAGTGGATGCAGCGGCGCCTCCTCAATTGCGGCGTACGACCCATCAACGCGGTTGTCGATGCCACGAACTACGTGCTCCTCGAGCTCGGTCAGCCTCTCCATGCCTTCGATCTCGATCTGGTCCGGGGGCGGCGGATCGTTGTCCGGCCCGCGGAGGCCGGGGAGAAGCTGACGACCCTTGATGACGAGGAGCACGAGCTCGATTCCTCGATGCTCATGATCGCGGACGGTGAGGGCGTGGTTGCTTTGGCCGGAATCATGGGCGGCGCGGACTCAGAAATCAACGACGACACGACAGACGTGCTGTTGGAAAGCGCTCATTTCGATGCCCTTTCGGTGCGCCGGACCGCCCGCCGCCTCGGTATGCACACCGAGGCCTCTCACCGCTTTGAACGGGGCACCGATCCCGAGATGGCAGCCACGGCCTGCGACCGGGCGGCGGCGCTGATTGCCGAGCTTGGCGGCGGCCGGGTGTGTCGCGGACGCATCGATGTCTACCCCCGGCCATGGGAACCGCGGCAGATGGAAATCTCGGTGGCCGCGCTGTCGGCCTTTGCCGGGCTCGAAATATCGGCAAAACGGGTGATTGAGATTCTCGATGGTCTCGAGTTCCTCCCCGAGCTGGAAGGAGACCTGGTTCGAGCCACAGTACCCCCTCACCGTGTCGATATAGAACGGCAACCGGACCTCTACGAGGAGGTGATTCGGCACGTTGGCTATGACGCCGTGCCGTCCCAACTTCCCGTGTTGTCGACCACGCCAGGTCACAGGAACCTCAATTGGGAGCTCATCGACCGGACCCGCGATGCGGCGGTCGCAGCTGGGCTGGTCGAGGTCATGACATGGAGCTTTATCGACCCCGAGACCGACGAGCTGGTTGGCTCGCAACCACTGTGTCCCGGGGAGACCCTGGCGCTGGACAACCCCCTCGCCGCAACTCAGGGCGTCATGCGTCGTTCTCTACTTCCGGGGATGTTGAGCGCTGCAATGTTCAACCTCAATCAGGGCGAGCGCACGCTCGGCTTCTTCGAGCAGGGTCGGGTCTTCGATCTCTCAGACTCCGGACCGCGCGAGCACGAGCGGCTTGGCATCGTTCTTCTTGATGAGAGCGGCGACGCCGAGACCCGATACCTGCGCCTCAAAGGCGTCATCGAATGTATCTGCAAGAAGATTGGCCTTCCCGGCCTCGAGTGGAAGCGTGGCGGTGAGCCGTGGTTTGCCGAAGAGGCGGGCGCGGTCTTTGAAACAGCGGACGGAAAACCGGTCGGTATGGCGGGCTCGGTATCGAAGGATATCGCCGCTCGATGGGACCTGGGACCTGATGTCGTGGTTGCCGAGCTTGATATTGATATCGCCACGGAGCCGGCCTTGACGCGCTACGAGGCGCTCGCTCGCTTCCCGTCGGTTGTGATGGACATGACGGTGGAGCACGAAGAGGGTTTGGACTATGCCGAGCTCGAGTCCGCTACTCGCGATCTCGCCGGTGAGTGGGTCGAGGACTTGAGCTATGTGACGCGGTTCCTCCTGCCGGACGAGAGCGGACGTGTGCGAACGACACAGCGTCTCGTCTACCGGCATCCGGACCGATCGCTGACCCAGGAAGAGGTCAACGCCGCGCACGAGGAGCTACGAAAGGGACTCGGCAAAGAACTTGGAGTTGAATTCGCTTAATCGGTAGGGCGAGGAGGATTGATGGCAATGGATGCAGTGCTCAAAGAGCTCGAGTCGAGGATCGAAGAGCTGGTCAAGGCCTACGAGACGGCGAAGACAGCCGAATCCAAGGCGGCCGCGAAGCTCGAAAAGATCGAGGCCCAGATGCAGTCGGACTCCGAACTCGGCGAACGCGTGGCGGAGTTGGAAAAGCAGCGTGACGACCTCGGCAAGAGGCTGACCAAGGTCCTCTCGCTGATCGATGGCACACTCGCCAAGGAGGGTTAACCCGCATTTCTCACCAGCTTCCTGCTGCGGCCGGCGATGCACCGCACCCAGTGGTGCTTTCTCGCCTCGGGGTGCTCGACGTACCATCGAGTACGCACTCCGCGCCCCTCAGGTCGAAAACCCCACTGGGCACGACACCTCGCCGCCCTCGCGACGAAACCCGGTGAGATATGCGGGTTGAGGTCAGTCCCGAGCAGGCGTTATGGCTGAGAGGAGTGAATCCTCGATTCGGTCCGCCACCACGGTGTGACCCAACCGCCTGAGCACTTGGGACCGCATGATTTCTGTTTCGGCCTTTGCAGCGGAGCCCTGCCACGAGTAGATCAGCAGGAGGACGGCAACAGTCGTCAGGGAGATGGCTGGTAACCAGATTTTTCGGTCTCGAACCAGCCGCCCGGTGGCCCAGATCAATGCGGCGAGGAGGATCACGCCGATCAGGATGACGACGAGAGGCGGGGCGATTCCGATTCCTGAGCTGACGAGATTCGAAAAGCCTGCGCCGTCTGCGAGCGACGGCACCACGAGCTGGGCCAGTGGCGCGCCGAACTCAGGTGGGAAAAACGGCGTCAAGACGATGGTGAGCACGGCATTGGTGCCGGAGACCGCTATCAGGATGACGACGATCACGGCGCCAAATCTGTGTTTGGCGAGCCTTGTCGCCGCATAGAGTGCGACGACCACGGCGAGTGGAACGATCGGTACGAGGTGGCGGGCGGCAGCACACCAGCCTGCGGTCCAGTCGACGAAACCGGCGGTAAAGAAAACATAGGTAGCGGTGGCGGTCAGGATTGGGCCCGCATTCCGCCACCCGCGACTGCGAACCATCCACCACAGACCGGGGGGCGTCAGCAGAACGAGGGGACAGTAATAGAAGATCCCTCGTCGAGCGCCGAACAGGATTCCCCACAAAGCGTCGATCGCAGGAAAGGAAACGCCGAAAACTCCCCGCGCGTGGATCGCCTGGAAATCTCCGTGAGCTTTCAGAGCGTAACCGGTGATCCAAGGTACACCAAACGCGAGCTGGTGATAGATCAGGGCCGGCAGCGCGCCGGCAATCGCACCCGCAACCGCGGTGGCGAGAATCGGAAGCGTCGTTCGACGCACGAGAAGGGTCACAAATAACACTGCTACGAGAAGCAGGGTGGGGTACTCGGTTGCCGCCGCGAATCCCGCAGCGGCGCCGCCGAGTGCGGCGCGTCGTGGACCGATGGGAGAAAGACGGTCGGGAAACCCGAGGAGGAGGAACCACGCCAGGGTCACCAGGAGCGCTGCCGGAGCGTGGCCAAAGAAAACCGTGCCGTAAGTCCACATTGGGGTCGCGAGCGCAGCGATCAGAGCAAAGGCCGTGCGTTGTCGCGGATCGGCGTTGGGCACCGCCGCAGCCACCAGAAAGGCCAGCCCGGCGGAGGGAAGCGCGATCAGGAGCAGGGTGAGAGCATGGCGCATAGGCCAGAAGTCCGGGAGACCGGAAGATGATGAACGCGGCAGGATCGGACTGACGATCCACAACACCGGTGCCGAAACGATGGACAGACCGGGCGCCTTGTCAGAGTAGATCTCGCCATCGCGGACCGAAACGTCCTCCGACAGACCGTAGATTGCCGCCGCAGTTCCCAGGTCGACCTGCGCCAAGAACGCCATCGAAGCGGCGAGCTCAATTCGTATGACCTCATTGGGGTTGGTTGCTGGAGGCGCGCCGGCGAGGGGGAGGATATAGAGGGCAATCAATAGAAAGAGGGGAGGCCCGACCCACCACGGTCTGGGTGCCGGGGGTTGGGAGATGTCGGGATCCCGATTAGATGAGATCAAAGCGATGTTCTCGGCCGGCACGATGAACGTGATCGAAGGTTGGTCCGTCGGGGCCGGCGTTGGAAAACTTTCATGATTCACCGCGGCCCTTGCGACCGATCGCGATGATCGAAAGCGGCGGCAGCGGGAGAATGCGATCGAAGATCTTGATCAAAGGGACCAGGCGATCGAAGAGACGGACCTGAGCACCGGGGACTGACTTCCGGCGCAGTATACTGCCGTTCAGGAACCAGAATGGGGGCGCGACCCGGTTGAGTCCGAAGATCTCCTCGAGCTCGAAGCCGGCGCGTTCCATTTTCTGCCGCATCTCGGAGCGCGAGTACCGCCGGTGATGATCAAGCGCGCGATCAATGCTGCCGTAGAGCCACGTGCCCAGTGGAGCGAGGATGATGGCCCTCCCTCCCGGTTGGAGAATCTCGAAAAAACCGCGCAGCACCTCCTCGTCGGGCTTCAGATGCTCGATCACATTGACGCACACGATAGTGTCGAAGCGGTGCTCTCGAAGCTTCAGGATTTCTTCGTGG
>Ga0255046_10000020_pt1 | contig 30628 bp, 29 predicted proteins | sample BC1_12_27_MG_FD_183632 | JGI IMG/M metagenome (GOLD analysis project Ga0255046, IMG submission 183632) | Seawater microbial communities from Strait of Georgia, British Columbia, Canada - BC1_12_27 | ecosystem: Environmental > Aquatic > Marine > Strait | place: Canada: British Columbia...
GTCGTCTTGCCGCCCACGGCAGGCCCATAGTAGACGACCTTGATCTTGATCTGGCGGTACTGATTGTCGAACTGGACCATGCGCCTCCTGACGTTGAGCCCGCACATCCCGCCAATGTTCTGCTGCGACTGCAAATCTGCGGCGTTTTCTCCCGTCGGGCTGCTCAACGTACCATTCGGTACGAGCCGCAGCCCTCGGGTCACAAACACCACATCTCACAACAGTTCTCCGCCGTAGCGGCGAAAGCTGGCAAGATATGCGGGCTGACGCCCCACTATGAATTCTACATCGAGGCAGACCAAGCCGCGATAAGAAATTGGGGCCCCGGGTCGATCAGGGCGCGTTCAGTCGATCTACGGAGCGTTTGGATTGGCGCACGGACGAGACCACCCTCGAAGAAACCGCCGGAACCTCGGGACGGCCGAGAGAAGGCCTAAAGGCCTTTGCCACCGACGCGCCGACCACAGACGGTGAGGCAAAGAGATAGCTCGCGTCCCCGGTCAGTTGATTGATCACGGTTGCATAGGGAAAGACGAGGGCGTCGCCCGGACCCGATTCGAGGTAGAAGACGAGGGAGCCCCCATCCCCGCTCGACGACAGCCGGCGCTGGACGTGTCCGAACGGCGGTACATCGAAGACTTCGCTGGTAACGATGACGCCGTCGGCATCCTGGACGTCGAGACGCACCCTGGTCCAGTCCGGAGTCCACGACGCGACCCCGGCGTTACACCTGAAGGAGTTGCCGTCGTTGAGAACTCCGGCTGCGTAACCGAAAGTCGACCAATCCGTAGCTTGGGCAACGGCCGCGCCGGCCACGGTCAGACCATATTCTCCCAAACCACCACTCTGCTCCGGGGTGTATGTCCGCGACGTTACAAGGAAATGGCAGTCCTCGATCGGATCGCATCGAAGCGACGGATCCGCATAGGCGAGAATGGCTGCGGTCCCCTCCGTATCGAAGACATCGGGACCGAGCACGTCCCACAGGTTGACGGTCTCCCATGGGTAGATCGTGAGGCTGATGGTGGGCACGTCGAGATTGACGGTGTCGCTCGGCAACACCTGAACAACGACTGGGAGGTCGTACTCGTGTGGGTTGTGGAGCGATACGTCTGTCTTCCAGAAGCTATTTCTCGATCCGCGGTTGTGGGCCGCAGCGGGAATCACCCAATCCGCCGCGAGCTGCGCAGCAACCGGTGCCGGCACGGTGGCCATGAAAAACGCCAGAATTCCGATCGCGCCAAAACCCTTTGTGTGTTCGCGCATGTCGACCTCCGCCCATCGATAGCGCAAGGATCGTGCCACGCTTCAACAACGATGTTCGGTACCGATGTGATGTTCGGACCCGGCAAGCTGTCCACCAGAGATGACACTTTCCCGACGACCGTGACCTATACTTTGAAGGGAGGCCGACTGGTTGCGGATTTCTGGAGCCCTTTTCCTCACTCTTTTGATGGCTATCGGGGTCATGCTCTACCTCGCGGGTCGCGATGCGACCTCGAGTCTTGACGCCATCGCCACGATCGCCACCGATCTCCGCGAGGAGGGGGTCACCGGCAGGGTCCTCGATCACGACCTCGCCCGGCAGATGCTCGGTGCGATGGAAGACCTTCTGGCATCTCCCGATACGGTCCCCGAGCACGTTGATGACCTCAAAATCTTTGCTGCCACGGCCGCAGCCTGGGCGGACGCAGCGCCGTCGCCCAGCACCGAGCTGCGGGTCGCGGTTGCCCTACGAAAAGCCGCAGGCGAACTCCGCGCCCAGGCGTTATCGCCGTCGACGGTCAATGTCATGCGTGCCCGCCGTTACCTCGGCGTCGCGACCGACGCCCTTGATTTTGTCGGCACAGGGGTAGGCGGACCAGGACCGGGCCTTGCAACCGACGCAATCCGAGACCGGCTCGAAAATCTGCAGCAGTCGCAGCAGGAGCGTTACCAGGAGGTTGACGAGGAACTCAAACAGTAGCCCGTCGACCGCTCGTTTACGTCAGCCCGAGATCCCGCCACAATTCGGCAGCGATATTGGTCGTCTTCAGAGGGCCTGCGCCGTACCGACGCAGTTCGCCCGCGATTGAGGCTATCCACCGTTGGACCGCCGGTGTGCGTTCGACCGGCGCTAGACGCCACAAACGAACGCCGGTGTCACCCTTTGTCGCGGCGATAACGGCCACCGGGTGCAGCGGTCGCGAATGCTCGATCACCACACCCTCGACCAGCAAAGCAAGACCATCCGAGCGACGCCACGAGGCCTCGGTCTTGAGCACCACCGGCCCCCACCGCTGCACCTCGCCCGCCAAGCTCTCAGCAACCCGATCGAGATCCACCTCACCCTCGAGGATGACGTGCGGCATCACTCCCCCCGGTCGAACGTGCCAACGAATGACAGGATCACCCGCCGGCGTCGCGGTGCAAGGTCGCACTCGACCAGCACAATCTGCTGCCAGGTTCCGATGACGCAGCATCCCCCCACCACCGGTACGGTCAACGACGGGCCCATCAGGGCCGCCCGCAGGTGGGAGAACCCGTTGCCATCTCCCCACCGCAGATCGTGGTGGTAGGAACGGTTGCTGGGAGCGATCCGTTCAAGGGCCTCTACGAGGTCCTGAACCGCTCCGGGCTCGAATTCGATGGTCGTGATCGCCGCTGTCGAGCCGGGTACGAAGACGGTCAATTGTCCATCGGATGAATCGATCGACCCCAGCCATGTCACTACTGGTTCGGTCAGATCGTAAACGTGCCCATGGCCTTCGCTCGCGAGCTCGATCTCATGCTGGAGAACATCCATGAGGAGAGTATAGCCGCCTGGTTGGTTCGCATCCGGGTGCCCATACCGGATTTCTGGTCAGATCGCTCGACACTCGTATCTCAGGCCTTCAAGCTCCGTTGACATTCTGGTACGATACCCGCCGTGCAGACGGGGGGCGTGTTGGTTGCGGCAATCGAAGCCTTGCTTCCCGGCATGTGTCCACACTGCGATCATCCACTCGGCGGAACCGACCGTGGTCTGTGTGGCCCATGCTGGTCGCTCACCGTCCCTCGCGCCGGCGATGCCTGCACGCGTTGCGGCTCCCCAACCGAAGATTCGTCCGTGCCCTGTCTGACCTGTCTCCACGCGCCGCTGCCGCAGCGGGCGACGGTGATATGGGGTGAGCACGACGGTGTGCTCCGAACCGCCATTTTGGCCCTCAAGCACGGCGGCCGAGACGATCTTGCAGAGCCGCTCGGTGAACGGCTCGCGGCGAGAGTGGCAGCCGAGCCATGGGCTCATTCGATTGAAGCCGTGGTTGCCGTTCCTTCACACCCGTGGCGGCGGTTGAAGAAACCGTGGGCGGCATCCGAGCTGCTTGCCGGCGCGGTTGCCCGTCGGCTCGAGAAACCGGTGGTCCGATACCTGCGACGGCACGGGTTCGGACGCCAAACCGGTCGCTCGCGAGCCCGCCGCCTCAAGCTTCCCCGGCGGAGCTTTTCGGCGCGTGGCGGGGCTGACGGCAGGTCCCTCCTCCTGATCGACGATGTCACGACCACCGGAACGACTCTCAGGCGGGCCGCCGAGGCACTTCGCCGCTCTGGAGCGAAGGCCGTATATTGCGGTGTCTGTGCCCATGCCACAGATCCAAGGAGACTTTCATGAGCTTGTTCGACGCTTTGGTGAGATACGGGATGCCGATGGTGCCGAAAACGATCGTCGGCCGTGTCGCGCGGCGCTACGTGGCCGGCGAAACTCTCGACGATGCAGTCCGCACCCTGCGCTCGGTGAACGAAGAAGGGGCCATGGGAACGGTTGACGTCCTCGGTGAGGAGGTGCATGAACCGGTCAAGGCTTCAGCATCAGTCGCCGAATACCTGAAGTTGGTCGAACGCATCAAGGACGAGAAGATCGACGCCAACATCTCCATCAAACCAACCATGCTCGGACTCAAGATCGATCAGGCGCTGTGTGAGGAAAACGTCACCGCGATCGTCAACAGGGCAGCCGAGCTCGACAACTTCGTGCGAATCGACATGGAGGACCACACCTGCACCGACGCCACGATTCAGCTCTACCGGCGGATGCGCGAGAACCATCCAGCACGAGTCGGTACCGTGCTGCAGTCCTACCTCCATCGCACCATCTCCGATGTCAACGATCTCCTGCCTCTCGATCCGAATATCCGGATATGCAAGGGAATCTATCGCGAACCGAGAGGAATCGCCTGGAAGGACTTCGAGACAATCCGCGCCAACTTCATTTACGCCACCGAAAAGCTGCTTTCGGAGGGCGCCTATGTGGGCATCGCCACCCACGATCCATATCTGGTGTGGGCCGGAATGCGGTTGGTGGACCGCCTCGGGCTGGATCGCAATCGCTACGAGTTCCAAATGCTGCTGGGAGTCGACCCCGAGCTCCGACGCATCATCCTGGCGAACGGCCACCGGCTGCGGGTGTACGTGCCGTACGGTAAGGATTGGTACCCATATTCGATTCGCCGCCTGCGCGAAAATCCCACCGTCGCCCTTCATGTCATGCGGGCGATCCTTTCGTAGCACCAACGATGATCGTTGAGACTGTCCGCGAAAGGGGGTATGCTCATCAGCGCGCAGCTGCGCGCAGGAGGCGAGAATGATGAAATGTCACCTCAAGACATGTGTTGCAGTCGTTTGCCTGCTCGTCATCGCCACGTTGGTCCATGCCGGCGTCCAGGCTCGGGTCGAGGGCGTCGTTACCGACGTCACGGGGAGCCCAATCGAAGGCGCCACCGTCACCATCACCTCCGTTGATGTGGCTGGCTACAAAAAGGTGGTCACCGTCAATGCAAAGGGCATTTTCAAGGTCCTCATCCTCGATGCGACGCGAAAATATGCCTTTCGGGTTGAGGCCGACGGGTTTCAACCAGAGGAACGACCCTTCAAGGTCGGCGTCGGCTCGACCGATAACGTCTTCAAATTCGAGCTCAAAACCGTCCAGCAGGCGGCCGCTGAAGGCAGTAGACAGATGCTCGAGCAACCGGGGTACAAGGAGTTCGACGAGGCCATGGCGCTCGTCAGGGCCGGTGACAATGAAGGCGCGCGGCTGAAGTTTGAGGAGGCTGTGGCGGCCAAACCCGATTTGCTGCCGGCCCTCGGTGCTCTCGCCGAGCTCAATTACGAAACCGGAGACATGGAGGGGGCATTGAATGCTGCCCAAAAATGTCTTGATGAAGACGATGAGGCCATCCAGTGCCTGGCCGTCGCCGTCAACGCGAGCGGCGCGCTCGGCAATGAGACCGCGCAGGCCGAGTACATGGCCCGTTATCAAGACCTCAACCCGGAGGACCCAACGATCCTCTTCAACGACGCTGCGGTCCTCCTCAACAAGTTGGATGACGAGGGTGCGCGACCTCTGCTTGAAAAATGTCTCGAAGTCGATCCGGACTTCCCGCAGTGCAACTTCGAGTACGGCATGCTGCTACTTCGCACCGGCGACATGGAAGGGGCGAAGTCATACCTCCAGAACTACCTTGCGGTCGCGCCGGACGGACCACTGGCAGCCACTGCAGAGGAGACGATCAAGTATCTCTGAGCCGAACACCTCGGTATGAGCGGACGGATGAAGACTCTCTGTATCGGCGTGGCCGGTGGCACCGGCTCGGGTAAAACCACGGTGGCCAACGAGATCGTGCGCCGGGTCGGACCGGAACGGATCGTCATCGTCAACCAGGATCGGTACTACCACGACCTCGCGCATCTCGACGATCAGAAACGCGCACACCACAACTTTGACCACCCGGACGCAATCGAGGAAGGGCTCCTTCAAGAACACCTCCAACTCCTCAAGGCTGGTGAGCCGGCGCCGCTGCCGGTTTACGACTTTGCCCGCCACGTGCGTCTGGCGGCCACCGAGTCGGTCGAACCAAAGCCGGTAATCGTCCTCGAGGGCATTCTGATTCTTGCAATTCCGGCACTAAGAGATGTGCTTGACATCAAGATCTTTGTCGACGCAGATTCCGATATCAGGTTCATCAGACGCCTTCGCCGAGACATGGAGGAGCGTGGGCGGGCGGTGGACGGCGTTGTCGATCAATACCTGGCCACTGTACGACCCATGCACCTGGAGTTCGTCGAGTCCTCGAAGCGCTGGGCGGATGTGATCATCCCCGAGGGCGGTTTCAACACAGTTGCGCTCGACCTCGTCATCAGCAGGATTCTCCAGATGCTGCAATCGGCTGATTGAAACGCGCCTATTCCCGGGACCGCTCTCCTCCCGTACCCGTTCCCGAATTTCGAGATCCTTCGACTCACCGATATCAACTTCAATCCTAGGTCGGACAGAACTGAGGCAGACCGATCCTGATCGTCGGAAACGGGGACGGATCTCAGCGCGACGCGGGCGGGCGCCGGCGGCGGCGGGAGCGCAGCTCTTCCTCCTTGAACATGAACTTGATGGAGTGTTTGAAGAGGAGGAGGTTGGGGGCGTCGACTCGGTTGAGCTTGAGGCAGTTCTTGTCGTACCACTCGATCCAACCTTTGAGTTCGGTCCCGTCTGTAAGCACCACGATCATCGCGGTGCGGTTCTGCATCTGTTTGAGATAGTAGAAGCTCTCGGCGTTTGTCTGCTCGGCAGGCACCTGTTTGCGGCGGCCGGTTGTCCGTGTCGGAAACTTTTCCATCATTTCATTCATGGACGGTCGGATCAGCTTGCGATCAGACATGCGGGTCTCCTCGCGGCCCATGCTGTGCGGCCCAGGGTTTCCGGAAGCATGAAATCGGTTGGTTCTGTGATCAGATTAACAGATCCGGTGCGGAGTGTCTTCCCTCCACACCCACCGATATCTGTGGCGGCCTAACCCGCATTATTCAAAAGGTTGCGTCGCGGTGCTGCGAACCTGCTGAAACAGCAGATTTCTCATGAATGGTACGGTTCAACGCTGGTCTCTTTGGTTGGTGGGATAGAGCTCGACCTCGTGCGACAAACAACACATGAGCCGGCCGCAAAGACCTGAGATCTTGGCAGGATTGAGGCTCAGATTCTGGCGCTTGGCCATTCGCACGGTCACCGAATGAAAGCGATCCATGAATGTGGTGCAGCACAGACAGCGCCCGCACGGCCCAAGGCCGCCGCAAAGACGGGCGCCATCGCGCACTCCCAACGATCGCATCTCAATGCGTCTCCGATAGCGCCGCCCCAGGTCGCGTTGCAGGGGTCGATAGTCGACCCGTTTTTCGGCCGAAAAGTAGATCACGACTTTTTTGCCGGACAGCGGAAGCCTCACCTTGAAGGGGTGGAGCTCGAGCTTCAACTCCTGGGTTCGACGACGCAGGTAGCGTTCAATCTCCCGTTCGAGGTGACCCGTGTCCTCGTGGCGCTTCTCGTCCTCGGGTGTCGCCCGACGAACCACGCGAGCCGCGCTCTTGCGTGGCTTCTTGATCGAAGGACTTGTGAACGCGGTGACCTTACCGAGGAACTTTCCATCGGGAGTATCAACAACGATAGTCTCCCCGTGGTTGAGCTCGAGCTTGCCGGCGCGGCACGGCATCGGCGGCAAATCGGGATCGACTGACACCGGTACCCAATCTTCCAGGCGCGGTACGACGATGCATTGCACGAGCTCCGGCATCAGACCTCACTTTCGGCGGCGAGATCGGCGGCGATGGCCTCATCGGCGGCGACCACCTTCTCCTCGTCCATGCGCCGCGCGTTTTCCAAAGCCACGTTGAGCTCTGGTCGGTTGCCGGCCACGATCTGCGCGGCGAAGAAGGCGGCGTTGCGGGCCCCGGCCGATCCAACGGCAAAGGTCGCCACTGGAATTCCGCCGGGCATCTGCACGGTCGAGAGAAGAGCGTCCACACCGTCGAGCACCCCTCCTGGAAGTGGCACCCCGAGCACGGGCCGCACGGTATGGGCCGCAACCACACCAGCCAGATGAGCTGCCATGCCGGCGGCGCAGATAAAGACCCTGCAGCCGGTCGCCTCCGCCGACCGAACGAGTTCAACGGTGCGCTCGGGGGTTCGATGGGCCGAGGACACGTGGACCTCGAAACCGATGCGGAGGACGCGTAAGACCTCCACCGCACCCTGGAGGTGTCTCCAGTCACTCGCCGAGCCCATGAGGATCAGGACCTCCGGATGTGCCTGTGAGCCCGGATCAGTCATCTATGTTCCGAGTTTGGTCAATGTGTCGCGACCAATGTCCGATCGATACCACATGCCGTCGAAGGAGATCTTCGATACCCCTCCATAGGCCGCTTCGAGCGCCTCAGAGAGGGTCGACCCGCGCCCGCAGACCGACAGCACGCGGCCCCCGGAGGTGGTTAGGACCTCGTCCTCGAGGCGGGTCCCGGCGTGATAGACAGTCACTCCGGGCAGCGCCATCGCGTCATCAATACCGCTGATCTCGTCTCCCTTGCGAGGACTCCCTGGATAACCTTCCGCGGCCAGGACAACGCAGGCCACCGCCTCCTTGCGCCACTTCAGACTGGCGGTGCTCAAGGCGCCGTTGGCGGCATCGCGAGCAATCTCGGCAAAATTGTCATCGAGGCGTAGGAAGGTGGCCTGGGTCTCAGGGTCGCCGAGGCGGCAGTTGAATTCGAGTACCTTGGGTCCATCAGTGGTCATCATCAGACCGGCATAGAGCACCCCACGGTACTCGCGGCCTTCCGCCGCCATGCCGGTGATCGCCGGCCGGACGACGGTGTCGAGGAGGAGCTTGCTCGTACCGGGTGGGATGACCAGCGCGGGTGAATGCGCACCCATGCCACCAGTGTTGGCGCCCTGATTGTTTTCATCCGCCCGTTTGTAATCGTGCGAGGTGGCGATCGGCACCACCCGGGTGCCGTCGGAAATCACCATGTAAGAAACCTCGTCACCTTCCAGGCACTCTTCAACCAGCACTCTGTCTCCGGCGTCGCCAAAACGGCGCTGCTCAAAGAACAGGTCCACCGCCCGCTCGAGATCGTCGTCATCGTGGATCATCACGACACCCTTGCCGGCGGCAAGACCGTCGGCCTTGAAAACGACCGGCATTCCGAAGTCGCGCGCGGCCGCCACCGCTTCGTCAGTGGTGCGCACCACCACCGAATTGGCAGTCGGAATATCATGTCGTTGGCAGAACTCTTTGGCAAAAACCTTGCTCGACTCGAGCTCGGCGGCGGCGCGCCGCGGTCCAAAGAGACTCAACCCTCGCCGATAGAACTCGTCGCAGACCCCCATCGCCAGCGGAACCTCGGGGCCGACGATTGTGACATCGATACGGAGATCCTCAGCCGCCTCGGCAACACTGGGCAGATCATTCGCAGAAAGGGGAAGGAGATCCGCCGCTTGCGCGATACCGGGATTCCCCGGCGCGGCGAAAACATAGTCCACCCCCTGGGAGCGCCTCAGGGCGTGGACGATGGCGTGTTCGCGGGCACCGGAACCGAGAACGAGTACGCGCATGGGTCTCACCCCTTCGCTTGCAGCAGACTCAGATAGCTGGTCTGCACGATGTCGCCCGCGGAACACCCGCGGCTGAGGTCGTTGGCCGGTTTCGCGAGCCCCTGCATGAGCGGGCCCAGGGCCCGCGCGCCACCCAACCGCTCCACCGCCTTGTAAGTGATATTGCCGGCGTTGAGATCCGGGAAGATCAGGACGTTCGCCTGCCCGGCCACCGCCGACCCCGGCGCCTTTTTCTCTCCGACGCCCGAAAGCAGGGCGGCGTCCAACTGAAGCTCTCCATCGAAGACGAAATCCGCGCCCCTTGTCTCGAGCTCGGCCCGTGCCCCCGTCACCTTGTCGACCAGCGGGTGTGTGGCCGAGCCCTTGGTCGAAAAGGAGAGCAGCGCGACCACAGGTTCGCCACCAACGATGGAGCGAAACGTGGCAGCAGCCGAAATGGCGATCTCGGCCAGCTGCACCGAATCCGGATCCGGCATCACCGCACAGTCGGCAAAGACCATCACCCCGTCGTCACCCCAGCTGGTATCCGGGAGAATCATGATGAACGCCGACGAAACCGTCCGAAGCCCGGGCGCCGGCCCGATGCAGTGGAGCGCGGTACGCACCGTATCGGCGGTCGTGCGAACCGCTCCACCGACGGACGCATCAGCTGCGCCGGTCGCTACCAACAGAGAAGCGAAGTAGAGAGGATCCTCTACCGCGGCGAGGGCGTCATCTTTTGACATTCCCTTCGCCGCGCGTCGCTGGTGGAGGTGCTCCGCAAGCTCTCCCCGCCGCGGATCCGTTGTCGGGTCTGCAACATCGATTCCCCGTTCTGCGAGCTCTTCGTGGATCGCCTGGCGTTGGTCCGCTGAACAGACCACAGTCACCTCACATCCCCCGCCGGCAACCAACTTACCGGCGGCCTCAATGATGCGATCGTCATGCCCTTCAGCGAGCACGACCCGACCACCAACGGCCTCAGCCCGGGCTTCGAGCCGCTCAAGAAAGCCCACAACTCCTCCCCGGCAGCCATTGTAACCTAGGCCTCCCCGGAAGAAACGGTTGTTATCTGGGGTTTGAATAGTCATCTCAACACCCCGGAGCAGACATGCACATCGCATCCGACATCACGCGTCTCATGGGAAACACCCCGTTGGTACGGCTCAATCGCATCGCCGCCGACGTAAAGGCCCAGGTGGCGGCCAAGCTTGAATACTTCAACCCAGCGCACTCGGTCAAAGACCGCATCGGGGTCGCCATGGTGGAGGCGCTGGAACGTGAGGGAAACCTCGTACCTGGACGGTCGACGATCGTCGAGGCGACCTCGGGCAACACCGGTATCGCTCTCGCAATGGTGGCGGCGGCACGCGGCTATCGCTGCGTCTTGACGATGCCCGAGTCGATGTCGCTCGAACGGCGAAAAGTACTCGATCTACTTGGAGCCGAGATCGTGCTGACTCCGGCTGCCGAAGGAATGCGGGGGGCGTCCGCCCGTGCCGAAGAGCTGTTGGCAGAGATCCCCGACTCGGTGGAACCAAAACAGTTCTCCAACCCGGCCAACCCCGAGGTCCACGCCAGCACCACTGCCCTCGAGCTGTGGCAGGACACCGACGGAAAGATGGACGCCTTCGTGGCCGGAGTGGGAACCGGTGGCACTATCACCGGTGTTGGGCAGGTGTGGCGCGAACGCCGACCCTCGGTCCGCATAGTCGCTGTCGAACCTTCCGACTCGCCGGTTCTTTCCGGCGGCGAGCCGGGCTCCCACAAGATCCAGGGCATTGGCGCGGGGTTTGTACCCGACAACCTCGATCCTTCGGTGATCGACGAGGTGGTCACGGTGAGCAACGACGAGGCTTTCTCGACTGCCCGCCGTCTCGCCCGGGAGGAAGGAATCCTGGGGGGCATCTCCACCGGCGCGGCATGTGCCGCTGCCCTCAAGATCGCGTCCCGCGACGAGATGGATGGCAAGCTCGTGGTTTTTGTCGCGCCCTCGACATCGGAGCGCTACATCTCCACCGACCTCTTTGCGGATCTCTGATTTCGGTGGTGTTCTCGACGCACCAACATTGGAACCGCGAGGGCGCGAAGGGCCCTAGCCCGCATATCTCACCAACGTCCTGCTGCGGCCGGAAAGCTGGTGAGATCTGTGGGCTAGGACAATTCTCCAACGAATCCGTGAACTCGAAATTGAACTTCGCGCCATCTTGGCGGCATTTGCGCCTTTGCGGTAAACGGGTGGGAGGAACCCGAAAAAATCCAGGAGGCTTTCAGTCAGATGCCGGAAGACGGACCCACAGCTGCTGCGGATCAACGCTGATTTCTACCGGAAGGGTCCCGACGACGTCGCCGTCGATCTGGTAGGGAACGACGTCGCCCGGCGATCCCGGCTCCAGCCGCACCCGGTTCACAACTTCGCGCACGACATCGTCACGCGCGACGTGCCGACCCGAGGGAATTCCCAGGAGAAATGACATCGCCGCGCGTTTGCCATTGCTCCGTTGCACCACGACCTCCAGATCGTCACGAAACGGATCAGCCCCGGGGGTGGCACGAAATCGTCCGGCGTAACACCGTGAATTCCCAACAATCACCCAGCCAGCTCCATCGACAACATGGTCGGTAGCCACCCGCATGAGCGGCAAAGGTCCCCCCGCCATCGCTTCGACAACCGCCTGGAAGGCTACACCGACCCGTCCTCCGAGCCGTTTGAAGGACGGAAACAACCGCTTGAGAACATGCGAATCCGGCCCAGCCGACAGCATCATCAGGACGAGGTCACCGGCATCGGTCCGGCCCACCCGCATCGCCCGATCTTCGCCACCCAGGAGGGCGCGGACCGCCCGCCGCGCCGGCCGCGGTACATCGAACTCGTAGGCAAGAACCGAGGTCGTTCCGCCCGGAAGGACACCCATTGCGGTCGTGCTGCCGAGAAGACCCCGTGCCACTGCATTGTAGGTTCCGTCGCCGCCATATGCGAGCACCAGAGGTAGCCCCTTGGCAGCCGCACGTTGCGCCAACTCGGTCGTGTGGTTGAGGCTTTCAGAGATCCAGATGTCAAGTTGGTACCCGTGTTCGGCTGCAGAGGCTTTCAAGCCACTCTGCCCGCGCAACAACCGACCTCCACCCGCTATGGGGTTGAGGATGACGGGGACCCTGTTCACGTCGGATCCCGCTCCTCGAAAAGCCCACCCGGTGATCCTTTTGGATCGAGTCCGAGGTGCCGATAGGCGGCGGCGGTCACGGTACGACCGCGAGGTGTGCGCTGCAGCAACCCGATCTGCAACAGGTACGGCTCGTGGATGTCCTCGAGGGTCCCACGGTCTTCGCCGATGGAGGAGGCGAGGGCCTTGAGGCCCACCGGCCCACCGTCATAGACGTTGACGATTGTGGTGAGCAGCTGTCGGTCGAGGTGATCGAGGCCGAACGCGTCGACCTCCATCTGCTCGAGGCCCCATTTGGTAGCCTCGAGGGTCACCGCATCGGTGCCGAGATGATGAGCGAAGTCGCGGACCCGGCGCAGCAGCCGGTTGGCGATCCGTGGGGTGCCACGCGCGCGCCGTGCGATTTCAACGGCCGCTTCACCGCCAGCTTCGATTTCCAGGATGCCGGCCGAACGTGCCACGATCACCGCAAGATCATCAGCCGGGTAGAATTCGAGCCGGTGGACGATACCGAAGCGGTCGCGGAGGGGTGCGGTCAGAAGGCCGGTTCGAGTCGTCGCGCCAACCAATGTGAAGCGCGGCAGAGTAAGACGAACGCTCCGTGCGGCAGGACCCTGCCCAATCACGAGATCGAGCTCATAGTCCTCCATCGCCGGATACAGGATCTCCTCCACCGCCGCCGGCAAGCGATGGATTTCGTCGATGAAGAGAACATCCCCTGCCTGGAGATTGGTGAGCATCGCCGCAAGATCGCCGGCGCGCTCCAGAACCGGACCCGAGGTGATGTGGATCTGGGCGTCCATCTCGTTGGCGACGATGTACGCGAGGGTGGTCTTACCGAGGCCGGGAGGGCCAAAAAAAAGGGTGTGATCGAGCGCCTCGCTGCGGTCGCGGGCCGCATCGATGAAGACCCCAAGGTTGGTGGTGAGGCGGGTCTGGCCGACAAACTCGGCGAGCCGACGCGGGCGCAGAGATTCCTCGATTGGACGCTCTTCCGGCTGCGGTTCGGTGGTCAAGACCTCATCAGTCACGAATCGACTCTACCTCATCACACCCACCCACCCAAAAGCCCACAGATCATCCAGATGGTTCCTTCTGTGTGGATCTGTGTTCATCTGTGTCATCTGTGGGCAATCGTGGGCGGCCGGGCATCAGCGGGTGAGTTTTTGCAGGGCGAGGCGGAGGAGCTCACCGAGATCGCCGTCCGTGGCGTCGGACCACACCGCGTCCACTGAGCGAAGGGCATCGCGCTGGGAGTACCCCAGGTTGACAAGCGCCGACACCGCATCCCCCCGCCGGTCGCCGCTCCCGGGAGAGGCTGCGATCAGGCGATCTTTCAGCTCGAGGAGAATCCGCTCGGCGGTCTTGCGGCCGACACCTGGTGTCCGTTGGAGACGAGCAAGATCTGCACTTTCGACGACGTCAGCGAGCTCATCGGCCGTCAACGTCGAAAGCACTGCGAGCGCAGTCCGCGGCCCTACCCCGGCGACCGCGATGAGCTTGGAAAAGGCCTCAAGTTCTTCTCGATCGGTAAATCCAAAAAGAACGATTGCGTCGTCGCGCACCTGGGTGTGGATCCAGAGCACCGCCTCATCGCGACCGGCCAAAGCCTGAAACGCACGCAAGGTAGTTGATACCAGGTATCCGACACCACCGACATCGATCAGGACGGTCCCCGGGTCCACCCAATGAAGACGGCCCTCGAGCCGTCCGATCATGAGCTGGTGGGTGCGAATCGTTGGAGGAGTTCGTTGTCCACCGTCACGACTGTGTCTCGGCGCCGCTCGTTGAGAATTGAACGCATTAACTGTCCGGCGCGGTCTGCCATCAGCCGGGCGCGAAGGTCGTCGCGCAATTCCGCAAGCTCGACCGGATCCACCAGATCCAGCGATTCCACCCTGGCCACCACAACACCACCGGCGATCCCGGCTTGAAGCGGTCCGATTACCTCGCCCTCGCCAGCCGCGAAGATCGCCCGGTCGAGGCTCGGCATCACCCCGAGACTGCCGATGACCTGTCCGCGTCGGTGCTGACTGGCCTCGGTAACGATCGAACCAAACTCGGTCGCCAGCGTCGTACCATCTTCACCTCCACGCCAGCGGTTGGCGAGCTCCCGCCCCTGCTGAGCCGCCAGCTCGACGGCTCGCTCGCGACGCAACTTCTGTTCGACTTCTGGTCGGACCTCCTCGAATGAGGGAATCCCTTCGGGCCGGATCTCGGCCAGCTGCCACACGATCCAACCGCGGGGGACAGCTACCGGCCCCTTGATGTCGCCGACCGAGGCTGCAAAGGCTTCGTCCGTCAATTCCGGTCCATTCGAGACGCCGGCGATGGCCTCGCCAGCAGAAAATCTAGGGCTCTGGTTGAGCGCCACCGCCTCATCCTCGTCTGCGATCGCCTGCCACTGGTCCTGGGTGTCCGACGCGTCCGACTGCATCCGACGCGCGAGGATGCCGGCACGAGCCTCTGATTCAGCCGTCGCACGACCCTCCAACACCCGGGACCGGACCAGTTCCTCGACCTCCTCGAACGGCTGTCGGTGCTCCGGTCGGAAACCCTCGACCTTGATGATGTGGTAGCCGAACTGGCTCCTGATGGGACCCAAGATCTCACCGGGTTTGGCCGAAAACACTGCGTCCTCGAACTCCGGGACCATGGAACCACGACCGAACCACCCGAGATCGCCGCCGAGGTCCTTGGAGCCGGGATCATCGGAGTGTGCGGCAACCAGAGCGGCGAAGTCGCCGCCCGAATGGGCGATTGAGGCGACGCCGTTGGCTCGAAGCTCGGTTTCGCCTTGTTCCAATTCCGTGGCGTCGGGCGCAAGGCGGAACAGGATGTGGCGAGCGCTCGCCTGCTCGCCCTCGAGGAACTCCTCTACGTGCTCGTCGTAGTATGCCCTCAATTCGGCCTCTTCGACCGGCAGCGTCCGTTGCAACCTGGAGGTTTCCACCAGCAGGTAGCGAATCAGCCGCTCCTCATCACGACGGTAGCCTTCAGAGGTAGTATCGAACGCAGCTTGGGCCTGATCCTCAGTGATGACGACCTCGGTAAGGAACGGCTCGTAACGGAGTTGGATGACTGCAACGTCGGACAGCTCTCTCTGTCGACGAAACTCACGCTCGACCTCGGCATCGCTGATCCACACGTTGCGCTCGGCCAGGGCGTTGAGCTTTCCTATCAGGAGGTCCTCGGTAAGGCGCTGCTCGAAGGCTTCGGGGGTTATCCGGAAGTACGCGCGTATGATCCGTTTGTAGGTGTCGGTGCCGACAAAGTCGCCACTCGCGTTTCGGAATGACGGGTTCTCCAAGATCGCCTCCTGGAGCTCTTCGCGGGTGACGGTGAGTCCGATGTTCTTGGCCTCGGTAATCTGAAGCTCGCGATCGATCAAAAAACTCGCCGTCTGACCTGCGAGATCGATTCGGTCGCGGATTTCATTCCAACGCTCGCCGTAGATTTGAGAGTATCGCTGATCGAGACGTCGCATTTCGTCGAGGAAATCGGTCTCGGAAATGGTCCGATTACCGACCCGAACCGCAGCAGTTCCGCCCCCGACGCCACCGCCACGGCCAGCGCCCCAGTCGACAAAGACCAGGAGCACGAAAACCAACACTACACCCCAGAGGATGAACTTGAGGTGACGCAGATTGTCTCGCAGCCATTTGAGAGCCATTACAGACCTCCACCTGCCCCGAAAACGGGACAGCGAAGTCTACCGAAGAGCTTGGTCTCGCGCAAGGCGGTAACGACCGATCACGGGCTAAACTGACGACTCGTCGGCGGCTCGTGTGGCCGCTGTCGTGGGCCCTCGGAGATGCGCTTGCCGCTTGAATTCGCTCATGTTACGGTGATTTAGGAGGTATGGCGAAGGTGGCTGGCGGATTAGAGCTCGACTGGGTCGTCATCCGTGTGCAACCGTTGCGCAAGGTGTTGGCGGTTCTGATCGTCGGTCTGGTGGCCGCAGCTCTCGTCTTTTTGGCATATAAGAGTCTCAATCTCTCGCCCGAAGCGCGGGCGAGACGCGCCATCGAGCGCGCCGACGCGGCTCTGGTTCACGCCGAGACGCAGCCACTCCCCCCCCATTGGCTGGACGAACTCGACCAGGCAAGAGACCAGCTGAACATGGCCCGCTCAGAGTACGCCGAGCAGAACTGGGAAGATGCCGAGACGTTGGCAGACAGCGCTCGTAGAAGATTCGAAGCCCTTGCAGGAGCCGGCAACCAGGAGTTGGTTGGGGTCGGACAGTTCTTCAGTCTCGAGGGTCGCGTGCAACTACAGCGGGCGGGTCAGCCTGAGTGGGAGGGCGCCCACCAGAATATCCCTGTCTTCAACGGCGACTTCGTTCGCACTGGCCGAGACGGCAACGCCGAGATCCTGTTCGCGGATGGCAGCCTCTATCGAATATCCCCGAACTCGCTGCTGGAGATCCATCTCGAGATGTCGCAGGAATCTCCGGGCACCGTCAAAATGGTCGCTGGGCGCATCAATGTCTACACCTCAGGCGCGCCCTCCACCGTTACCACCGACACGGCCGAGACCGAAATTGAACGCGACAGCCGGGTTGCCGTCGATGTCGCGGAAGACGACCAAAAGACGACCGTGGCCGCGTTCCAAGGTTCCGCACGCGTGCGTAGCAGAGGTGGCGACGAAGTCGTGATTGGCACACGGGAGTCCGTCGCGGCAACGGCCGGCGGCACCATGACCGAGAAGCAGACCATCCCTGCCGCTCCGTTCCCGGTCGATCCGCGAAACAACGCCGGCTTCGATGTCGGCCAACACCCCGTGATCGAGGTGGCCTGGCAAGGGCGGCCTCGTCGCGGCACCGTCCACCTTCAGGTGAGCCGTTCCAAGAGCTTCGACAGCGCGCAACTGGACGTCAACGCTCCCCGCCTGGCGAAGGACACGGCTCGCCTGAGGCTGGTGGCACCGGGAACCTACTTCTGGAGGATTGCCGCCCTCGGTGAAGGCACTGCCCAGTCCGAATGGAGCGCTGTCCGCCGGTTTCGGGTCTTTTCGTCGTCGACTGAAACCCTCCTCGAGGACACAACCCCTCCGGAGCTGATCGTCAACCAACCGCAACAACTCGGCCACATGTTCATCTTCGAGGGCGCGACCGAAATCAGCGCCACTGTCACTATCAATGACGAAATGGTCGAGCTCGACGCCGATGGTCGCTTCCGCAAAACGGTGGAGATCTTTGACGAAGGCTGGATCGATATCGTCATCGTCGCGGTAGATCCCTCGGGCAACCGCACGGAACGAACCGAACGCGTGTTCGTGGAGGTCTATTGATGCATCTCTCCAGCCTTCTCGGGCTGTTTTCCTCTGATCTCGCCATCGATCTCGGTACCGCCAACACCCTGGTCTATGTGCGCGGGCGCGGGATAGCTGTCGTTGAACCCTCGATTGTCGCCGTCAACCGAATCACCAATCGGGTCGAAGCAGTTGGCGCCAAGGCCAAGGAGATGCTGGGTAAAACTCCGAGCAACATACAGGCTATCCGCCCCATGAAAGACGGCGTGATCGCGGACTTCGAAGTGACCGAAAAGATGCTCGAGCACTTCATCCGCAAGGCGCACGGCCGCTCGTTTCTCGTCCGCCCGCGGATCATCATTTCGGTGCCTTCGGAGATCACTCAGGTGGAAAAGCGAGCGGTCAAGGACACTGCTCTCAAGGCCGGGGCGAGCGAGGTCTACCTGATCGAGCAGGCAACCGCTGCGGCGATCGGTGCCGGTCTGCCGATCACGGAGCCTTCCGGAAACATGATCGTCGACATCGGGGGCGGCACCTCCGACGTGGCCGTGATATCGCTGGCGGGCGTGGTCTACTCGCGATCGGTGCGGGTCGCCGGCAACGAGATGGACGAAGCGATCATTCACTACCTCAAAAAGAAGTACAACCTCCTCCTAGGAGAGCGCACCGCCGAGCAGATCAAGATCGAGATCGGGTCGGCCTACCCTCTCGATGAGCCACTGAGCATGGAGGTCAAGGGACGGGACCTCGTCGAAGGGGTGCCCAAGAACCTCAGTATCACGGACGAGGAAATCCGTGAGGCTCTCACCGAAATCGTGTCAACTATCGTCGACGCTGTCAGGAATGCTCTCGAACAGACGCCGCCCGAGCTGTCGGCGGACATCATCGACAAAGGCATCATTCTCGCCGGCGGTGGCTCGCTGCTCAAGAACCTCGACAAACGCCTTCGCGAGGAGACCGGGCTCCCAGTTGCGCACTGCGAGGAACCGGGCTCGGCGGTGGTGCGCGGAACCGGGATGATGCTGACGAACATCGATCTCCTGCGAAAAATCGCCATCGCGTAAATTTCGGGTCCCTTCCAATCCAGATCCTGATTCAGCCGGAACATAGTCTCATCCCGGAGAAGTTTGAATGCTGGATTCTTACCAAAATGCCTTCGGAGATGTGCCGAGTCCATATTGATTTACGAGCTTCGTCACCAACCTTATCGGGGTATGATGGCGTGGTGACCCGCCGTGGTGCTTTGACCGATGCCAGCTCGGTCGGACGCGGGGACCAGCGGTGCGGTTAGGCACCTGACCATGTTGCGGACCTACGCACTCCGGACGGTCCTCGTGTGGACCCTGCTCGAGCTCCTGGCTGCGTTCCAGGTGCCGTCGGCCGGTGGCGTCCCCCTCCTGTTTTCCTGGATGCGGACGCTGATCGAACCCGTGGCCATGGCCGCCGAGGGTGTCGTCGATCTCGCCGTCGATCTCAATCTCGGCGTCCGTGGTCTGCAGCGGATCATGATCGACAATCGACGGATGCGCATCCAATTGGAAGAGCTTCAGGCGCGCGCGATGCTCCTTCAGGCAGACCTCGATGCTTTGCGGGAAATCGGTGAGCTTGTAGGTCCGGACGCCGAGTTCGAAGCTGGCTCACTGATCGGCCGTTGCGCATACCGTGACCTCGTAGCCGGAACCATGGAGGTGCGGACCGCTCAATCGATAATCCTCAGACGCGACACGCCTGTGGTGTCAGCCGATGGACTGGTGGGAAGGGTCATACGAAGCGAGGGTCGGAGGCACTGGCTCCAACTTCTCACCCACGCCGCGGCAGCGGTCGCGGTGCAGACCGAGGACTCGCTGGTCCATGGTCTCGCGCTGGGCACCGGCGGCTACGCCCTGACCGTCGCCTATGTGCCACGACAGGCCGTGCTCGAACGAGGGGCCATGCTGGTCACGAGCGGCGGCGATGGCATCTACCCCCCCGGCATTCCAACGATTCGCGTGGCCCGGGTGCGCGAAAGTGACGACCCTTTTCTTGAGGTCACCGCCGTTGCCTCCGCCGATCTCCGGGCCACCCAAATGGTCCTAATACTTCCAGAGTGGGCGCCGGCCGAGGGTGGGGGCCCGCCGTGAGGCCTCGAATCGTCGTTCTTGCCGCAGGGACGTTGATCGCCCAGCGGGTCATGGGGATGCCAGGTATGCCTGCCTTCCTTTCTCAGATCATCCTGCCGATGGTGTGGATCGTGGCTGCTTCCCTGATTCGCAAGGAGCGGTTTTGGCCTTACGAGGCGCTCCTTTTAGGGCTCGCCTGGGATCTCCTTTTCGGACCCGTGGTGGGACCCGGCGGCATCGCGTGGACGGCCTCTTGTTTGGGCTTGTACGGGCTTGCCTCGGTTGTGGCCGATCGCTCCCCGAGGGCCTGGGCGGCGTTCGGCGCCTTCGGTGCAGTCGTCGTCATCCTCGTGCAAAGGCTGGCAATGATACCACTCGGTCTCGCGACCTCTCTGACCCTTCAACAACTGATGTGGTCGGCCCTACTCACCGGCCTGTGGTGTGGTCTTGTGGGGATGGTTCTGGCTCTCGATTTCGGAAAGCACTGGCGGGCCTACCGGGTCCGCAAGCTCCGATGAACGTCATGGAGTTGCGCGAGGATATCGGCCCGCTGCGCCGTCGAACTGCGTTCCTCTTAGTGCTCGTCTTTGCTGTACTTGGCCTGCTCCACCTCCGTCTCATCGATCTGCAGCTGGTGCACGGAACTCAATGGCGAGACCTCGCCGAGAACAACCGCCTCCGTCGCCTCCCGCTACCGGGTCCGAGGGGGTGGATCTACGATCGTCGCGGTCTGGTGTTGGCCGAAAACCTGCCCAGTTGGGAGTTATTGTTGTTTCCCGACGAAGCGGAGAACCTTGACGTCACGGGTCTGTTTCTTGCCCGGGTCGGCGTCACCGACGTGAGGACCTTTAAAGACCGTATCGCCGAGCGAAGAATCGGCCGCATGGCGCCTCTGGTCGTGGGTGAAGACCTGAGCTGGGATCAGGTCGCGGCGATCCGTTCGCATCAGAGCGACTACCCAGAGCTGACAGTTGTCAACCGCTTCCGACGCCACTACCCGTATGCTGAACTCACCGCCCATGTCGTCGGGCATCTGCGACCGGTCTCCAAGGAGGCGGTTGAAGCCGACCCCGGGCTCGAGCCCGACACCATGGTCGGAGCAACCGGCATTGAAGCCGCCGAAGACGCCTTCATCGCCGGCCGGGGCGGCGAGCGGTGGGTGATGGCGTCCGCCGTTGGCCGACAGCTCGGAGTGGTCTCCGAGGTCGCCCCAAGAGCCGGTCATGATGTCGGCCTCACTCTCGACATTGGACTCCAAGAGGCGGCGGCCGATGCCCTCGGAGATCGATCCGGCGCGGTCGTGGCTCTGGACCCGCGAAGTGGGGCGGTCCGGGTCCTGCATTCTGCGCCAAGTTTCGACCCCAGGGTCTTTGGTGGCAGACTGAGTCGCTCCGACTGGCAAGCGCTCCAGAACGACCCATTGCACCCACTTCAGAACCGGTGCCTGCAGGGCGTCTACCCACCGGGCTCAATCATCAAACCATTCCTCGCCCTGGGGGGCCTCGCCGAAGGGTTCATCGATCCACGAGCAACCGTATATTGCAACGGTTCGGTCGTTCTATACGGCCACCGGTTCCGCTGTTGGCGCCGCGGCGGGCACGGATTTGTCAACCTCGAGCGCTCGCTTTCTGAGTCCTGCGATGTCTACTTCTACCTCCTCGGACAGCGCCTCGGGATCGAGGGGATGGCGGAGTGGCTCCACCGTTTCGGGTTTGGCGAGCGAACCGGCCTTGATTCCTCATTCGAGTCCTCGGGACTCATCGGCACACCCGAGTGGAGCCGCCGTGTGCGCGGAACGCCGTGGTACCCGGGTGAAGCGGTGTCGGTGTCCATCGGTCAGGGACCATTCCTGACGACTGCAGTTCAGCTCGCCAGGGCATTCGCGATTCTGGCCAACGGGGGGAAACTGATCACACCCTACCTGGTAGCTGCATCAACCTCTGTTGCGGCCGAACCGATGGTCAACTCCGAACACCTGGCGCTGGTCAACGCAGCCCTCGAGAAGGTCGTGCACGGATCGAGCGGCACCGCCCGCAGAATCGCGAGGATGCCGATGGCGGGAAAGACTGGGACCGCTCAAGTGGTCCGTCTCCAGGAGGGTGTGGACGCGGATGAGCTGGCGCCGAACCTACGCCACCATGCGCTGTTCGTCGGCTGGGGACCTCTGGACGAGCCTGGGTTGGTGGTGGCGGTCGTCGTCGAGCACGGCGGCGACGGCGGATCGGCGGCTGCACCGGTCGCTGCAAGGGTCGTCGAGGAGTATCTGGGAGGTGCCGCGGCCTCGCCCGATGATCGTCCAACCCCACCCCCGAACCCGACTCCCGACATTCCCCGCCCATCGGGTAGTACGGGCTAGAATCGGCTATGGAGCATCGCATCGACCCGTGGCTGATCCTCGCCGTGGTTGGCATCCTCGGAGCGTCACTGACAACGCTCCACACTGTCTCTCGGGTGGTCGGCTCCAATCTGCTCGTGCGGCAGATGGTGTGGGGGGTGATCGGGCTTGTAGTGCTGTGGTTGATGTCGCTGGTACGGCTCGATATTTTCGAGCGACTGGCGCCAGTGCTCTACTCTCTCGGTCTGGTCGCTCTGATCGTGGTTCTGCTGGTCGGTGAGTCGCGCGGCGGGAATCGCGCATGGATCGCCATCGGCCCCGTGACGATTCAACCGAGTGAGTTCGCCCGTCTGGCCACCATCCTGATGGCGGCTGCCTGGCTCGCCCATCGTGGAGGCCGAAACCTGCGAGTGGGTGAGGTGGTGATTGTGGTCGCCATCGTCACCGTCCCGATCCTTCTCGTAGTGCTCGAACCGGATCTTGGGGTCGGCCTCACCTATCTCCCCGTTCTCGCGGGGGTCCTGGTGTTGGGCGGCCTCCCGCGGTGGGTTTGGATAACACTTATCGTGCTCGCCGTCCTCGGGGTCAACGCAACCTGGCGATTCGTCCTGCAGCCATACCAAAAGGACCGCGTTTTGACCGTCTTCCAACCCGAACGCGACCCATTCGGCGCCGGTTACCAGGTGCGCCAGTCGAAGATCGCCGTCGGCTCGGGCGGGGTCAGCGGCCAGGGTCTCGGACGCGGCAGCCAATCACAGCTTCGGTTTCTCCCGGCCCAACACACCGATTTTGCATTTGCTGTGTGGGCGGAAGCGACTGGCTTCTTCGGGGCCACTATGCTGTTGCTCAGCTACGCCCTTCTGCTGTCGAGGATCGGCAAGGTGGCCCTCACCACCGACAGCCGCCACGGGCTGATCCTGGCGGTGCTTGTCGGCGGATGGTTCGTCTTCCAGGTTGTTGTCAACCTGGGAATGGTGCTGGGCTGGTTGCCTACCACCGGTGTCACCCTGCCTTTATTCTCCTACGGCGGGTCGTCGCTCATCTCCACCTGCGCCGCGCTCGGCGTCGTTCAGTCAGTATGGCGCCATCGGCTGGTGAACCAATGACAGGATCGGTACTCTTTCTGTCAGTCAATCCTTTCGAGACGCGGGTCGCGCTAATGGAGAACTCGCGCCTGTTCTCCTATCGAGCGGAAAGACATCGCACTTCGTCGGTGGTGGGCAATCTCTACAAGGGGCGCGTCAGCCGGGTTTTACCCGGAATGCAGGCAGCATTTGTCGATGTCGGCCTTGCCCGTAATGCCTTTCTCTACGTTCGCGAGGCGGGTGGCATCCTCGACGACTTCACGGACATTTTCCTTCCCGAAGAGGACGAAGCTCTGCAACCGGATGCGTCGAACTCAGACATCTCCGACCTCCTCCACCAGGGACAGGAGATCCTGGCGCAGGTCGTCAAAGATCCGATCGGCACCAAGGGCGCACGGCTAACAACCCATATCAGCCTTCCCGGACGTTTTCTCGTCTACCTGCCAAACGTACGCCACCATGGAGTGTCTCGCCGCATCACCGATGATGAGGAGAGGACACGATTGAGAGAGCTCGTCGAGAGCTTCGAAGGACCGGGCGGTTGGATCGTTCGCACCGCCGGTGAAGACCAGGGGCCGGCCGAACTCGAGGCCGATCGTAACTACCTGTTGCAGATGTGGGTCCGCGTCCAGGGTATGGCCGACAGGTCGCGCGCTCCGAGCCTGATCCACCGCGAGTTGAGCGCCATCCTCCGCGCCATCAGAGACCTCTTCACTCACGCAATTTTGGAGGTCTGGATCGACAACGAGGAGAGCTTCCAGGAGGTCCTCGATTTCCTCGAACAACGCGACCCCAGTCTCGTTCCGCGGGTCAAGCTTTTCCGACAAGCCACCGATCTGATGAGCTCTTTTGGAATCGACCGAGAGCTCGAAAAGGTATTGCGCCCCAAGGTGTGGCTCAAGTCCGGAGGGTATCTGGTGATCAACCAGACCGAGGCGTTGGTGACCATCGATGTCAACACCGGCAAGTACGTCGGCACTCAGACGCTCGAGGACACCGTCTTCGCCCTCAATCTCGAAGCGGCGGTCGAAATCGTTCGCCAGCTGCGGCTGCGCGACCTCGGCGGCATCATCGTCATCGATTTCATCGACATGGAGGAATCCGGGCACCGGCAGCTGGTATACGACACTCTCGCCGAGGAACTCGCCGGCGATCCCGCTCGTACCCAGTTGCTACCGATGAGCGACATCGGTCTGGTCCAGCTGACCCGCAAACGCACCCGGCCGAGCCTCGAACGCACCCTCAGCCGCGAGTGCCCTTACTGTCATGGATCGGGCCGTATCAAGGCGCTGCCGACCGTGTGTTTGGAGATCCGCCGCGAGCTGCTGGCGGTGGCGGCGGGTGATGTCGGCCAACAGATCTCGCTGGTCGTCCACCCTGCGGTTTCACACTACCTTCAGGGTCCGTTTCGCGAACTCATGCGCGAGCTCGACGAAACCCACGGTCTGCAGATCATCCTGCGAGAGAATCCCCTCTTCCACGAAGAACAGTACGAAATCTCGGAGTAGTAATTCGCGTCGGGAATTGCGGTTGCGTAATTCGTTTCGCGAATTACAGCGGTTCGTACAACGTCCGCCGCTGCCTCGGTGTATAGCCCGCACCCTGAATCACCCGCTCCATGTCACTTTGGGTCATACGGTACTGTGCACCGGCCGCGGCTACGACGTTTTCTTCGAGCATGATCGACCCGAGATCGTCGGCGCCGAAGAAGAGCGAGACCTGCCCAATCTTGGGGCCCTGGGTCACCCATGAGCCCTGCACATGGTCGACGTTGTCGAGGGCGAGACGCGAGATCGCAAGGGTCCGCAAATAGTCATAACCACCGGAAGGCTCCACCTCGCCTTCGAGATCGGTGGCGGAGTCCTGAAATGTCCAGGGGATGAAGGCCGTGAATCCGCTGGTGTCGTCCTGCAGACTGCGCACTCCGAGAAGATGCGCGACACGGGCCGAGGTCGGTTCGCCGACCCCAAACATCATGGTTGCGGTCGTCCGCAGACCGAGATCGTGAGCCTCTCGATGGACCCCCAACCACTGATCCGTCGAGGCCTTGGCACGCGACCAGATTCGACGTCGAGTGTCGTCCTCGAGGATCTCCGCTCCGCCTCCCGGAATCGAGTCGAGGCCGGCGGTGGTGAGCCTCTCAAGGACTTCGCGGACCGGCATCTTCTCAAGCTTCGCCAGATACCAGATCTCGGGCACCGAAAAGGCATGGAGGTGGATCTGTGGAAAGGTCTTCTTGAGATCAGCCAGTAGTGACTCGTAGTAGCCAAGGCGGAGCTCCGGATGGACCCCTCCCTGGAGGAGGATGCCGGTGCCGCCACAGGCGATGGTTTCCGCGACCTTTGCGGCAATCTCCTCAAACGGCAGAACGTAGGCCTCGGCGTCTTTGATGGTTCGGTAGAAGGCGCAGAAACGGCAACGATAGACACATACGTTGGTGTAGTTGATGTTGCGATCGATGATGTATGAGGCGATGCCGACAGGATTCTTCAGACGACGCACCGCATCCGCCGCCTGGCCGAGAGAGAGCAGCCCGCCGTCGTCGAACAGGGCTTGGATCTCGTCGATGGCGAGGCGTTGGCCTGCGATCGCTTTGTCGAGGATTTGATCTACCAACTGGGTCATCACACGCTCTAACAACTTTGAATGCGCTGGCGTTCCCGGGAAAGCGCGAAACGGCTATTCGGCAGGACGGCTATTCGGCGCGAGGAAAGAACGCCCTGAAAGCCGTATTGCCGCATAGCCGCAAAGCGTACTGCCCTAACCTTGCGACATCGCCTCCAGGAACTCCTTGTTGTCTTCGGTCTTTGACAGTCGTTCCAGAAGCAGCTCCATGGCCTCCACCGAAGATAACGACGACAGCACCTTACGCAGGACCCAGATGCGGCGCAACTCCCACTCGTCGATCAGCAACTCTTCCTTGCGGGTGCCCGACTTGTGGATGTCGATGGAGGGGAAGACGCGGCGCTCGACCAGCTTGCGGTCGAGGTGGACCTCCATATTGCCGGTGCCCTTGAACTCCTCGAAAATTACGTCGTCCATCCGCGAACCGGTGTCGATGAGGGCGGTGCCAACGATTGTCAGGCTGCCCCCCTCTTCGATGTTCCGCGCCGCACCGAAGAAGCGCTTTGGCTTCTGCAGGGCGTTGGAGTCGACACCGCCCGACAGCACTTTCCCGGAGGGCGGGACCACGGTGTTGTAGGCGCGGGCAAGACGAGTGATGGAGTCGAGGAGAATCACGACGTCGCGCTTGTGTTCGACCAGGCGCTTGGCTTTGTCGATCACCATCTCGGCGACCTGCACGTGGCGGGTGGCGGGTTCGTCGAATGTCGAGGAGATGACCTCGCCGGCCACTGATCGCTCCATGTCGGTGACCTCCTCGGGCCGCTCGTCGATGAGCAGCACGATCAGCGTCACCTCAGGGTCGTTGGTGGTGATGGAGTTGGCAATCGCCTGCAGCATCATCGTCTTACCGGTTCGCGGCGGCGCGACCAAAAGTCCGCGCTGGCCCTTGCCGAGGGGCGTCACCAGATCCATCACCCGCGCCGTCATGTTGTCCTTTACCTCGAGCCTGAGCCAGTCCTCGGGATACAGCGGAGTCAGGTTGTCGAAGTGGACCTTCTCCATTGACACTTCCGGCGGCTCGAAGTTGATGGCCTCGACTTTGATAAGCGCGAAGTAGCGCTCTCCATCCTTGGGTGGTCTGATCTGACCCGACACGGTGTCACCAGTGTGGAGGTTGAAGCGTCGGATCTGCGACGGCGACACATAAATGTCGTCCGGTCCCGGGAGGTAGTTGTACTCCGGCGCGCGCAGAAAGCCGAAACCCTCCGGCAGGACCTCGAGCACACCCTCGCCGAAGATCAGTCCCTCGGCTTCGGTCTGGTGCTGGAGAATCGAGAAAATCAGGTCCTGACGTCTCATACCAGCCGGGTTTTCGACCCCCAGACCTTTGGAGGCCGAGCTCAGCTGGCTGATGCTCATCTCTTTGAGTTGGTTGAGGTCGAGGCGGCCCTCGGGCACCTCTGCGGTCGACTGCGTAGCCGTTTTCTCGTACTCTTCGATCTCCTCCTCGAGATCGAGGGGGATCACGACTGCTTCATCGTTCTCTTTGCTCTTCTTCTTGGTTCCCATTTCAGTCACTCCGATGCTTTGTTCTCCAGCGAATCACCATGTCGTTGATGCCAGCAAGCAGATCCCGGCGACCCTCGCCGGTACGTACACTGACCGCCAGCGGCGGCAGGTCCAGGGCGAGCTCACGCTGAACCGTCTGCTGCATCCGCGCGCGCTGACCGCGGCCGATCTTGTCGGCCTTGGTGAGCACCACCTGCCGTTCGCGATCCGATGCCAACAACAACTCCTGCAGATCATTGTCCCGCGCCGTCAGTCCGTGGCGGATGTCGACCAGCGACACAACTCCGGCGAGGCGTTCCTCGTCATGGATATACCGGCCAAGCTCGCGCCCCCAATCCTCTCGCAGCTGTTTGCCAACCTTCGCATAGCCGTAGCCGGGCAGATCGACGAGGTAGAACGAGCGGTTGATGAGGAAGAAGTTCAAGGTCCGTGTCTTTCCCGGCGCCTTTGCGACCTTCGCCAGGGACTGTTTGAAGAGCCAGTTGAGGAGGCTCGATTTCCCGACATTTGATCGCCCGGCGACGGCCACATGGGGAAAGAACTCCCCCGGCCGGTCGGCAGGCTTCAGGGCCGAACCACGAAAACTGACCTCAGTGATTTCCAAAGAGCTCAATGCGCCAACGGCGGCGACTCGACTCTCGCCTCCGGGTCGCCGGACGGAGCGGCGACATCCGATTCAACTGCGCCGACAAGGGCATGCCTGAGCACCTCGTCCATGTGTTTGACGAAGTGGAAGGTCATTTCCTCGAGGACATCCTCAAGGATGTCCTCGAGGTCTTTCTCGTTCTCCTCCGGCAGCACAATCTCGCGAATCCCCGCACGGTAGGCGGCGAGGATCTTCTCCTTGAGGCCGCCGACCGGCAGGACGTGCCCGCGGAGGGTGATCTCGCCGGTCATCGCCAGATCCACCCGCACCGGGGTGTTGGTGAAGGAAGAAATCAGGGCGGTGGCGATGGTGATGCCCGCCGATGGTCCATCTTTGGGGATCGCACCCTCGGGAACGTGAACATGCACATCGTTCTTTTCAAAGATTTCGCTGTCGATGCCCAACAATTCAGCCCGGGAACGGACAAAGCTGAGGGCGGCGCGGGCCGACTCCTGCATGACGTCGCCGAGCTGTCCGGTGAGGGTGAGCTGGCCCTTGCCCCGCATGAGCGTCGTCTCGGTCAGTAACAACTCGCCGCCGACCTGGGTCCAGGCGAGCCCCGATGCGGCGCCCACCTCGGGCTCCTGTTCCCGACGCTGGGCACGGTAGCGTGGCTTGCCGAGCAGCTCACCAACGGTGTCAGTCGCGACTTCAATGGTCGAACCCTTGGCGATCTTGTCCTTAAGCACCCGCCGTGCGAGCTTGCGGCACACGGACGCGATCTCCCGCTCGAGGTTTCGCACCCCGGCCTCACGGGTATAACACTCGATGAGGAGCATGAGCGCGTCTTCGGTGAAGTCGACCAGAAACCGCTTGAGGCCGTGCTTGTCGATCTGGCGGGGGACCAGGAAGAGCCGTCCGATTTCCAGCTTTTCCTGGTGGGTGTAGCCGGAGAGTTGAATGACCTCCATACGATCGAGCAACGCCGGCGGAATCGAGTGGGTGACGTTGGCGGTGCAGATGAAGAAGACCTTCGAAAGATCGTACTCCACATCGAGATAATGATCGTGGAAGGTGTGGTTCTGCTCGGGATCGAGGACCTCGAGCAGCGCGCCCGCAGGGTCACCTCGGAAGTCCGCCGCCATCTTGTCGACCTCGTCGAGCAGCAGCACCGGGTTGACGGTGGTGGCCTTGCGCATCATTTGAATGATCTGCCCGGGAAACGCGCCGATGTAGGTGCGTCGATGGCCGCGAACTTCCGCCTCGTCCCGTACTCCGCCAAGGGAGAGGCGGACAAATTTTCGGCCAGTCGAGCGGGCTATGGACCGTGCGAGCGATGTCTTGCCGGTGCCGGGGGGACCGGCGAAGCACAGGATCGTCCCGGTGGTCTTTCGTACCAGTTGCCGGACCGCCAGGAACTCGAGGATCCTGTCCTTGATCTTCTCCAACCCATAGTGGTCCTCGTGGAGCACCTTCTCGGCTCGCGAAATATCTCTGATCTCGCGCGAGGATTTCTTCCAGGGCACCGCCAGCAGCCAATCGACGTAGTTGCGCGAGACCCCGGCTTCCGCAGAAACCGGCGGCATGCCCTCGAGCCGGCGAAGCTCGATCTCCGCCTTCTCCTTGGCCTCCTCGCTCATCCCGGATTCTTCCACCTGCTGTTTGAGCTCCTCGAGCTCTTCGGTGTTGTCATTGCGGCCAAGCTCTTCGTTGATCGCTTTGATCTTCTCGGACAGGTAGTACTCCCGCTGCGCCTTCTCCATCTGCTTTTTGACCCGCGAGGAAATGCGCCGGTCGATGTTGAGCTTTTCGATCTCCATGTCGAGGAGGTCGTGGAGCCGGTGGAGACGATCGCCCGGGCTCAAGATCTCGAGAAGATTCTGCTTTTCGGCCGTCGGCTGCGAAAGATGGGCTGCAAGTATATCCGCAAACTGGTCTGGGTCCTCGGTCTGCAACGAGGCCAAGACCCCTTCCGCGGAAAGGTGGTGTGAGAGCTTTGCGTACTCCTTGAAGAGCTCGACCAGCTGCGCCATGTAGCTCGAGACGGCCTCGTCTTCGGGCGCCTCCACCCGAACACGCTCGACCCGCGCCATCAGGCACCCATCTTCGTTCTCCATTTCGAGCAGTCGAGCTCGGCCGAGACCCTCGACCATCACCTTGATGTTGCCCGAGGCGAGCTGCAGGTGCTGGACCACCCTCGCCACAACACCGAGACGATGGATGTCCTCTTCGCCAGGCTCGTCGACCTTCGGATCACGCTGGGTGGCGAGAAATATCTGTTTGTCGGGCCGCCCAAGCGCACGCTCGAGCGCCACCACCGATGGCCGTCTTCCGACCACGAACGGCGCCATCATGTGGGGGTAGACGACCATGTCCCGCAACGGAACGGCGGGAAGCTGAACGGTTGAGGATCTTGATGTCATGATGAGACTCTTTTGATGAGAGGATTTTCTCGCCGGGGCCAGGTCGACCCCTCACGGTAATTCTAACTGACTTTGCGGACGACGGGCAGCGGCGGCACGCGCCGCTCCACCACCTCCCGCGAGATGACCAGCTCCTTGAGCTCGGGCAGGGAGGGAATCTGATACATGATATCCAGCAT
>Ga0255046_10000021_pt1 | contig 29407 bp, 29 predicted proteins | sample BC1_12_27_MG_FD_183632 | JGI IMG/M metagenome (GOLD analysis project Ga0255046, IMG submission 183632) | Seawater microbial communities from Strait of Georgia, British Columbia, Canada - BC1_12_27 | ecosystem: Environmental > Aquatic > Marine > Strait | place: Canada: British Columbia...
GGCGGAGAACTGTTGTGAGATGTGGTGTTTGTAACCCGAGGGCTGCGGCTCGTACCGAATGGTACGTTGAGCAGCCCGACGGGAGAAAACGCCGCAGATTTGCAGTAGCAGCAGAACATTGGCGGGATGTGCGGGCTCAACGTCAGGAGGCGCATGGTCCAGTTCGACAATCAGTACCGCCAGATCAAGATCAAGGTCGTCTACTATGGGCCTGCCGTGGGCGGCAAGACGACCTGTCTGCGGTACATTCACCGTGTGATCGATCCCCAGCGCCGGACTAAGCTTTATTCCCTCAACACCGCCGCCGATCGCACCCTGTTTTTCGATCTTCTTTCGCTGAACCTGGGGCGGATTCGGGATTATCGTCTTGCCCTCCAGCTTTACACGGTTCCGGGCCAGGTGCAGTACGACGCCACCCGGCGGACGGTGCTCGCCGGCGCCGACGGCGTGGTATTCGTTTCCGACTCCCAGGTCGAACAACGCGAAGCCAACCTCGCGTCCCTAGAAAACCTGTGGGCCAACATGGCCGCCAACGGGCTCGACCGGCGGACAGTGCCGGTCGTCATGCAGTACAACAAGCGTGATCTCGATCCCATCCAAACGGTCGAGGAGATGGATGCCGCCCTCAATACCGGTAAGCTGCCGGCGTTTCCGACGGTAGCGATCAATGGCGAGGGCGTGCTCGAGGCGTTTGCCGCCATCGGCGAGCAAACCCTGGCGTCGGTGGCCGACAAGCTCGGTGTTGGGACCAGTCCGCAAGCGATCGCGCGCCTCCAGGGGCAGATGCGGAAGGCGATGCAACCCTTCATCGACTCGCAGGGGCAGGTGCCGCTGGCTGCTGAAGATTTCGAAGTAACGGTGACGGCACCAAACGTTGATGCCGGCGAAGTGCTCAGCGAGGACGTGTTGGTGGGTGAGGCGGTTCGCGCCAACATGGCCATGACCGACTTCAACGCCCGCCTCGATATCGTCAGCCGGCAGCTCGAGCGCAAGGTGCGGGTGATGGACAGCATCTCGCAGTTCGGGCGCGCTGTGAGCAATCAGCGCGATCCCGCCAGGGTGCTCCGCCTGCTCATCCTCTATGCCATTCGGTTGCTCCAGGTGCAGGGAGCTTCGGTGATTATCATCCCCAGCAACGGGCACCTGCGCGAGGCGGTGGTCAACGGATTTAAACAGGATCCGCTGCTGCACGCGGCGGACTCCACCGGAGCATCGGTCGCGACCGCCATTCTCAACGACTGCCAACCACGACTCTTTGTGCGCGAAATCGACGATGAGAGCGACGGTTCGGCTCTGGCTGCGGTCGAGGGGGCCGGCTACACATCGGCGCTTGCGGTGCCGATGATGACCCAGGAGAAGGTGGTCGGGCTGCTCACTGCGTATGGCGACAATGAACGAACCGATTTCGAAGAGGACGACCTCCAGCTCGCCACAGTTCTTGCATCGACCGCAGCGATGGGATATGCCAACGCTATCTCCTGGCGGCAGATGGAGGACTTCAGCAAGGGACTGGAAGCAAAGGTCGAGGAACGCGCGGGCGAACTCAAGAAAAGCCTCGCCGAGTCCCGGCGCCTCGCCACCGATCTCGAGGAGAAGAAGAACCTCCTCGAGACCGCTTACCGTGATCTCGAGGCGCTCGATGGGGTCAAAAACGAGCTCATCAATCGGTTGTCACTCGACCTTCGGACGCCGGTCACCTCACTTTTCACCGCAGCGAAGATTATTCGGCGGGAGCAGGACGTGTCGCCGGAGAAGGCCGAACGTCTCCTGACCATCATCTACGACGAAGCGGAAAAGCTCATAGAAATCGTGCAGAGCGTCTTTCAGGCGTCGGTGATCGCCGCCGGTGCACGGGATCTCGAGCGCAGCCCAGTGCCGGCAAAGGAGCTCTTCCGCAAAGCGATCGCGCCGCTCCGGGATCTCGCGACGGATCGTGATGTTCGCCTTCAGATCCTCATACCCAGCGGTCTCGAAACTGTTTCCTGTGAGTTGGAGAGCACTGAGGCGGCGTTGCGTGCGGTGATCAAGAACGGTATTGAGTTCAGTGACGGCGGCGAGGTGAAGCTCGAGGTGCGGCGGATGACGCACGACGAGGACCCGTGGCTCCAGCTCCGGGTGAGCGACACGGGATCCGGCATTCCCGAGCAGGATCTCCCGCACGTCTGTGACGCCTTTTGGCGGGGTGACGACTCGAATGCGGGAAAACGCCACGGCATCGGCCTCGGACTCACGATCGCCAAGCGCGTTATGGAAAACCACGGTGGATCCATTGTCATCAAAGGTGGAGAGAATGGGGGCACCGAGGTCGTGATGTCCATTCCACAGGCCGAGGTGACAGGGCGATAGCCCGCATATTTCACCAGCTTCCTGGTGCGGCCGGCGATGCACCGCCCCCAGCGTTTTCTTCTCGGCTCGGGGTGCTCGATACTGTCGAGTCCGCACTCCGCCTCCCCACGAGGCCCGGCACCTCGCCCCCCTCGCTAAGGCAACCCGGCACGGGGAGCGGCTCACGGCCGAGGTTGGTTTTTTGCGAGCCGGCCATCGGCCGCCCGTTCGTCGGGTCGGGCCGCCAGGGAGGGTGGTTGGGTGGGAGCAACCCGGTGAGATATGCGGGCTCGGACGCTGCCCAGGCTTGACCTGTTTCAGTCTCAGCCCGCGAGGGCATCCTCGCCACACGCCTCTGCGACCTCGCGAGCGGCGTCGGTTGCTAGAGCCAGGGCCGCCGGCGATACGACCTCGAGCATCGTTTCACTGTCTCCTGGGATCGTTGACGGCCAGGTTGCCGCGGTTGGCAGGCACTCCCGCCCGAGCTGAAGGCAGGCGCCGAGCTTTGTCGGCGAGCGTGGATCGAGGACCCTGCGAATCTCCGATGGAAAATCGGCCAGATGCGCGAGCCTCGAACCGACGCGTCGTGAGAGATGTTCGAGCAGGGTCTTTCGAAGACGCTGGTGGGGAACTGGAAGGCTGCTGAGGACCCAAAGCACCAGGTCCGTCGGTACCGTGACGAGGTGCACGGCCAAAGAAGCGGTCTCCGGATCGACATCGAGGTGAGGTGCCGCCGCGGCGGCGGTCTGAGACCAGGTGGCTACAACGTGGCGGATGAGCCGGTCCAACTTCAATGCCTCCGGGCGCCGCAAGAAGCCGCTGCCGATCATCTCCTCCCACAGGTCGAGATCGGTGGCAATCGTCTCGAGTTCGCCGAGGGTCAGCGGACCCGGATGACTGCGGTTGCGGACCGTGCAAGCGAGGACCATCTGATTCCACACGGCGTGGGGCCGACCCGGCAGGAAAAAAGGCGTTCCATCGTCTTTCGGCGCAACCAGACCATCGATCTGACCCGCCGGGAGGGGGACCAGGCCGGGGCTGGAAGATAGCCACTGTGCGATCGTGCTGACGATGTCACGCACCAGGTCGTGAAGGCGGCTCAATTCGTCACCGTCGATTGCGTCTTCCGCCGAAACCCCGTCTCGAATCATTGTCCAGAACAGGTCCTCGAAAGCCTCGCCTCTGAAGGCGAGCTCGTAGGAACGCCGTTCCTCCTGCCCTGGTTCGGCTTCGTCGGAACGCCGTGCGGCCTCCATTAGCAGGTGGCTCGGTTCGACGTTGAGGCTCAGGCCGAGGATATCGAGCACCGGGTGGTTGGGTACGAACTCGAAGCTCACCTCCGGCGAAATCAGAATTCGGCTGGTGATGGCCTCGGCAAGATCGGTGAGGCTGGCCTGCAAGTCTTCGGGAGAAACGCGTCCCTCTGCGATCAGAAGATCAGTGAAGAGGGCACGGCGGAGCATCGAGGTGGCGAGGATGCGGCGAAGCTCGCCAACCGGAATCAGACTGCGTTTGGTGAGCCAGGTAGCAAGCCGTTCGTTCGGAATTGTGGACGAGGCGTAGCACACCCGACCATCGATAAAATCGAGCCGACGCTCGCCGCGGGTGTCTTTCAAAATCAGGCGGCCGCTCACGCCACCCATTTGAAACCACTGCAAGAGGTCCCCGAAGTGGAGGCGGTCAAGATTCCCCTCGATCATCCCCCAAGTATACCGGCTACGCTACTATCGGCGGGTGCGTCTCCTGCTTCTCAGCGCTCGCCCCGAGCTGCGAACCAATGGCCGCCTCGCTGAAGCGGCCCGAGAGCTCGGGGTTGAACCCCGGTTGATCGATGCCGCCAACGTTTCCGCGCTGCTCGCCGACGGCCAGCTGAAACCGTTGGGTTTAAGCGCCGACGGGAACACGCCGGGCGCAATTCTCGCCCGTATCGGCAATTGGCGACCCGAGAGCATGCTAGCGGTCCTCGAAGCCGCGGTTGCCGGTGGCATGTCGACACCCAACCCGCCGTCGGCTATCCGACTCGGCCGCGATCACTGGGCCACGGCGAGAATATTGGCTTCTGCTGGTCTGCCGGCACCTCCGACTCTCGCCGGCTTTGACCCGGAGACCCTGGCGGCGGATGCGGTCAGACATTTCGGGCTGCCGGTGGTTGTGAAGCAGCGACGTTCGCGGATGGGCATTGGTGTCATCCGCTGTGCAACTCGTGATCACCTCGAGGCGGTCCTCGACTCGCTGTGGCGGGTCGGTGACGAGATCGTGATCCAACGATGGCTGGCCGGCGGTGAGCACAGCCTCCGTCTTCTGGTTGTGGGAGGGGTGGTCGTTGCGGCAGCGCGCTTCAGGGCAGCCGAAGGAGAATGGCGATCCAACTCCGCCCGCGGTGGTTCGACCGAGGCCCATGAAACCGCGGCGAATGAGACCGCAATTGCGGTGGCCGCCGCCGAGGCTCTCGGCCTCGGCCATTGCGGAGTGGACCTGGTGATGGGAGAGGAAGGACCGGTAGTCCTTGAGGTCAACCCCACACCCGGATTCCTTCGCCTCGAGGAGGCGACCGGTGTCGACATTGCGCACTCTCTCGTAGAGCACGCCATCGCCGGTTGATACAGGCTACGGCGTTTCGTCGGCTGCTGCTGCGGGAGCCGGGCGCCCGGCCAGCTCACGATCGATCATGAGCAGGCCATGCGGATTACCCTCGACCATCTTGACCTGGTGGTAGAGCGTGTCGGCGGTGGCTTCCTCCTCGACCTGCTCGTTCACATACCAGTGCAACATGACCGTGGTGGCGTGATCATTCTCCGCCGTCGCGAGGTCAACGATTTCATTGATGCGCTGACTGACGTGCCGCTCGTGGTCGAGGACCTCCGAAATTGCTGCCGACGGCGACGCCCACTCTCGCTGCGGCGCGTCGAGCGCCATGAGCTCGATCGTACCGCCACGCTCCGCGACGTAATCAAACAGCTTCATGGCGTGCCCGGACTCCTCCTGGGCCTGAATCCGCATCCAGTGTGCAAAACCGTCAAGATGGTGTGCGGTAAAGTACGCCGCCACCGAGAGGTAGAGATAAAAAGAAAAAAATTCGGCGTGGATCTGCTCGTTCAAAGCCTTTTCGACCTTTGCGTTCATGCGTGTAACTCCTTTGTGGTGATGGACTGCGGCGGGATGATCCGCCGAAACCGCCCAACAGTATAACGTCCCCGCACGAGACCTCCAATTCTGCCTGGAAATCAGCCGTTTGGGATGTCGGATTCGTTGCCGGTCAGCGACCGCGGTTCGATCCACTGCCGAATATTATTAAATGATTGAGCCCGACCCCAGAGAAACCCGGCCGATCTGCCGTCCGTCAGCGGCCGTCCCGCCAACCACACACCGGCCGACAGAATCGTCGCAGCAACCGTCAAGACAACGATTTCCGCCGGTCTTGGCGATTCCAGGGGGTGTACAAAGGGCGCCGGGTAGCGAAACCATGCAAATGCGACGGCAGAAGCCAACGGTGCCGCCATAGCAATCGACGGCAGCACGGGGACCGCGCCGCGGATCAGTGACGCCAGTCCTATCCACGCAACGGCCGGCACGAAGAGATGTACGGCCACCACCAGCACACGGGAGGCGCGTCCGATGTTGGGACGGCGGCGGCGCGCGAGCGAGAGCAGACGGAGGGTCGGCAGGAGAGCGGCGCCGGCGGCAAGGACTGGAGCGAGCCACACCCAACCTCCGGGCCAGCCGTGCAACGTCAGGAAACGAATCAGGTGACCGTCATCTGCGTCGAGCAACGGCAGCCACGCCACCGCAACGGTTGACATCGCCCATGCGATCTGGACAACGACAAGCTCGGTGACGAGTGAGCGGGCTCGTGGCAGAAAACCGATGATCGCCGCCGCCACCGCCAGTGGCACGAGGATTGATCCGAGCCAGTAGCCGCCCGCACCGGGCAGGGAGGCGAAGTTGAGGACCGGTTGGTTGACCAGGGCCCACACCTGGCGATCGAGCGGCAACGTGACTCCGATCCAGTGACACCCGCCTGTGAGCGCGCCGACTCCCTGCCCGCACGCAGCGCCAACCAGTGCGAAAGGTAGGGCGGCGGAGGCCGCCAGCCAGGAGATGGCGATGACCGATAGCTTTGTGGTCCCAGGTTCGGTCTCCATCGTCGGCATGCTACCATGACGGCCGCTATGAAGGTGCAAGGCGCGTGTCTCCAGTGTTTTATTGCGTTATCGGTGGTGGTGGGTGCCGCCCTGCCGGTTGCAGGCCAGGCACTGTACACCGATCGTCTCGGCAACGGGACCGAGCTCATAGTGGTGGCCCAACCGCTCGCCGATGCGACGACGGTTGTTTGGCCGTCAACGGTCGACGGTAGCGCCTCTGCGACGATCGTCACAAGCGGTGACCTGACCCTGGTCGCCTCTATCGAGTCTGTGCTCGTCCTTGACGAAACCGCCGCAGCCCCACGTGTGGTGGTGGCAGTCGGAGGCGTTTCGGTGCCTGATCTCCGCGCCCTGTTCGAACGCATCCTGGCTGCTCGTCTGCCTCAGCCTGCGCGAGTTGTTGTTGACCATGCATTGGTGGAAGGTCGTCTGGAACGTCGCCTCGGCGCCGCCGGCAGCGAGGCCGAAATCCGCCTCGAGGTCAATTTGCCACCGCCGTCAGATCCCACCCGAAGCGCCGTCGAGGTCCTTTGGGATCTCCTGCCCGAAGTTTTGTCCGACGACCTCGCCGGTGTTCGAAGCCGGGTTGATGGCAACCGGGCGCTTTTCGAGGCGCAGACCGAATCATCGTCTGCGGATCTCGCCGTGAGGCAGCTGCGTCTCCGTCTTGCGCGCTTCGCCGAAAATCCAGCGCTCCAAACGGAGTCGGTCGAAGCCGCCGCCCGGCGTTTGCGGGTTCGCCGGCAGGCCTCTCTCGAAGAGCATCCGCAATCGGCGGAGTTGATCCTCGATCTTTGGCTTGCCGATGGTGCCGCGGCTGTCCGCGAATTCCTCTTCGGCGTCGACGGTGTGACGGTTCAGACGGTGCGTCACGCCGCGATGAACTGGCTCCCTCAACATCCCGGAAATATCATCATGACGCTCCCGCCGAGGTCCTACAACCCCCGGTTCGCCACGCCGCCGGCGGTTTTTCAGCTCGACAACGGGCTCTCCGCCGCGGTGCTCGAACGAACCGGAGCACCACTCGCGACGCTGTGTATGCGGCCCATTGTCGTGCCGGACCTTGACGACGAGCTGGCGGCGACAATCCTCGTCCGCCTCACGCGCGAGCTCCGCGAGTTGGAGCAACGGCCCGGATGGGTGCGAGTGGATAGGCAACCGCCCCAGATCCTGTTAGCGGCGCCGGCCGATCAGTTTAGCGAGTTGACGGAGGTTCTCCGCGCAGCTCTCGCGCAGGCAGAAGAGGACCAACGGCCGGTCATGTCCGAAGGTGGCACAGCCCGCCGAAGAGCGCTGCGGCTCATGGCTGGGATTCTCGGCATTGCCGAGGGATCTAGTTTGTCGCCCGCAACCCTGCTACGAGCCGGAAACCTTTCCCTCGGTGTGGTTGCCGAGGACGTTGAGGCGGCCTCAGAGGCGGTTCGCAAGTTTTGGGCCGTCGAAGGTAAGTCGGACGACGGTGCCACTGTGCGCGCGGTTGCGCCCATTCCTAAGACCCGCGAGGCGGCGTCCGGCGGCCAATCAGTGCTGGTGGTTGCCCTCGAGTTCGCGGCGGCCACCGACGAGACGCTCGCTCTCGTGGTTGCCGAGTTGCTGGCGTCGCGCGGTGCGGCCCTGCTCGCAGATGGGACGGTCGAAATCCTTCAGCCGTTCGTGCCGGGTCACAGGTTACTGCTGGTTGTTGCCTCGGTTGAGGCCACTATGGATGTGGTTGAATCGACTCTCCGTGAGGGGTGGGCGAGCTTTGCGGGGCCAACCACCGAAGTGGAGCTTGCCAGTGTTCGTCGACGAGTGTCGGCGGCGAACGCAGCGGTGTGGAGCGGCGCCACGGGTCGCGCCTGCCGTTGTGCGGCGGTCGCGTCCGGTGCCGTTTGGTGGAGGACGGCGGCGGATCTGGAGATGACGATCCTGTCGGTGCCGTCCGAGGTTGTCAATACAACCCTCGAGAGCATGAGGGACTTTGATGGCCTTTCGAACACAGGAGCGGGTGTGTTGCCGATCATCGAGTTCGAAGATCGGTAGTTGGAACACGTCGAACGAGGAGGAAGTGGTGCCGCCCGAGATCGATGACCAGCTCAGTTACCTGACCAGAGGTTGTGTCGACGTGGTTCCGTCCGAGCAACTGGCGGAGAAACTGCGTACCTCGAAGAAAACCGGGAAACCACTGGTGATCAAGGTCGGTTTCGATCCGTCTGCCCCGGACCTTCACCTCGGCCACACGGTGGTGATTCGCAAGATGCATCACTTCCAGCAACTCGGCCATCGGGTGGTTTTCCTGATCGGTGACTTTACCGGACTGATCGGCGACCCGACCGGAAAGAAGAGTACACGTCCGCAGCTGACGCCGGAGGAGATCGAGGCCAACGCCGCCACCTACCGCCGTCAGATTTACAAGTTGCTTGACCCCGAGACCACGATCATCGATTTCAACTCGCGGTGGCTGGGTGCTCTCACATCTGCCGACTGGATCCGGCTCGCGGCCAAAGTGACTGTGGCGCAGATGCTCGAACGGGACGACTTCCGGACCCGCTACGAAAACCAGCAACCGATCGCCCTGCACGAGTTCCTCTACCCTCTAGCGCAGGCCTATGACTCGGTCGCACTCGAAGTGGACGTCGAGCTCGGCGGGACCGACCAGCTCTTCAACTTACTTGTCGGTCGCCACCTGATGCGCGAGCACGGAATGGAACCGCAGGTGGTGATGACCCTGCCACTCCTCGAGGGTCTCGACGGGGTCGAGAAAATGTCGAAGTCGCTCGGCAACTACGTCGCGGTTGAGGACGAGCCCACAGAGATGTTCGGCAAGCTCATGTCCATCTCGGACGACCTCATGTGGAAGTACTGGCTCTTTCTCACCGACCGCAGCGCCGATGAAATCGAAGCCGACCGTCATCGGGTTACCGACGGTGCCATCCATCCGATGGATGCCAAGAAGGCGCTAGCTGTAACAATCGTCACCGAGTTCCACTCTGCCGATGCGGCGACGGAGGCCCAGCGCGAGTTCGAGCGTGTCTTTTCCTCCGGTCATCTGCCGCAAGACATTCCGGAGCTTTCCGTCAGTCCCCCGGGTGAGACGATGCTTCTCTCCAAGGTGCTGGTCGAATGCGGGCTGGCGGCCTCCAACTCGGATGCGCGTCGGCTGATTCAGCAGGGAGGAGTCAAGGTTGAAAGCGAGGCGGTGCGAGACGTCAAGACCGAGATCGCGACGACCGGGAACGAGCCGCTCCTCCTTCAAGTTGGCAAACGTCGCTTCGCGAAGGTGAGCTTTACGAGGGACTGAGGACCACCCCTCCCCACCCGCCTTGAAGGGCTGAGGGTCCAAGGACCGCCCTTCCGGCCACTCATCGGTATCACGGCTAACGGCAGAACGGCTATACGGGCCACCCGCCCGTCGGCCTTACGGCAGGACAACCGTAGCGGCCCTCGCCGTAAAGCCGCACAGCCGAATAGCCGCATAGCCCTAACAACAAAAAACGCCCCACCGTTTCCGGAGGGGCGTCGGGTGGTCGACGTCTGTAATCAGAAGAAAGAGGTGTCTTGCTCGACCTTTTGGCCTTCTTCGCTCAGGCCCTGGATCTGGATCGAGATGAAGGTGGGCCGGAACTTATGTTCCTGGCAGAGGCGGCGCAGACGCTCGTCGAGATCGGCGTCCCAGAACTCGATGATACTGCCGGTGGCGGTGCAGACCATGTGATGGTGACCTCCACCCGGCTCCATCTTCTCGTAGTAGTAGTGCTCGCGCCCGAGACGGCTCTTGCGGACAAGACCGCACTGGACCAGCAGGTCGAGGGTGCGGTAAACCGTTGCGCGTGACACCTTGCGCTGCTTGCTTTTCATTCTCGCCAGGAGATCATCCGCGTCGAGATGCTCATCGGTGGCAAAGATTTCGTCCAGTAGCGCGAGGCGTTCCTGGGTGACCTTGAGATTGTTTTCCCTCAGGTATTGGATAAATAGTTTCTGGGCCCGTTGTGCAAGTTTGCTACTCATACCTTTAATCCAGTCTCATTATCATTGTCTCAACCCAAGGTAGCGTCGATGAGAGCTTGTGTCAAGAGACAGAACATCTGTTTTTTAGGTCCTTTTTGGGAGCGCCGAAAATTGGTTCGGAAGCACACAGGATCGTTTGACTTTCGCTTGCGTCGAAAGACCGATAGTGGTTTATTCGGAGGGTTGATTTTTGTATACAATCAGTATACGATTTCATCGATGGGGAACGGAGTTGAAAGCCGAGTGGCTGAGAAGTGCACCGCCGCCGAGCAGGTATATCGCGCCCTGAAACGCGACATCATAACCCTGCAGCACAGGCCGGGGGCGTCGCTGACCGAAAAGCAGCTGGCCACGCTCTACGGCACCAGCCGGGTGCCGGTCCGTGAAGCCTGTGGACGGCTCGATCAGGAGGGTCTACTGATCGGGCGAGCGTACCGGGGCTACTCGGTCAACCAGATCTCTCTCAAGGAGATCGGAGACTGTTTCGATCTTCGCCTGGGCCTCGAAACCCGGGCTCTCGAGCTGGCCGCGCTGCGCGCGACAGCCGGGGATCTCGACCGCCTGCGAAGGCTTGCCGCGACCGAGTACACCTATCACGACCGGGATTCGTACCTCGAGTTCCTCGATCGGAACCTCGACTTTCACATTCAGCTCGCATCTCTCTCTCGCAACGACCGACTGGTGTCGGTCCTACGGGATCTGCTTGGCAACATGCAGCGCTTTTTCTTCCTCGGACTCGATCTGGGTGACTTCGCATCCGAAATGCGCTCCGAGCACGAGGAGCTGGTGGCGCTGCTCACCCTCGACAGTCCGGCCAAGGGGATCGCCTGCCTGAGCCGTCAAATTCTGTCGTCTCGGGACCGGATCCTGCGCGCAGTCATCGAAGACCGAATCGATATACCCTTGGAGTAAAATCAAAATGTCTGATCTCGTATACTTCGATAACGCCGCCACCTCCTTCCCGAAGCCACCAGAGGTCATCCAGTTCATGTGCGACTTCTATCAGACGCGGGGGGTCAACCCGGGTCGCACAGGATTCGATCTCGCGCTCGAAGCCGAGGAGACCCTGGCCGATGGACGTCGCGCCCTGACCGAGCTCTTCGGGGGCAACGATCCGAATCGGCTCGTTTTTTCATACAACGTCACGGATGCGCTCAACCTGTTGATTTCGAGTGTGCTTGCGCCCGGCGATCACACCATCACCACCTGCCTGGAGCACAACTCAGTGCTGCGACCCATGTACATGCATCGCGAAATGGGTGTCGACGTTGATTTCGTTGATTTCGACAGCAAGGGCTATATCGACCCGGACGACATCGTTCACCTCATTCGCCCCAACACCAAGCTCGTCGTGATGAACCACGGTTCGAACGTTATCGGCACCATTCAGCCGGTGGCCGAGGTCGGGCGCATCTGTCGCGAGCGCGGAGTCCTCTTCGCCATCGACGCTGCACAGACCGCAGGCCTGGTGCCGATCGACGTCAAAGCGATGAACATCGATGTGGTCTGTTTCACCGGCCACAAATCCCTCTTCGGGCCGTCCGGAACCGGTGGTATGTACATTTGCGACCACGTCGACATCATGCCCTGCCGCGCCGGCGGCACGGGAGTCATGAGCGCGCTCAAGACCCAGCCTGACGCCTATCCGTGGCGCATGGAGTTCGGTACCGTTAACACGATGGGCGTTGCCGGGCTGCTCGCGGCGCAGAGTTGGATTGCGGATCGCGGCGGCGTGGGCGCGATCTACGAGCAGGAAATGAGGCACGCGAGAAGGCTCCATGAGGGCCTTTCAGCAATCGACGGCGTTCAGCTCTATTGTGCAGATCTCGACCACGATCATCTCCCGGTCTTCGTTTTCAACATCGATGGCCTGCCGGCCGACCAGACCGGCACCTTCCTCGATGTCGAGCACGACGTGATTACCCGCACTGGACTCCACTGTGCTCCGCAGGTACACGAGGGGATCGGGACCTTTGAAGGTGACGGGACGGTCCGGTTCTCGCCCGGCGTCTTCACAACCGATGAAGAGGTCGAGCGGGCAATCGTGGCAGTCGCCGAAACCGCCGAAATCGGGCGGGAGAGAATTGAGGCGGCAAATCTGCCGGTGATGGTCACCAGCACGTAGCTACAGCCTCCCGGGGCTACTCCGGCCATTCTTCGGGGGTGAGGGTGCGCATCGCAAGCGCGTGGATATCCTCCACCATCAGGGCACCCAGGGCGTCATATACGAGACGTTGTGCCGCCACTCGCGATAGCCCACGAAATCGCTCCGACACCACCAGTACCTGGAAGTGTCCGCCGCCACCTTCCGCGCCGACATGGCCCGCGTGAAGTGGGCTCTGGTCGACGACGGCGACGTGCTGAGCCTGGAGCTCCTGGTACATCGCGTCCTCGATCGCCTGTGCTCGGACTGAAGAATCCACCAAACTGGCCCCTCCCGATTCGTGGCCATATACATGATGGGGAACCGGAGCGGTGAGGAAGATCTTCCCGGAGCCGTTTATTCAGCCTCGGAAAGAATCTCATGCGGAGAGTGGGTCACTCCCTGCCGGTGGCCAGCTGGCGGGCGAGTTCCCAATAGGGAACGGTTCGGTTGCGGCCGAGCTCCTTGGCCGCATACATGCACGTATCCGCCTTGCGGAGAAGCTGGTCCTTGGCTTTTTGGGCGTTGCCGTTTTCGGCGCTCAGCTCGGGCATGATGTCCGACTGTAGGGTTGCGATCCCGATCGAGCACGTGATCACGCCCTCGATGCGAAGATCCGGCACACCCCCTGAACCCTCGGGGTCGGTGTTGACGATAAAGGCCCTTTCGGCGATGTTTTGGCGGATGGTTTCCGCGACCCAGAAAGTCTCCTGGCGTCCAGCGCCCGGCAGGGCGATCACGAACTCGTCGCCGCCGTAGCGCGCGGCGAGGCCTTCGCCGGGGACGATCTGTTTGAGGGTTGCGCCAACCTCGGACAGTAGTCGACTGCCGACCAGATGGCCGTGGTTGTCGTTGACCTCTTTGAAGTGGTCGAGGTCGAGGAAGATGATCCCACACTCGGAACCGCTGGCAACCGCCTCGTCGATGATCTTCGACAAGCTTCCGTGGAGATAGCGGTCGTTGTAGAGCTGAGTGAGCTCGTCCCGCTTGGCGATCTCTTTCGCTCGCTGAGCGTCGATGGCATTCACAACCGACAGCGAAATAGTTTGCGCAAAGATACCGAGGAGGACGAGATCGGCATCCGAGTAACCCTTGCCGCTCGAGTGGTTAATGAGTTCGATAACACCGATGGTGCGACCCTCGACTCCGAGCGGTGCGCCGACCACGGAGTCAATTTTGAAACCGATCCGAAGCCCGGGTCCACTGCGGAAGATCGGATCTGCGAGCGGTTCCGAACACGAGTATGGTTTGCCGGTGCGATACACCTCGCCGATAATCCCTTTGCCCGTGCTGAATCGTTCTTCCATGAGGTCTTCGGATTTTGGCCCGAAGCCGGCGATGACCACCAGCGAGAGGCTCTGGCCATCCTCGTCAACATCTAACGGGTCGTCGACGTAGATGGTCCCTGCCTCAGAGGAAAGAAAGTCGTTACCACGGTGGAGCAACTCGCGGAAAATCCGGTTGAGGTCGAGATCGGCGACCGTTGATGACCGGTGCTCACGCTTCAGGAAGTGTGCGAGCTTGGCGCTGCTGATGCAACGGACGCGCAGCGGAGTCGGGGAGGTGTCCACAACCATGCCATTTCAGAATAGCAGGAAGTGTCCAACAATCGCCGAACGGGAGTGCCCGTCCGGTCAGCGGGTGCGGCTAGGCGTCGTTGGCGTCCTTGGCCGCACCCTCTTCGTTTTCGCTCGTCGCTGTCTTGTCCTCGGTGCGCACCGAGTTCTTGAAGTTGCGAATGCCTTCGCCGAGGCCCTTGCCGAGCTTCGGCAGCTTGTTGACCCCGAAAATCAGGACGACAATCGCGAGCAGAATCAAGAGCTCCGGAAGACCCAGACTTCCGAACATTTCGACCTCCAAAGTCGGCGTCGCCTCGTGACTTCACACACCGCGCGCGGGATGGCGACGCCGCGATCAGTCTAACAGAAGGTCCACCAACTCTGAAGGAGCATCTGCTGCCACGAGCTGGGATGTCAGCTCACGAACCTGTGCGTCGATCCATTTTTCGTAAGTTCCTGCGCCGGCGGCGACCAGGCGTGCAAACGTGCCGAGGACTTTGAGCCCCCGCTGCATCCTCACCCATCGCCACCGTTCCCTCCAACCCCGCGGCGCGCCTGTCGAGATTGCCCAGGCATCTTGGGCCTGCCTTCTTTCGGGGTCGGAGAGCAGCCGAGGCACTCCGCGCTCGCCGAGGAGGGATACCGGGTCGTAGGTGTCGGGTCCGATCAAAATATCCTGGTAGTCGATCAACCCCACGTCGCCGTCAGGCAGGAGAAAAAGGTTGTTGAGGTGGTAATCGCGGTGACAGACCCGACGTGGGTGCTCGTCGATGACAGCTGCAAGATCGTCGAGCCACTGCCCGACAATGGGCGACGGCGTTACGTCAAGGCGGTGGCGGAGAAACCATAGCTCGAATCCGGCCAGTTCCCACCGCATACGTGCGCCATCCAGAGGCGGATTCCACTTCGGGAGATCGGATGGCCGTAGCTTCGCGAGGCTGATCAGGGGGCCGATGAAACGAAGACCGAACTCGTGTCGATCATCGGTCGGCGCGTTTTCGAGGACGTGTTCGGCGTCAACGGGGCCAAAATCCTCGAGCACCGCCCATCCTTCGTCGAGATCATGGTCGAGGAGGACGGGCACCCGCAACCCGTGCGCCACGCACCATGATCGCACCTCGAGGTCCCGCGCCATCTGACTTCGAACGGATACCGGATAGCGCGCGAGAATCGCCGTCCGGTCTCGGCGATCCCAGATCCGTGCATACCGTCGACTGGAGGCGTCGCCAGGCAACACCTGCTCGCGAATCCAGGGATTTGGAAGTCTAGCCCGCATGTCTCACCAGCCCAAGCTAGCAAAGGTCACGGGTGTGGACAATGAGGTAGGATGGGAAGACATTGCCTGGATGAGAGGTTGTTCAGGCGGAGGATGATGGAAGAATCGCGGACCCAACGGCTGCATGAGCTGCTGCGAAGGCTTGGAAAAGCCCTGCACGCGACGGTCGTGCGCTCGGACGAGGTGCGGGCGTGCCTCGAGGAGTTGCATGAGGATGGCTGGCAAGCGGTGATGATTCTGGAGACCTCGCTGGTCTGTGGCGAGGACGGTTCGTTGGAGGTCGGCCGCGGCACCATGCGGCTTCACGTTGAAGAGAACACTGCAGCGCCCGAGTATCGGATCGGCGTTGATGACGCGCGGTTTTTGTCCTCGATCGGCATATCTGCAGGACGCCACCGCTCACCCGCGAGACGCCTTCCTCGTCCGCAGTCAGAGCCAGACAACGACTCGCGGACGTGATCTCCACCGTTGGCATCATGAACAGCCGGACGAATTTGGTTGGCCGAAGACCCACCGAGATCGGCGAACTGCTGGCCCCTCACGTTGACCGCGAATTCCGGGGCCGCCAGGTTGCGCGGTGGATCATCGATCGAAACGCGACGGGTTTTGCCGACATGACTGACCTGCCGCTGTCCTTGAGGCAAAACCTCGATCGTCATTTCAGTATCGAAGAGCCTGAGATCCTGGAGGTGATCGAGAGCTCCGACGGTACCTGCAAATTCCTCTTCGGCCTCTCAGACGGTGTCGGCGTCGAAGGAGTCTCGATGCGCGAAGGCGCCAAGGCGACCTTCTGCCTTTCCTCTCAGGCCGGCTGCGCCGTCGGCTGTATCTTCTGTGTCACCGGCGCCATTGGCTCAGGTCGCAACCTGCGGCCGGATGAAATCGTCGGTCAGTACCGCGCAATGCTGCGCCGCCTCGATCCAGACGTCGAGCGGGTGAATATCGTTTTTATGGGCATGGGCGAGCCTCTTCTCAACACGGGCAACCTGGGCCGGGCCCTCGAGGTCCTGTTCGAGCGCGTGAGCCCGAAGCGGATCACCGTCTCCACCGCCGGTATCCTCCCCGGTATCCGGTGGCTTGCGGCCCTGGAGAAGCGGCCAAAGCTGGCCGTGTCGTTGAACGCTCCCGATCAGGACCGCCGGCAACGCATCATGCCGATTGCCCGCCGTTATCCCCTCGTCGACCTCATGGCCTCCTTGAGGGCGTTTCCTCTCGAGCGAGGCCGGAGGATCACATTCGAGTATGTTCTCATTGACGGTTTTAACGACACCGAGGATGACGCGCGGGCCACCGCCCGTCTCATCCATGGCATTCCTGCAAAGGTAAACGTCATTCCGCTCAACGAGGATCGCGACCACTTCCCGGAACTTCGGCGACCGGCCGCGGTGGTGGTCGACCGTTTTGCGGCCGGGCTGCGTGACAGAGGACTGACGGTGACGGTGCGTTGGTCGAAGGGCGAGGACGTGGCGGCCGCGTGCGGCCAGTTGCGAGATCGTCAGCTCGAACGATAGATCATCGACCACTGCCGACCCGCTTTGACGCCGTCTCGACGGTAGGAGGCCAACTCCGGGGTTGAGGCGGTGCAGGGGCCTACGATGTGGACCATTGCCGGGTCGAGACCGAGCCCTTCGAGACGAGCGGAGAGAAACCCACGGAGATCGACGCGGTCTCCGGCCCGCCACCGTTCCTCGTCGAGAGAAAAGGTTCGGAGGCCATCGATGACCTCTTGGCTCACCTCGTACTGTGGTCCGGATATGGCGGGCCCGAGCATCGCACAAAGCTTGTGCGGCTGGACGCCGAACTCGATGGCAAAGCGCCGTATCACTGCTCCCGCCACGTCGGCGACGGAGCCCCGCCATCCCGAGTGAACTGCGGCAACGACTCCGTCCCCGGCAAATAGAATCGGTACACAGTCGGCGGTCCACACCACCAGCCCCACCCCGTGGTCGGCGGTGATAAGGGCGTCGCTACGGCCCACGCAGGCCGCGTTTTCGAGGGGATGACCGGATTCCGCCGCCAGTGATGCAAGGACTCGACCGTGAACCTGCTCACCCCAGCGGATGGCGCCGATATCAGCTCCGAGGTCCTCCAGGAGCCGTTGCATCCGAATCTCCGGTGTGTCGGCTGGCCCGGGTGGTCCAAAGGCGAAGAGTACTCGTGCGCCGCCCATCTCGGAGTCCAGGACCCAGTCGTCGGCGATCCTTGTCGGGTTGTCCGGTCGGTCCACGTCCCAATGATACAATTCAGGCCCTCAGGGGGTTCGTTGAGGGATCAATGTCAGCGGCGCAAGTCAGCCCCAAAAGCGTTTATGCGAGCGCTTTCTAGCTCGTGATTCGCCTCCGTTCCGTTTCCAAGGAATATGAGCGGCGCACCATCCTCAGCGCTCTCGATCTCCAGATCGATGCTGGCGAGTTTGTTTTCTTGACGGGACCTTCAGGTGCTGGGAAGACGACGCTCTTGCGCCTGCTCTACGCCGCCGAACGCCCAACTGAGGGTGAGGTCTGGGTTGCGGGTCGACGGGTGGACGAGATGATGGGATCTCGGCTGCCGCTGCTACGCCGTAAAATCGGCGTCATCTTTCAGGATTTCAAGCTCCTGCGGCGCAAGACCGTTCTCGAGAACATCACCTTCGTCCTCCGCATCCACGGCGTCGCGCCACGCGAGGCCCACCGCCGCGCGATGAAGGTTCTCCGACGCCTGGGGTTGCAGCACCGACAGGCGGCTTTGCCGGACGCGCTCTCCGGCGGCGAGCAGCAGCGAGTCGCGATCGCCCGCGCGCTCGCGTATCAGCCGCGTTTGATCCTTGCCGATGAACCGACGGGCAACCTCGACGCCGATCTCGCCTCCGAGCTTCTGAGCCTGCTCTGCGACATCAATTATCAGGGCGCGACGGTCCTGGTGGCCACCCACGACCAGGCCATCCTCGAGTCGATCCCCGCCCGCACATTGGTCCTCCATCAGGGACAGGTTCATTACGACGGGATGTGGCCGCCATGATCCGTCACGCCGTTGCCGAGGGTCTCGTCGTCTTGCGCGAACGCGCGGCGGTCAGTGTGGTCCTGGCGCTCGCTTTGGGCATGCCGATCGCGCTCGCAGGAGTTGGCCTGACCCTCCACCACTGGTTGGGCCCGATGGCCGGTCTCTCCGGGGAGAAGAGCTCGGTGGCGGTACTTCTCCGTCCGCGGCTGGAGCCAAGCGAGCGGCGACGGTGGATCGCCGATCTTTCGACCGAGCATCCGGATTGGGACATTTCGGAGGTATCGAGCAGAGACCTGGCCGAACGCTTGCAGCGTTGGTTTCCCTACCTCGAGGATCTGATGGATTCCGGTGACGCGGCCTTGCCGCCACTTGTCGAGATCCTGACGGACAATCCGGACTCGGTGGCGGTGCTCGAGGAGCGATCGGAGGTGCTCGCAATCGGCCCCCGTTCTTCGATTCAACAGACCCTCGGTCAGGTCGCACGTCGTCTGGCTCTGATTGTGGGTGTTGTCAGCGGCGTTCTGCTGGCTGGCGCGCTTTTGCTGGCCGCTGTGTGGGTCCATCTGGAGCTCTATCGCCACGCCGACGAAGTCATCATCATGCGGCTCGTCGGCGCCACCGAGGCAACCATCCGCGGTCCATTCCTGGTCGCGGTCGCGCTGCCGGGATTGGTGGCCGGTGTCCTCTCGGCCGTCGGTTCGGTGGCGACGGTGGCCGGGCTTTCGCGGCTGACCACGGCCCTCGGTCTATCGGCGATGTCGATCCCTCCGACAATTCTCGTGGCGCAGGTCGCGACCGGTGTGCTTTTGCCGGTGCTCGCAGCCATAATAACCCTCGCCCGCCACGCCGCCGACGCGATCGAAGGTTGATCGCGTGATCGCAAAAAAAAAGCGCCGCCCGGAGGCGGCGCTCGATACTCCGTTGACGGTGATCAGCCGCAGGTCTCGGTGTACTGCCTCTCGAGACCCGGGAGTTGCTCCTGGAGCAGCTTGGCGTTGTCGATGTCACCGAGTTTCTCGAGCTCCTCAACCTGAAGCCGAAGTGCGTCGATCTTTCTCTTGAAGTCTGCACACTCCCGATCAGCCGCGAGGTTCTGGGCCGCGCGAGATTCCTTCTCTTTCATTTCGGCGACCTTCCTGCTATTGCCAGCGTCACCATACGCAACTGCGGCGCGCCCATACTGCTTTTTCTCGTCGTAGACGTAGCCCATTTGGTTATAAACAGCGGTGCGGAGTTTTGCATCATCACCGGCACCGTTTCTCAGCGAGGCCTGAAGTTCCTTCATGGCCTCGTCAAGTCTCCGCATCGATGTGAGGCTCTGTGCTGCATAAAACCCTGCAAGGGCGTTGTTGGGCTTCTCTGATTTGGCCTTGTTGAACAAGCTCAGCGCCTTCTGATATTGTTTGGCGCCGAGCCAGGCCTCACCGGCGAGGAGATGGTGCTCGAAGGTCGGCGAACCGCTGGCCAGACGATCCGCGATCTGGCCTGCCTGGGTGTAATAGTTGGATTTGCTCTGGTTCGAGTTCGAGCGTCGGGCGACCGAAATTGCCGCACGGACCGCGTTTCGAGCGCTGGTTGTGTCCTTGGGGTTGAGCTCGAAGGCCTTTTTGAAGGCTTCAAAGGCCTTGGCCTCATCGCCGCTGTCCGTGTAGGCGGAGCCGAGGGCTTGCTGCAGGCGGTAGTTCTTTGAATCCGAACGCGTCTGAGTCGTCAGTATGCTGATCGCCTCGCCGGGACGGTTGGTCTTGGTCGCGGCCTGAGCGAAGAGTAATGCATAGCTCGAACGGTGCGATGCATCCATAGAGCTCATGCTCAGCGGTTTGAGCAGCTCGTAGGCGTTCTGGAACTGATCTGCCTGCAGTAGGGCCTGGCCGAGTGCGATCTTATAGGATGCCTGGCTGCCGTCGAGCTCCACAGCCTTTCGAAGGCTGGCAATAGCCGGGCTCAGCTGGCCGAGGGCGCGCTGTGAAACACCCAGCATGTAGTAAGCACCCGCGTAATCCGGGTTGGTCTTGGTGACCTCCTCGAATTCCTTGACCGCGGTCGCCCAGTCCTTCTTCTTGTAGGCCTCGAGACCTTTGTTCCACTCCGCGTGCGCCGGCACCGCCGCCGCCAGCAACATCAAAGCTGCTGCGACTGCGATCGTTGCTCGGCTGACCCTCGATTTCATTTTCTGCCTCCAGTATTCTTAACGAGATCCGACCTAACTCTGTTTCACTTCACCGAGCAACGGCCTGACCTGCTCATCAAACATCGCCGCCGTATCGGAACCCTTGAGCAGCGAGATCGCCTTGGTATGTTGCTCCACCATTTCTCGAAGAGCGTTAAAGCCCTCACCTCGCTCAATCAGGGTCCGCGCTGAAGTGTACTGCTTTTCAATCGTCCGTTCACCTCCGGACCCGACAACGTCGAGCGCCACCGAACGGATTTTTTCCGCCAGGCCGAGCAGCGTCACCGGGCTCGGCCCGGCCTGCCACCGTTGGGCGTTATCACCCATCTCGCCTGGATTGCCGAGCGCAACCAAGCCGGTGGTGATCATCCCGAAGAGGAGCTTGGACACGTCGAACGGCGCCCACTTGAGCTCGTTGGCGATCCCCTCGATGGTGTGTTCTCCGTCGATACGGGTGACGAGAATCCACTCCTGAGGACTGAGAGTTACTTGATCGGCACCTTGCTCCCTCGAAGTGAAATACGGTACGAGGTCCAAAGAGGGGATCTTTCGCGACAATACGCGCCACTCATCGAGCCGGCGGGCCGCCTCCATCATCAGGCTGGCGTTGGACATGTGGACTGTTATCCGGTCGGTTTCTTCCCCGGGCTGGAAGGAGAAGGTGCCCTCCGACCAGATGGCCATTTCGTACACAGCGCTGTCGCCGCGCAGTCGACCGACGAGGGCGTCGACGATCTGCCCATCACGGAGGAATATCTTTCCCTCTGCTTCATCGCATTGGATCTCGAACGCACCAGTCTTGCGGGAGACACTCACGAGTTGAATGACGTCCGGCAGGGGAAGCTCGCTCAATGATCCTTGCAGCGACATGGTGGAGGATTATTGCAGGTTGAACCGCACCGTGAGGATGTAAAGGACCTCCACCGGTTTCCCGTTGAGAGTCGACGCCTCGAACTTCCACTTGTTGACAGCGTCCACGGCAGTTTCGGTGAGGCCGAGGGGAAGCCCGCGAAGGACTTTGACTCTCTGCACCCGTCCGTCCTTGCCAATGGTGCACTCCAGGACCACGACGCCCTGGATCCGTGCCCGCCGCGCGGCCTCGGGGTAGACTGGATTGGGTCCGCTGATCTTTTTCGGCTCGGTGATGTTGCCGCCCACAACGAATCGTATCGGCCCCTCGGGCTCGGGCGGAGGCGGCGCGTCAGGAACCCCGAGAACGAGATTTTCATCGGGCACGAAATCGATATCTTCATCGGGATCTTCGTCCCTAATCGGCTCCGGTTCGTCGGGAGTGGGATCGGGGATCGGGACCTTCTGGGTCTTTGGTTTCGGAATCTGCTGCATCTCTCGCCGCGGCGGCTGCTTGAACTTGACCTGCTTGACCACGTAGATCTTGCTCTTCTTCTCCCTGGCATCGGAGAGACCACCGGCAAACGAGGGCCAGTGCACGGCAAAGATGATGACGTGGAAGACGATCGCGATACCCATCGCCCACCGCGTCACCTTGCGGTCCTGTCCGGCCTCGATGGCCAGGATCTCGGCGGTGGTCATCGGCAGCTGGTCGTCTTTTTGCTTCAGCGCGGGTTTCGGAGAATCGCTCATGGCTTCCCCCTTTACTGGATCCCGAGCATCGACCACAGGTTCTCGATCTCACGCCGGGTCGGGATCGAGATGGTCTGAATCTCCGTCAGCGGTTTTCCGCGGGCGTCCATATGCAAGGGCCGGCCGTCGACGTCCGTCCACTCGTCCCTGGCCGAACGCAGCGTGTCGAAGACCCGGATCATGTCGCCGTAGGTCGCATCTGGATCGGTACGCAAAATCACCGGTTTGTCGGGCTTTTGCTTGAGCTTTTCGAGGACATAGGGAAGCAGTCCTTCGAGAGGCAGACCCTTGGCATCGACCTCGATCGCGCCACCTCGCAGGACGTGCACGTCGATCGAGTCTTCCTGTTTGATCTCTGGCGTATCGGTATCCTCGGGAAGGGCGAAGTCGAGCCCGCGATCGGCCGAGAATGCCGACGTGATCATGAAATAGATGATCAACAAAAAGGAGATGTCGGCCATTGACCCGGTGAAGATCTCGGACTGGATTTCTTTCTTCTTGATCCTCATGGTCGCCCCCGCCTACCTGTCTACGGTCTTCTGTTCGGACAGCAGGTAGATGTTTTTGACTTTGGATTGTTTGAGGGCATCGAGCACCGCATCGACGTACTCGTAGGGCACCTGTTCATCTGCTTTGACAATGAACTCTTTGTTCGGGTTCCGCGCCACCTCGGTGGAGGCGAATGTGACTACCTCCTCGTTGGTGCTGACGGGCAGTGACATCTCTTCACCGGTTGACACCCGTACCACCAACGGCGCGGTGATATCGTCCGGCGGAGCGATTGAGATCACGGCTGCCTTTTCGGGAACCTTGCTCCGAACCCAGGTGTCCGGGAGATCCATCTTCGTGCGGTCGACCTCGACCTTGTAAGTGAGGATGAAGAAGACCAACAGCAAGAACACGATGTCCGCCATCGATGCGGTGAAGATCTGTGCTGCCCCTTTGCGGTCCCTACCGCGGATGAGTGCCATCTGCGGACTCCCTTCTAGGCCTGGCCCTCGCCCCCTTGACCGTAACGCTGGCTGTCCATCTCGGTGAAGGTCTCGACCAGCATGTTCGAGGCGGTCTCGATGTCGCGCACGAAGCGGGTGATCTTGGTGGTGTACCAGTTGTAGACCAGCTGCGCGGGGATCGCGATGATGAGACCGGTGGCGGTGGTAATGAGCGCCTCCGAGATACCGACGGCGACCGCCGCGGGGTTGGTAAGACCCTGCTCGGCGAGCGTCGCGAAGGATTTGATCATGCCGGCGACGGTGCCGAGGAAGCCGAGCATCGGCGCCACGTTGGCAGTGGTTCCCAGCACGCCGAGGCGCTTTTCGAGCCGGTCGAGCTCGTACAGCGCTGCATTTTCAATCGTCTTCTCGATGTCCTCGCGGGCATGGCCGTAGCGCAGCAGGCCGGCCTTCATCACCGAGGCAACGGGACCTTTGCTCTGCTCGCAGATCTTGATCGCCTCCTTGACGTTGCGGTTGACCAGCAACGCCTTGCGGATCTTGGTCAAGAACTCGCTGACATTGAGCTTTGCCTTCGAAAAGACGATGAAGCGCTCGATGGCCACGGTCGCCGCCAGCACCGAAAAGAAAAGAAGCGGGTACATGAAGATCCCACCCTGGCGAAAATACTCTGCTACCTGTCCAGTCACGGCTTTGCCTCCTCCTGGTTAGAGTTCTCAGGCGGGGATGAGTTCCAAGCCCATCCAGATTGTGTCCGCACCGGCCGGCGGTACTCGACAAGAAGGCGGATAACGTCGCGCCGGTACGGGTTGTCGTGCCCCATTCGAGAATGAAGGCAGGGCATCGTAGCACGTGCCCCTAGGGGCGTCAACGAGTTGTTCTGGATGCCCCGAGGTGGATATGGGTGAGGGCCACTGCGATGGCGTCCGCGGCGTCGTTCGATAGGTGTTCTGAGAGGTTTAACAGGCGCACGACCATGTATTTGACCTGTTGTTTTTCGGCCTGCCCGTGGCCGACGACCGCGGATTTGACCGTCGCCGGGCTGTAAGACGAGACCTCGAGGTCGAGTCCGCCGAGGACCGCCAGGATCACGCCGCGACTCTCGGCGAGCGCCAGGCCAGTTTTGGGATTGAGTCCCGAGAACGAAGACTCCACAGCGGCGCAATCCGGGGCCAGCTCATCGACCACTGCGGCGAGGCGGCGCTGGAGGTCGGCGAGACGTCCGTGACGATGGTCGCCGCGCGGGCGGACTACGCCCGAGCTCTCGAGGCGATAGCGGTTTCCATCGGCAATCACCAGCGCCCAGCCGGTGGCCCTGGACCCGGGATCGATGCCAAGGACGCGGGTGCCCATCAGGATCCCGGGTTAGCCTTCGGCCAGAAGTTCGTCGTCGATATCGAAGTTGGCCCAAACGTTTTGCACGTCGTCGTGATCATCGAAGGCATCCATCAAGCGAATCATTCTTTGGGCGGCTTTGCCCTCGAGGCGAGTGGTGCTCGACGGTTCCATCTCCATCTGCGCTGCCTCGACCACCTGACCCGCGGCTTCGAGATTGTCTTTGACGGCGTGCAACTCGTCCGGGGTGGTGTAGATGCGGAAATAGTCTTCATCATCGGTGTCGAGATCTTGGGCCCCCGCCTCGATCGCCAACTCCATGATCTTGTCCTCGCCGACCTCATCCGAACGCGGAACCAGAATCAGGCCCTTGCGGGTGAACAGCCACGAAACACAACCATTTTCACCGAGATTTCCGCCGTATTTGGAAAAGAGGTGGCGAATCTCCGGAGTCGTCCGATTGCGGTTATCGGTGAGCAGCTCCAGCATCACAGCCACGCCGCCCGGGCCGTAGCCCTCGAAGCTCATCTCCTCGTACGCCACCCCGTCGAGATCGCCGGTGCCGCGGTCGATGGCGCGCTTCATGTTGTCGGCGGGCATGTTGGCCGCCTTCGCCGCAGCCACCGCGGCTCGCAACCGCGGATTGCTATCCGGGTCTCCACCGCTCTCACGCGCCGCGACGGTGATTTCTCGAATGATCTTGGTGAAGACCTTGCCGCGCTTGGCGTCGGCCCTCCCCTTTTTGTGTTTGATCGTGCTCCATTTGCTGTGACCAGACATGGCGCCTCCAGGTGTCTCCGCGGGGAAGTCGGCAGTGACCCCGGGGAGGAGCCGCATTATAGCGCCGTGGGGCTTTCCCTCGAAGGGTGGGAGTGGATGGCGGTTGTGTTCGGAGGACTTTGGTCAATTTCGGACCCGAGAGGCGACAACCTCGGCCTCAGTTGACTTTGCACACCTGTCACCGATAATGAGGTTTGGACTCTTCGACCGGCGGAGAGATCGAGGGCGAATCAATGACCGCGAATATATTAGTCGTCGAATACGAGCCGCGATACGTGGAGCACGTGCGAAAAGCGCTTGCTGGGCCGGAGTTTCGCCTTGAGATCGCCGGCAGTATGGATGACGCGGTCAATCGTTGCGCGGACTTCGAACCTGCCATCGTCGTCATCACCTCCGTTCTTCCCAACCTCAAGATCGAAGATGCAATCACCCAGCTCCGTGCCCGCGCAGGATTACGTGTGACGCCGTTTCTGATTCTCATGTCGGGTTACCGAGGAGAAAAGCCGAAGGAGGACGCGGTCCGCTACGGCGCACAGGACATCCTCGAGCGCCCGTTCGGTGCCGATACGCTTCGGGAACGAGTCGAGGAGCTGATCCGGAACGCACCCAACCCGGCGGCAACCCAGGCCATCCCGCAGGAGATGCTCGAGACTCTGCGGCGCAGCGCCGGTCTCCCCGGGGGGGAGGCTCCGGTGACCTCCGACGACCTCTTCGGCGAAATCCTTTCGGATATGGAAGGCGGCGAGCAAAAACCCGTCGAGGCACCGGCCGACCCCGTCGCACCGACTCCGCCGCCGGCACCCGCAGAGGACTCCAGAGTGGACGAGGTGCTTGCTGGGATACTCACCACCGAGACGACGTCACCGCCAAAAAAACAGACGTCGACCGATGACGACGTCGACAAATTACTTTCGGAGACTCTGTCGGGCCTCCACATCGCGTCGCTCAAAAAAAAGCCAGGTGTGCAGGCGCCTGGCGGGGAGCCTGCTGGCGCGCCCGAAGCCCCACCGCCGACCGGGCAGCCCGCGCCTCCGAAGGCCCCAATCGCGGCCTCGGAACAGGCGGCGCCGGCGACATTGCCACCCGTCGAACCCTCGCCGACGCCTCCTGAGCAGGAGCCGCCGACCGAAACCTGGGGACCGCCTGAGTCGGAAAGCCCGGCGCCGGCGGACAGCCAATTCGGCCAATACGTCATAGAGGAGCACATCGCCACCGGTGGCATGGCCGACGTCTACAAGGCCCGCATGATGGGGATGGAGGGATTCCAGAAGACCGTCGCGATCAAACGTATTCTCTCCAATCTCACCGACAGCGACGATTTTGTCCGCATGTTCATCGACGAGGCCAAGCTCGCCGCACAACTCAACCACAACAACATCATCCACATTTACGACCTCGGCAAGGTCGACCGCTCCCACTACATCGCGATGGAGTACATCGAGGGTCGCGACCTTCGTTCGATCCTTGAGGAATGCCACGAACGCGATCGTAAGATGCCGATTGAGGTGGCGCTTCACATCACCGATCTCCTGGCGTCGGCCCTCGATTACGCCCACAAGAAGCGGGATTTCGACAACCGTGCGCTCGGCCTGGTTCACCGGGATGTGTCGCCGCAGAACGTCCTCATCTCATTCGACGGTGATGTCAAGCTCTGCGATTTCGGGATTGCCAAAGCGGCGTCCAAGGCGACCCAGACCCGCGCCGGAGCGCTCAAGGGCAAGCTGCAGTACATGTCGCCGGAACAGGCATGGGGTAAGGACATCGACCATAGGTCGGACATCTTCTCTCTCGGTCTGGTGCTTTTCGAAATGCTGACAAACGAAAAGGTCTTTACGGGCACATCCGAGCTGTCGGTGCTCGAGCAGGTGAGGGACCCGATCATCACCGCGCCGTCAATGAAGAACGCCGAGGTCGACTCCGAGGTCGACCGGATTGTTTTCCTCGCTCTCAACGCCGAGCGCGACGAACGGTATCAGTCGGCCGAAGATATGAAGCGCGACCTCGAACGGATCATGCGCAAAAAGAGATGGTCGGCCGATCGTTCGACGCTGGTGACCTTTTTCGAGAGTCTCGATTCAGGTGGCAAGGTTCCGTCGACCTCCGTAGATGCGTCGGCGACGCCGGGACGGGACGGACCACCATCGGAGCCCCCGCCGCCGACATCTCCCGATGGGCCGCCGCTCGAGACTTCTCCGGGACCACAGCCATTGGAGGAGTCCAAAGGCCTGTCGACGCCGGATGACGACCTCGAGCGGGTCCTGTCGACGACCCTGCCGGCAGCCGAAAGAGCGAAAGTCGGCGTCGATGACTCCGGTTTGCGACTCGAGAGCGCTGCCAGCGGCGGCGGCAAACAACGGCTGTGGATGCTGCTTGGCGCGCTGGCGCTGATTGTGGTGGGGGCCGGAGGATGGTTCATCTTTGGTCGCAAAGGGCCGGAGTCACCGCCGATCGCCAGGGCCGCCCCAATCGTAATCGCAGCGACCGAGACTCCCACTCCGCAGCCGACCGTTGGGCTGATGTCGGAGCAGGAGCTGATTGAACGGGCGCGAGAGGTGGCGGCGGCCGAGATCACAAAGCAGGAGGAGGAGCTGCGAAGGAGGCTCGAGGAGGAATTCCCGACGCCGACCCCAATCCCACCAACGCCGGTGCCGACCGACACACCGACTCCCCTGCCTACGGACACTCAAACGCCAGTACCGCCGACTCCGACCTCGCCGCCGCCGACTCCGACGCCGATTCCACCGACCGCAACCCCGTCGGTCCGTGAGGGTGACATCGTGGTCCGGGGTCCTGGTGTCATACCACCCGTGGTGATCTACCAGGAGCAACCGATTTATCCGGCGATGGCGGCGAAGATTCGTTTGCCCGGGTTGGTGGAGGCCGAGGCGCTGATCGGTATCAACGGGTCGGTCGAGGAGATTCGAATTACCAGAGTGGAGGGCCGGAACGTAGGTTTCGAGAAGGCCACCGAGGACGCCATCACCAAGTGGCGCTATAGACCCGCGACCAAAGATGGGGTCAAGGTTCGGATGTGGATGACGATTCGGGTGCCGTTCCGAGCTCAGTAGCACAGGGAGGGAAAATGTCTGGCTTGACAGATGCCCAGAGGAAATTCTACGAAGACGCGCTCGAGCAGACCAAGACAGAGATCCAGGATCTCGAGGGACAGATCCAGGTCGAGCTTGGAAAGGTCAAGGAGAAGATCTCCGAGCTGCAAAATGCCCAAAAGGCCGCCAGACAGATGTATGACGCTGCCTGCCAGCGTCTTGGAATTCCAAACGACCTCGAAAGCGAAGAGTCCGGAGGCTGATGCGTCCGGTGTCGTGCAGCTGAGCCCGCGATTCCCAGAATCCGGGCTCTCCCAGGTTTTTGGGGATTGTTCACGCGACACTGCTACAATCGTCCGCTTCGAGCTGTATATGGCGAGGGACGGAGCAATCGATGGCCAATAAAAAGAGCGGTTCCCAGGGCCTATGGATCAAGTGTTCCGATTGCGGAGAAATCCTCTATCACCGCGAGGTGACCGGCAACCACCACGTCTGCCCGCGATGCGGTTACCACTTCAGGATCTCGGCCGATCTCCGGCTCAAGATTTTCTTCGACAATGGGCGCTACAAGCGATTTTTCGGCAAGGTTCGCTCCGCGGACCCGCTCGGCTTTGTGGATTCCAAGCCCTACGTTGAAAGACTGAAGATCTACAACAAGAAGTTCGGCGGTTCGGACGCGGTGGTCGTCGCCCAGGGCGAGATCAACAAGATCCCAACGGTCGTCGCGGCGATGGAGTACGGATTCATGGGTGGATCCATGGGTTCGGCGGTGGGCGAAAAGCTGACCCGCGCCATCGAACGGTGTATCGATCGCAAGTTGCCGCTGATCATAGTTTCCTGCTCGGGCGGGGCGCGCATGCAGGAGGGGATCCTGTCGCTGATGCAGCTCGGGAAGGTGTCGGCGGGGCTTGCGCGGTTGCGAGAGAAACGCCTCCCCTTCATTTCGGTGCTCACAGATCCGACCACCGGTGGAGTGACCGCGAGCTACGCCATGCTCGGCGACCTCAACATCGCCGAACCCGGCGCTCTGATCGGGTTTGCCGGACCACGGGTGATTGAGCAGACCATCCGTCAGACCCTGCCCGAAGGTTTCCAGAGATCCGAATTCC
>Ga0255046_10000023_pt1 | contig 27826 bp, 22 predicted proteins | sample BC1_12_27_MG_FD_183632 | JGI IMG/M metagenome (GOLD analysis project Ga0255046, IMG submission 183632) | Seawater microbial communities from Strait of Georgia, British Columbia, Canada - BC1_12_27 | ecosystem: Environmental > Aquatic > Marine > Strait | place: Canada: British Columbia...
AATGCTGTCGCGTTTTTTCATGGCAAATAAAGCAATGTCGATAGACCACTCTTGTCGCTTGGTCCGGACCCCGACTTCAAGCGCGTCGACGCGCTCAGAATCCAGGTCCGCAAGTTGCTGTCCACTCTGTAGTCGATAAAGTTCGGTTGTTTGCGGTGCGCGAAAACCGCGTGACAGGGTTGCGAAACCAATGCTCGATTCCCTGAGACGGTAGCTGAGCGATAACTTGGGGGCGACATTAGTGAATTCATCTTTTCGACTGGCTGGCCGTGAGTACAGGCATCCGCCGAACCCACACAAAGAGCCATCGTCGCGGGTGTTGCCGGTCAGCATGCCGTTGTTATAGTCGTAGCGAAGATAGTCAACGCGCAAACCGGCGCCAATGGTGAGCTGGTCGTTTACCCTATAGTCGGTCTGAATGTAGGGGGCGACACCGAAACTCGTTACGTCGAAATCATAGTGGGCACCTTGAGGGCGTGTTTCGACCAGAAAGGGAGAACCTTCGGTCGGTCCGTCCTGTGACTGTTGCAAAAACATGTCAGACCATTCGACGTCAAGGCCAATAATCGTGCGGTGATTCGCTTCTCCAAATGAAGCGGTTGCGATAAGACCCGCGCTGACATGACCATTCTCTTCGAGGGGCTGCCCTGGCAGGAAGTGCTGCAAGAAGCGCATGTCCGAGTGACGCGCATACGGTCGCAGATCGAAATCGAAGCGCTCAAATTTACGTGTCCAGATGCCGTAAAGACGTTGGCTGGACGCCTCTCGAAATGCTTCCGGGCTCGGATTGCTGCGATTGACAGCCGAGTCCCGATAGGCGTTTTTACCGGGAATATATCCCGCGGTGTCCTGGTCGAGGTCGGTGGCCGTAAAGCCGACGGTCAGCTTGCTGTCGTTCAACTCCCAGTCGCGTTTTGCATGCATCTTGCCTTGCTGGTGCCCTGCATCATCACGAAATCCGCCATCGTCTGCATAGACGATCGACGCCAGCCAGGGCGACTCCATTTGGAAGGGTAAGTCGGCTCGGGCGCGATAGAACGCATTCGCGCCGATCTCCAGCGAAGCCAGTGGCGCCCTGCCGGGCCCCGGCATCGGCATCAGGACATTGATGATCCCGTGCAACGCATTCGAACCATAAAGAGCATTACCGGGTCCGCGAATAACCTCGATCGATTCGGCCTGCTCAGTATCGATCTCAAACAGTGAATTGACGTTGCAAAAGCCTGCCGGACGAATCGGAATGCCGTCTTCAAGAAACAGGAAAGCGCCGCAAGAGCCACCGCCGGTCAATACGGGGGAGCGAATTGCGGTCAGGTGCTCCTGACCGCTGGCTCGACTGAGCCATACGCCAGGGACTCGAGTCAGAAGTTCGTGGATATGGTGATGTTGCACATCAGATATCGTCGTCGTATCCAGGCGGTCTATGTTCCCTGCATGCATTAGTCTTGGTTGCTCACGTCTTTGACTGGTGACGACAAGCTCAGTGATCGTCTCATCCGCCGGAAACTGCGCCAGCGCGACCGGTGCTGCCACAACAAATAGCATGGCCAGGCACGGAATCCGGGAATGTTGGAGGAAATTCGATCGCATGCGATCTCCAGGCAAGCGCGCCATTATAATCACGTGAGATCAATGCGTCCCGAACGAAAAGAGCTGCCAATGAATACTCGAAGAGCACTGCGCCTTATACACTTGGTAACAGCAGCAGTTTTGTTGCTTGCTACTGCGATATCCCATGCTGAGCGACCGCGAATAGGGCTTGTGCTCGGCGGCGGCGGTGCTCGCGGCGCGGCTCATATCGGTGTGCTGCGAGAGCTCGAACGGCGTCGTATTCCAATCGATGCGATCGCCGGCACGAGTATGGGCGCCGTCGTCGGCGGTCTCTATTCGTCCGGAATGAGTCCTGATGAACTCGAAGACCTTGTGGCGACTCTGGATTGGGCGGATGCGTTATCCGATAAGGCGCCGCGCAAGGACCTGAGTTTCAGGCGTAAACAGGATGACGCGCAGTATCCAATTAATCTCGAGCTGGGCTTGCGCGACCGTGAGTTATTGCTGCCTATGGGTGTGATCCAGGGTCAGAAACTGGATCTGATCCTGCGAGAGCTGACTGTTGACGTCGCACATATTTCTGATTTCAATGAACTGCCAATTCCGTTCCGGGCGATAGCAACGGATATCCAGAGCGGCGAAGCCTATGTGATGGAGCAGGGCGATCTCGCCCTGGCCATGCGCGCGAGCATGGCAGTGCCAGGTATATTTGCGCCGCTACGAATAGATGACCGCATGCTCGTCGATGGTGGCATCGTTGGCAACCTGCCGATAGACGTCATTCGGGAGATGGATGTCGATATCATAATTGCCGTCGATGTGGAGTTTCCGCTTTATGCGGCGGCCGAGCTCGATTCCGCTCTGACGATCTCGGAGCAAATGCTGACGATCCTGATTCGCAAGGAGACACTGCGGCAGATCGCCACGCTCGCTGACCAGGACATTCTGATCAGACCTGAACTGGGGACTTTCGCGTCAACAGACTTCGGTCAAATCATGCAGACGATCGAGCCGGGTGTACGAGCTGCTGCGGCAATGTCGGATAAGTTGCAGCAATTGGCGGTCGACGAACAGCAATTCTCGGCATACCTGGAACGGCGGAACAAGGTCCCGGCGATCGGCGGGGCGCTGGCGTTTGTTCGCGTCGCGCACGACAGCCGTCTTTCGTCCGAGACTCTGGAGTCGCGTCTCGAGGTTCAGAAGGGTGACGCGATCAACACGAAACGCCTCTCCGACGACGCGGAGCGGCTTTACGGCCTGAACCTGTACGAGCAAGTCAGCTACAAGCTCATCGAGGAAGATGGCGAGACCGGCGTCGAATTCCAGGCGCGATCCAAGAGTTGGGGCCCAAATGTGTTGCAGTTCGCTGTGTCCCTCGAGAACGATTTCGAAGGGTCGACGGCATTCAATGTTGGCGCGCGTCTTACGAAGGCCGGACTAAACCCGCGGGGAGCGGAGTGGAGAACCGATCTTCAGCTCGGCACTGAACCATTGCTCTTATCGGAATTTTATCAGCCATTCGGCGGAGAATCGCGTCTGTTCATTGCGCCCAGGATTGACTTGCACCAGTCGAACTTCAATACCTACGTTGCGGATGATGCAATTGCGAGATACCGGGTATCCGAAGCGGAGCTCGGCTTCGACATCGGATCAGAGATCGGATCTTTCGGTGAATTGCGCATTGGCGCTTACCACGGTACTGGCAAAACTCGTGTGAAAGTCGGTGATCCCATCATTTCCAGCTACGAATTTGACACTGGTGGAGTTGTAACTCGATTGCGATTCGATACGCGGGACGACGCGAAGTTCCCCCGTAGTGGTATTCGGGCGGGCCTGATCTGGAACCGATCGCTCACCGGATTCGGTGCCGACGAAGAGTTTGATACCGTGGAATCGGAATTTGAAGGAACCTGGAGCAGGGGTAAGAACAGTTGGCAATTCGGACTGGGCTACGCGACGACAGTTGACTCGCAAAGTACGGTGCAGGACTTCTTCCAGCTTGGGGGATTCCTGCGCCTGTCCGGTCTGCAGCGCGGTGAGATCAGTGGTCCGCATGCGGCGCTGGCCAAGCTCGTGTATTACCGGCGCGTCGGCGAATCAGCTGGTGGTCTGTTTGATGTACCAATATACCTTGGTGTCTCCGCCGAAGCCGGCAATGTCTGGCAATCTCGTTCGGATATCAGTTTCGAATCCGCGCGAATCAATGGCAGCTTGTTTGCGGGACTGGATACAATCATCGGGCCGGTATATCTGGGTGCCGGGTTCGCAGAAGGTGGCAGCGCGAGCTTCTATCTGTTTTTCGGCTCGCCGCCACAGTAGCTGTGCGAGTCCGCTGCAGCGGGCGGTCACAGTTTATCGAAGCAACTTTTCAAGAACCTGTGTCGGATTGTCAGTTTCCCGGCAATATCCGTGGCGAACTGCCATGCATTCAAACGCGTCGTCGCGCTCGGCCTCGGTCCGGTACCAATGCAGTTTCTCCCATTCGCCGCCAAGGATCTTTCGCATCGTGTCGCCGGGTGGCAGCGCGACACGAATTCCGTAGCGCCGCTCTGCACCGGCAAGCGACGGATCTACAAGGTTGTGTCGGTGGCAGAAGTCCATGGCGCGGAAGTATACAGAAACTTCAGCTTTGGCCACCACGCTCCTCTGCGCCGTCTCTTTCGGCCCACCCAAGCAGTCGCCGCGTGACAAACAGATACAAGGGTTTGACGGACGACATGAACGTGCGCGACAGCAATGACGGATTGTCAAGGATCGATAGCTCCCGTCGCGTCAGGTGCAGCGGGCAGTAGCTGCGCTTGTGCTTGAGCAGGTGACGTAGGTCTTCGTAAGCCAGGATGCGGAAAAGACGGCCCCTCTGAGGTGCGAACCACGCTAGCTGAAAGTCCATAAATGCCGGTGACCCATCATCAAGAACCAGCACGTTGGGTTCTTTTGCAAGGTCGTTGTGCACCATTCCGAGCTGGTGTAATTTTCTCAGCAGTCTTGCCGCGGCGATGAAATAATCCGGATCGTGCGGTTTGGCGTGGTGCATCGGCATTCCGGGCAGGTAGCTGCGCGTCAGGCGGTCGTGTTCGACGTCGATCAAATGGGGAACGCCATCGGCGTCGCCCAGAGCCTCGAGGACGCGCGCTTCACGCCGAAGTAATCGCCGCGCGAGCCAGCGTACCCAGCCATTGGCGGTGCTCGAATCACGAACGATGCGCAACTCGTCACCTTCGGCAAATATCCAGATTTCGCCGAACAGGTCCTTTTTGAGCAGCTGTGAATCAGCCATTGTGGGAGAATACAACAGTGCAGCTCTCCGGGATCATAGATGAGCGAAAATTCTGATAAACAGGAGTCTGGCAGCGATCGATCCAGGCTCGACACGACTGGTGAGTTTTTCAGCGTCGGTACGCCGCTGCACGCCATTCGTGCCGGCTACGTGCGTCGTGCCGCTGACGATGTTCTGTACGAAACGCTTGTCTCTGGTCGTTATGCACATATTATCGCGCCTGATCGCAGCGGCAAATCGAGTCTGATTGCGGCAACCGCAGCACGGCTGGAAAACAATGGATTCAAGGTCGCGATCCTCGATCTCCAGCAGATCGGTGTACGTGATGCCGGCTCGGACGCCGGGCGCTGGTACTACAGTGTTGCCTATCGCCTGTTGCGTCAGCTACGTATTAGGATCGACCTGCAAAGCTGGTGGCAGGACAAATCAATACTGAGCAATCGTCAGCGTCTCGTAGAGTTTTATTCCGAGGTCATTCTGCACAATGTGCAAGAGCGCGTTGTCGTATTCGTAGACGAAATTCAGTGCATTGGCGATTTACAGTTTGCAGACCAGTTACTTGCAAGCATTCGGGCTGCACACAATGCACGAACAACGGACCCGGAGTTTTCGCGTCTGACTTTTGTGCTACTCGGAGAATGTGACCCGCTGAGTTTACTCGATGAGCCTGAGCAGTCCCCGTTTAACGTCACTCAGCCCGTCTCGCTCGGCGATTTTTCACGTGTCGATCTGGACTTGTTTGCCACCGAACTGAATCTACCGCCAGAAAAGGCGACAACTGCGTTGGACCGGGTCTTTTACTGGACCGGTGGTCAACCCTATCTCACGCAGAAGCTGGCGCGCTCAATATCTCGCGAGCAATTCAGTGATGATATCGTGGATAACGTCGATCGAATTGCCGCGACCCAACTGGCCGGGCGCGCTGCATTGCACAGCGAGCCACACATGAGTCATATCCATCGTAAGGTGGTCAATGACAGCAAGCGGCGTGAAGCTTTGTTAAATCTGTATGGCCGGATTCGCAAAGGCATTGATGTGGCCGCGAACCTGGGTTCGCCTCTGCAACGCCGTCTGATTGCTATCGGACTATTAACGATTGACGAGGAAGGCAATCTCGCCATTCAAAATCGTTTGTACGGAGCCGTATTTACCGCGCGATGGGCTAACGAGAACCTGCCAACACATTGGCGAGTACCGGTCGTCGCGGCTGCCGCCTTATTGGTCATCATTGCGCTGCCGTTTTGGTATACACAGCTGCTGCCGAAGACTTATGTCAATGTCCTGACGTCGGATACGGTATCACTGGAATCGGCGCAGGATACGTATGTCAATTTTCGCTCGTTACCCGGCCACGTTGATGCTGCAGACAACCTGTTTCGGAGCTTTCTCCAAAACCGGGCAAGATCGTCAACCGACGAGGCACAGGTTGCGGCCGTCGCCGAAATGGCCATGGCACTGCCAAACGCCGGACGCTTTCCGGAGGAATTACGTGCCGGCTTTTGGGACTTGCGGGTGAGGGACGCGAGGCGTGCTGAGCGTCGCGATGCTGCGTTAATCGCGTCGCTCGAGTCACTCATCCTGTCAACGCCACAACGGCGCAATCGGTCCGCGATGTTAGTCGCCGATGACTACCCGTTGTTGCTCGCAAGCCTCGCGGATAGCGATCGCGGCAATGTAGTTTTCAATCCGGACAATTTGCTGCTGACTGAAACGCGTGCGGCGGAGGTGATGCAGTGGTCTCTTGAGCCACAGGGATTGCAACGTCGAGAAGACTGGACGATCACTGCGCTGGAAGTGTCGCCGCTAGTTCGTCGTGTCATCGTGGACAGGCAGGGCAATGTCAGCCGCATTGGCCTGACGATCAACCTGAGCCATGCTCGTGCCACAGATTTACGTATCAAAGTGATCGCTCCCTCTGGCCGCGCTGTTGAGGTCAACCCAGGTGTAGAGCGCGCGTCTTCGAATGAGGACCTCCGCATTCCCGCATCGCAACTTCGGGAACTCGTGGGCGAGCCGCTCAATGGGACATGGAGCATCAGTGTTCGCGATGAAGAACCTGGTGTCGCGGGACGACTTGTGGGATGGAACCTGAATCTGAATTCGCAGGGGCTTGTCGAAGATTTTCAGCGCGGGATGAACATCTCTGATCCGGTAGAAAAACAAACGGACAACCTGTGGTTTAGCGCTGACGGACGATTCGCAGTTGCGAGGGCGATGCAAAGCGACAGCGCCAGAGTCTGGGACCTCGGATTCGCCAAGCCGGTGCGTGCCGTAGCGGTCAACGAACTGGAGCAGCTGATCGGCCTGAGCGCAGGTGCGCGCATGTTGGCAACAGCCACGCAGGACACTGTCAACCTGTGGGATACCGCGACCGGCAATCGTGTTGCCACCTTACCGGTCGGAGCGGCCGCTTCGACATCGATGTTGACTGCCGACGGATCACATCTTTTTGTGCAGCGGCGCAGTGACAGCGACACCACATTTGAGCTCTGGTCACTCGATAACATGTCGATAGATGCAAGACTCGAGGTGGCCGGCACGCCGGCGCTTGTCTCGCTGGACCCCAGCGGAAGTCGTATTGCGATCGCCGATTACGATCGTGCCGTACGCGTCTGGAACTTACGTGACCAGTCTCTGCTTGTCCAAATCGACCTGGTGGCGCAACCGAGCGAAATCAGCCTTGCCGCAGGCGGCGAAGTTCTTGGCGCGGTTTTTGGTGAGGAAGGAGCGTTATTGTGGCGTGTCGATCAACCGGCGAGGTCGCTGCTCGAGGAATTCGGCAAGGGTCGCTGGCAACTGGTTTTCTCGGCATCGGGGACCCGGGCGCTGATCGGCAGGGCTGATAAGGGTTTTCAGGTCTACGATAGCTCAGATGGACGGGTACTTGGTCCGCGGCTCGGGTCTGGCGGAGCGCGAGACTCTGCCAGCCTGCTCGCGTTCAGCGCCGATGAGCAAATCATGGTGACGGGCGGCGAAAATAGTGTGGCCCGTTTTTGGCGTGCACCAACATTGCCGGCTCGAAGCGATATCGATTCTGAGGTCGAGACTCATTCTATTTGGCCTCCATCAGGACATGCGGTGGCGGTGGCCACACCTGATACAGAGACGATCGTTATCGGTGACCAGCGCGGCAACGTGCACATGCTGTCTGCTGATACAGGGCGGGAGGCGCTTGTGACAATGGCGGAGGAGGTCAGCTTCTTCGGCCACAACGCTGAGGTTCGACAACTCGAAGTCAGCCCTGACGGATCAACGCTGGCAAGCGCCGCCAAGGACAACTCTCTGCGCGTATGGAATATCGCGGATGGTCTGCCGAGACCTTTTATCGGTGACATTTCCGGGGATCCGATTGACAGATTGGCATTCACTCCTGACTCGACACTGCTTGCCGTCCTCAATGGCAGCAGCGCAAAAATCATTGATGCAGAGACAGGACAGTCGTTAGCACGTTTTGACCTCGGCGAACGGCACAGAGGTCTTGCGTTCGCCGATAGTGAGCATCTGTATGTAGGCAGTGAATCAGGCACTCTGAGCGTGATGTCGCGAGAGGCTGACGAAAGCTGGAGTTTGCAGACCTTGTGGCAGGGCGAGGCGGCCATCAGCTGGCTCGAGGCATCACCGCGGTCACAATATCTCGTCCTGGTCGATCAAAATAACCTGGCGCAGCAGTTCAGCCTCAAGGAAGGGCGTATCGGCGAGACGGTTCTGCAACTCCCTAGCGCAGTCGAAGAGGTCACGTTCACGCCGGTTGGCTTGCGAGTACTTTTTCGGACCTCAAACTGGATCCATCGCGCCAGCTCATCGGCGACGGGACTGATCTGGATCGATGCGACGCTTGCGCCGAAATCACTGGGTGCGGCGCGTATGGTGTTCGGCGATCCGGATACCGACGATGCCACGACTTTGGGAAATCGAGTCTATCTACCGGTTGCTGGCGACGGCTTCGCCCGGCTTGCTGAGCTGAATTTCACGTCTGCGCGAGGCCCGCGCCTGTTCGGCAATAAAGATCGGTTACTCGACGAGTGGCGCCGCAAGCTAGCGATCGTCGCCCCGCAAAGTCCGGACGAGTAGCTCGAGCCGAGCTGCCGTCACCTCATGCGCGGGAACGGCGTCACCGACCGTTATCGGGACGCGGGCAAAAAGACGCCCGGGAACCTTGCGGATCCCGCCACTTGTGCGTCGACTGAACCAGCTGCCCCACAACCTGCCAAGAGCAACCGGCACAACCGGTACCTGTCGGCGCGCAATGATCTTTTCTATGCCCGGCCTGAAGCGCTGAATCTCGCCATCGCGCGTGATGGCTCCCTCCGGAAAAATGCATACGATATTGCCCGCTTCGAGTTCATCGTCAACTCTCTCGAAGGCCTCATTCATCAGCTGTTCGTCTTCCATTGCACCCGCGATCGGAATCGCTCTCAGGTGCTCAAAAAAGAATCGCAACAGTGGGATGTGGAATATTCGGTGGTACATCACGAAGCGCATTGGTCGCTTGACCGATCCGGCCAGCAAGATTGGGTCCATGTAGCTCACGTGATTGCTGACGACGACCGCTGGCCCCTTTTCGGGTACGTTTTCGAGGCCGGTTATACGTATTCGATACAGGACATTGATCAATATCCAGGCCAGGAATCGCATCAGGAACTCGGGTAACAAGGAGTAAATGTAAATTGCGACGACAATGTTCAGGGCGGCGAGGACAAGGAACAACTCCGGTATCGAAAAGCCGATATTCAGAAGGGCGATCGCCAACAACGCTGCGGCAACTATGAAAATCGTATTGATGATGTTATTGGCCGCGATAATCCTCGATAGATGCTGGCGCTTGGACCGCTTCTGGATCAGCGCATAGAGCGGCACGCTGTAAAATCCGGCGAACGCGCCGAGCATTGCCAGATCCAGCAGCACCCGCCAGCTGCCGGGCCGAGCAAGGAATTCGCTGACTGATGACACAGCGATTACGCTGGGCATTGACTGGGCGAAATACAGATCGATTGCGAACAGGCTGAGTCCAATCGAACCGAAGGGAACCAGGCCCAGCTCGATCCGATGCCCGGACATGCGCTCGCAGAGCAACGATCCGATACCGACACCGACGGCAAACGCGACGAGTAGTGTGATCGCTATTGCTTCGTTGCCGTTGAGTATATCGAGCGTGTAGGCCGGCACCTGGACAGTCATCATCGTGCCAAAGAACCAGAACCAGGAGATGCCCAAGATCGAAAGAAAAACCGTGCGATCCTCACGCGCAAACTCAACAATGTGCCAGGTTTCGGTCCATGCATTCCAGTTGATTTTGAGTTCGGGGTCCACTGCGCGCGTAGTTGGGATTTGCCGACTTGCCAGATAGCCGAATATTGAGAACCCTACGAGGAGTAATGCGAGCAGCGATTTTTCAGATGCGTCGACTGCAACGGCGGTCCCGCCGATGATCAGGCCCAGGATGATCGCGACATAGGTCCCGGCCTCAACGAGCGCATTACCACCAATCAGCTCTCCCGTAGTGAGCTGCTGTGGCAGGTAGGCGTACTTGACCGGGCCGAACAGGGTCGACTGGCAGCCCATCAGGAATAGGACCAATAGCAAGAGAGGGTAACTTTCGGTCAGAAGTCCGGTTGCCGCAATCAGCATGAGGCCGATTTCGAGCAGCTTGATGCGCCGCATCAGAAGCGATTTTTCATACTTGTCTGACAGCTGGCCAGCGGTCGCCGACAGCAGGAAGAACGGCAGGATAAACAGCAGGCTCGCGACGTTCGCAAGCTGACTATGATTCATGCCCAGGACCACCACGCCCTGGAAGGTAACCAGCATCATCAGGCCGTTACGGAATACGTTGTCGTTGAGTGCGCCGAGAAACTGGGTAACAAAGAATGGCAGGAAACGGCGTTGGCCGAGCAGCGAAAACTGGCTTGAATCTGTCACGTTGCAGGCACGCTTTTGTACTCCATCGCGGATTGTCCAAGTGGCGCGCCACTATAGCCCGAATATTCTCGCTTTAGTGCCAAAAACTGCGAACTCACGCCATTTTACATATTGACAGAGTGTTATCATGCAAGGTCGCAGGACACTGAAATATATACCATTTAATCAATATGAAGAGTCACGTATCAATAATGCTCTGCGGACTGGCCCTTGTAACCGGCTGTGCAGAGGGGCAAAGGGCACCCGCAGTGACCGAGTATCTCGAGAACCCGATCATGCTGGAGGCTGCCGTGGTTCGCTGTGCCCGGAATCGCTCCGAATCACGTTATGAGGCTGATTGCGTAAATGCCCGTCAGGCCGTTTCTATTATTGCGGCCAAGGAGGAACGGGCCAGGCGCGATGAATTTGAAGCTGAGTCCGAAAAGAAACGCCAGGCATTGCGACGCACCCAGCAAATTGCAGCTGAAGCTCGCCGCCGAGCGGCCGAGGCGGAGCGCATGAGCAAAGAAGCCGAATATCTGGCCCAGTTTGGAGAGCTTCCGCCGCGGCCGGACGGAGAGCTCGAAGGGGACGATACGGACGCGAATGCACCGGGTATCGTGATTCCCGAGGCCGCGAATGAGCCTGATGATTTAGCGCCGATGGCTGACCCATTGTCACTACCGGATGGAGGTAACGCTCCGGTCGCAGTAATCGAACAGGAAATCGACCTCGAAGCCGTTCGCGACGAACTGCGCAAGCGTAACGAAGAATCGGGCAATTAGGTCAGGCAATGCCTATGAGGAGTCTGGCATTGTTCGCACGTTAAGGTCCCGCTGCGGAACCGGAATCTGGATGTTGTTGGCGGCAAACGTCCTATAAATCGAGCAACCGAGTTCGTGCCTGATTCGACCGCGGTCGGCGGGTCTCTCAATCCAGCATAACAATTCGAAATCGAGGCTTGACTCACCAAACTGCCGAAACCTGACGCGCGGCGCCGGATTGCTGCAGACCTCGGTGATATCGGCGGCCACTTGCTCGAGCGTCGCGACGACCTCATCGGCGTCTGAGCCGTAGGCAACACCGACAGCAACACGAATACGGTGTTTTTTAGACGGTCCACCCGCTTCATTGATGATCTTGCTGTTGCCAATGACACCATTTGGGACTGTAATTTCGACGTCATCGCGCGTCAGAATTCTGGTGCTGCGCAAGCCAATATGGGTTACAACGCCGCGCTCGCCGGTTTCGAGAATGATGAAGTCACCCGTTTTGTACGGTGCGTCCATGATAATCGACACACCGGCGAACAGGTTTGACAAAGTGTCTTTGGCCGCGAAGCTCAGGGCCAGACCGACGATTCCCGCTGTTGCCGCCCAGGCCGTTACATTGATATTCCACGCAAGGAAGGCGAAATAGATCGCCAGTGCGAACAGCAATACCTTTGTGACGTTCTGAATGAGTGCCAGCATGCCCGTCTGCACGAGCTTGCTGCTGCGGTTGCGTCGCGTCGTTTGCACGAAAACATCCGTCAGCTGACGCAGCATGTTGTACCAAATGACAACCGCGATCGTTTTCAGGGCCCCGAGCGTAATGAACTCCGGATCGCCCGGCATTTCCAGGCGCCGTGTCGCCAGGCTGAGACCCAGCAGTACGAATGACAGGAAGATGGGCCGATGCACCAGGCCGACGAGGCGATCGTCTAAATCGGTCTTCGAGCGGCTCGCGATCTTGCCGATGGTCCTGGATATGACCCAGTCCGCAATCTTTCCAAATAAGATGAAGGCGATGGCAATAGCCAACGCCTGCAGATACACATTCGGGCCGATTAGCTCGGCCAGCTGTTGGATCTTTTCCAGTGTATTATTCAATGCAGTCTGTCGAGCCGATCAATAATTCGGATCGTATTCATCCTCGTCAGAGTCCGGTACGCCGAAGGTCCGAACATTGGACGGCTCGTCGTCACTCGTCTGCGGCGCCGACGTTGTGCCGGCCTGCATGCCCGGTTTGGTTGGCAGGCGAGCAGTTTGCGCAGTCAGGATCTGCACGAAATCGTTGGCAATATCAGGTGCGATATTCGGCGAGCTGACAAAGATTTTCTCCGGCGTCATGCTCGTCGAGCCATAAAATGACGCATTGGCCTTACGGTCCATTGTCACGCCGGCACCTTCGAATGCGACTCCGGCAAACAATCCACGACTGCGTGAATAAGAGACCACTTCTGCCTGAAACTGAATATCAGTAGCTACAGATGTGTGGCGGCCTACGGGCCCGGCTGCAACTGATGCGTCCGCACCGAGAGTCAGCTTACCGTTCGCAATGTTCTCGACGCCTTTGCGTGTTTTGAACACGAGGATTACGTCTGTCGATTGCGCGCCAACCTGCCATCCGACGCTGCCACCGGTCATCGTGATGAAAGCAGGATTGCTCCACGAACTATCATCCTGACGAACGACGATGATTCCTCGTCCACGACGGGCTCCTATGCCAAATCCAACTTTGACAACGTTTGGAATGACTGCAACTGCGTAAGCTCGCGAGAGCAGCGCCGGAGGAATGTTCTTTTCCGGAATTCGCAGCAGCTGGTCAAGAACATCCGCTGCGTCGGCTACGCGTCGTTCTTCTCGGGTAGCTGCCGCCGCTGGAATTGCCAACAGGATTCCAATTACAACGAGGAACGCCTTACGTGATTTGTCGCTCAGTTTATCGCTCATAGGTACATTGAAAGGCAATGTTGGGGAGAGTTCAATGATACGCCAAATCGAACCGCTGCTCACCGTTCGCTCAGGATGCAGATTTGTCGATCAATATGGGTGGCAGAGGGCACTCCAGACTTGCGCAGATAGCGCGCATCAATTCGACCTCGGTCGTTGTCAGCTTGCCGTCGGAGATGATTACAGCACTGATAGCCTTGATCAGCATCTGGCGGCCTTCGCCGTTCAACGCAACCAACATGTCCAGGTGCCGGTCGAGTACCGCGGCGCTGAACTCACGGCGCGAATCGTAAGGAGCGGCGCTGGCCCAGTTGCCGAAGATCTTGAGGCCGGCACGGAACGCAGCTTCTCCGGCATCATCGTTCTGGTGGCCGTGTTGCGCCACGATCCGCAGCAGGTCGACTGCCGCTTCACGCACTGGTTTTCGCGTTGCGCGGCGTTGCTTTGGTTTGCGTGAGGGATCAATGGCATTCGCAAGAGAGCTGACGAGTAAGCGATAGAAACAATACTCGTACAGGTCGGTCTCGCCGTCGATATCGATCATGCGCCTGGTGAGGTCAATGAGGTATTCGAGTTCGGGCGGCGGCCGGCGCCGCAGCGCCGGAAATGCGACCGCGAGCAGCGGCAGACGGTACGCCGCGTCGATCTTTGCGAGTGCATCGTAGTATTGCTCGATAATCCCGGCCCGCTGCTCGCCGAGCAATTTGCGTGCGAGCGACAGTTGCCGGCCGAGAACGCGCCCGCTGGGATCGAGAATCAAGGCGATCGGCAGCAAGTAAGCCAGTTCGGACGAGTGCGCCGCATCGTATAGAAGCTCAGGAAAGGTCTGCCGCAGCTGAATTGCGTAATCGATCTGTCGTTTGTCGGGGTGAGCGACGTTTGCCGTCACGACTTCGGGTGATAGCCCTGCAGTGACGCCCGCGATTGCACTTGTGGTGCCGGCATGGCGCGGCGCGGGTGCTGCAGATTTACGTGCGACGCCGCTGCTGCGCCGGTCGACGGTCGGATAGTCAGAGGTCTTAAAAGACGGATCCAGGGCCTGAATTCGCTCGGTCAGCGGCGGATGCGTTGCAAATACGCTGCTCAGTTTAGCGCCGGTGCCAAACAACATATGGCTGACCTCTTCGGGATCTGCAACCTGCAGGTGCGAACCGGCGCTGTAGCCGCCGATCTTCTTCAAGGCGTTCGCGATGCCGCTTGTTTGCCGGGTGAACTGTACAGCCGAGGCATCGGCCAGATACTCGCGTTGCCGCGAGATACTGGCTTTGATGATACGGCTGAAGAGCACGCCTATTCCACCGAGGATGGCAAAACCGAGCCCCACAGCCAGCCCGACCGCGGCGCCACGACCTCTGGTATGACGCATGCCGTGCAAAACGGTGCGGCCGATGAGGCCGAGCACCATAATCCCGAACAGCACGCCCATGAGCCGAATATTGAGGCGCATGTCGCCGTTGAGAATATGGCTGAACTCATGGCCGATAACGCCCTGTAGTTCGTCACGGTCAAGCAGCTCGAGCGTACCTCGAGTAACGGCGATGGCGGCATCCTCGGGTCTGTAACCGGCTGCGAACGCATTGATCCCTGCTTCCTTCTCGAGGACATAGATCGCGGGCACCGGCACGCCGGAAGCAATCGCCATCTCTTCTACGACATTGCGTAGGCGCCGGTGCAGCGGATCCTGTACGTTTGCCGGGACCAGCGTAGCTCCCAGGTCCTCTGCGACACGCCCGCCACCGGACGACAGTTTTGCAGTCTTGACCAGAGAAGCGCCGCCAATAAAAAGCGTTACTGCGATGGCGACGCCGATCAGAAATGGCGCCAGTTCTGCGAAATGTGCTGGTATCGAAGTTACGTTTTTGGCGTCAGAGCCGATATAGAGTGCCAGCCCCACAACTAATGTGACACCGATCACGATGCTCGCAGCAGCCAGCAGATAGACGAAGACAAGCCGCCGCGTCGAGCGGTGAGCGAGATCCTGTGCATTAAAGAAATTCAACGTAGCTCCGATCGCTCGGGAACGCCAGGACTAACTAAACGAGACCTCAGGCGCCTCGCGCATCTCTTCCGACTTGATTTCGAGGAAGCTGGCCAACGCGAAGCTGAAGAAGCCCGCGATGACGTTATTCGGGAAGTTCTGCACCGAATTGTTGTACTGCAGGACTGCGTCGTTGAACGCCTGACGAGAGAACGCCACCTTGTTCTCTGTGCTGGCAAGTTCCTCCTGGAACTGCATCATGTTTTGATTTGCCTTAAGATCAGGATAAGCTTCCGACAAGGCAAACAGCCGGCCGAGTGCGCTCGTCAAAGCGCCTTCGGACGCGCCAAGCTCTTTGATTGCCAGGGCATTCGCAGGATCAGCCTTGGCAGCATCGAGACTGGATGACGCTGCATTCCGCGCAGTGATGACGGCTTCCAGCGTCTCGCGTTCGTGTTTCATGTAGCCTTTGACGGCTTCGACCAGGTTTGGAATCAGGTCGTAGCGCCGGGTCAGCTGCACGTCAATTTGAGCAAATGCGTTCTTAACGCGGTTGCGTCCATTTACCAATCGGTTGTATATGCCGATACCCCAGAACACAATTGCAGCCAGGATCGCCAGGAAAATCAGGAATGAAGTCACTGTCCCGCTCCTTATCGAAAATTCGAAGGATCAAGCATAACGCCGGCCCGATGCGAACTCTAGCAATGGTGTCGATGTTCGTCATTTCAATGCCGGGGTACGCGGAGTGGGTCGGCGATGCGCGATCAATGATGGGCACGGAAGTGAGTGTTCTGCTTTGGCATGACGATGCTACGGTTGGTAAGCAACTCGTTGCGGAGGTTTTTGCCGAGGTTGGCCGCATCGACAAACTCATGAGTACCTACATCGACGAGAGCCAGATATCGGAGATCAATCGTCTGGCTGCCGAGGATCCTGTTGTCGCGGGTGATGAGTTGTTCCTTATCATCCGCCGCTCACTTGATATTTCGGTCCTGACACTCGGTGCATTCGACATCACCTACGAGAGCGTTGGACAACATTACAATTTTCGCGACCGCCAGCGTCCGGATGACGCAACTGTTGAGGCTGAGCGACGGCTCATCGACTTTCGGCTGGTCGAACTCGACCACGCCGCGGGGACCGTACGATTTCTTCAGGAAGGCGTGCGCATCAACCTGGGCGGCATCGCAAAGGGCTATGTCGTTGAGAGAGGTGTCGACATGCTGCGCATGAGTGGTGTGCGGCACGCTATCGTCACTGCCGGTGGGGATACGCGCTTGCTGGGTGACAGGCGTGGACATCCCTGGATGGTCGGCATTCGTGACCCGCGAAATGACGGTCAGGTGGCGATTTCCGTGCCACTGGAGAACGAAGCTATATCAACATCCGGCGACTACGAGCGCTATTTCGAGGAAGGCGGTGTCCGCTATCACCACATCATCCAACCCAGCACCGGCGCACCGTCCACCGGTGTCCACAGCGCCACCGTGTTCGGCCCGGATGCCGTCATTACCGACGCGTTGTCGACTTCTGTCTTCGTCATGGGCGTCGACCAGGGACTGCGCCTGATTGCAACGCTGCCTGACTACGAGAGTATCGTGATCGACGACGAGGGCCGGATTTTCTACTCTGATGGCCTGCGACAACCGGAAGCACAAGACTTCGGCTCTCCAGATCCAATAGATCCTTAGGAAAACGGCCCGCGAACGCGATGATTGTCCCGCTCATGTCTGGATTCCGTTAAGCGGGTGTTATCGAAGCCCGGGCTTGCGGGCCGTGTGTTTGGCAGGGTGCCGGCGGCATCCGAAAATATCTGGAAAAAGTGCCAATTTGACGTAATCTTCAAGGATTGCACGGCCATTTGTGACACTAATCACGGCCTCAAGAGGGTTCGGGCTGTCACCATGCAGGGTCGGGTCGTGCCGCACCGGGGCAGGGATCTGCCCCGGTTGACATTACAAAGAATGAAAAGATGAAGATGACTATGAGGAACATCTTACTGGGTTTCAGTTTCAGCATATTTGCTGCAACCAGCCTGGCCGCGTCGGACCTGATCGGGCAGTTTGCGCCGGATTTCGCGTTGAAAAGCAGCAGCGGCGAGAATCTGCGCCTTTCCGAGTACCGCGGTGACGTTGTCATGGTCAATTTCTGGGCGACCTGGTGTGGTCCGTGTCGTCAGGAGATGCCGCTGCTCGACCAACTGTATACACGCTATCAGCGTGTTGGTTTCAGTCTACTTGGCGTCAACATTGACGACGACTCGAGCAAGGCGATGAACATGGTTTCTGAACTCGGAGTCAGTTTCCCCGTGTTATTCGATGCACGCAAGGACGTCAGCAGACTGTACGAGGTTGAGGCCATGCCGGTAACCGTTCTGATCGATCGCGAAGGTATGGTCAGATACGTGCACCACGGTTACGAGCCCGGCATTGAAGAGAAGTACCTGGACCAAATCCGATCTTTACTGAGGGAGTGACCGTCACACATCGGTTCGCAGGAGAGTAATGGTGACAAAACGATTACTAATCAGTCTCGTCGGCAGTACCTTGCTGGTATTTGCTGCGATAACGATCGCGCAAGAGACGGCACCAATGGATGCAGAGGCTGAGTCGCGCGACAAGTTTCGAAGTCTCGACGAGGAGGTTCAGGACCTGAAAAAGGAAGTTCTCGATCTCAACAGAGACCTGTTCCTGCTTGAGGAAGAGTTGTTATTTCCTGCCAACTCTCAGGTTGCGTTTTTCATTTCAATGGATGTTGGCGAGTATTTTGAACTCGACTCGATCAATCTCAAGATCGATGGCAAAGAGGTTGCTAACTATCTGTACACAGAGCGTGAAGCCGATGCACTGGTACGCGGAGGCGTGCACCGCCTGCATATGGCGAACCTCAAAACAGGTGATCATGAGCTGATAGCCGTCTTTACGGGAGCGGGCCCGCACACACGGGACTACCGGCGTGGCGCGACGATGACATTTAACAAGGGCATTGGCGCGAAGTACATGGAACTCGAAATTACGGACCGCGTTAAGAAACAGCAGCCGGAATTCGTCATCAAGGAATGGGAGTGATAATTGCGGCAACGCTGTTCTATTGCTGTCGCACTGTGCCTGCTACTGGCGGTAACAGTGCAATCGACCCAAGCGGCTCAGGACGGTCCTGACCCGATCGTCGTCAAGGACCCGCATTATGGCGAGGTCCTTTTCTTCTTTTATCAGGAAGATTATTTCCCGGCGATCGTGCGCCTGCTGGCGGCACAGAGCCAATCGCGTCTGAGCGATCATGCAGACCAGGCCGATTTACTATTGGGCGGCCTGCTTCTGTCTTATGGCCATCATCTCGAGGCCGCCAATATCTTCGAGCGGCTGTTGGCTGAAAATGTTAATACCGAAATTCGCGATCGGACCTGGTTCTTTCTTGCAAAGATCTGGTTGCAGCGCGGCTACATTGATAACGCGCAAACAGCACTTTCGAATCTGAGCGAGGACCTGCCCGATAATCTCTGGCGAGAGGCACAAATGCTGCAGTCGCAGCTATTTATCAATAGCGGACAGTATGAAAGTGCGATCGAACTGCTACGGCATTGGGAAGGAGAAACCGAGTGGGCCAGCTACGCAAAATTTAACCTCGGCGTCGCGCTGGTTCGCAATGGTCAGGTCGATGCAGCTGCAGACATTCTTGACGAGCTTGGTGACCTGAATCCATTTAACGAGGAGCTCATCTCGTTGCGTGACAAAGCCAATCTCGCGCTTGGCTATTCACTGTTACAGGATGGCCAGCCACTGGCGGCGAAAGAGCCGTTGCAGCGCGTCAGGCTTGAAGGGCCATTTTCAAACAAGGCGTTACTCGGTGTCGGCTGGGCCGATGCAGAGGTCGAAAACTATCGTCGCGCGCTCGTGCCGTGGATGGAATTGCGCGGTCGCGATCTGCTCGATTCCGCCGTGCAGGAGTCCATGCTCGCGATTCCGTATGCGCTTGCCAAACTTGATTCGATAAGTCAGGCCGCTGATCACTACGTCAACGCAATCGAGGCTTTCTACGAAGAGGCCAATCGCATCGACCGCACGATCGGGTTCATCGAGTCCGGTGATATTTTCCGGGAGTTTCTCGCTGATGATCGGCTTGACAGTACGGGTTGGTACTGGCGGCTTGAGGAATTGCCTGAAGGTCCCGAGGCTCGTTACCTCTATCACCTGTTGGCAACGCATGAATTCCAGGAAGGGCTGAAGAATTATCGTGACTTGAACTACCTGCAGACAAATTTAAACGGATGGCAAGAGCACGTCGACGTTTACACAAATATGCTGGAAACGAGACTCGAAGCCTATGACGATAGATTGCCGCGGGTCGAAGATGCGCTGTCCCGGGCCGATTTAGACAGCATGGTCGATCGCAAACTCGAATTCGATGCCCTGTTGAACAATATTGAGCAAAGCAATGACTGGCTGGCGCTGGCGACCGAGCGAGAGCTTGAAATGTGGGGAGAAATCGCCGGGCTCAAGAGCACGCCTGCGTTATCAGCCAATATTCCGGAAGCCGAAGAGATCCGGGACAAGATTCTCCTGCTGCAAGGCGTCCTGCAATGGCGGCTTGAGCGCGATTACAAAGATCGCCTGTGGCGCCTTCGTCGTGACGTCCGTAAGACAGGCGAGGCGCTTGTTGAGACGCAACGCTCCCGCCGGCAAATTGATACCACGATGCGCAACGAGCCACCGCGGTTCAATGAACTGAGCTCACGCGTGTACGGACTTGGGCCGCGTATTGAGGGCATGAAGATTCGTGTCGGCGATGCGATGGCAGATCAACGCGCATTCCTTGAGTCGATTGCTGTTGACGAGCTTCAGGCTCAAAAACAGAGGCTTGATATTTACACTGTGCAGGCGCGATTTGCGCTGGCTGCCATCTATGACCTTGCAGCGATGGTTGAAGACGCGGCCGAATGAAGATGCCTCTCGTAATTCTGTTGTTGCTTGCGAGTTTGCTGGTGGTCCCGTCGGCGGATGCGGCCGAGGTCAAAAAGCGTGACACGATCAAGAGCCTTGAAAAGAAAGACGCGGACATCCGCAGCGGCAAGGTAGTCCTCGGTAGCACAGACCTTGCCCGGGACAACTATCGGGCGTTTCTTGACCTGGTTTCCGATGACCCGGAACTGCGTGCTGAGGCCATGCGACGGCTTGGTGACCTGGAACTCGACGCCACCGAGGCAGAGCAGCTTGCCGCCAACATGGAAACTATGAATCACGCCAGTTTTAACGATACCGTTCAGCTCTACCAGCAGTTGCTTGAGGCCTATCCGGACTACCGCCGCAACGACACGGTGTTGTACCAGCTTGCCCGCGCGCATGAAATGGGTGGCCGAAATGATGAGGCCCTCGAGATTCTCAACGAACTGGTCGGGCAGTTTTCCGATACACCGCTCATCGACGAAGTGCAATTTCGGCGTGGCGAAATGCTATTTTTGCACAAGAATTACTCCGATGCCGAAGCGGCCTATCAGGACGTAATCAAGTACGGCGATAGATCACGGTTCTATGAGCAGTCGCTGTACAAGCTTGGTTGGGCGCAGTTCAAACTCGCCTTGTATGAAGACAGTCTCAGTCCGTTTTTCGAGCTTCTCGACCGCAAGATCAGCAATATCGAATTACAGGGAGGTGACAACCGACTTGAAGCTCTAAGCCGGCCCAATCAGGAACTCGTTGAAGATACGTTCCGTATCCTTAGTATCAGCTTTTCGTACATGGAGGGCGCTGAGAGCATCAGTGACTTCCTCGATGAGAACGGGCATCCGGAGTACAGCTATATCTTCTTCGTAAATCTCGGTGACCTGTATCTCACGAAAGAGAGATTCGTAGATGCAGCGGAATCCTACGAGACGTTCGTTGCCCAGGAACCGTATCACCCGCAGTCACCGATTATGCAGTCTGAAGTCATCGAAGCTTATAAGCTCGGTGGTTTCCCGAGCCTGGTGCTCGAGGGTAAGAAAGGTTATGTCGAGCGTTATGGCATGGATGGCGAATTCTGGCTGCGCAATCCGCCGGAAGAGAATAAGGCTGTTGCAACACATCTCAGGGCCAACCTGAATGATCTGGCGCAGTACCACCACGCCGAAGCACAAAAGGACGGCGAGATAGGCTCCTATCAGGAAGCCGCGCGTTATTACCGGAAATATCTGATGTACTTCCCGGGCGAGCCCGATACTGCAAATACCAATTTCCTGCTCGCCGAAGTTCTGTTCGAGAGTGGGCAATTCAACGATGCGACAGCGGAATATGAGCGTACCGCGTACGACTACCCGTTGCATGAGCGTTCTGCTGAGGCCGCCTATGCGGCGATTTTGTCCTATCGCGAACATGAGAATTCGCTGGAGAGCACCGCGAAAACCGAATGGCACAAGCGCTACCTCGATAGCGGTCTGAAGTTTGCCGATACCTATCCCGAGCATCCTGAATCCGGCACCGTCTTGACGGCCATCGCGGAAGATCTCTTCGCACAAAATGAATTTGATCTTGCGATAGCGATTGGACAGGCTGTCGTCGCGAAACAGCCGCCTGTCATGGTGCCGCTGGCGCGCACGGCGTGGACAGTTATTGCGCATTCACAATTCGATCTCGAAAATTATGCGATGGCGGAGGACGCCTACTACGCGTTGCGGACCTTCACGCCAGGTGACGATCTGGAGGCGAATCAGGAGATCAAAGACCGCATTGCTTCGTCAATCTACAAGCAGGGTGAACAAGCGCGAGATGCGGGCGATCTCGAGACTGCTGTCACTCACTTCAGGCGCCTGGGACAGGCTGTACCGGACTCCGGCATTCGTGCGACTGCCGAGTATGACGCGGCCGCAGCACTCATCAATCTTGCAGCATGGGATCGTGCTTCAGGCGTACTTGAGCAATTTCGCGCGGACTATCCCGATAGTGAATTTGCTGACGACATCACGCAAAAACTCGCTGTGACCTACCTCGAATCGGGGCACAGCGTTTTAGCGGCACGGGAATTTGAACGTATCGCCATTGCCGCGTCGAGCACTGACGACGTGCGACGCGAGGCGTTATGGAAGGCGGCTGATCTCTACGAGAGCAGCGGCACAACGAGCAGTGAGCAGCGTGTGCTCGGCAATATAATTGCGCTGTACCCGAATCCACTGTCCGAATCGATCGAAGCACGCTTCCGTCTACTCGAAATCTCCAGATTGCTCGGTGATGATGCGGATGTGGCCGCCCGGCTCGAGGAGTTAATTCGTGTGGATGCTGCTGCGGGACCTCAACGTTCGGAACGAACGCGGTTTTTGGCGGCGGTAGCTTCTCTTGAATTAGCTGAACCAGTTCGACGGCGTTTCTCGGTCGCCAGGCTGACTCAGCCCCTGGCTGAAAGCATGAAGCTCAAGCGTTCACTGATGGAGGACGTCATCAAGGTTTATACAACGGCGGCAGACTACGGCGTCGCAGAAGTTACAACGGCGGCAACATTCCGCCTCGGTGAGGTCTATGAAAAGTTCAGTGAAGACCTGTTTGAGTCGGAACGGCCGTCCAACCTCGACGAAGCGGCACTCGAGCAATACGAGTTGTTGCTCGAAGAACAGATGTTCCCCTTTGAAGAGAAGGCGATCGACTTATACAAGACCAACACCGATCGTGCGTTGAATGGTGTCTACGACGAATGGGTAGTTAGGAGTTTTGAACGCCTCGCCGGCCTGATGCCGGCGCGATACGCGAAAGAGGAGCGCAGTGAAGATGTCGTTACAGCGATTTATTAGTCTGAAGCTGAGGCTACTGATCCCGGCGACCATCCTGATTGTCGTGGGCTGCGCGTCGTTCGGGCCGGGGGAAACGGAGCGTAGCAGGTCCGGCGCCGGGGATGTCTCAGGTGAGCGGGCAATGCAGCCGACTATTCCACCGCAGGCGTTGACGATGTTCGAGCAAGCCGTGGCCGTCATGGCATCGGGTGATTTCCTGGATGCCGAGCTGCGTTTCAAAGAGTTCTTGCTGCAATACCCGGCGTATCCCAGTGCGCACGTCAATCTCGCGATCATCCACAAGGAAAATGGCAATGAAGAGGCGGCGCAGGCCGCAATTGCCACAGCGCTGGCGCTGGATGCTGCGCATCCGGCTGCGTTGAACCAGAAGGGCATGCTACTTCGCAGAAATGGCAAGTTTATTGAAGCGGAAGCTGCTTATTTGAAGGCCGTCACAGCTTCACCTGATTACGCCTTGGCACACTACAACCTGGGTGTTCTTAATGAACTGTATTTACAACGCCTGGACGTCGCACTGCAGCATTTTGAGAATTATCTTGCGCTCGTTGGAAGCGACAAACAGGTTGAAAAGTGGATCGCAGATCTGAAGCGCCGCTTGGCGGCGAATCAGCGTGCGGCAAGCGTGGCGGAATGAAGGACATGAGTACCAGAGCACAGACAGTATTCGGCCCCCGATTCATGCTAGCCATGATGTTGGCGACGTCTGCGAGTTTTGCTCTGGCCCAAGCGCAGGAGGGCACGGACAGCGGCTTGGAGCCAGGTGTGGAGACCGCGGCGGTAGATAGCATTGAGCCTGCGGTTGATACTTCGATCACGTTCGATGCCGAACGCGAAGAGATCGAACCAGGCGTTTCGTCTGCAGTACTCGCGGCCGATGTAACAAGGCAGCAGTCCGGTAGCCAGGTGATGGACAGGTTGGAGCTTGGCCGCACCGAGATTACGGGTAACCGGGAACTGCCGAAGGTTCTGTACATCGTGCCATGGAAAAAGTCCGAACCGGGTGACCTGCTGGGACAGCCGGTAAATACGCTGTTAGATAGCGTGCTAGCACCGCTCGACAGAGAAGAATTTATTCGTCAGGTCGATTACTACAACGACTTGTATGGAGAAGAGTAGGAGCGCCAACAGGCGCAGATTGGAAGTGCCCGCCACGCGGGCGAATTGAATACTAGAGGAGCAAGACAATGGGCACAGTTGTGCGATTTTTTCAGGACGGCGGTGCGTTCATGTACCCGATCCTGTTTGTATTTGCATTCGGCGTAGCGATCGCAATCGAGCGCTGGATGTATTTGACGATGTCGGGTGCGAGCAATCGCGTTTTGTGGAAGAAGATCGTGCCGTTTATAAAGGCTGGCAACTTCCAGGAGGCAGCTCAGCACACGGCCAAATCGAAAGCCGCCATCGGCTCGATTCTCACGTACGGTTTGTACCGGGTGAAATCGGCTCGCCGTCGCGACGACATCGAAAAAGCGATGGAAGAGAGCATGATGGAAGTGGTTCCGAGGCTTGAGAAGCGTACGCACTACCTGGCAACGCTTGCCAACATAGCAACACTGCTGGGACTGCTTGGCACCATCATCGGTCTGATCCGCGCGTTTACAGCCGTGTCGAACGCAAACCCAGCCGACAAGGCAGACTTGCTTTCAGCAAGTATCTCGGTTGCGATGAACACGACAGCGTTCGGCCTCATGGTTGCTATTCCGCTGTTGCTGGTGCATGCGTTTTTACAGACGAAGACGAACCAGCTCGTGGACAGTCTCGAGATGGCCAGCGTCAAATTCCTGAACGCAGTTACCGAACGTCAGCTTAAGACAACCGGAGCGTAAGTATGATTCATCGCCGCAGAGGAGGCCGTCATCACAATAAAGACACGGCCGAACTCAACATCACGGCATTTATGAATCTGATGGTGATTCTGGTTCCGTTCCTGCTGATTACCGCGGTGTTCTCGCGTTTGGCAATTCTCGAATTGAATTTGCCAGGCTCCTCAACCGAGCCCGTGGATCCGCAGGACCAGACATTTCAACTGGAAATCATCGTTCGTAGTGACAAGATAGAAGTCGGTGACCGCAATCAGGGTTTGTTGGGTATTTACCCGAACTCTGAGGCAGGTGAGTACGACTATGCGGCCCTGAGCGGCAAACTGTCAGAGCTCAAAGATCGTTATCCGGGCAAGACCGACGCGGCAATCCTGCTCGAGTCGGATATCGCTTATGACACGCTCGTTCAAGTGATGGACCGTGTTCGCGTCGAGGAAGAAATCGACGAGGAATCGATCGTACGCTCCGATTTATTCCCGGACATCTCGATCGGTGATGCGCCGGTTCTCGCGGGAGGTGCTTAGGCGATGGTTAAGTCAGCTCGCGCAAGACGAATGGAGAAGCACCACAAGCGTCATAGAGGCGCTGGTGCGCTGAATCTCGTATCGCTCATGGATATCTTCACGATCCTCGTGTTTTTCCTGCTCGTCAATTCGTCGGATGTAGAGACTCTACCGAATGCCAAGGACCTGCAGCTGCCTGAGTCGATAGCCGAAGAAAAGGCAAAAGAGACCGTCGTTATTATGATCGGTGAGGTAGACATCATCGTTCAGGGCACGCCGATTGCGAAAGTAGCCGATGTTCTGGAGATCAAGGGTAACGATATACCGGCGTTGCGTGAGGCACTGAAATCACAGAATGACCGCGTCTTGCGGCGCGCAGCACAGGAAAACATTGCAGGTCGTGAGGTCACGATCATGGGCGACAAGGACATACCGTACCGGTTGCTGAAGAAGGTCATGGCGACGTGTACGGAATCGGATTATGGGCAAATATCGTTGGCCGTATTGCAAAAGAGCTCGGAGAAGCTCGGCGATCTGCAGGTATCGCGGTAATGAAGCAGGGATAGCTTGGGAGCAGCGGAATTGGATCTACCGTTCTACAGAGAGTATGACCTGCCGTGGTCTTCGCATGAAGGCCAGGAACGCAAATACAAGCGACTGCTCGGATTAGTATTCCTGATCATGGTCGTACTGGGTCTTGTCTGGCCATTCATTCCTGTGCCAGAGCCGGACCCTGACGAAATTATTGAAATTCCGCCGCGCATCGCGAAGTTGCTGCTCGAAGAGCAGCCACTTCCACCGCCACCGCCGCCTGTTGTGGAGGAAGAGTCCGAACCTGATGAACCGGAGCCCGAGGAGGTCGTTGAGACTGAAACGGAACCTGAAGCTGAGCCCGAACCACAGCCGGACCTGGAAGAAATCGCACGTGAACAGGCACAGGCAGCATTGATGCCATTCGCCGAAGACCTTGCCGGCCTCGTTGATCAGGAACTGCTCGAAAAAGTGGCCGACGATCGAGAATTGTCAGCTTCGGTTGGTGTGGCGGCGCGTCATGAGCGCTCCATGATCACATCCAAGGTCGGGACCGCATCTGGTGGTATCAATACGGCCAACATGAGCCGCAATACCGGCGGTACCCAAATAGCGGGCCGCTCCACGACAAAGGTCGATAATCCTAATGCTGGTATTGGGCCGGCCGGTGGTGCACGTCGCACGGGCACAAGCGGCAAGGCCTCGCGTTCGCGCGAAGAGATCGAACTTGTCTTCGACAGGAACAAGGGCGCGATTTTTGCGCTTTATAATCGCGCCTTGCGTAATGACCCGTCACTGGAAGGCAAGCTGGTTTTGCGTCTGACGATCGCACCGAACGGTGTTGTTACCTTTTGCGAGATCGTTACGAGCGAACTCGGTGACGAAGAACTCGAGAACAAGCTCGTGCAGCGCATCAAGCTATTCCGCTTTGAGGCGAAGGACGTAGAAGCGATCACTACGACGAAACCGATCGATTTCTTCCCAGCATAGAATATTCTACGCAGGATCAGCGGCAGAGTTTGTAGCGCTTTGCCTTTAGTTCGCGGAGCCGCTCCTCGTATCGTTCGCCCTGTGCGCGCGTGTATCCTGTGCGCATCCTGGACTCTATCGTTCGAATCTTCTCTTTGACTTCGGCGCACGCAGTCTTGTCGACTTTGCCAACGACTTCGGCGGACAAGCTGAGGCAGACTACCAGTAGCATCCACGTAATTGATTTCATCAGATCCTCCTTGATCAGGAGCTTTATACTGCGGGGTCGACATATCTTCGAGCAGACAAACTTTGCAAGACGACGAGATATCCAGGTTTGCATCTGATTCGTCAGCGGGCTTTCCACCTGTCTCCCGATACGATGCGCATGTTCTGATCCTTGGTAGCCTGCCTGGGCAGCGCTCGCTGCAGGCTGCGCAATACTATGCCCATCCGCATAACGTATTCTGGCGCATCATGCAGGAACTGGTGGGTGCGGAAGGCTCATATCAACAGCGTTGCGACGTGCTGGTTGAGCACCGCATCGCACTGTGGGATGTGCTCGCGGAGTCCGTACGTCCCGGCAGCATGGACGCGGACATCCGGCTTGACTCAGCCAAGGCCAATGATTTTGCGGGGTTCCTGGCCGAGCACCGGGAGATCGATTTGATCTGTTTCAACGGCCAAAAAGCTGCAAAGCTGTTCCAGCACTTCGTTGTACCCGATCGTTCGGCTACAACCCGGCGGCATGAAACATTGCCGTCGACGAGTCCGGCATATGCGTCGATGCCTTACGCAGAAAAGCTCAACAGATGGCGCAGCGTCATCG